>Ga0080064_1001017_pt1 | contig 63562 bp, 57 predicted proteins | sample Subgrocontami54m_FD_69260 | JGI IMG/M metagenome (GOLD analysis project Ga0080064, IMG submission 69260) | Subsurface groundwater microbial communities from S. Glens Falls, New York, USA - GMW46 contaminated, 5.4 m (SPADES assembly) (version 2) ... | reverse complement strand
TGGCTGGCATGTGTATACAATCATAAACGTGCCAGTTTGGCGTTCGAATTCCCGCTGGGGAACGCCCGGCTTCGCAGGCGCCATCAACTCAGCGGCTTAGCGATGCTTGCGGAGCCCCTGGGTACTGGAGCAACGACGGCGTGAAGCCCAACGCGGTACGTCCCTGCGACGGAGCCGACCGGCCATCGGCCCCACCCGCGCCGATGTCCACGAAGTCTCGCGATCGGCTACCATGTGCGGAGCAGTCGCAAGCGGCCGCCTCGCGCGGGGCCGCTCTGGGAGATCCATCGTCATGTCGCATCGGATCCTCGTGTTCGCGTTGTCCCTCGCGGCCGTCGCATCGTGCGCGGTGGGAACGGTCGACCCGATCGACAGCAGCCGCCCAGGCCCCGACACGATCGAAATGGACATCGTCGTGTTGGATCCCGACGTGTCCGCCGACGTTCGCGCGCCCGACGACATCCGGATGACTCCCGACATTCCCGACGCCCCGACGCCGGACATTCCGGACACGCGCGACGTGTTGCCACCGGCGCCGACCTGCACATCTTTGATCATGCCGTCGAGCGGCTCACTGACGACGATGTTTACGGGCACGCTCACGTCGAGCGGCGCATCGACGTGCACGTATGCGCTCGACGGGCGCCCGGCGATTCCCATCATGTGCAATGGCACCACCACGTTCCGGGGCTCGGACGTGGGCGCCGGCATGCACGCGATTCGGGTGACGGCCTCGGGAAGCGGCGGGACCGGAACCTGCACGTCGACCTTCGAAGTGCTCGCGTTGCCGACCTGCACGGTCACCGTGATGCCGATGTCGGGCAACGCCATGACGATCTTCACCGTGATGCTCGCGTCGACCGGCGCCACGAGTTGCGCGTATTCGTTCGACGGTCGCACGCCTGTCGCGACACCGTGCGCCTCGATGACGAGCATTCTCGGCTCGGCGCTCGGCGTCGGAATGCACACCGTCGTGATTACCGCCACGGGCGCTGGCGGCATGGGAACTTGCAGCGGCACTTGTACCGTGACGCCGTGAACCCGAATGCGCGGGGGTGGATGGCTCGCGGTCGCCGGAGCGTGTCCGAACGCACGGCAGCACGCGCGGCGGGGCGGGGAACAACCCGCTACCGATAGTCCATCACCAATCCAACACCCGCCGGATTGTTCGCGCCGTTGGCCTCGATCCACCCGGCGCAGGTGGCTGCGGCCGGCGCGTGGACGCGTGCGAAGTGGCACGCGGCATAGGCGACGTACGCCGCGCTCCCGCGGGGCGCATAGGCGTCGTAGTGCGTGATGGCCGCGGCACGGAAATCGGTGCGGCCGAGAAGCTCCGACGCGCGCAACAATAGGTACGCTTCGAACGAGTTGTGGTCGTCGTACCAACTGCTGCCCATGGGGACATAGGCAGTGTCGTATCGTCCCAGATACCCGTAGTTCGCATAACTGAATATCTCGCCGTACTGCGCCAATGTGGCCTGTGCGCCCGACAGTCGTGCTGCCGAGTCCGCGCCGTAGCGATCGAGCACGAGGGACGCGACGGCCATTTCGATGTTCGTGTTCTTCACCATGCGACCGACGTCGGCCGCGGCGAGCGAGTACCAGAAGTAACCGCACGTCGTGCAATTGATCGGATAACCCTCGCCATGACGAACGAACGCGCGCGTGCGGTAGTTCGTGATCGCGCGCGCGGCGAGAGTGCGGTAGCGCGTGTCGCCGGTGACGTCCGCCGCCTCGGCGAGGCACCACGTCGCAAGGCCGGTCTGGAACGCATAGACGGTATTCGCCGCATTCGTCGTGCCGTCGGAGAAGGCATCCCACGCGCGGTCGAGTCCCCAGCCCGATCCACCCCATGTCGGCGCGATGGCAAGAAGGTGATCGGCCGCCGCGCGCGTCGCGAGGTCCAGTTGTGCTCGAAACGTCGCATCGAAAGAGGCGCCGGCATTCGCGCGCCGAAGTCCGCTCGCGGCCGCTAGGCAATGGTACGAAACGCCCGACGGATCGGTCGCGGCGGGCCACGGGGTCGCGTGTGGGACGAAGCGCCGCGCGAAGAGCGACTCGAACCGGTCCAGTGGGCGGGACGCGTCGGTGACATCAGCGCCCGGGACGACGGTGTCCTGTGCAGACACGTCGGATGCGGTGGCGAGGTCGGACTCGATCGCGTCGCCCGGGATGCCGTCGAGCGCTGACGTGTCTCCGGCGCTCGCGTCGCGTACCGATTGCACGTCTGCTGTTGCGTCGCGGGAGCCTGCGTCCGCGATCGAACTGGCATCACAGCCACACAGCACGAAAAGCATGAGAAGGACACGGCGCATCGGCGTCGAGAGTTTCGCACACTTCGAGGCCAATCGAGTTGCCCGTCGTCGCTGGATCCAGGGGCGATGTTGCGTCGCTCGAGGCTCGCGCCATCTTCCCGGGGTCCGCGGACTACAACCCGAGCAGAACGCGCACGATTTCTGACACCCGGGCGATCGTACCGCCGGAAGCCACGCCGAGGCGTCGCACGAGTCGTCGCGTCGAGACAGTGCGCGTCTGTTCACCCATCACGTAGCTGACCGTCCCGAGACCTCCTTCCGGCGGACGCACCTCCACCCTCGTTCGCACGGCGCGCGCCTTCGACGTGATCGGAAGCAGCGTGACCAACTCGGCCTGGCTCGAATTGAATGCGTCGACACTCAACACCAGCGCCGGTCGACGCCCAGCCTGCTCGTGGCCCTCGACCGGATCGAGATTGACCAGCCACACTTCCCCGCGACGCGGACTCACCGTCGACGAACTTTCTTGACCGCTGTGCGCTTCGGAAGCTTCGTTGCGTTGACGGCCACACGCTGGCGGTCTCGTTCGTCGTCAAGACCATCTGCCATCGTCGGCTCCCACGCGCGGCGCTCGGCTTGTTCTTCGGCCCACGCCTTCGCGTTGGCGCGGAGCGACGCGAAGTCGCCGACAACCCCATCGAGAAACACATCGCGCCCATACGCCGCGACGGCCCGCGAGAGGGCCTCGGTCAGCGACAGTCGATGTGCACGTGCAATTGCAGCCAAGGCCGCGTGGGCGATCGGATCGATTCGAACCGTCGCCGGCATGTATACAACTTCGCATACAACTGTGTGTACGTCAATGAACACCGCTGGGCGCGCGGGACGCATCGGTCGATTGCGTTCTCCCGCCCCGCGACCGATGCTCCCGGCAACGTGCGCGTGGGCATCCAGACGTGGGGAACCGAGGGGGATATCCGTCCCTGCTTCTCCCTTGCGAACGCGTTGCGATCGCGCGGCCACGACGTCCGGATCGTGTACACGAATGTCGAGGGCCGCGATTTTGGCGACCTCGCGCGGCGGTGTCGAGTCGACGCGACCTCGGTCGGCTCGGAGTACTTCGAAGCGCATCGCGATCGGCTGGCGCTTCGCGCGACGGAGAGTTTCGAGCTTGGCAATCCGCTCGAGCAGCTACGTCGCATCGCCAGTGACCTCATCGATCCTGTCGCCACCGACATGCTCGCCGCGGGCGATTCGTTGGCGCAGGACGTCGACGTCATGGTCGTTCACTTTCTGGCCTATCCTGGTTTCACTGCCGCGGAGAGACATCGTCGACCGATCGTGATGATCGCGCTCGCGCCCGCGTTTGCGTCGGCCCACTACGCCCCAATCGGATTTCCGGCGCTCGGACGATGGCTCAATCCGCTGTCGTGGAAGTTGGCCGAGCGCATCCTGGAATCGATCTTTCGCGATCGCGCGAATCGCCTTCGGTACTCCGTGGGATTGGCGCCAATCCGCGGGCTGGCACGACGCAACGTCACCGACACGCTGCTCGGACTCGTGGCCATCTCGCCGGCGCTTTTTCCGCGGCCGCCGGACTGGGCATCCAACCTCCACGTCAGCGGCTTTCTGAACTTGCCGGAATCTGCAGAGCCCTGGGAGCCCGATGTCGCGTTGCGTGAATTTCTCGACCGCGGTTCACCGCCAGCGTTTCTCTCGTTCGGCAGCATGTTCAACTTGGGGCACGATCGCACGGTCGCCGCGGTCCGGGCGCTCGCCGAGTCGCTGCCGCGCGCGCGTTCGCGCGGGATCATTCAGGCACCCGACGCCGTGATCGGGGACGCGCCGCGCCATGATCTCGTTCACTACATCACGCGAGCACCCCACGCGAAACTCTTCCCGCGGTGCTCGATGATCGTTCACCACGGCGGCGCGGGCACGACGCAGTCGGCGCTCCAGGCGGGGCGTCCGTCGGTCGTCGTTCCGCACGCGGCCGACCAGTTCTACTGGGGCGATCTGCTCTTTTCGCTCGGCGTGGCCTCGAAGCCATTGCGATCCACGCGGCTGACCCCGACGCGTCTCGCGGAGCGCATCCGATACGCGATCGAACGTCCCGCGATGACGGAACGCGCTGCCGTGCTCGGACGGTCGCTCGCCAGCGAACGCGGACCCGAGCGCGCGGTGGAACTCATCGAGGCGGCCATGAGCGCGTCGCGAGGCTGACGTCCGCGATCGGTCGCCGAACACCGCCCGCTACGCGAGCACGAGCTTGTATCCCACGCCGTACACCGTGACGATGTGCTTGGGTTTGTCCGGCTCGGGCTCGACCTTCTTGCGAAGCTTCACGATGAAGTTGTCGACGGCGCGCGAATTGATCGCCGCCACGCCCCACACCTTGTCGAGGATCTCGTCGCGCGACACGGCCTGTCCGCTACGGTCGAGCAGCAGCTTGAGCAACTCGACTTCGTAGAATGTCAGCGGCTCTTCGCGGCCCTTGTGGGTCACCGAGTGCCCGGCGAGGTTTACGACCGCCGCGCCGATCTTCAACGTCGCCACTTCGTCCGTGGCCCGCCCGACGCGACGGAACACCGCGCGAACGCGCGCAACGAGTTCGCCGATGCTGAACGGCTTGGTAACGTAGTCGTCTGCACCGGCGTCGAGCCCTCGAATCTTGTCGCTCTCCTGCGAGCGCGCGGAGAGAATCAGGATCGGCACGGTGCGAAACGCGCGGCGCAGCGTCGAGCACACCTCGAAGCCGTTGGTGTCCGGCAACATCAAGTCGAGCACGACGAGATCCGGCTTCTCGCGATCGGCCAGCGCGATGCCTTCACGCCCCGTGCTCGCGGATACGACTCGGTAGCCCTCGAAGCCGAGGGCATCGGAAAGCCCGAGCACCATCGACGGCTCGTCCTCGATGATCAGGATCGTCTTGGTGGCGCTCATCGCTGTCGGCGGGGTCGAAGATCGCGTCCGCCGCTCGCGCCACGTTCTAACGCAGGTGCCGCGCTGTTGCACGCGCGGGAATTCTCGAATGCCGGCGGGGCGCGGTGGGCATTCGTCTCGCCGGAGTTGTCGAATCGCCCAGAGAGTGCAACATACAGGGCATGCGCCACGTCGCCCTCGGCCACTGGCACTATTTCACGTGGCACCTGCCGGCCATCGTGCTGTCGGCCGTCGTGCTGGTCCTTGGCGGCGCGTTGCTGATCTCGATGAAGCGCAACGCCGCGAGCGCGGCATCGCGCGAGGGGCAATGGCGCGTCGTCGGGTGGTGCGCGCTGGTCGTGTCGCTGATGAGTGGCGTCGCGTGGCCGTATCTGCGCGTGGTTGCGACGGTCAACGTCGACTCGCAGGGCAACTGGAATCTTCGCAACTACCTCGGCATTCCGCTCGCGCGAATTCCCGCGTCCGAAGTGCGAACGGTGCGCGCAGCGGACCTCGGCGGTGCCGGCCAGGGCGTCGGGTTCATCGAGATCGAACGCAGCGACGGGACGGTCGTGCGAACGGTTCGCGTGACTCGCGACGTGCTCGAGCGCGCAACGGCAACGCTCGGATATCCCCGCGAGCGGATCGTGAGTTCGTACGGCGACCGCGTGATCGCCGCGCATCGATTCAGCGCGGCGGGACCCGCGTGGGTCGCTCGAGCAACGCCGTAGCCTGCGCAGTGGTCCGGTCGACACCGAGCGAGACCGTTTTCGCGATCGCCGCGTTGTGCGCGTGTGTTCGCACACCGCCACCGCCGCGCATATCGGCCGCCGCGCAGTCGCCAGCCGCAGAAGCGCGCGCCCCAGATCTGCCCGCCGCGCAGTTGCCCGCGGCGCAGGCATCGACCGCCGCGCCAGCCGATGTGCCAAGCGCCACTCCGAACGATGTGCCGCCCGTCGCGTCGGCCCCACCCGTGCTCACGGGTTCACTCGACCCGAGTTGGCTGCCCGTGTCCGATGGCATCACGCTGCGGCGCGCACGATTTCGCGTCGAAGCCGAATCGTTCGATGAACTCACATGGGTCGTCGTGCGTGTCGACGCATCCCGCGTGCGGCCGACGATCCTGCGCGCACCGAACAACCGCATCGGCGATGCCGTGGCCGACCGCCGCATCGTGTTTGCAGTCGACGGCGGCTACTTCAACGAAGGCTTTGGACCGACGGGGCTTCTGGTCGCACGCGGAACCTCCCACGGTGCGGTCAGCGCCCGCGGCGGTTCGGGGATCCTCGTGTTCCGCACGGGTCACGCCGAGGTCGTCGATTCGACGGCGCCGTTCGCCGCGGAACCAGCGCCGGATCTCGCCGTGCAGTGCGGGCCCCGGCTCGTCGAGCGCGACGGCACGCCCGGTGTGTACCGCGACGACGGCCAACGATTCGCGCGAACCGTCGCGTGCATTCGCGACGGCGGGCGAACCGTCGACTTCATCGCAACCTGGGCCACCAGCGTTCCCATGCGGGGGCCCGGCCTGTTCCGCGTTTCCCGATTGCTCGCAGCGCCCTCGGCCGTCGGCGACCCACGGGGCTGCGATGCCGCGCTCAACCTCGACGGCGGGCCTTCGACCGCGATCTTCGCGCGCGCGGCCGTCCCGTTCGTCCACGCGGGCGTCGGTCCCACGCCGTGGCTCATCGTCGCCTACGTGGGAAGCGCGAGCCCCATGGCGGAGCGTCCCGGCTCGCGGTAGATGTGGGGCCGCGATGCCTCCGTCCGCGCTGCGCTCATGCCCTCGGACCATCGATGCCCAACCGTGCCGCGGCGCGGGCCTCGTTGCGCGGCTCGCGGTCTTGATCGCGGCGTCGGCCTGCACCACGGGCATCATCGACGTCCCCGATGTTGCACCGCGAGACGCCGGTGACCCCGACGTTTCTCGCTGTGGCTCGGCGCACCAGGTTTGCTGCGGACGGAGTGCATGCAACGCCACGTTCGAGTGCGAAGAAGGCTTGTGCTGTGGCGCCGGCGGCGCGTCGTGCGCAGATCCGACGGACTGTTGCTCCGCGTTTGGGTGCAACGAGGGCCGCTGCTGCGTGGCGCCGGGCGAGCCGTGTCTCAGCGCTTCGGACTGCTGTGCGGGTGCGGTGTGCAGTGACGGCGTCTGTGCGCGCGCGAACGATTGTGGCGCCACGGGCCAACCGTGCTGCGTCGGCGACCAGTGCCTGATGGGATTCCTCTGTTCGTCCGGCGCGTGCGTCGCATGCGGCGGCGCCGGACAAGCCTGTTGCGTGGGCAATGCCTGCGGCACCGGGCTCACGTGCATCGGTGGAACCTGTGCGATGCCACCCCCCTGCGGCGGCGACGGTCAGATGTGCTGCGGCCGCGCGTGCGACCCCGGACTGACCTGCAACGCGGATCGCTGTTCACGCCCGACCAATTGTGGCGCGATGGGACAAATGTGCTGTGCGGGAAACACGTGCACCGGGACGCTGTCGTGTCAGTCGGGCATGTGTGCACCGGCACCGCCGACGTGTGGCAACGTAGGCCAGCCGTGCTGCACCGGGGACACGTGCACGGGAGTTCTCTCGTGCGTCGGCGGCATGTGCAGCAACTGTCGCAGTGGCGGGACGACATGCACGACGCCCACGGACTGCTGCGGTGACTTCGACTGTCGCCCGTCGCCGATGACCAACGTGTGCTGTCACCGTCAGGGCGGAAGCTGCACGACGTGGGCGCAGTGTTGCGGACAGATGCTCTGCGACGGCGCGACACACGTGTGTCGATGCCAGCCGGCCGGCTCGCAGTGTGTCGACACGAACGACTGCTGCGCGGGAACGACGTGCATGAGCGGCATCTGTCGCGCGCCGGTGACGTGCCGGCCGCTCGGCGACACGACCTGTCGGGTGGATACCGATTGTTGCACCGGACTTCGTTGTGCGCCCGCCCCGACGACAGCGCAGTGCTGTCAGCGCGTCGCGAGCGCGTGCACCGCGTCGACACAGTGTTGCGGACAAGCGAGGTGCGAACTGAGCACTACGATGGTGTGCATGTGCCGCGCGGCCGGCGCGACGTGCGCGGACACCAACGATTGCTGCACCGGCATGGCGTGCGAGTCCGGCACGTGTCGATTCCCGACGACTTGCCTTGCCGCCGGCAACACGACCTGCACGACGTCCATCCAGTGTTGTGGAGCGTTGCTGTGTCTCACGTTGTCGAGCACCGGCGCGCGACAATGCTGCACGCCGGCGACATCGTCGTGCCGGACCTCGGTCGAATGCTGCGGCACGATGAACTGCGTGGGCGGACGATGCCAGTGCCGCCCGCGCGGTTCCGCGTGCCGGCAGACTCAAGACTGCTGCAGTGGTACGTGCACCGCTAGCCTGTGCAGCGCGTGACGGATCGAGATGATCCGTCGCATCGCCCGTTGGATCGTGCTCGCGGCGCTGCTGATCGCGGCCGGCTTTCTCGGGTGGTGGACCTATCGCACGACCCGCGCGCTCGAGGCGCAAGGCGAGCGCAGCATCATCGATTCGACGGTGTTGCTGACGCGAGAAAAGGTCGATCGCGTCGAGCAGTTGATCATCTCCAACGACAACGCCGTGCGGCATCTCGTCAACCCGGACGATCTCGAGCCGTTCATTCTGCGGTGGAACGAGCCGGGCGAACGCATCAGTCCGACGGTTCGCTCCGTGGCGATTCTCGACGAGTCGCAGCGAATCGTTCGACACGTGTCCCGTGGAGGCGAGACCGCGGCGCAGCGATTTCGCGTGGTGTTGCAGCAGCAGATTCTCCCCGCGCTCCATCTGGATGAAGAACCACCGGGCGCGCATCGGCATCTGCACGAGCGATTCGGTGGCGAGTGGTATCTCCTGTCCGTCCTCAGCGGTGAAGTGAACGGTCGCCGGCACTTCATCATTCTCGAGGCCGACCTCGAGTACGTTCGGGACGTCGTATTCGGGCGCTTGTTCGACGACCCGAGCGCGCGCGACCGATTCAACGTTGTCGACGAATCCGGCGCACTCGTGTTCGGCAAGGCACTCGCACGCGCGGGCGAGTTTGTCGTGTCGCGGCGATTCCCCACGACACTCTACAAGTGGCGACTTTCGCTGGCACCGCAGTCGGCGCCCGAACTGGAGGCGCGCGCACGTCGGCGTCGCGTGCTGGACGTCGTCCTCGTGACCGTGTCGTTGGGCCTGCTCGTGGCTGGACTGGCATTCTTCGCGTACTCGGCACGCAACGAGCAGCGTCTCAATCAACTCAAGAGTGACTTCATCGCGACGGTCTCGCACGAACTCAAGACCCCCCTGTCGTTGATTCGCATGTTCGGCGAGATGCTGAACGGCGAGCGCGTGCCGACCGACGCCAAGCGGCGGCAGTACCTCGACATCATCGTTCGGGAGAGCGAGCGGTTGACGGCACTCATCGAGAACGTACTGGACTTCGCGAAGGTCGAGCGCGGGAAGGCTGCGTACGAATTCCATCGCGCCAACCTCGGCGAACTCGTTTCGCGCGCCGTCGAGCTGTTCCGCTACCGGTTGGACCGCGAGCGACCCGAAATCGTGGTGCAGATCGGCGACTCGATTCCCGACAGCGATCTCGACGAGCGTGCGCTCCAGCTCCTGCTGTTCAACCTGCTCGACAACGCTGTGAAGTACGCGGGTCAGGGCGCCCACGTGTTCGTCCGCGTGCGCACGCAGGGACGCTCGCACATCTTGGAAGTCGAAGACGAAGGCGCGGGCATCGACGACGACGACGCCAAGCGCGTCTTCGAGCGTTTCTTCCGTGGACGTTCTGCGCGCGCGGGGTCGGCGCGCGGATCGGGGATCGGCCTCGCGCTCGTGAAGCACATCGCCGAGGCGCACGGCGGCGATGTGGTCGTGACTCGTGCCACGTCGCGCGGGGCGCTCTTCCGCGTGCGGTTCCCGATCCGGTCGTCGCGGCGGATTCCCGACGATGGCGCTGCGGGGGCCGGACCGACGTAGTCGACCACGTGCGGCTACGGATGCGTTGGGATCGCTGGGCCGAGCGGCACCCACGCGTGCCCGGTGCTGTTCCATCGCTGCGCAGTGCCGCGCACGATCCCGATCGGATCGCCGCGCGAGTCCACGGCCGCGAGTCTGAAACCCTCCGGCACCGAAGGGACGATTGCCCGTGCACCGGCGTCCGTGACGCGAACGAGTCGGTGCTCGAACGACACGACGTCGACGGTGCCGTTGCCTTCGGCGCTCAGCGTTGTGTAGCCGCGGTGATTGCCCACCGTGAGCAGCGCGTCGGTGCGACGGTTGCGCACGCCCAGCAGTGTTCGCGACGCGCACGGCCAGGCGCCCGCGCAGCTCGGCGCGTCTTCGACTCCGTACGCGGCGTTGCGCGTGCCGATCGCCCAGTCGCCGGGCGTGTCCAACGTCCAGTCGTCGGGCAGCCAGTCTCGTCCATCGATGTGCCCACGGTAGCGAAACTGGTTGCCGCCGCCGCACGCCGCCTCCGACGCGCCCATCCAGCGCAGCGTGCCGTCGCGATCCGCGCGGATCTCGTTGCCTTCGTTGCCACGCGACGGCGCGTCCTGCCACCGCCACGTCGCGCCGCGGTCACGCGAGACGCCGATCGCGTAGGTGGATGGGCGGCCATGCGCGCGTTCGCCCACCCAGACGAGCGCGGTGCCCGACGCGCGCCACGCGAGTGTGCTCCCGAATCCGCGCACCGTGACGTTCGTCGTCGCGCCTTGCCAGTCCCACCAACGCACGGTCGCGCCGTCGAGAATCGCAAGCGATCCGTTGTCCAGCATCAACGCACGCGCGTCGCGACCAAGTTGAAACGGCGCCTCCTGCCATGAATGCCCTCCGTCGCCGGAGCGCACGAGTCGATCGGGCGATCGCAGTGCAAGCCAACGTGCGTCGGTGCTCGACGCGAGGGCTTGGGTCCACGGTCCATCGCTGGCATTCCGGGCGGTCGCGGCCGCCGGCGCGACGACGTGCGCTACGGCACTCGGTCCGGGGGCGACCGGGATTCGGGCGTGCGCGGGCTCGGCGTTCGCAACCGTGCTCCGGGGCACGGCGATCGAGACTTGCGATACCGACGCCAGCGGCAACGACGGCATCGCGACGGTCGGTGCGCTCACGGGCGGCGCCGGTGCAAGGTCGACTGCGTCCGAATGTGGCCCACACGACTCGTCGCGTGTGTCACCCGACCCGCAGCCGTCCGTCGGGTCGCCCAGCGATCCGCAGCCCGCGACGGTGGCGGATATCGCGAGAATCAGGCCGATTGCGGTGAAAAGAAGTCGGACCGCTCGATCGCTGTGGGAGTCGGTGGACGCGTGCATGGCGGCAACCATCGCAACACTCGTGCCGCCGTGCGGATCCTTCACTCCTCCGACCGCCGCACTACGCGAACGACTTCACCAGCGCGCGAGCCTCGACGATGTTGTCCTCGATGCTGCAGTAGGTCCATCCGCCGTAGCGTCCGATCGAGTGCACTCCTTGTGCACGCAGCGCCGCGGCGAGTCGCGCGTGCTCGGCCATCGAGCGCTGTGTGATGTGCACGTACGCGGGATCCATCACGACGCTGTGGTGCGCGACCAGGCGATGCCCATGCGTGATGCCTTCGCGCTCGAGGTCCGCCAGCACTCGTGCGCGCATGGCCTCGACGTCGACGGGTGCGCCGTTCGGGAATCCGATCTCGACGTACAGACTCAGTCGATCGGCGTCGAAGATGTTGTCGTAGAACCCGACGCGATAGAACGAGAGCGTGCGGTCCGGGAAGTACAACCAGTGCACCCCTCGCTGTCCCTTGCGATCGAAGCCGAGATTGAACACCAGCACCTTGTTCCACGTGAATACCGACGCGTCGTGCTCGAGACCGGCCGCGGTGGCGAGGCGATTGAACGGCATCGACGACACGATTCGTTCGAACCGGATCTCGCGCGAAGTCGTCCGTGCGACGCGCTTCGTGAGGTCGATCGCCTCGAGACGTTCGTTCAGCGCGATGGCATTCGGGCGGACGGCGCTCGCGATCGCGCGGACGTATTCGATCGCGCCGCCCTCAGGGTACGTGAACGTCGCGTTGTACGTCGCGTTGTCGGGTGTGCGCATGTTGCGGACGATGTCGGTGAGGTCGGCGTGCGGGAAGAACCGGCCCATCGCGTCCTTGTCGAGCGTCGCGAGGTCGCACGCGTACAGCTTCTCGTTGTACGGAATGAGAAACTTCTCCGCGATCGAACGGCCGAACCGCGCGTAGAGCATCTCCTTGAAGTTCGTCTCGGGCGCCCGTGCGTGCGCGTGCTTCCCCAGGATCGAGTCCGGCGCTCGCGCGAAGTACAAGTCGTGCAGGCAGTCGATGAACTCGTCCTGCGGGAGCTGGTGGATGTTCTTCTGGAACGGGAAGTCGATTTGACGTCCGGCGTACGACACGAACGACTGCTTGTTCACCGTGCGGATCGCCTGGCCGGGCATTCGCTCGCGCAGCCACGCCTCGATCTCTGGGTGCTTGAAATGAAAGAAGTGCCCCGAGTAGTCCCACACGAATCCGTCGCGGCGAACCGTCTTGCAGTAGCCACCGATCTCGCTGTCGGCCTCCAGGACGAGATAGTTCCGGTCCCCGAGTGCGGCTGCGGTCGCGAGGCCGCTGATGCCCGCGCCGACGATGAGGGTCTCGACCGATTCCATGCTGCCGACGGTAGCCGGTGGTGCGGGCTGCGCGCCAATGGTCTCGTGACGACCGGGCGTGGGCGCGGGGTGAGTGGTTCGGGGCGCGGGTTCGGAAGCGGAGGAGTTGCACGGAGGTCGGGCGGGCGGGAAGGGCGTGAAACGGGTCAAGAGGTCATTGGCATGGTCATCATACTGCGGTTAGTATGATGGTATGCGCACGACGAAGTTACGACTTACGGTCACGATCGACCCCGCACTGGTCCGCGCGGGCAACGACGCCGTCGCCGCCGGACGGGCCGAATCGCTGAGTGCGTGGGTGAACGCTGCCCTCGCGGAACGCGCGGTGAAGGAGCGTCGTTTGCTGGCACTGGCAGGTGCCGTCGCGGCGTACGAGTCGGCGCACGGCGAGATCTCCGCGGAGGAACTCGCCGCGCAGTTGCGAACCGATCGGACCCGCTCGATCGTCGTGCGCGGGCGGGCGCCGGGACCGATTCGGCGAACTCGCCGCAAGAGTGCCGCGTGAAGATCGTGCTCGACAGCGGTGCGCTGATCGCGCTCGACCGCAACGACCGCGCGATGTGGCGGCGGATGAAGTCTGCGCAGCTCGCGGGCAGCGTTCCTGTGACCCACGGCGGTGTCGTGGGCCAGGCATGGCGAACCGGCGGGCCGCGCCAGGCGCTGCTCGCGCGGGCACTCGACGGCGTGGACATTCGCTCACTCGACGGCTCGCTCGGTCGCGCCGCGGGTCAGTTGCTCGCTCGCAGTGGGCTCGCGGATGTGATCGACGCAGCGCTCGTGTTGCTGAGCGAGGAGGGCGATCACATCGTCACGTCGGATGTGCGGGACATCGAGGCGCTCGCGCACGCGGCGGGATGTGATGTCGAGATCGTGCGCGCGTGAACCGCTGCATCGGCCGGCCGCCGCCGAAGTCCTCGTGATCGCCGGAATCGCGGCGGAACGATCTCTGTTCGCAATCGAGATCGTGGATCTGTCTTGCAATTTCACGGATGCGGTTGAATACTGATAAGAGATGCATCGACAGTTTCCACGCCACCTCGCGGCTCCGAAGGATCGGAGCTTCTTTCTCTTCGGGCCGCGCGGCGTCGGCAAGACGGCGTGGACCCGCGCGACGTTTCCGAACGCACGCTCGTTCGACCTGCTCGACGGCGCGACATATGCCCGTTTCGCCGGTGCACCCGAAGCGCTGGGCGACGCCATCCCTCGAGGCGAACGCGGCCCCATCGTGCTCGATGAGATCCAACGGTTGCCGCAGCTGCTGAACGAAGTACATCGGCTGATCGAAGATCGAAAGCTGCGATTCGTGTTGACGGGATCGAGCGCTCGGAGTCTTCGTAGGCGCGGGGTCAACCTCCTCGCAGGACGCGCATCGACGCGGTACCTGCACCCGCTCACCGCGGCGGAACTCGGAGACGCATTCTCCGTGACCGAGGCCATCGAGCGCGGCGGTCTGCCAACTGCCTGGACGGCGAGCGATTTCCGAGACTACCTGCGCGGCTACGCGTCGACGTACTTGCGCGAAGAAGTACTGCAGGAGGGTCTTACGCGAAATCTCGCGGCGTTCGCTCGGTTCCTCGAAGCGGCGTCATTCTCGCAAGCTGGCGTGCTCAACGTAGCCGCGGTCGGACGCGAGTGCGGCGTGTCGACTCAAACGGCGATGGATTGGTTTGGCATCCTCGATGACCTATTGATCGCGACGCGGGTACCGGCATTCACGCGTCGGGCGAAACGCCGGATCGTCGCCCATCCGAAGTTCTACTTCTTCGACGCGGGCGTGTACGGTGCGATCCGTCCGCGAGGCGTGCTCGAGGACGCGGCGTCCATTCGCGGCGCTGCGCTCGAGACCCTCGTGCTCGCGCACTTGCGTGCGCACAACGACGGCGGCCAGCTCGGGTATGACATTTCGTATTGGCGGACCAGCACCGGCGCGGAGGTCGACTTCGTCCTGTACGGGCCGTCTGGACTCATCGCGATCGAGGTGAAGTCTTCGTCGCGGTTTCGCGACGGAGACGCCGTGGGACTGCGACACTTCCTTGCGGACTATCCGGTCGCTCGTGCGTTCCTCGTGCACGGCGGGCGGAGCCGAGAGCACCACGCGGGCATCGACGCGGTGCCAGCGGCGGAGTTCCTGGCCACACTCGATGCCACGTTGCGAGCCGGGCGCGCAGATCGCGCGTGATGGGAGGCGCCGCGCAAAGGTCCACGCGCGAGGGTGCGTGGGCGAAACCGCGTGGCGAGGCCAGCTCATTCGGCCAACGTACGGCGTCATCTGGCTGCGACCATGCGGACGCCGGAACGATGACGAGGACCGACGCCGTAACGACCGCGATCGCAAGCCTCTCCATGCGAGCGAGCCAACCGCACCGCGCGGCGCCCCGTCAAGCGCGGCGTGCCGTCCCTTCCCGCCGCTCTCTCTCTGTCACCTCGTCAACGACGCGTGCGCGCTGGCCGGTGTGTCCACCGACACATCGAGTGTCCGCACCGCTTCGGACAATCGCAGACGCAGCGCGCCGAGGTTCGAGTCGATTTCCACGATGCGACGGTCGGCGTCCGCGACTTGCGCCGACGTTTGCGACAGTCGTGTCAGTAGTTGCGTCCGCAGATCGGCGGCGCCCGGCGTTCGTTCGATCGTCGCGAGGTTCTCGCGGGTCTCGGACGCGGCGCGCACCAGATCGCGTCGCCGCTCGTCGAGGGAGTTGCGCTCGCGGCCTCCGTCGAGAATCTGTCGCTGAATCTCGAGTGCGGCGCGGACGACGCCGGCGTTCGGCTCGGACGCCGACGTTCCGCGAAGATACTCGACGATCGCGTGGGCTGCGTCCTCGCTCGGCCACCCGACGTGCGTCGAGAACGGAACGCGCGTCTCGATCGTGATCTCACTGTGAAAGCGGGCTGCAATTCGGGCCGGCACCAGTGCGATGCCCGCCGAAATCTCGGTCGCGTCGGGAACCCCGTGGAGTTCCGCACCGCGCGGGAGGGCGTGTCGAATCATCACGCTCACCGGCCGCGCGATCCCGTTGCGCAGACGATAGACCGTTCGCACGACGTTGAACCGCTCGACGATGATGTCGCTCCGCGCGATGCGCACGAGGCGTACGCCCTCGACGGAGTGCGCCGTCGTGTGCTCCACGTCGATGCCCCGCTCGATCGCGAACGGCACCGTGACCGTTCCACCCTCGGGCAGTGGATCGAGCATCCCCTGGCCGAGAAACGCCCCTTCGTCGAAGATCGACACAGGCCCGCGCTCGAGCAATGCGCCGGTGCGATTCTCGAATCGCGCGACTTCGAACGGATGCGAAACGGACGCCGCCACGCCGGACTCGGGCGCGAAGAGAAACATTCGCTGGCCGGGAACGCGCTGCGACGCCAGGGGCACCATCGCCGCGCTGCGATCGGGAATCGACACGGGCAGCCGGATCTCGACGCGCGACGTGCCACCCTGCGACGCGAGCAACGTCGCGGGATTGGCGGGGCGCTCGGTCGTGGCGCGCGTCGGCGTCGACGAGCCACCGCCCGGGGTTACGGATACGGGACGCGAGTTGGCTGCGGCGGCGGTCGGTGCGAGTGACGCGATGTTGAACGACACGCGACGGTTGCGGGCCCGCGCGCCGCCGCTCGCGCCGTCGTCGAGCGGGCGCGTGCTGCCGAATGCGCGCACTTCGAGCCGCGCGGCCGCGATGCCGTGCGCGACGAGATAGGCCAGGACGTTCGACGCACGGCGTTCCGCGAGGCGACGTCGCGCGGTCTCGGCGCCGTGGCCCTCGGATCGATCCGCGTGCCCTTCGATTGCGATGCGCGTGATCTGCGGATTGCCGCGGAGGGTCGCTACGATCGCGTCGAGCAGTGGCACCGCCGACGGCGCAAACCGCTCGCGATCGGGAGCGAACGCGACGTGCTGCAAGATACGGATCATCGATGATTCGACGATCACGCCGCCCGCGTCCGGACAACCGTCGTCGTCCTCGAAGCCGTTGTAGGTCTCCGGTTCGTTCGGACAGCGATCCGTTGCGTCCGGCACGCGATCGGAGTCGTTGTCGACGTCGGGGCAGCCGTCGGTGTCACTGTCTCCATCGATGTCTTCGGGCGAGTCGGGGCATCGGTCGTCGACATCAACGATGCCGTCGGCGTCCGTGTCGCCCGTCCCCGACTGCGCCATGGTCGACACCGCGCCAGGAACCGATTCGATGACGTCGCCACGATCGCGCACGAGCGGTCGCGGAGACGTTACCGCTTCTGCGAGCTCCGAGCGAAACGCGACGGGCGCGCCCGCGACGAGGGCGAGGCGAACCGAGCGCCAGTCCTCGCCCGAGAGATTCTGCACGATGCCCCAGGCCTGCAGCTCGACGCCGTCACGATCAAAGAGCAAGCGATACGACGGACGCCAGATCGGTGCCGACGTCATGTAGCCAACGGACAGATCACGATTGCGCCCGTCGAGTTGTACCCGCACCGTTCGGCGCTCGGACTCGTCGACCCGACCGCTCTCGCCCTCGCCGGACATCGGAAACGCCGCCGAGGCGACGGACCGACTTCCGCGATCACGCACCGATAGCGTCGCTAGGAAATCCCCCACCTCGCTGCGCCTCACACGAAACTCGACGTTGTCGTTTGCGACGCGCCCCTGGCGTTCGAAATAGCCAACCCCGTTTCGGTAGATCACCACGCGCCGCAGCGGGAGCGTGCTATTCGTTTGCACGGTGGCTCCCCCCAAGCAACCGATGCCAGCGGACGCAAAGATCCCCAACAGCCACCGACGAACGTCCGCGGACATGAGCCCTCCTGTTGTGTCGACGCCGCGATCGAGGCTCGCCGCGCCTACTCGATGTCCTCCATGGCCGGCGAATCGCCATCCATGATTGAGCCGGGCACCGAGTGCGCTCGCATTTCTGCCCGCCCGCTCGTAGTCTCATTGAATTGGGGGGCGCACTTCCGCGTCCAACCGTCTTCGCATCGCGGAATGAACCGCCCTCAGGAGCCACTATGCGCAATAAGCTCGTCGCACTCGCACTAATCGTCGGGAGCCTCGTCGCGTCCGTTTTCACGGTCGCCCACGATGCTACGGCGCAGATCATGGTCGTCCGTCGCCGGCCCGTCGTCTTCGTGCGCGCGCCGCCACGCGTGGTCGTCGTTCGTCCGGCGCCGCGCGTCGTCTACGTCCGACCGCGTCCTCGCGTCTACGTCATTCACCGCTAGCATCGCGCTGTCGAATTCCGCGCCGTGACGCGGTAGCTTCCGCCGCACGATGCGCAGTCGCCAAACGCTGTCGGCCATTGGGTGCCTTCTCTTGACCGCTTGCGGCGGCACCCGCACCGCACGCCCGGCCGCCGCGCCGCCCGACCATGCGGTCGCACCGGCCCCCGCCGCCGGTGGCGTGTCGCAACGAGGAGGCACGCACGCCGTGATCGACGAAGAAGTCACCGTGACCGCCGGAACGCGTGTCATCCACGGAACGGTCTCGCGCCCGGACGCGCCGGGACGCCACCCCGGGCTGATGATCATTGCCGGCAGCGGACCGACGGATCGCAATTGGGAAAGCCCGCTCTTGCAGGGCGCCAACGGCGGCGGTCGACAGTTGGGTCACGCGCTCGCGGAGCGGGGCATTGTCGTACTTCGGTACGACAAACTCGGGACGGGGCAAACGCCGGCGCCGGCGACTCCGGTGTCGCCCGAAGATTACGGTGCCGAGCAGCGAGCGATGTTGGGGCACTTGCGCGGGCACGCGAGCGTGGATCCCGCGCATTGGTTTCTCGCGGGACACAGCGAGGGCGGGGCACACGCGATCCATCTGGTCGCGCAGCTGCCGGCCGACCAACGACCCACGGGCCTCGTGCTGCTCGCGTCCGTCGGCCGAACGATGCGCGACGTGATGGTGCTGCAGTTGCAGGGCAACTTCGATCACGCGCCGATGCCTCCCGCGGATCGAACGCGGTACATGCAACAGTTCACGACGGCGATCGACGGCGTCATTGCCGGGCGATACCGCCACCCGAGCACCGTGACGGATTTGCCGCCGGTGCAACAACTCTACGCCGCGGTTGCCTCGCCGGCGGGGCGACCGTTTTCGCGCTGGCTGCTCGCGTACGATCCGGCGACGGAAATCTCGGCGCTGACGCTGCCGATGCTCATCATCAACGGCGAGCGCGACGTTCAGGTCAGTCCCACACTCGACGCGCAACGTCTCGCCGACGCGGCGCGGCACGGCGGCAACACGCACGTCACGCTCTTTCTCGCGCCGACCGCGAATCACGTGATGAAGCACGAGACCACGCCGTTTGCGCAGCTCGACCTCGCGCGGGTGCAAGCCGGCTACGCCGCGGCGGGCACCGTTCTCGACGACGATGTCGTGAACACGCTCGCGACCTGGCTCACGACAAACTGAACTCCGACGCCGCGCGGATCGGTCGCGCGTGCAACTGTCCGCTCGCCGCGCGACGCACACTGCGGATACGATCCCGCGCGCATGGTCCGACTGCCGCGCGTGTGGGGACTGTCCATCGGCGCACTGCTCGCCGTCACGGGCCTCGCATGGGCATCGGGCTACGCGCTCGCCGTCGTCGAGATCCTGCGGTTGCGACCCGAGGGCGACGTCGCGCAGCTGCTCACGCTGGGCACGACCCTCGGCTGGCCAACGGTGGACTTCGCGCGGGTCGTCGTTCCGGGCGCGCTCTACGCGATGGTCGCTGGCGTGTACGCAGCGCGTGGGACTGCCAGCCCCGTCGTGCGCTGGCCGATGACCCCGACCGCTCGCGCCGCGCTCGTCCACGCGCCGCTCCTGATTTCGCCGTGGGTGCTCGGACAACTCGACGTCGTGCGCCGCGGGCCCCTCGTCGCGTTGTGTTTCGGAGCGAGCGCCGCCCTGTGCGCCTGGCTCGCGTCTGCGAACTCTCCGCCGAGCGTCGCCGACGAATCACCGGTCGAGCCCTCCCCGCGAGGAGTTCTCTCTCGCGTGCGTCCCCACGCGCCCGTGCTCGTGCTGATGTTGGCGCACTTTGCGCTCTTCGCGTTTCTTGCGATCCGTCGTGACGCAGCACTCTGGTCAGCCACCGTCGACCTCGGAATCTTCAAAGAAGCCCTGTGGAACACGCTTCACGGTCGTCCGCTTCACAGCCCGACCGTTGGTTACAGTTTCCTCGGCGAGCACTTCTCGCCGATCTTGTTCGCGCTCGCGCCTCTGTACGGGCTTTTCCCGACGAGCGCGACGTTGCTCATCGTGCAGACGGGCGCGATCTCGCTTGCGGCATGGCCGATCTACCGCCTCGCGCTGCACCACGGCCTGGGCCGGCGACTGGCGACCCTCGTCGCGGGTTCGATGCTCGTCGCGCCCGCGATGCAGCACTCGATGATGTACGACTTTCACATGGATCTGCTCGGCGTCCCCGCGCTGGCGTGGGCGATCCACGCGGCGGAACGGCGACGACACGTGACCCTCATCGTGAGCGCCGCCGTGCTCTGCGCCGTGAAAGAGGACGCGTTTCTCGCGCTGCTGGGCATTGCGATGGCCGCGTACTTCGGCAACCCGCGCGATCGCAAGCGTGTGCCGATCGTCGTGGCGCTGGTTGCAACGGTGTACTGCCTCGTCGCGATTCTCGTGCTCATCAAGCGATTCGGCCCGCCCCCGGGAGTGCCCGAATACATGGCTGCCGGCGGACCTCCGACCGCATACAAGTTCGCCCGCAATTTTCGGCATCTCACCAACGGCTCGCACGGCCCTGTGCGGACGTTGCTCGGCATGCCCATTCGCTTTGCGCTCTACGCCGTGACCGACGCGCGACTGACGAGTGCGCTCGTCCTCGGCGCGCCGGTTCTTCTCTCGTCGCTGTTTGCGGGGGCACGAATTTTCGTTCTCGTGCCGCTCGGCATTCTGTTGCTCTCGGACAACCCAGAAATTGTCGGGATGCGTTACCACTACGGCGCGATTCATCACCCCACCACGTACGCCGCGGCGATCTTCGGCATGGCCGCGTGGGTCGCGCGGTGCCACCCCGAGCGTCGCGTGGCCATGCAGCGCGCGCTGGAGTCCGGCGTCATCGCCGCGACACTGGTCATGGTCGCGATGCATCCGGGGAGCATGGCGTCCGACGCGAACACGCACGATTCGCGTCGAGTCACGGCTCGTGTCCGTCGTACGAACGCGCTGGCCGCACTGGTGCCCGCCGACGGCCGCGCGACGGTGACGAGTTTCGGCGGCGCGCGGTTTTCGAATCGACGCGAACTGTGGATGTACCCGCAAGGGGTCGATCGCGCGGACTGGGCGTTCGTCGACTTGCAGCGGCCCGCGTGGCCGTCGCGCCCCGACTCGCGAGATGGCCTGGTCGTCGAGTTGCTCCACAGCCGCGTTTGGGGCGCGGTCGGATGGGGCGACGGCGCGATCGTTCTCGCGCGCGGTCACGATGCGTCGCACAATCGCACCGCCGTCCGCGACACGTTCCTGCGCCGCAGCTACGAAGTCGAAGGAACAGAACAAACCGACTATCCCAACGCGATCGAGTCGGACCCCGACGCAAGCGACGGCTATGCGCGCGTCGTGCGTCCCACCGATCGCCGGAGCGGACAGTGGGTGGTGTTCGGGCCGTACATTCGACTTCCCCCGGGGCACTGGACCGTGACGTTTCGAGTGCGCGCGGAGCCCACTCGCTTCCCGGCGGACATCGGTGCCGTCGACATATTCTCCCAAGGACGCACGATCGTGAATCACGCACTCACGCCCGAAGACGTCGAGGGCGGCCGGTGGCACGACGTGCCGCTCGAGTTCGATTCGATCGGCGCGAGCGACCTCGAGTTTCGCGTGCGTACGGACCACGGTTGGATCCTCGCGGCCGACCGGATCTCGCTGCGGGTGGACGACGAACACGCGGTCCTGCGACACCTCGGGTTTTGACACGCGTTTCTGCGGGTAGTCCTTGCCGCATCGGCTTGATCGAGAGAATCTCTGGGGCGTGCGGGTCGCAGCGAACTTGCGCTGGCGTTCGAAACGGCGAGCGATCGTCGTGCTGGTCGCGTGCGCCGCCAGCGCTGCGGCGCCGCTCGCATGGACGCAGCGGGTGCCTCGCGGTGCCGCGGTTCCGAGTGTCGTACAACTCTCGCTGGGCAATTCACACTCGTGCGCGCGCATGGCCGATGGCACGGTGCGCTGTTGGGGGTCGAATCTCTACGGACAGATCGGCGATGGGTCGCACGCTCCCCACCCTCGCCCCGTCCGCGTGCCCGGACTCACCGCGGTGCAGTTCATTGCGGCGGGTGGATCCCAGACCTGCGCACGCCATCGAGATGGCACGGTGCGATGTTGGGGAAACAACCACGATGGCGAACTGGGCGACGGATCCGCAACCGAGCGCGGTTCGCCCACGGTGATCCCCGGATTGCAGGGCGCGGTTCAGATCGCTCTCGGGAACGACCACGGATGCGCACGAATGGCCGACGCGACGGTGCGCTGCTGGGGATTCAACGGCATGGGCGCGATCGGCGACGGCACGAACGACACACGGTATGTTCCGACCGCGGTGCGAGGGATCACCGGCGCACTCCAAGTGGCCGTGGGCTGGGGACACTCGTGCGCGCGTGTGCGTGAGGGCACACTGTTCTGTTGGGGCAACAACGATCGCGGCCAACTCGGCGACGGAACGCACACGCGACGACTCTCACCGGTCGCAGTGTCCGAAGTGCGCGACACGACCGACATCGTGCTGGGTGGGACGTGGAGTTGCGCGCGGTTCGCCCAGGACACGATGCAGTGCTGGGGCAACAATCATTGCGGCCAACTGGGCTGCGGAGGAACGACGGATCACCCGCTCGCAACGGACGCTCCCGGCATGGCGGATCTCACGCAGGCCGGGGCCGGGCTCGAGTACGCGTGTGCACTGCATGCGGATGCGACGGTGAATTGCTGGGGCAACAACGATCGCGGTCAGCTCGGCGACGGGTCGACCCGGCCGCGCGGCATCCCGCGGGCCATCACGGCGCTTGCGGGCGCGGTCGAACTGGCCTCCGGCTCGCACCACGCGTGCGCGCGTCTCGCCGGGTCCGACGTGCGCTGCTGGGGCGCCAACGACGGCGGGCAGATTGGAGACGGTGGCACGGTGGACCGATCGAGCCCCGTCGCGGTCGCGTGGTGACTCGACGCGAACCTGCCCGCGCGGGCGCTTGCTCTCGCGCATTGTTCTCGGAAATGGAATCCTGCCCGTCACCATGACTCGCTACGCCGCATTCGCTCGAGTACTTGCTGCGGGGACGCTTGCCGCCGCGATGCTCGTGTCGCAGGCCACTGAGAGCGACGCGCAGGCACGTCGGCGCTGTCCCCAGCGAATGCCGCGGTTCAACAGTCCTTGCCGCGAAATCGACGAAGCGTGCGGATACGCCGCCAACCGTCGTCGCGTTCCCGACTCGGCGAACCCGTCGTGGTACTGCTCGTGCGAGCCCGACGGCCCCAACGGACCAATGCAATGGCAGTGCTCGCAGCGGGGCCGCGCCGTGCCGGGTCCACTCGCGCCGCCGGAGCTGGGCGAGGGTTCGAGCGTCGCCGCGTGACCCGATCGCCGCGGTCCGCAACGGGAATGCGTCGCGGGACCCGCTCCGCGGGCGGTGACAGAACTGCCGTTCAGGACGTTGCGCCGTCTTCCGACGATCCGTTCATCGGTCTGACCATCGCCGACCCGCTGCGCGCCTGACGTGAGCCCCCATCGCCGCGGGATTCAGAAGTGCAATCGCCCCATTGCGCCCTTTGCACCCGCTGACTATGTTCGCCCCATTCACCCTCCTTCCCGAGGTCCACGATGCCTGAGCGCAAGAAGGCCGCCGGCCAGCCCCCCGACGAACAAGAGCTGAAGTTTGGCGACGAGCTGCCGGTGTTGCCCATTCGCAACGCCGTGCTGTTTCCCGGCGCCGTGGCTCCATTCGACGTTGGACGCGAGAAGTCCGTCGCGTTGGTCGAGGATCTCGAGAATCTCTCGCAGCCGGTCATCGCGATCTTCGCGCAACGAGATCCGAACGTGGACGATCCGGCCGAGGGCGACCTGTACACGATCGGTGCCGCAGCGCGGGTGCTCAAGAGTCTGAAGCACTCCACCGGGAACTATTCGTTGATCCTCCAGGGCTTGACGCGCATTCGCCTCGAGGGCGTCACGCAGACGTCGCCGTACATGAAGGCGCGAATCAAGCGGATCGAAGAGAAGCCTGTCGCCGACGACGTCGAAGCCGAAGCGCTCGCGATGAGCCTGCGTGACGTCGCCAAGCAAGTGATCCAGCTGATGCCGGAGTTGCCGCGCGAGGCGCAGTCACTGATCGACAGCATCAACGAGCCCGGCAGCCTCGCGGACCTCGTCGCGGCGAATCTCGACGCGCCCGTCGAAGAAAAAGCGCAGCTGATGGCGACCGTCGACGTCAAGGAGCGCATTCGAAACGTGCTCAAGCTGCTGACGCGTCAGCTCGAGATCTTGAAGATGCGCGAGCGCATCAACTCCCAGATCAAAGAGGAGATGGGGAAAAACCAGCGCGAATACGTGCTGCGTCAGCAACTCAAGGCGATCAAGGAAGAGCTCGGCGAGGACGAGGGCGATTCCGGCGACCTCGACGGTCTCGAGGAGCGCATCGCGAAAGCGAACCTTCCGAGCGAGGCTGAGCAGGTCGCGCGCAAGCAGCTCCGACGGCTGCGTTCGATGCAAGTGGGCTCGGCGGAGTACACGGTCGTCCGCACGTATCTCGATTGGATCCTCGATCTGCCGTGGAGCACGTCGACGCCTGACATGCTCGAGATCGCGAAGGTCCGGCAGATTCTCGACGACGACCACTACGGGCTCGAGAAGGTCAAGAAGCGCATTCTCGAATACCTCGCGGTGCGTAAGCTCAAGAGCGACAAGAAGGGGCCGATCCTGTGTCTGCTCGGGCCACCCGGCGTGGGCAAGACGTCGCTCGGACGGTCGATCGCGCGGGCCATCGGTCGCAAGTTCGTTCGCGTGTCGCTCGGCGGTGTGCATGACGAAGCGGCCATCCGCGGTCATCGACGGACGTACGTCGGCGCGCTCCCTGGGCAAGTGATCCAGGGCATGAAGAAGGCGGCGACCGTGAACCCCGTGTTCATGCTCGATGAGATCGACAAGATCGGACACGACTTCCGCGGCGATCCGGCGGCGGCGTTGCTCGAAGTGCTCGATCCGGAGCAGAACAACACGTTCAGCGATCACTACCTCGAGATTCCGTACGACCTGTCGCACGTGATGTTCATCGCGACGGCGAACATCCCGGACCCGATTCCCCCGCCGCTCCGTGACCGTATGGAGATCCTCGAGATCCCCGGTTACACACGCAACGAGAAGAAGGCGATCGCGCGGCGTCACCTCGTGCCCAAGCAGCTCGACGAGCACGGGATCAAAGAAGCGCAGCTCGACATCACCGACGGCGCGGTCGAGGAGATGATCGATCACTACACGCGGGAAGCCGGCGTGCGAAACCTCGAGCGTCAGATCGCGAGCGTCATCCGAGGCGTGGCGGTGAAGATCGCGGAGGGCGAGGCGGGACCGTACCGGATGGACACAGCCGACGACATCCGTCCGTTCCTCGGCGCGGCGAAGTTCGTCGCGGACGTGGCCGAACGAACCGAAGAATCGGGAGTCGCGACGGGCCTCGCGTGGACGCCGGTCGGCGGGGAGATCCTGTTCATCGAGGCGACGCGGATGCACGGGTCGGGCAAGTTGCAGCTCACCGGCCAGCTCGGCGACGTGATGAAAGAGTCGGCGCAGGCGGCGCTGTCGTACGTTCGCGCGAAGGCGAAGACGTTCGGGCTGAGCGAGGACTTCCTCGAGAAGTCCGACATTCACATCCACATTCCGGCGGGCGCGATGCCCAAGGACGGACCGAGCGCGGGCGTGACGATGTTCACGGCGATCGTGTCCATGCTGAAGGGCGTTCGCGTCCGCCACGACGTCGCGATGACCGGTGAGATCACGCTGCGCGGGCGTGTTCTCCCCGTCGGGGGCATCAAAGAGAAGGTGCTTGCAGCGCACCGAGCCGGGATCAAGCGGATCGTTCTACCGGAGCGGAACAAGCCAGACCTCGAGGAAGTGCCGCAGGAGATTCGCGACACGCTCGAGTTCGTGTTCGTCAGCAAGATGGACGAAGTGCTCGTCAGCGTGCTCGAAGAGAACATCTTGCAGAGCGCGGCCGACGCTGCGGCCGCAGCGGCACCCGCCGTGCAACAGAACTGAGATACGCTTCCCGCGTGGCTGCGCGACCAACCGCCTTCCTCGCGGTCGCCGTACTTGTCGCAATCGCGGTGGCTCCGCGCGTCGCGCTCGGGGACGACCCCGCGTGCGCGGTCGCAGTTCACGCGTGGGTGGCGCGCGCGTCGCGGGATGCGAGCCTCGATGCCTCGGCGGTCGCGTGTCCGCCCGGACGCATTCGCGTGCGTCTCCGACCGCGCGGGTCCAGTGCGCTCGACGTCGAAGTGCTCGACCATGCCACGAACGCGTTCCGACGTGTTGGGACGACCGGCGTCTCGCCGATTCTCGACGTCGTCGATTGGTCGGCGGTGCCTACGCCCCAGCGGGATGCGTTCGAGGGTCTCGTCGCGTGGATGTCCGCGAACGCGAGCGACATCGCGTTCGGTACCGCGGGCAGGGACCCCCAAGTTGCGCGCGCACTTCAACCCCTCGGCCCGCGGCGCACGCTGCCGTGGATCCTTCCGCTCGCGCTCGCGTTTGCGCTGCTCGCGAGATCGCGCGGGCGCGCGTTCGCACGCACCGACGTTCGAATCGCGTGGGCGCTCGTCGGGGTTTCCCTCGTGCTGCGATTCGCGACGGGCGCCTGGGGGCCGTTTCACATCAACGGGCAAGGTCCGTTCTGGATCCTCGCTGCCGTCGATCGTCCCGACGAAATCGCGACGTCGGGCCCGGGCTTCGTCGACATGTACCACTGGCTCGCTGCGCGATTTCCGACGCGCCCGGATCACGCAATCTTCGCGGCGAACGGCGTACTGTCGGCCCTCACGGTTCCACTGACATTCGCCCTTGCGCGCCTCGCGGGAGTCGATTCATCGCGTGCGGCCGGCGTCGCGCTTCTCATGCTCGTCGATCCCGTCGTGAACCGGTTCGCGGTCACCGAGAGCTACTTCGTCCCGATCATCGCGCTCGTCGTTGCGGCGGCAGTCTCGTCGATGGCGTGTGTCGCCGAAGTGCGATCGCGACGATGGATCCCGGCGGCGGCACTCGCGAGCGCTGCGATACTGTTTGCCGGCGAGGCGTCGCGGATTCATCCCATTGCGTGGTCGTCGCTGCTGCTCGTGCCGATCTGGGCTGCGAGCACGCACACCGACCCGAGCTTCTCTCTCGGTGGCCGCGTTGTGGTCGCGATCGTCTCGACGGTCGTGATCGGGGCAGCCGTCGTCGCGCTGAGCGGGTCGGGTCTCGGGGACATATTTGCGGCGACGCGATCGAACCAGATTTCGGCGCCGTCGCTCCGCGGTAGCGGTCGCATCATCGCAACGGCGCTCACCGCGGCGGTCGTGCTGGCAGCCATCGCGAGGCCGCGGCCGGTGCTCGTCCCCGCGCTCATTGCGATCGTGATCGCGCTCGCGTGGCGCAACGGATTCCGCCAGAGCGAATTGTGGCAAGACAGCTTCTTGCGGCTATTTCGCTGGAGCGTCCTACCGGCCGTCGTCGCGTGCGTGCCCGCGCGCTGGGTGACGCGACGGGCGATCCGCATCGGACTTGCGGTCGGCGCGACGCTCGGCGTCGTCGTGTGCGCGAGCGCCTCACGCGTGCGCACGACAGAGCAGCGCGAGTACGTGTGGCTGCGTGGCGTACTCGAACGCACGCCGCGAGGCTGTCGCGTCGTGCACCTGCGCAGCGCCGGCCGCCGCGTGTACCGAGTTCCGTCGTACGTGATTTCCGGCGCGGGCGACCGAGCAACGATGCGCGTCGAGCCGGGGCAACCCCTCGATCCCGATCGCACGTTTCGCGCGGATGGCTGCGTCTGGTTCGTACACGGCTCGATTTGTTCCAGCGTCGAGGGCCGTCCGCATTGCGCCGAAATCGAGCGGGGATTCGCGCTGCGCGAAATCGCGTCCGCGGAGTTTCCCGCACGCGCGAGCATCGATTCTTTGCCGTTCGATCGCCAAACCGTGCGGGTCGCCGTCTTGGAGCGCGTGCACCGGCCTGGCCGCTGAAGGGGCTGGCTACGATCGGCCCGGTCTCAGCGCGAAACGCAGTACGCTCGTCCGATGCGGCTCCGCGCGATCGTGGGTGCAACGCTTTGCGTCGTGGCACTCGTGCTCCTCTTCCTGGTCACTCGACGGTCGCAGGAGATTCGGCGGGTCGTTCCGCAGCTGCCACGGACGGTCAGCGCTGCGCCAGACACCGACGTGATCGTCGCGCGCGTATCGCCCGATGTGCCCTCCGTCGTGCGCGACGCGGCGGTCGCCGTCCTCGTGCAACCTACGCTGGACCGTGACGCCGCTGCCGCTCGGACAACAGTACTCGTCGCAACCTGGGGCGATGGGCCCGACCAATTGGGCCGCCGCGTGGGAAACGAATCGAATCCCGAGGCTCCGATGGCGCTCTCCGTCGCACCCGATGGCGAAGTGATCGTCGTCGACCAGGCCAACCGGCGATTGCAACGCTTTCGAGACGGCCGGCGCATCGCGAGCGTCGCGCTGGCCAGTGCCGGCGTGCAAGATCTCGCGCAATTGCCGCAGGGGCGCGTAGCGGTTCTCGACCGCCTGGCCGACGCGACGGTTCGCGTGCACGACTCGTCGGGCGCGGTGACGTCGACGATTTCGGTGCTCGGGGGGCCGATTGCCGAGGGCGCGTCGGCGACGGGCGTCTTTGCAGACGAGCACGGAGTGTACATCGAGCGCGAGCACGGTGCGCTGATTCGCATCGCCGGTCCCGACGGGCAAGCGAACGAAGGACGCGACACACTGTGGGGTCGACCGAGTCGGGACGGGACGCTCACGCTTCGCGCGGCGATCTTCGACCGGCGCGCCGGCGACGTCGACGTGTCGGCACACGAGCGAGCGAGCGACGCGGCGAGCTTCGTGCGGCGCGTGCGTTTCGGCGGTCCGATTCTTCACGTCATGATGTTGGACTCCGACGCGCGGGGATCGATCTACGTTGCCGTCGACGTTGGCCGCGAGTCGGAACTTGCGCCGTACGCCATCACGGATGAACACGGCGAAGTCGTCCGGCTCGCGCACGACGGCGCCATTACCGGTTCGCTGCGCATCGCGCCGGCGCACGGGGCGGTCGAAACGTTTCGCAGCGTCACCGTCGGCGATGACGGCGCGATCTATCAGCTCATCGTGCGCGACGACGGAGTCGAAGTGGTCCAATGGCGTATTCCATGACGCGGCGGATGCCATGACGCACCGAGCCACGCGCAGCCGCAGTGGCGCCGCGCGCCCGCGGACAACGACCGTGAGTGCGAGTAGACTCGCGCACCATGCGCCGGACCCATTGCGTATTCGGGCTCGCTGCGTTGGTCGCCTTCGTTGCGATCGCCGCTGGTTGCGATGGCGGAGAGGTCGTCTCCGGCGATGCGCGCGCCGACCGTGGAGGTTCAGGATCCGACACGATCGAGCCGAACGACTCGGGCGAGGGCAGCGATTCTGGCGTCGGTACCGACGTTGCGTTCGACGCCACGGTCGAGGACGCCGAGATGACTCCGGACCTGCTGCCCGACGGAAGTCCCCCGAGCATGGACGCCGCGGCGCCGCCGCTCGGCGCGGGTGTCATGGCGCGGGTAACCGCCACGGCCCTCAATCTCCGGTCGGGACCGGGCACGACGAACATGATCCTCACGTCGATGCCATGCGGAACCCTCGTGACGATCGTCGGCGGGCCGACGTCGGGATGGTGGAACGTTCGGTACATGGCGATGACCGGCTGGGCATCGGGAGCCTATCTCGTCGCGGACTCGGCGTTCGATCCGGCGATTTGCATGATGTCCACGCCCGACGCGGGGACGGCGGACACGGGCGGCGCGCCGATGCCAGCGGAACTCGCGTCGATGTTCAGCCGCGCGCGGTGCGCCGTCGGCTACTCGTACTACTGGGGTCACGGATCCTGGACCTGCGACGCGACCATGTACGGGACGTGCTCTGGCAGCTGTCCGAGTTGCACGCATACTGGCCGCTACGGCGCGGACTGTTCCGGGTTCGTCGCGAAGGTTTGGCAGATTCCGAGTGCGTCCGCGATCACGACGGATCTGCATCCGTATTCGACGTACGACTTCGTCAACTCGAATACCCACTGGTCACGGGTGCCCCGCGCGATGACGCAAACGGCGGACGCGCTCGTCTACAACGTGAGCGGCTCGGGACACATGATGTTGTTCGAGTCGGGCTCGGACCCGTGGGGCAACATCTGGACGTTCGAAGCACGCGGGTGTTCGTACGGCATCGTGCACAATCTTCGCGTCGCGGGTTCGATGTTCGTCGCGATTCGCCGCGAAGGACTCTAGCCGCGCACGCGCGATGTCGCGCGGTCGTTTTCGCGGGCTGCGTCTCGCGGCTTCAGTCTCGCGGGCGGCCCGGCCCGACGAACCCGTCGAGCGCGTCGAGCACTTCGTCCGACGCACTCTCGGCCGGCACGACGTGGATGCTTCCGCTGGAGTCCGCGTCGGACTCGCCAGGCTTGTCCGCGAACATGATCTCGGGGCCGTCGGAGTTGCCGCCGTCGGCGTTGTCCGGCGCAGGCGGAGCCGACACGCGAGGGCTGACGACGATCTGCCGCCGTGGGTGAGCCGCCGGGGCGGCCGCAGCGTCGCACGCCACCACGAGCGCCGCGATGTTGTCCTGCCCGTTTCCGTTGAGCGCGAGGTCGATCAACAAACGGACCTGCTCGTCCGGGATGCGGGAGGTGTGCAGCGCATCGCCGATCGCGGATTCCTCGAGGGCGTCCGTCAACCCGTCCGAACACAACAGGTATCGGTCCCCCGGAAGCATCGTGAGCGTACGAATCGAAACCCGTACCGGCTCTTCCATTCCGAGCGCCCGGGTGACCACGCTCCGCGGCAATCGCGCAAGCGACGCGTCGTCCATGTCGGGCCGAAACTCCAGCACGTCGTTCAGCAGCGAGTGATCCGACGTCAGCAACTCCAGGTGTCCATCGCGAAGCCGATAGCACCGGCTGTCGCCGACGTGGCCGAGATGCAGTAGCGCGGTGTGCGGCTGCGCGTGGAGTGCAACGATCGTCGTGCCCATTCCGCGCCGGCGGTTCGATGTGTTCGCAATCTCGATGACATCTCGATTTGCCTCCTGGATTGCAGCCGCGAGACGCCGCGCACCTACGAACAGGCCGAAGGCGTCGATGTCCGGCGCCGACGCCGCGAGCGCTTCGGTTTCCTCGAAGTGGTTGGCCACCGAAGTCGTCGCGAGCGCGCTTGCGACGTTCCCCGCATTGTGGCCGCCGGCTCCGTCCGCGAGCACGTACAACTGCAGATCGGTCCGCACGAGCACGTTGTCTTCGTTGTGCTGGCGCCCCCGACCGATGTCCGTTCCGCCAGCTGCCATCAGTCGGATTGCCATTCCCGCCCGCGCAACGTCCTGCATGGCCCCATTGTACGGCACTCCCGACCGCACGGGGATTGCTTAGCGTCAAAGCGCATCCGACCGCGTCGCGCAGCCACTTCGAAACTCACGCGGACTCCGTCGCGATGGCCGTGTTCGATCGCGTCCGCCGGGCCCGCCGGTCCGCGAAACGTGCCAGCCACCGCATCGCCCATGGTCGTGAGTTCCAGGACAATCGGCACGCGCGCGAGAAAGCCAAACTCCAGAGCCCCTCGCCAACAGCCCCGAATGTCGGAGTCGCGGGGCGTCTGTGCGAACACGCCCTCCGATGCGACCAGGCACGACGCGGCCAAGCACGTCGCGAGCATCACCGAGCGCGCGCGCGGGGTGCTCGGGTTCACGGCTCGCATCGAATCTCTTGCACGAACGGGCCGAGCGATTCGTCCACGCCGGAAACGACGAAGCCGCGGCCAGTGACTCCCAGCACCGAGCGGGTTCCCACGCCAGCGATCACCAGACGCGTGACGGTCGTGTCGTGCGGCGCGTCGTAGACGGGCATCGTCCGACGGTGCGCGGCGTTGATCACGACGAGGGCTTGCGCTCGCTCGCCCGCCGCCGTCCAGATGCGAAGCAAGATGAGATCACCGAACGTCGCGACGTCTTGCCACGTGCCGTTCGGCGCTTCGATCTCGGCTTCTCCGCCTGTGCCGAGGTCCGCAAGGCGCATGTGTCCGGCGGCGTCGACAGCGGTGCCGGGGTCGCCGTTTTCCACGGCGCCCTCGATGCGAACGCATCCCGCGCGCGGGCACGCGACGGTTCCGTGGGACAGCTCGTCGGCGTCGACGAACCCCAGCTCGCGCAGATCGTCGTCGAGCACCACGACCGCGGGGCGATCGTCGTCCTGCATCGCCTCGAGAACGATTCGGCCCGCATCGCGGCGGACGGTGAAACTCGTCACGCGCGCGAGGCGATCGTGCGTCGAACCAAGCGTCGTCGGAACGCCGACCGGTGCGCCCTGGCCGTCCACGCGCTGCGCAACGATCGGTCCCAGCGTTCGGGGCTCGTCGCATGTCCCGCCTGCGACCCTGCGTTGAAACAGCACCGCGCCCGCCGCCGTTGCGACCCATTGCGGTTCGCACCCACGCGCAATCGTTCCCCGCGCGGCGTGCATCGCGTGGGTCGTCGCGTCGCGAAACTGCACTCCACTCTCGGTTGCGAATAGATATCCACCCGCGACCGCCACGACTCTCCGCGGCGCAACGTCGACGCCGGTGGGCCCATTCGTCGCGGCGTCCCACCAACCCCGCTCCGTGAACACCCGCAGCCCAGTTTCACCCTGGAACGCGCCCACGACGTCGCCCCAGGCCGCGCGAGGAGAGAACGTCGCGACCTCGGTCCGACAACGGGTGTCGCGCGCAGTGCCCGTCCGAGAGACGCCGCCGTCGGCTTGACCCGTGGTCGTGTCCGGCGTGTTGATCGCCGGAACTCCGCGGGGGATCTGCGTCGACGCCCCGGACGGGTCGTCGCATCCGATCGCGAGAGACGCTGCCGCCGCGATGCTCCACCGGGCGACCAACGAATCGGGCGCGGAACGCATGTGGAAAGCCTACGGCTTCGACCCCGCAGCGTCGACCCGACAGTCGGGACAGTAGGGCGCGCGGACGCCCGAACGAACGATTGACCCGGCGGCGTCCCGCGTGGCAGTGCCAGTGCCCGCGTGCGCATGCTGTACCGTCTGCTGTTGCGGCCCGTGTTGTTTCTGCTCTCGGCAGAGTCGGCGCACGCGGTCGTTTCGTGGGCATTGGGTCTAGCGCATCGCATCGCATGGCTTCGCCCGCTCCTCGGCGGACGGCGCCCACACGACGGCACACTGACGGTTTCCGCGCTGGGACGATCGTTCGCGTCGCCCGTCGGTCTCGCCGCCGGATTCGACAAGTCCGCGGAGATGTACAACGCGCTCGGAGCCGTGGGATTTGCCTTCGTCGAAGTGGGAACGGTCACGGCACTTGCCCAAGCCGGCAATCCGAAACCGCGGCTGTTCCGCCTGCGACGTGACCGCGCGCTGATCAATCGCATGGGCTTCAACAATCTGGGCGCCGAAGCTGCGGCGCGTGCGATCCGAGCGCATCCGCCCGATCGCGTGGTGCTCGGGATCAACGTCGGCAAGAGCAAGCTCGCCCCGCTCGAGCACGCCGCCGACGACTACGCGCAAAGCGTTCGGGCGCTCGCGCCGTTCGCGCACTACCTCGTCGTCAACGTCTCGTCGCCGAACACCCCGGGCCTTCGATCGCTTCAATCCGTCACGTCACTTCGCGAAGTGCTCGTGGCCGTTCGGTCCGCGCTGTCCGCCGCCGGCCACTCGCCGCCCGTGCTCGTCAAGATCGCCCCCGACCTCGCGGACGATGACATCGACGCGATCGTGGACCTCGCGCTCGAACTGCGAATCGAAGGAATCGTGGCCGCGAATACCACCATCGGTCGCACGGGTCTCGTGACGCCCGAGCCCGACGTTGCAGCGCTCGGCGCCGGCGGGCTCAGTGGTCCGGTGCTCTTTTCGCGCACGCGGGAGATCGTGCGCCGTGTTCGACGCCGCGCGGGCGCGCGGCTCGTGATCGTCGGCGTCGGTGGCGTCGCGACGGTCGACGACGTGTACGAACTGCTGCGTGCCGGTGCGACACTCGTGCAGGTTTACACGGCGCTGGTGTACGGGGGGCCGGGCTTCGCGCGCGAACTCAACGACGGGCTGGCCACACGGCTTCGATCGCGCGGTGTCGCGAACGTCGCCGAAATCGTCGGCGAGTCGGCGACGGTGGAAGCCGAGTCGACGCCGATTGCCGCGGTCACGTCACCAAGTACGTGAGCTTCACGAGCAGCACATCGTCCGGTCAACCGGCCCGACGCCGCGACGCGAAATGGCGCGGACTTCCGTGACGAACGCGACGCCCTGATGCACCGCGTCGGCGGGATTCCATGCCCCTCGGGGTTGACGATTCCCGGATCCGGGGCATCTTCAATGTCGATGGATCACCGCATCACACACGAGCAACCGCTGATCCTTGGATCGCAATCGCCGCGACGTCTCGACTTGCTGCGACAGTGCGGACTGCCGGTGGAAGTCGTGAAGGTCGAAATCGACGAGACCCTGTTGCCGGGCGAGCGCCCCGACGCGATGGCCACGCGACTGTCTCGCCAGAAGGGCGCGGCGGTGCTCTACAACTTGAAGCAGGCGGAGCGGAACACACGGGGGCGCTGGGTGTTGTGCGCCGACACGATCGTGCACATGGCCGGCGAGCTGCTTGGAAAGCCACGCGACGAGCGCGACGGAGCGCGGATGATCCGCCTTCTATCGGGACGCACGCACCAAGTAACCACGGGCTTCGTGCTTCACGGCCCCGACGCATTCGATGCACCGGCGTACGCGGAAACGACGTCCGTGACGTTTCGCGCGATCCGTGAGGACGAGGTTCAACGCTACGTTCGAACGGGCGAGGGCGCCGACAAGGCCGGCGGCTACGCTGCGCAGGGTCTCGCGGGCGCGTTCATCGAGAAGATCGATGGCTCGTACGCAAACGTCGTCGGGTTGCCGATCCACCGTGTGATCGAATTGCTGTTGCGTCTCGGCGCGATCGAGAGCTATCCGCTCGAGTCGTGATCGCTGCCGACGAGATCGCGCGACGTGCCTGCGAAGTGCGTGACCGCATCGACCGCGCCGCACGGGCCGCGGGGCGCGACCCGGCGACAGTTCGGTTGCTCGCGGTGACGAAGACGCATCCAATGGCGGTCATTCGCACCGCGTACGCGGCAGGTTTGCGCGAATTCGGCGAAAACTACGTCCAGGAACTCGTGCAGAAGGCCGACGCGTGCGGGGAACTCGTCGGGATCTCTTGGCATGCGATCGGGCACGTGCAGACGAACAAAGCGCGTGACGTCGCGCGCGTCGCAGCGTTTGTGCATACCGTCGACAATGTACGGCTCGCGGAGCACCTGGGTCGAAAGTCTGCGGACGTCCGCACGTCGCTCGGCGTGTTCGTTCAAGTGAACGTTGGTGCGGAGGCGCAGAAGTCGGGATGCACTCCGGAGGCGCTCGGCGACGTGCTCGACGCGATCGATCGTGAATCGTCGCTGCGACTGTGCGGTCTGATGACCGTCCCCCCGTACACCGACGACCCGCAGGGCGCACGTCGGTTCTTCGAGGCCCTTCGGTCGCTGCGCGACGCCCACGGTGGCGTTGCGCGCCTTCCCGAACTCTCCATGGGCATGACGCACGACCTCGAGGTCGCCATCGCGTGCGGCGCCACGATCGTGCGTGTTGGAACCGCGATCTTCGGCGAACGGCCCGCCGCGCCCGGAGCGTGAGCTACGCCGTCTCGGTGTGATCCGTCGCAGGCGCTTCGTCTGCTTCGTCTTGTGCGAGCAGTCGGTCGATTTCCTGGATCGCATCGGTCACGGCACGGCGTGCCAGCGATTCGACGTCGCGCGCACGGGTCTCCGCCGCTTCGAGCGCCGTCGTCGTGCGGCCCTTGAACTCGTCCAACTCACGTCGCGCGGCGGTCAGTTCGTCCGCGAGATCCAGGCAGACGAGGGCGAGGAGCGTCGCGGGGACGTTCGAGCGCGTGTTGCGCTTCATCTCGTCGCAGCGCTCGTTGACCAGCAGCGCGAGACGCTCGAGGTGCCCCGGCTCGGCGTTGGCGTTGAGTCGCAGGCGTTGTCCCGCAATCTCGAGTGCGATCGGTTGTCGGATCGTCGTCGCCGCGGAGCTCACAAACGGCGAGGGTACCAGCGGCTCCTCGCGAGGGGAAGGGCCTCTACGATCGGTAGCTGGCATTCACGTCTACGTACGCGTGTCCCAAGTCGCACGTGAAGTAATGCGCGCGCCCGGAGCCGCGCCCGATCGAGACGCCGATCGAGTACGCCGCGCGGGTCATGACCTCGTGCGCGCGGGCTTCTGCGTCCCCGCCGATCGCTTCGCCACGCCGTACGATGGCCACGTCGTCGACCCGGATCGAGACCACGGCCGGATCGAAGATCACACCTGCACGTCCCGCGGCGCCGAGAATGCGTCCCCAGTTCGGGTCTTTTCCAAAGAGCGCGGTCTTCACGAGCGGACTCGTCGCAATCGTCCGCGCTACACGTCGCGCGTCCGCGACCGAGCGCGCGCCCGTGACTTCGATCGTCACCTGGTGTTCGGCACCCTCGCCGTCTGCCGCGATGCTCCGCGCGAGCGCGGCGAGCACGTCGCGAAACGCGCGGGTCAGCGCTCCGAGTTCCCGGGGCGTTCGAATCGCGCGGGCACTCTCGGCCGCGCCCGACGCCATCGCGATGAGCGTATCGTTCGTGCTCGTGTCTCCGTCGACCGACAATGCGTTGAACGTGTCGCTTGCCGCGTCGCGCAACACTCGGCGCAGTCCCGGCGCGCCAATGCGCGCGTCGGTCACCACGAACGCCAACGTCGTTGCCATATCCGGATGGATCATTCCCGCGCCCTTGGCGATTCCGAGCACGATGACGTCTGCGCCGGCGATGCGCGCGCGCTCGGCCGACGCCTTGGGCCAGCGGTCCGTCGTGCGGATCGCCTCCGCGAAACGGGCGGCGCCCTCGCTGGAGAGGTCGCCGACGAGCGAGTTCATCGTGCGCGCGAATGGTTCCGTCGGGAGGAGCATTCCGATGACTCCCGTGGACGCCGGCAGCACATCACCGACATTGGCCCCGAGGGCGCGCGCGAGCATGGCGGACGTCTCGCGCGCGGCGCGAAGCCCCGCGGCGCCCGTACACGCGTTCGCACAGCCTGCGTTGACGAGCACTGCGCGGGCGCTCCCGCGTCGAACTCGCTGTTGCGCGAGAACGACGGGCGCGGCCTTCACGATGTTGCGCGTGAAGAGCGCCGCCGTTGGAACCGATCGGTCGGCGACGATCGCGCCGACGTCTGGACCGCCGCGCTTCTTGATGCCCGCGGCCACCGCACCGAATCGGAATCCACGCACCACGGGAAGGTTGGTCGCGTCCATGGGTCTCCTATGGGGTCGGCTCGTCGTGCGCAGGCGAGTCCCGCGGCGTAGTTCGACGCAGAACGCCTGCGAGCACGGTCAGGGGTTGCAGCCCGCCCAACAGTTGCGTCACGGGCGTTCCGCGTACGCGTTCGATTGCCGATCGCGCGATCGCCAGCGCCGGGGCGATCGATTGAAACATCCTCGTTCGCCCGAGCAGCGCGCCCGACCCTCGCGCAACGGCGCGCACGACGCCCGCGCCCGCGGCCAGGGTCAGCCATGCGGGCATCGGGTCGAACACGACGTCGCGCGCGGCCATGGCCATCGCCCACGCGGCGGGCTCGTCCGTGCGAAGCAGTGCGTGAACCCGAGACGTCTCGGCGAACATTCCGAACGCGAGCGGGCCGTGTTCGCGTTCGACCGCGGCGCGCACGTGACGGTGGTCGCGGCGATGGTCACCGCCGAGTGCGCCGGTCATGTGCGCGATGATCTCGGGCCCTAGCACTTCGTCGATGGCCGCGCCCCGCCGGCGCACCAGCACCGCAGTGTCCAGCGCTTGATCGTCGAAGAGCATGAGGAGTGCGGACTTGCCGTCGGGAAGCAGCAAGTCGAACGCCGTGCGGAGCATCGCGGGGTTGGGCATGGGCACGCGCGCCGGAACGAGCCGAGGCCAGACGTGAACTCGGCCATCGTCGGCGAGTTCGCGCAGCGCATCGAGCGCAACCACGGTCGTCGTCCAAGCATCGTCGTCGAGCTGCAATCGCCCGCCGACTCGCTCGGACCACTCGTCGAGCGCCGTCGTTTCCGCTGCGATCACGAATCTCGCGTTGTGTGCCGCAGCGAGCGACTCGACGCCGTCGGCACCGGGCCAGCCCTTGATCGCGATCACGCCGCGATGCGAATGCCACGCACGCTGCACGCGGTCGCCCTCATACAGCACGAACAGCGTTCCGCCCGGCTCGCTCTCGCGCGCGAGATGCTCGTGGGGTGCGCGCGAGACGAGTCCCGGCGCGACCAGCGTGACCAGCCGATGCCACGAGCGCGGTGCGAAGCCCGCGATGTGTACGTCGTGCGCGATCACTGCGCGCCGTCCTTCGGGGGTCGCGCGGCGCTCCGGCGTCGCACAGCGGGTCGGCGTTTCGTCCTCGATGCGATCACTGCATCCGCGGACGGAACACGAACCTCTGCCGCGGGTCGATGCAGGCGCAGCGATTCTCCTCCCGCGAGTTCGACCGTCGTCCCGGGCTCCACGATGTCGTCGCCGCGACGCCAGCCCTCGGCGTGCGGACGGACCCGCACCGGGGACGCCGTATGATTGAGCACGATCAACTCGGCGCGTTCGCCGCAGATCATCGCGCGCACGATCGCCGCGTCGCGCGGATCGACGTCGAGCGCAACACTTTCGAGCGCAGCGGTGGCTCGCCGCGTGAATCCGGCGGTCGAATCTCCGCACCGCCACGCCAGCGGACCTTCTGCACCCGCAGATACCCGCCGAACGGGCAGCCCCGCGGCCCGCAACGATCGCTCCGCACCCGCCAGCGAGGACTCGGCTGCGGCGAGGCTCTTGCTGCCCGCGACTGCGACGTCGTCGCTCGCGATCTGTCCCGCGGTCCAACCCAGGAAAGCCGCGAAGGGCGTCGGGAGCGGATCGATGCTCGCGTCGTCCCGCGCCGCGCGGACAAGTTCCTGCGGTTCCACGAGATCCGCGGCGATGTCCTCGCCGATCGCCATGTCCCCGGCCCACGCGTTCCAGTCGGCCCACAGCGCCGAGTGCGCTCGTCGCCCGCCGGTTTCGCCCAGTATGGCGCCAATCCAGCGCGAACCCGCGCACGCCATGCGAACCGTGACGGACTCTGCGCCCGCGAGCACGGCAACTCGCGCCGCTTCGACGGCATGCGCGCCACGCATCGGCGGATGAAACACCGGCCCGCCACACCAGACGTCCCAGTGCAACCCATGCAGCCTCGTGCTCGCGCCGCCGTGCTGAACGGCACGCCACACGGCCATCGTTCCGCTGGACGGATGCGGGCTCGCGAGGGCCAGCGCGTTCGTCGTCGCGAGGGTCCGCGCGCAGGGAGCAATCTGCAACCCGCCGGTGATCGAGATCGTCACTCGATCCCGCGCGATTCCGGCGGCGTTGGCTGCATCGGCGAGACGCATGGCAAACGTCAGCGCAGGATCGGGACCCTCGTCGGGATGGTGCTCGGGGTCGTTTCGAAACGTCGGATGCGGTCCGTGCCCGACGATCACACGAGACACCAGCGTGCCGTCGGGATCGCTCCGCGCGATCGCCTGACACGCGGCCGTCACCCACGCGCTCGCCTCGCGACCGTAGGCCTCACTCGCGATCGACGGCCACGGCATGATCCGGGGCGGGTCCGGCACCCACACCGTGTTCCCGCGCGGGGTTCGAGCCTGGCACGCGACGTCCCGCACGATGCGTTCGGGGAGTCCCATCGCCGGAGCCTCGTCGCTGCACACGGGGCCCACTCGAACGATCGTCCCGAGTCCAGCGCCGCGCGCGAGCGTGAGCATCTCGTCGAGTGCGCGGGTTCCCTGTTCGAAATCGAACGTTCCCGGGCCGACCTCGTGCTCGCGCCACACGAGTGGAATGTCGATCGCGTCGAATCCGAGCGACGCAACGGCGTCGACGACGCGTCCCCAGTGTGCGCGGGCGATGGTCCCGAATCGAACCATCGCCGCGCGCTGCGATCTACGCTCCGTCGACACGGCGCGGCACGCTAGCACAACCGCGCGGCGCGGAAGCGCTCGACTCTTAGGTCTCGCCTCGCACCCACTCGTGCGAATCCGTTCGATGAACGACGAAGAGTTCCTCGCCGTCGTCCAGGCGCACGAGAAATTGCACCGTGGAGCCGTCGATCGAGTGTCCCAAGACACTCTCGACCCGCCGGCGCCGTCCCGCGAGTTCGAACGCCCGCGGGAACTGCAGCCCGCTGGGCGCGCTGCGCTGCTCGACCGAGCGGAGCAACGCCGGTCCCGTTCGCGAATCGAAGCCCGCCTCGACGAGCAAACGCGTCGACGCCTCGGCCGTCGCTTCGGCCGCGCGCGCCCCGAGCGTGTGGCCCTGCAGCAGCACGACGAGGTTGTATCCTTCGCCGACATGCCGCGCGAGCATGCAGCGTTCCGTTCCCTCGATGCGAACCTCGAGCGGCGAACCAATCTTCGTCTTCGCGCACGTCCGCCGCACGCTGTCGAGCGCGATCGCCATCTCGGCGCCCGCGATTCGCGCGTCGAACAGATCGATCTTCGACGCGAGGTCCACGGTTTCGCCGTCTCCATCGACGAATGCTGCGCACAGTGCCTCCGGGACGCAGCCGATGAGCTGATCCAAATGTCGCGAGAACCCGGTCTGTTCCGTGTCTCGATCCGACGCGCTGACTGGCTGCCGCTCGCTTGTCACTGCAGCCTCGCGCCGAGCGCCGGTGACTCCACGGCGTGAATCGCGGCGGGCGGAATCTGCACGGCGTGTCGCCGGCGAAGCTCGTCGAGGTACGCATCGAGCGCTCGATGGCGCAGGCGCCACAGGAGTTCGTCCCGAACGCGCGCGCGAACGTCCGCTTCGGACGCCTCGAGCGCGGGCTGCCGCTCGAGAAGCACGATCACGTGAAATCCGAAGGACGTTTCGACGACCGGAGAAACGTCCCCCACGTGCGCAAGTTGCGCGGCGGCTCGCGCGTATTCCGCCACGACCGCGCCCCGTGCGTGCCGGCCGCTCGCGTCGATCGCGGGCAGGACCTCTGCGCGGTGCGGAAACTCGGCGGGCAGACTCGCCGCGAGGTGTTCGAACGCCTCGCCTCCGCGCGGCATCGGCAACGTCGCGGCCCGTTCACGCAGCGCTTCCGTCACGGCGCGCGCCCGTGCACGAACGTCGACCGGCGCGCTGGCCTCGACGCGCACGACGATGTGCTGCGTGACAGAAAGCGGACCGTGGGCCAACTCGAATCCTCGGATCTGCATCCCCGTCGCGAGCTCGTCGGCAGGCAATCGCTCCCGCGAAACGGTTTGCTCGACGGTTCGCGCGAGCAGCGACTGGATGAGCGCACGGCGCGCAACGTCCGCGATCATGGGATCGTTCCCGAGTCCACGCCGCGTGGCCTCCCGCGCGAGCAGCACGCGGTCGACGGTGCGGTCGAGCGCCACCGTGCGATCGTGGATCCCCTCCGTGCGCGCGATCATCGCAACGTCGTCGGCAGTGACCGGCTCTCGATCCACGCGTGCGACCAGGGCACCGCGTGCGACTCGAGCGGGCGCCGCGCCGCGTGACGCCTGCCCCGGCTGGCACGAAATCGCCAACATGCCGAGCCAGCCGAGCGGCCACGCTGAGTGCCGAGCGCGCGTCCGCCGGGTCACGGTCCGTCACTCCGCGCTTTCGGGACGCACCAATTCGATTCCCGCTTGCGTCACCAGCCATCCAACGAGCACCGCGATCGCGGCCGCGACGAATTCGCGCCGGTCGAGTTGGCGCAGCGCCTCCCAGAATGGCCACGCGGAACCGACGAGAAGCATCAGGCCCACCGTGCGAACGATCGGGCGCTGCATCCGCAGCCCGGAGGGCGTGGGCGGCGGCCGCGACGGGGGGGGGCGTGACGGTGCCATCGTCTGGATTGTCTACCGCAGTCGCCCTTGCAGCCAATAGAGACCGCCGGCCGCACCGGCCCAGACGACGTACGCGAGCGCGCGCGTACCGCCGCGCCGTTCGCTGGCACGGCCACGGACGATGGATGCGCCGCCGGCGAGCACGAGCAACAGCGCGATTCCGAGCGCGGCGGCCGACACGAGCGCCTCACGAGCTCGCTGCAGCGGCTCCCCCCCCAGCCGCTCCGCGCGCGACAGGTGGGCGCGTGCACTCAGGATCCCCGGCACGACGATCGCGAGGAACGCGGCCACCGCCGCGAGCGCGAGCGGTGCGATGCGGTGCAAGGCGGGAGGCGCCGGGCGCGACGGGGACCGTTCGAGCGGGGTCAACGTCGCGGGCAGCCCCGGGACGGTCGTCGCCAGCCACGCGAGGCAGACCACGACGTATCCCACTGCCGTGCCCGCAGCGACCGCACGCGCCGCCATGTCGAACCGCGCCTGCGTCGAGTGCTCCGCGCCCACGCCGAACGCTCCGAGCGCGATCGGAAACGCGGCGAGCAACGCAATCGGTCGGAGCGTTGCGCCGCGCGCACCCGCCGCGAACGAGCCGCCGACGAGGATCGTCAATGCGAGGGCTCCCAGCGCCCACTCGAACGCGCCGGCGGCCATTGGCCCCCCCGGGGCGCCCCACGCGGGGAGCGCGACGAGTTGGGCCCACAGCGCGAGGCCGAGCAGGAGCACGCCAACACGGTACGGCGTGGGGGGCATCGCAGGGGAGGGTAGCTCGACTCCAGCCGCGTCGCGATTGAACGTGGAAAGTTTTCCCTGGAAAGTTTTCCGTCGGGAAGCCAATCGCGAGGCGGAACGTTCCGGCAAACACGGACTACCGACTCGGCCCGAGCGTTGCTATGGTCCCCGCGTGCGCGCCTGCCCGCAATGCGGTGTCGAGTGCGAGACGGACCACCGGTTCTGTCCCGCCTGCGGTTTTCCTATCGGTGCGTTGCGAACGGCCGCGGGCGATCCGCTCATCGGACGCACGCTCGGCGGTGCGTACGTCATCCTGGAACACGTCGGCTCGGGCGGCATGGGCCGGGTGTACCGCGCGGAACAGGCATCGCTTGGCAAGACCCTCGCGGTGAAGGTCATCCACCCGCACCTGATTTCCGACGAGAGCGCGACGGCGCGATTTTACACCGAGGCGCGCGCCAGTTCGCGGTTGAACCATCCGAATTCCGTGAGCGTGTTGGACTTCGGCCGCACGGACGACGGGTTGCTGTACCTCGTCATGGAATTCCTGCGGGGGAAAGACCTCGCGCACATTCTTTGGGAAAACGGTCCGATGGCTGCGCCCCGCGCGGCGAACATTCTCAAGCAGGTGCTCACGTCCCTCGCCGAAGCGCACGACCTAGGGATCATCCATCGAGACATCAAGCCCGAGAACATCCTCATCGAGCCGATGCGAACCGGCGGCGATTTTTGCAAAGTCGTCGATTTCGGACTGGCCAAGGTCCGGGCCGACGTCGCGCCGTCCATCACGACGCCCGGCATCGTGTGCGGAACGCCGGACTACATGGCGCCAGAGCAAGGCCGAGGGGATGCACTCGACGCCCGCACGGATCTGTACGCGTGCGGCGTCGTGTTGTTCCAGATGCTCACGAATCGTGTGCCCTTCGAGGCGGACTCCCCGACGCAAGTCGTGCTCATGCACATGAGCGACCCCATCCCGGATCCGAGATCGGTGGTTGCGACCATTCCCGAGCCCATCGCGCGGGTGGTGTTCAAGGCGATGGCGAAAGAAGCGCGCGACCGACACCAGTCCGCGGTGGAGTTCGCGAGCGCGCTCGACGACGCGGTCAAGGAGATCGAGACGGGGCTGCAGTCGCGGCGGAGCGACCCGAAAGCCGTCACGCTGGCGTTGCAGACGTGCCCGAGTTGCGGCGCGATGATGCAGATCGGCGTGAAGTTCTGCAGCGAGTGTGGCTCGCGCGTGACCGCGACGATTGCGCCAAACGCCGACACCACCGGATCTCTACGACCCCGCGTGAGCGAGAAGCCGCCGGGCGCGATCACGCAGCCCGAGGCCCGCGCGCTTTCGCTGGTCGGGCGCGATCGTGAGATCGCAGTGCTGGAGTCTGCGCGAACGCGCGCGGCGAATGGTCGCATGGTCAGCATTCGGATCCAGGGCGACGAGGGGGCCGGCAAGAGTCGGCTGCTGCACGAGCTCATGGATCGATCGCGACATCGAGGCGACGCCATCGTGGCCGTCGAGCCCGACGTGACGTGGGCCGGCGTGGCGTACGCGCCCGTGGCCGACTGTGTGCGACAGTGCCTGGAGATCGCGCCGGCGGACGACGCGTTGGCGTGGCTCACACAGGCTGAGACCCGGGACAAGTCCATCGACGTCTCCGTGGTGTCGGGGTTCGAGGAACTTTTCACACCGAACGGGCCGCAACAACTCGACGGTCGCGCGCGGCGCGCAGCGGTCGTGCGGGCGCTCGGGTTTGCGCTCAAACGCGCGACGGCGCGGACGAGCGGTGGTGTCGCGCTCGTGGCGGTCGAGAAACTACATCGAATGGACAGCGCGTCACGTGCTGCGTGGGCCGCCCTCGCGTCGGGAAAACTCGACGCGCCCGTGCTGCTCGTCGGCACGCATACGCCGCGCGTCGACCCGGGCTGGTCGCACTCGGACGCCGTCGTCCTGGGCCCGTTGCCGCGAGCCCTCGTGCCCGTCGCGCTCGCTCCCGTGTTGGGGGCGGCGGCCGCGGATGCGATTGCGGCGCTGGACGCTGCGATCCCGACGCAGGACGTCTCACCGCTCTACCTCGACCAGCTTGCGCGCTGGATCTCCGAGGGCGGTGGCCAGTCTCCCGCTCGGTTGGTCGACTTGATCTCCGCGCGATTCGAGCGATTGCCGCCGCGGTCTCGCCACGTGGTTCAAACGCTCGCGCTCCTGGGCGAGGCCAGCGAGGAAATCCTCGCGAAGATCATCGGCGAGGAGTTCGACGCCGGGACGCTGTTCGCGCTCAAGGCGGGTGGTTGGACGCGCGCGACGGTCACCGCCGAACGAGAGGCGTTCCGGATCGATCATCCACTCGTTCGCGAGGTTGCGGAGGCGTCGATTCCGGCGGCTGCGCGGCGCGAGATGCTCACACGCTGCCGTGCGGCACTGAGTGGTGCTGCGCTGCCGCTCGAAGTGCGCGCGATGCTGGGCGCGACCGACGACAACTCGTTCGAAGCACTGATTCTGTACGATCGCATGGGCGACCTTGCCCTTGCGCGCGGCGACGATCTGGGCGCAGCGATGGCGCTCCGTCGCGGCCTGGAGCGAGCACGGCGCGAGATGGCACGAGGCGAGATCGACGACCCGGAGCGCGCGATTGCGATTTTTGCGCGCAAGCTGGGCGAGGCGCTGCTTCGATCTGGCGAACCCGCTGAGGCCGAGGGCGTGCTGCGCGAGGGCCTCGAAGTCGTTCCGCGAACGAATGTCGAGTGGGCGCGTCTGGAAGGGACGCTCGCCCGTGCGCTTCAGGGCCGCGGGAAGTCCGCCGATGCCGTGCGCGCCGCCGACGAAGCGCTGCGTTGCGCGCGACGACTGAACGCCCGTTCCGTCGCGGCCGAACTGTCCGTGACTCGCGCGGATCTCGAAATCGCGCTCGGGAACGACACGGAAGCCGTCGCGTGCCTCCGCGGGGCAGACGAATTGGTCCGCGAGGCCATGCGTTCGCCGAGCGCCGGCTCGCACTCGACCCCGCCGGCGGACGACGTCCTGTTGCGATTGCGAATCGACATCCTCCTGCGCCTCTCGCGCGCATTGCGGGCGGTAGGCGAGGAGAGCGCGGCGAACGATCCGCTGACCGAGGCACGAAATCTCGCGGACAAGCATGGCCTTCGAGCCGAGCGTGTGCGCTGCGACGCCGAATCGGCCGAACGCGCCGAGCAGATGGGCGAGCGACACACGGCGGTTTCCGCCTGGCGCCTTGCCGCGACGGCGGCGCGGTCCATTGGGGATATCTCCGCCGCGGACACGTACGATGGACGGGCCTCGCGGCTCGCGTCCGGCGCTGTCGCCGGCGCGAACGCGCGTCGCTGAGGGAATCGTCGCGCTCCGCCGGACGAGTACGCGTTGCTCGTCAAGTCTGTGTATGAGATAAACGCACAACCTGCCCCGTTGCGGCATGCGATGGCTCGCATGCCTCGCGTGCCGACGGCGGGGCCAACCAAGGGAGAACAGCCGTGTCGGACAAGCCAGTGAAGGACGAATCCACGAACGCTCAGACCACGCTCTCGAACGACGAGATCGTTACCGGACCCGAGGTCGGACGACGATCTGTGCTTCGGGCCATCGGCGTGACGGCGCTGGGCGGCGTGAGCACGGCGCTCGGCGGCTGCATGGTGGAAGCTCGCCCACCGATGGCAACCGCCACGGTCGTTCCCGCGACGGCGACGATCGTGACGTCCGGCGGAACGGGAATCACCGACGCCGACCCCGGCGATCCTCCTGGCGGCGGCCGCGGCGGGGTCGTCGTTCAGACTCGCTCGGGCATTACCGACGCAGATCCCCAAGATCCAGGCGGAAATGGCCGCGGCGGCGTGGTCGTTCAGTCCGGCATCACCGATGCCGACCCGCAAGATCCGCCCGGCCGCGGTCGAGGCGGCGTCGTCGTGCAGTCGGGCATCACCGACGCGGATCCGCAGGATCCCCCCGGGCGCGGACGCGGGGGCGTCGTCGTGCGGTCTGGCGTGACGGACTCCGATCCGCAGGACCCTCCGGGCGGCGGTCGCGGTTATGCCGCCGGCGCAACGGATTCCGATCCACAGGATCCTCCGGGACGTGGTCGTGGCGCATCGGGCGTGACGGATGCCGACCCGGGCGATGGCGTGGGTCGCGGCCGGAACACCGGCTTGACGGACAGCGACCCGAACGACGGCGTGGGCCGCGGCCGGTCGGGACGCAAGTAGCGTTCTTCGCGCAGGTCATCTGCGCACTCGAGACCTCGTGTAGCCTCTCGGTTCCACCATGACCGACGGATATTCCCTCGCGCGGATCATCGATCCGTTTGGCGTCGACGTGTTCTATCGCGAGCACTGGGAGCGCAAGCCGCTGCTCATCAAGCGCGCGCTGCCCGAGTATTTCAGCAACTTGGTGTCGTGGAGCGTCATCGACCACGCCGTGACGACGCTTGGGCTCTCTCATCCCGAGGTCAGCATGTACAATGCGCTGCGAGAGGTGCGCGCGGAGAAGTACACACTCTCGTCGGGCCTCGTCGACGTGGTGCGACTCTACAAAGAGTACGCCGAGGGTTCGACGATCATCATGCAGGAGCTGTCTGCGCGCCACGCGCCGCTCGCGGATTTGTGTCGCGCTCTCGAGTGCGAGATGACGCACAAGTTTCAGACGAACGTCTACACGACACCCGAGAGCGCCCAGGGGTTCAAAGCGCACTTCGACAGCCACGACGTGTTCGTGCTGCAGGTCACAGGATCCAAGCACTGGCTCATCTACGACACGCCGGTGCAGCTTCCCTATCGCGGCCAGAAGTTTCGCCCCGAGCAGAACAAGCCCGGCGACGTGACGATGGACTTCGTGCTGAACGCGGGCGACAGCCTGTACATCCCGCGAGGCGTGATGCACGACGCGCGAACGACCCACGAGGGTTCCATCCATGTGACGCTCGGCGCGCTCACGACGTCATGGACCGACGTGTTGCTCGAAGCGATCGCGATCGTCGGACTCAACGATCCGGACTTTCGCAAGGCACTGCCTCCCGGTTATGCGACGCAGGGATTCGATTTTTCGGACGCCGAGAAGTTCTTCCGCGAACTGCTCCGCCGCGCGGTCGAAAAGGCCGCGCTGCGTCCCGCGATGGACCAGTTCATCCAGGAATTTCGCATGACTCGGTACCCGAATCTCTGGGGACAAATGACGCAGATCGATCGCGCCAAGCGGTTGACGCCCGAGACGTGTTTCACCGTGCGTCCCATCCTCGTCATGAACACGACGGAGACCAACGAACACTTCATCGTGGCGTGCTACGGCAACGAAGTGCGACTTCCGAAGCACGCCGCGGAGCCTGCGAAGGCTGCGCTCTCGGGACAGACGATGCGAATCCGGGAACTGCCGGGGACGCTGGATCTCGAAGGTCGGATCGTGCTGATCCGTCGCCTGGTTCACGAGGGGCTCGTGGAGATACTCGAGAGATAGCGCCCTGCCAATGAATTGGCGGGCTACCATTGGGGATCGCCCGCCTGCGCGGGCTCACACATTGAGCCAACGCGTGCGTCGACGAAGGTTGACGGCTCAATGTCAGCCCGACGCTTCACCGTCAGGTACGTGCGTCAGGGCCGGAGCGTCAGGGTACGTGCTCCGGATGCCAGCCCGTGGAGAGTCCCTCTTCGAGCGAGTCGAGTTCGTGCATCGCGGTGGCGTCGAGGGCGAAGTCGAAAAGCGCGGCGTTCTCGGCGATTCGCGCGGCGTGTACTGACTTCGGCAGGACGACGAAGTTTTTCTGCACACTCCAGCGCAGGAGAATTTGGGCGGGCGTGCGGAGCAGACGCCGAGCGATCTCGCGGACGACGGGATGGCTCATTCTCTGTGCTTTGGCGAGCGGGCTGTACGCTTCCACGACGATTCCGTGTCCTGCACACGCCGCGCATGCATCCCGTTGCTGCAGAAATGGATGCAACTCGATCTGGTTGATCGCCGGCCGGACCGTCGCGTTGGCGACCAGTTCGTCGATGTGTCGGCGCAAGAAGTTGCTGACGCCGATCGATCGCACGCGCCCGTCGGACTTTAGTCGTTCGAGGGCCTTCCACGACTCGAGCCGCTTCTCCGGCACGGGCCAGTGCAACAAGTACAGATCCACGTCGTCGAGACCGAGACGCTTCGCGCTCTGGTCGAACGCTCGCAGCGCGCGGTCGTAGCCTTGATCGTCGTTCCAAAGCTTCGTCGTGACGAACACGTCCCGACGCGCGAGCCCGCTCTCGCGGATCGCCGCACCGACGTCGGACTCGTTGTCGTAGATTCGCGCGGTATCGATGTGCCGGTAGCCGATCCGCAGCGCTTCGCGCACCGCCGATCGCGTCGGCTCGCCCGAGCGGGCTCGGTAGACTCCCAGTCCGAGTCGCGGAATCCGGTGCCCATCGTTCAGCAACATCGAACCTCCCGGCTCGGGCGCCCACGTCGCGTGCCATTGCTCGAGTCGGCCGCGGATCGCATCGCGCGCGACACGAAACCGGGCACGCACCTCGTCGGGCGAGATCGACGCATCGGTGCTCGCGGGATCGGCGATCGGCCAGTGGTGTCGCGCGACCGAACCGAGAAACGCCGGGCAAACCTCCTCGGCGCACAGCGTCACGACGGCGTCGACGCCCGCAGAATCGATGACGTCCACCGACTTGGATACGTGCGAACTCGCGTCGATCCCCACTTCGCGCAGCACGTCCAGCGCAGTGGGATGGACCCGCGACGGTTGGGAGCCCGCACTCTGTACGCGCACGTGTGCGCCAAACAGCGCACGCGCCATGGCTTCGGCTAGCTGACTGCGCGCGGAGTTCGCGACGCAGAGAAAGAGAACGCTGTTCGGTGGGTCGGGCATCAGCGGTTGGAGTATTTTAGCGCCCTTGACCCCTCGTGCGCGCGCAGTTATGGTCCGCGCCCGTTTTCGTTCGAGGAGTAACAGATCCGTGGCGAATCATCCGTCTTCCGAAAAGCGCAACCGTCAACGCCTCAAGCGCACCGTGCGCAACCGCGGCGTGCGGACGGAGTTTCGCAATCTCGTCAAGGAAACGCGGGCGTCCGTGCGGACGGGCGACGCGAAGGCTGCGGCCTCGTCGCTCGCCACGGCCGTCAAGGCGCTCGACAAGGCCGTGACGCAGGGCGTGCTGCATCGCAAGACCGCATCGCGTCACGTGTCGCGTCTCGCACGCGCCGTCCACCGCGCGTCGGCCAAGAAGTAATCGGTTTTGGGTTCGTCACGGCCCGCGCATCCGCGGCCGAAGCGCGAACATTTCCACTACGAAAACGACGTTCCCGCGCCGCGCAACGCCCACGCCGAGCGCGTCGACACCCGGGTCGAGTCGATTGGCGCGGTGCGAGGGACTTCCGTCCAGGCGGCGGTCGGCAGCGGCGACGCTGGGTGCGCGGGCGACGTTTTCGGCAAGGCGGTCGGCGGCCAGCCCTGCCCGCAGCAGGCGTTCGCCCGGGCCATCGCTTGCCGTGAGCGCGTGGGCGACGCGATCGATCGACGCGAGTTCGTGCGCGCGCTCGTCGGCGACGGATGCGAGCAGCGGGTCCGGCCGAAGGGCGGGTTGCCCGGCCAGACTGCGATCGCGATTGATCGACACGAACAGTGAACGAGCGTCCGACGGACCCTCGACGACAGGACCGGCTGGAGACGGTGCGGTTACGATCGCGTCGCCCGACGGCGCCGCACGAACGTGCCACGTCGCGAACGGCATCGGTCCACCCGGCGTGTCGCCCAACAGTTGCATCGACCACACGCCCGGCGCGTCGAAGTGCACGGCCGCGTTCGGCTCGGTGGCGGTGCGTTCGGCACGTCCGTCGGGTCGCAACACGACGAGGGTCCATCCCGTTGCTCCACTCGCCGCGCGCGGCGAATACTCGAGCGAGTCGCCGACGCGCACGGTGGTGGCCGCGTTCGCCGGGTCGATCCATCGCGGCACCGCGAGCACGGTGAAAACGTTTCCCCGCGACGCCCAGTGGCAACGCGCACTGCCGGAATCCAGCGACTGCCGCGCGAGCCACGCGGACGCGACCTGCGCGGCGCCGTCGGCACTTCCACGGCCGACCCACGCTCGCACTGATGCAGCGGAGAGCCCCGCAGCTTCTACGAGATCGCGCAACTGCGCTCCGTCGAGCGCGTCTCGATGTTCGAGCGCCCATTCGGCAGCGCCCGCCAGACGCGTATCCGCGCGACACGTGCCGGCGAACACTCGATCGAACGGCGCGTTCTGCGCGCCCGCGAGCGCGGGCGACGCTGCGATCACGAGCGACGCTACGGCGGCGCACACAGTCGATTCAATCCGCGGCATTCGGCGGGCTCAGCCTAGCGAAACCGCCTCGGCCGGCGCGAGTTTCCTGCTGATCGCTGCCCGCACGTCGAGCCAGTGAGCGACGGTCGGCCACACGGAGTGCACGGCAGCGTGACCGAGCAGCAGGTCGCCGTGGCCCAACTCGAAGACTCGGTACGTCCGGTCCCGCGCACGCGACCGATCGTACGCGGGACGCACGGATGTCGGCGGCGCAAGCAGATCGCGTTCCCCCGCGAGAACGAGCAGCGGCAGGTCCAACGCTTCGAACCGCGCGTGGTAGTCGACGACACCGTCGGCCGAGCGAAACGTCCCAGTCATCGCAACGGCGACCATCTGGAGCAGCGTCCCGAGCGACGCCATGTCGAACGACCGCGCGAGCCATTCGTCGAGCAAGCGACGCTCGAACGACCCCGGCGACCACGCACGGATCGGCATGGGCACCCAGCGCGTGTCCCACAGCATTCGTTGAAATCGGAGCAACTTCCCGACGCTCCACACCGGCACGCCGGCGCGACGTCCTGCAAGCCAGCCTCGCGACGCCATCGCGTCGACGGAACGGGAAAACAGCTTCAGCACGGGGCTTCCCGACGCGAAACGGTACGGCACGCCGATCAGCACGAGCCCACCGAGCGGCTCACGGAAATTGGGCGCAGCGGCCGTCGCGATCAACGCACCGAGCGAGTGGCCGACGATGTAGACGTCGGACCGGCCCGAGAGCGAACGAACCTCGGAAACCGCGGCCGGAACGTCCTCGCGGACGTATTGATCGATGCTGGGGGTCCGCCGCGAGCCGAGGCGTCGGGATCGACCGTGACCGCGCAAATCGAGGTTGTAAACGTCGTACCCGCGGCTGGCGAGGTAGTTCGAGAAGCTGCGGCCCGAGAGATGCCACGCGTAGCGGTTCTGCCCAAATCCGTGCATCAGCAGGAGCGGCGTGCCGTGGGCGTTCGACGCAAACGGCCCGCTCGCGACCCGTTTTCGGACCATGACCAGGGGCTCCGGGCCTGCCACGTGCACCAGATCCTTGACGAATGTCGCCACGACCCCTTCGTCGATCGCTTGCGTCACGTGCTCAGATCGAAGGATCATGCGCCCGCGCATCGTAGCGCGGACGAGGTCGGTCAGGGATTTGCGCTGATCGGGGCGCTCGCACTTCGTCACATCGAGCTTGAACAAACTTCCGGAGGAGCCATGCGAATCAACGTAGCGTCCATGACCGCGAGCATCGTGCTCGCACTTGCGGGGTCCGCGGCCGCGCAGTCGGGCACGAACTCACCCATCGCGAGCGGAGACACCGCTCCGCCCCCAAGTTCGACGGGCGCGACGGCCACAGCGACGACCAGCGACACGACCGCAACCGCGGGCGGCGCCATGACGTCGGACCAGGCGGCTGGGGTTCGCCCGAGCGGCTCGATGAATCCCGCCGATCGCACCAACCCCGAATGGCTCCTGCAGCGTCGGAACGTCGACGAGTACGGCGTCGGGATGCGGTTGTGGACGATGGGCGTTCCGGCGTTCATCGTGAGCGCGTTCGCGTTCATCGATCAGCAGTCTCGACCGTGGGGCGGTCACCTCGGGATTGCGTGGGGCCCCGAGTTCTACTATCGCCGCAACCAACTCGAGATCACGATCGGCGTGCAGCACAGCACGTATCAAGCGCCCGCGACGCTCTTCCACGGCGCGAACGAAGGGCCCGAGGCCACCGAGGTCGTCCTGCCGCGTCTGTTCGGGATCTACCTGACGTCGCACTTCATGTGGGGCATCCCGGTCCACCGGATGGTCGAGTTCCAGTTCGGCTTTGCGATCGGCGTCGGCTACATCGGCGGCGACCTGTTCCGAAGTCAGGCGTATCAGCCGGGCGGTCCAGCACGTCCCGGCGGCGTGTACCAGGACTGCGCGCGGCCCATGCCTACGAACGACCCGGCGAACTACTGCACGAACCCGAACAATGGGCACTATTCAGGCGGCGACCTGCTGGCGACGAACCCCGTGACCAACGCAGGTTCGTACCGAGAACCGAGCTTCTTCAACGGCGGTTCACTTCCGTCGATTCTCCCGTGGCTCTCGATCCCGCAGATCTCGCTGCACATCCGACCGCACCAGCACTTCGACATCCGGATCGACGGCGGTTTCGCCGGCATCGGTTTCTACACGGGTGGCGCACTGCACGCGGTGTTCTAAGTCGCCCGGTGCGAAAAACAGTGTCCGTCGAAGCCCCACCCACGACATCGATGTCACAGCGGGCCCCGTCCACCGTCGGTCGAAGGCTGGCGCGACGGGTTCGCCGACCGAGATTTTTCTGAACTTTTTCGCAAATTTCGGTTAGCGGGGGCGCCGGTCGCGGCGGCGGCACGGCTGTTGCGAACGAACGACTCTGTCGGGGCTCTCGGTTCCGACACTGGCGGGGATCGGTCGACCCGCCAGGACCGAAGCAGTGGCAGCTGCGGCGGTCGGATGGATCGTCTTCGCTTGCATGCACTTCGCTTTGCTTACGAGCGCTCGCTTTCTTCTTCCCTAGTTTCTTCGACCTCCCTGAACTCGAACGTTCCTCCTTCTCGTCGACCGGTCGGCGCCCGATTTGTGGAGTGGCAGGCTTCACGAATCGGGAGTCGACTGGTCTCTTGCTTCTTCGGACGTCCTCCGTAAGAACGCCTCCGTGAGGAAAACGTTCCCAGAATCTACAGCATACCGCCGATCGGGCGAGCTGGCGAGAGGGGGGGCGTACTGTGCATTCATCGTTCTCTCCCGCTGCGATCGCGCGTAGCATGCGCTCGAGCCACGGAGTCGAACGCTGATGACCCTCAGGAAACTCTCGAAGCGAATCGTCGCGATCGTTGCTGTCTTCGGTGCGGCGGTTGCGGCGTGCAACTCGATCGCGGACCAGCTGGCCCGGTCCGAGCAGCACTACCAGTCCGCGCGCTACGAAGCGGCGCTGGCCAACCTCGAGGACATGGAGCACGAGCTCCCGCACTTGGGCGCCGCCGAGCGCGTCCGCTATGAGTACTCCCGCGGGATGGCCCACTTGCGGCTCGAACAACGCTCCGACGCGCGACATTGGCTGGCCATCGCGCGCGAAGAGAATCGGGCGGCGCCGGGTGCGCTCACGGACGACGCCGTGGCGATCGTCGAACGGGCGCTCGTGGAGCTTGACCCACTCGCACCGCGAAACGCGACGAGCGGCGGCGACGCCAGCGCGGCCACGAGCGACGCCGCGAATTAGTACAGCCCGACAAGGGTTCGCACCGCCGGCAGCGCGGCGGTGATCGCATCGCGCGCGCGATCGCGCAGCGCAGCGACGTCTCCAGGTCCCAGGCCCGCCGTCGGGATCGGCTCGAGCACGCGAGCATGTGCGCGGGCGCGGCCGAACCACAGAGATCCCTTCGGGCGGCAGTTGCGAGTTCCCGCAACGACGACCGGCAGCACGGGGGCTTGTGCGTCGATCGCAAGCTGAAACGCCCCGTCTTTGAACGGCAACAGCGCACCATCCGGAGAGCGCGTGCCCTCGGGGAACATCATCACGGGGCAGCCCGACTCGAGCGTTCGACGGCACTCGGCCATCATCGTCGCGACGCTGTCCCGCTCGCCGCGCCGCAACGGTACGTCGCCGCTGAACCGCATGAGCCAGCCGATGAGCGGAAGGCGGAACAGTTCCTGTTTGGCGACCCAGCGCATGTCCCAGGGCAAGTGCGAGAGCAGGAATGGGTCCGCCGTCGACTCGTGATTGGAGACCACGACGTAGCCACGCGTCAGGATGTCCGCGGGCGGCGTGCCGTCGACGCTGAATTTCCAGACGGGCGAGAGCCGGGACGTCGTGCGGCCGAAGCGGCGCATCCATCGTCCCGGGAGACGCTGCGTCGGATCGCCGCGGTGTCGCAGCGACGACATTCCCATGAGCGGGAGAAACGCGACGGCGGAGACGAAGAACTCTGCGTAGCTGTACACGCCGAGCAGCGGTCCGGTGGGTCGGGCCGCGGGCGCCACGTAGGCGAGCGATGCGCTGGCGTCTGTCAACGTCGCGTCGATTTCAGCGCGACGACGCGAGAGGCGGCGGCGAACTGATGCGGTCTTTCACGGCCAATTTGAGCTTCTTGAGTTCGGCTCGCTCACCCTGCTCGGTCGGCGTCAGGTAGGCCCGGCGGTCCAGTTCGCGTACGCGGCGGTCGATGTCCGCGTGCATGGTGCGTAGCTGGTCGTCGCCGTGGCTGCCGTCGATCATCGCCGCTCGAGTCATGATGGTCCTCCGTGCTCGGTGGAATCGCTGTCGTGTCGGTATCGCTGGATCGTGTCGTGCGTCACGCGAGTCGCTCGCGTCGTGCAATTAGAAACCAACGGCCGGGAGGGTCAAGTGCGTAACAACGAAATAATGACCCGTGCCGCGCTGCGGCACAGCCGGCTCGACCGCGGCCCCGCGTCACGCAGCGCTATTCTTCTTCGCGCTGCGAGAGTGCGGCAACGACGGAAAGGTCCTCGAGCGTCGTGACGTCGCCGGTCACCTTGCCTCCACTCGCGATCTCTTTGAGCAATCGCCGCATGATCTTTCCCGACCGAGTCTTCGGCAGCGCATCGGTGAATCGCACGTGGTCGGGCCGCGCGAATCGTCCGATTTCCTTGGCCACGTGCTCCGCCAGGCTCGTGCCCATCTCGGGCGACGGAATCACGCCGGGCTTCAGCGTGACAAACGCCACGAGCGACTGCCCCTTGATCTCGTCGGGCCGGCCGATCACCGCCGCCTCCGCAACCGCGCGGTGCGACACCAGGGCGCTCTCGATCTCCGCCGTGCCGAGTCGATGTCCGGACACGTTCACCACGTCGTCCACGCGACCCATGAGCCAAAAGTACCCGTCGGCGTCGCGGCGTGCGCCGTCGCCGGTGAAGTACACGTCTCGGGCTTCGCCGAATTCGGACCAGTACTGGCGTTCGTACCGCTCGTGGTCGCCGTAGATCGTTCGCAACATCGACGGCCACGGTCGTTTGATCACGAGCAGTCCGCCCTCGTTCGGTTCGCACGACGTGCCGTCCTTGCGCACGACGTCGGCGTCGACACCGAAGAACGGCAGGGTCGCACTGCCGGGCTTGGTCGGGATCGCACCCGGGAGCGGGGAAATCATGATGGCGCCCGTCTCCGTCTGCCACCACGTATCCACGACGGGACATCGGCCATTGCCGATCACGCGCTGGTACCACATCCACGCTTCGGGATTGATCGGCTCGCCCACGGAGCCCAGCAGTCGCAATTGCGACAGATCGTGCTTCATCGGCCACTGCTCGCCCCAGCGGACGAACGCGCGGATGGCCGTCGGAGCCGTGTAGAAAATCGTCACGCCATAGCGCTCGCAGATGCCCCACAAGCGGCCTTTGTCGGGAAAGTCCGGCGCGCCTTCGTACATCACCACGGTGGCACCGTTGAGCAACGGCCCGTACACGACGTAGCTGTGTCCCGTGATCCAGCCGACGTCCGCAGTGCAGAAATACGTGTCCGGCTCGTGCAGATCGAAGACGTACTTGGTCGTCACCGCCGTCCCGACCATGTACCCGCCGGTCGTGTGCACGACTCCCTTGGGTTTGCCCGTGGTGCCGGAGGTGTACAGAACGAAGAGCGGGTGCTCGCTCTCGACGGGCAAAGGCGGCGATGTCGCATTCACGGCCTCGATCACCTCGTGCCAGAAGTGGTCGCGTCCCGGCTCCATCGAGACGCCGTCCGCCGTCCGCTTGAACACGACGACGTGCCGCACCGACGGACACTGCTCGATGGCCTTGTCGACGGTTGCCTTCAACGGCACGACGATGCCGCGTCGCCACGCGCCGTCACACGTCACGACCAGACATGCCTTCGCGTCGTTCACGCGATCGCGAACGGCTTCCGCTGCGAATCCGCCGAAAATCACGGTGTGGGCCGCGCCGATGCGGGCGCACGCGAGCATCGCGATGGCCGCCTCGGGGACCATGCCCATGTAAATCGCCACCCGGTCGCCCGAGCGCACGCCGAACTTCCGGAGCACGTTTGCGAACCGACACACCTCGCGGTGCAACTGGTGGTACGTGAGAATTCGGGTCTCGCCCGGCTCGCCTTCCCAAAGGATCGCGGCCTTGTTCCGGCGCATCGTCGCCAGGTGCCGGTCGAGGCAGTTGTAGGAGATGTTCGTCGTGCCCCCGACGAACCATCGCGCATGGGGCGGATCCCACTCGACGATGGTCTGTGGCGGCGCGAACCAGTGGAGCGACTTCGCCATCTCGGCCCAAAATGAATCCGGATTCGCGATGCTCTCTTCGTAGAGCGCTCGGTATTGTTCCAGGCTTCGAACGTGCGCCTTGGAAGCGAACTCCTCGTCGGGCGGAAACACCCGGGACTCCTTCAGCAAGCTCTCGATCGACGACGTCATGGACGGCACGCTCCCCGGCGCGGCGATGTCCCGCCGCGCGGCCGCGCGAGCATAACACCAGGCGCCCCGGGGATTGCCGATCTGTTTTGCCGGCCGCCGAACCGCGAATGTCACAATCCGAGCGGCTGCCTCGTCATCGTAAGAGAACGGAGGTAGACGATGCCCAGCCACTCCTCGATTCTCGTGGTCGGCGCCGGGTACGCCGGGGTGCTCGCAGCCGTGCGCGTGGCCCGGCAGACGCGCGGACGCGCGACCGTGCGCTTGCTGTCTCCCACGGATTTCATCGTCGAGCGCGTGCGCCTGCACGAATCGGTGGCGACGGGACGCAACGTCGAAGTGCCGATCGCACCGATGCTCTCGGCCGCCGGCGTGCAATGGGTTCGCGGAATTGCGACGAACGTCGACGCCGACCGCCGCGTCTTGCACACCGACGACAGGCCGCTCTCGTTCGACTGGCTGATCTTCGCTGCGGGAAGCGGAACGCGCGGCGATGCAGTGCCGGGGGTCGCCGATCACGCGTTCACGATGAACCCATCCAGCGTGCCGGCGCTGCGTGCGAGACTCTGCGACATCGAATCGCAGCGGGGTCGCGTGGTGATCTGCGGCGCGGGTCTGACCGGAATCGAACTCGCAACGGAACTCGCCGAGGCCCGCCCGGGTCTTCGCGTCGCGATCGTGTGCGGTGGATCCGTCGCGCCAATGCTCTCCGAGCGCGCGCAGGCGCACGTTCGCACCGCGTTTCGCGATCTGGGCGTGACGCTGCACGAGGATCGGCAGATCGAGAGGGTCGGGCCCGATGGCGTTCAGACGTCGGACGGTGCGGTTCCGGGCGACGTCGTGATCTGGTGCGGAGGTTTCGCCGCCAGTCCCGTGCTGAACTCGTCGGGCCTTGCGACGGACGCAACGGGTAGAGCATGGGTCGACCCGCAGATGCGCGCCGTGGGGCATGAACGCGTGTTCGTCGTGGGCGACGCCGCGCGGCCGATGGCGACGCCGGGGCACGCGATCCACATGGGCTGCAAGACGGCGATGCCGATGGGCGCGCACGCCGCGGACAACGTCGCGCGCGCGATTCGGGGACTCGCTCTGCGGCCGTTCGACTTTCGCGACAATGGATATTGCGTCTCGCTGGGGCGGCACCGTGCGGTGGTCGAGTGGCTTCCTCGCGACGGCCGCCCGATGGGTCGCGTGATCACGGGGCGCTGGGGCGTATGGATCAAGGAAGCCATCACGCGGTACACGGTCGCATCCCTGCGCGCGGAGTCGCGTGGGTGGCTGCACTACCGGTGGTTGCACACTGGGCGGGCACCGCACACGCTCACGGGCGACGCCGCCGCCATGCTGCCGCCGCCGAACACGATTGCGCGATGACGCCTCCGCCGCACGACCCCCACCTCGCAGTGTTCTCCACGGAACGCAGGGCCCTGTTGTCGCTTGCGTACCGAATGTTGGGCTCACTCTCGGACGCCGAAGACGTCGTGCAAGATGCGTTCGTCCGTTGGCGCGATGTCGAACTCGCGCGGGTGGATTCGCCCCCCGCGTGGCTTCGCACGACAGTGACACGGCTGTGTCTCGACGCGATGAAGTCTGCGCGGACTCGACGCGAATCGTACGTCGGCGAATGGCTTCCCGAGCCGGTGCGCACGGACGTGGGTGCGTTTGCCGACGAGCAGAGCCGCGCGGATCCCGAATCGATTTCGATGGCGTTTCTCGTCGTGCTCGACAGTCTGTCGCCGCTCGAGCGCGCGGCATGGCTGCTGCACGACGTCTTCGAGTACGACCACACGGAAGTGGCACATGCCCTGGACCGAACCGAGGCCAGTGCCCGGCAACTGATCCATCGCGCGCGGGAGCACATCGCGTCGCGCCGACCGCGCTTCGCTCGCTCGCGTGAAGAGCACACGCGTCTCGTCGGCGCGTTCATGTCGGCATGCGGCGGCGGAGACGTGATGGCGCTGCAGCGATTGCTGGCCGACGACGTCGTCGTCTGGTCGGACGGAGGCGGGCGTGTGTCTGCGGCGATCAAGCCGGTGCGAGGACCGGATCATGTGTCGAGGCTGCTGCTCGGACTCGTGCGCAAAGGAGCGACGGACGCAACCATCGACGTCGTCGACATCAACGGCTGGCCGGGCATCGTGATTCGTCGAGGCGCTGTGATCGACTCGGTCACGACACTCGAGTTCGACGGCGAATTGCTCGCGACGATGCACATCGTTCGCAACCCCGACAAGCTCGCTCGGTTCGATGCGGAACTCAGTACCGCGAGCGCTCGATGAGCACGCGCCGCGCGTCGGTCATGGACTCGTTCCAGTCGCCGAGCACTGCGTCGCCGATCGTCTGACCGCGCGCGACCGTCTCGCGAACGGGATCGAGATACGTTCTTTCGTCCAGTCCCGAAGCGTCGACACGCTTGCGCCGCGCGAGTCCACCGTCGGCGATCTCGATCAACCGTTGCGCCAAGACCTGCAGACGCTGGCCGCCCACCTGCGCGTCGAGTCCGTGCGTCGGAACGTCGCGTCGCGCGGCCGTCCACGCCTCGAACCCGTGTGCGTGCAGCAACGCATCGGCTTCCACAAGCGCGCCGGGGTCATACAGCACCCCCGTCCAGATCGCGGGGAGCGCGCCCGACCAGCGCGACGGAACGGCGTCCGCGCTGCGCACCTCGAGCGTTCGCTTCAGCCGAACTTCGGGAAACATCGTGTTCAAGTGCGACTCCCAGTCGGCCGCGGTCGCACGATGGCCGGCGAGGCCATCCCGGAAGAACGTTCGGAAACTCTGATGCGTGTTCTCGATCGCCTTGCCGTCGCGCTTGATGACGAACATCGGAGCATCGAGCGCCCACGCGACGTACTCTTGGAGCGATGCGCCGCGCTTCCACCCAAACGGGAGCAAGCCCGAACGGCTTGCGTCGACGTCGAGCCACACGCCCGCCCGCTGACTCTTGATCGGTCGCCGCGTTCCCTCGATCACAGGGCTGTTGGCGAACATCGCTTGAACGACGATCGCCATCGGGAGCGCGACGCGCAGCTTGGCCATGGCGTCGCGCTCGTCGGCGAAGTCGAAATTCGCCTGAACCGTCGACGTTCGCTGCATCATGTCGATGCCGAACCGTCCGCGTGCAGGAAAATACGCGCGCATGATCGGGTAGCGCGACTTCGGCACCCAATCGAGGTCGTCGCGCTTGGCAAAAGGGTGAAATCCCAGCGCCACCCAGTTCAGCCCCGACGCTCGCTCGAGTGTCGCGAGTTCCGTGACGTGCGCGCGGACCTCGGCGACCACGGCGTGCACGTCGTCGTGCGGGCTGCCCGAAAGTTCGAACTGCGATCCCGGCTCCAGCGTGATCGAAGCCTTCCCACGCGCAAGCGAGATCCGCGGCGACCCCTCCGATTCGCCGGCCGCCGACCAGCCGAAACGCGATACAAGCTCGTCGAACAGCGTCGTGACATCCGTGCCGCCCGCGGCTGCGTGATAGCGAAGCGGGGTTCCGTCGTCGAACACCCCGAACTTCTCGGCCTCGAGACCCACGAGCGGTCGCGAAGTGAAGCCTTGCTCGAACGGAACGAGAAGTTCAGTCTCGCGAACGATCTCGTGGGACGCATCGACAGTCGGATTCACTGACACCTCAAGGCGATTCGCCGAACGGGCGCGGCAGCATAGCATCCCGATTCGCGGCCGATACGTCGTTTCCCTTGCGAGCGTTTCGGATATCCTTGGCACCGCATGGCGAGCCGAATCGAAGCGGGCGTGACGATCGAAGGGAGCATCCGCGGCGAAGGCCAACTCGAAGTCGCGGGGCGCGTGCGCGGAGCGGTCACGCTCCATGGCCGACTGATCGTCGAGGAAGGCGGGATCGTCGAAGCGGACGTCGAAGCCGAGCAGATCGACGTCGCGGGCCTGCTCGCGGGCAGCGCAACGGCGCACGACACGGTGACGGTCGCGCCGGGTGGACGGTTGGAAGCTCGGGTCAAGGCACCACGTTTGATGGTCGATGACGGCGCAGTGTTTCGCGGAGAACTCGTGACCCCGACCGGTTCGGCGTCGGCGGACGCGGATTCTCCCGCGCTCGATGGCGGGACGCGGCGTCTGCGCTCGGAACTTCCACCGCCGCGACGCGACGATCCGACCGCGGCCCATGACACCGATCGACCTCCATCCGAGCGATCGTCGCCCGCCGCGCGCGACGTGGCTTTCGCCGCGAAGTCGCCCCGCCGTGGTGCGTTCGCGCCGCCGAAACCTCCCGCTGGACCGGGAAAGCCAAGCGCTGATCCGCGCGAAGCTCGACCGCGCACCATCCCGATGATGCCGATCCTGCCGCGCGGCCGCACACGCGTCGGGCGCCGCGGAGGTCCGTCGTGAAAAGTGCGGGCCGTGCGCGGTTGCTCAAGCGGTTGCGCAGCGAAGCCCACCGCGCGGGGACCTTTACGCTCGCATCGGGAAAGACCAGCGATTTCTTCATCGACTGCAAGCAGGTCGTTCTTTCTGCCGAAGGACACGCGCTCGTGGGCGAACTCCTTCTCGACGCGATCGAAGCGTACGAACGCGCGGGAGGCTCGGAGCGACGCATCGCCGTCGTCGCGGGCGTCGCACTCGGCGGGTGTCCACTGGCCAGCGCGGTGGCGCTCACGTCGCACCTCCGCGGAGCGCCGCGGAATGCCTTGTACGTTCGCAAGGAAGCGAAGGACCACGGCACGCGCTCGCTCGTCGAGGGCACGGCCGAGCCCGGCGCGAACGTGGCGCTACTCGAAGACGTGATCACGACCGGCGGCAGCACGCGCGCAGCGCTCAGCAAGCTTCGCGGGCACGGCCTCGCACCACGATTGGTCGTCGTGCTCGTGGACCGGCGCGAGGGCGGTGCCGAGGCGTTGCGAGCCGAGGGCGTGGACGTCGTGTCGTTGTTCTCGCGCAAGGATTTCGTCCGGTGAGCGTTCGCGACGCGCGTTGGATCGTCGGGGCTCTCGCGGTGGCTGTGCTGCATGCGTGCCAACCTCCGCCGCCGCGCGTGAGCCTTGCGCACGGCGATCGATCGTATACGTCCAACGACTACGACCGCGTGCTCGAGCGGTGGACGCGTCAGGTAGACCTCGTCGAGTTTCAAGCGCTCGAAGAGCGTTTCCGCGCGGACGCGACGTTCCAGTCATGGGACTTTCGGTGGGCACTTGCCGTGCGACAATCGAGCGACCGAGTTTTGCCGCCGAACGAACGTGAAGCCCTTCTGCGAGTTGCCCGCGAGTCGGCGGAACAGGAGCACGAGTTCTTCGTCGCGCTGCTCTCGGAGTACGTACGCTGGAGCGAGCTGACCCGGCGGTTTACGGCGTGGGAAGTGCGGCTGGTCGACGACCGCGGACGCGAGGTGTCGCCCACACGCATCGAACCGGTGCGCCGGCCCGGCGCCGCCGAGCGAACGTACTTTCCCTACATCACCCCGTGGCGCAACTCGTTTCGCATTCACTTCCCGCGGCGCGTCACCACTCCCGACGGCGAGACCGAGGTGCTGGGTCCCGGAACGCGCTGGTTCGTGCTGCGATTCCGGGGTCCGCGCGGGCATGCCGACCTGCGCTGGGATCTCGAGTAGCGTGTCCGCGGCGCTGCTCGAATTGCGTGAGGTGACCAAGCGCTACCGCGACGGCATCCGCGGCGAAGTCATCGCCGTGCGCGACGCAAGCCTGCGAGTCGAGCAAGGGACGACGGTTGTTCTTCGCGGAGCGAGCGGTGCGGGAAAGAGCACGCTGCTCGGGCTGTGCGCGGGGCTCGTCTTGCCGACATCGGGCGACGTACTCTTTCGCGGCGAAGTGTTCTCGCGGCTGCGTGAACGGTTTCGCGCGCGTACGCGCCGCGACGAGATGGGTGTCGTGTTGCAAGCGCTCGCGCTCGTGCCGCGGATGAGTGTGATCGAAAACGTCTTGCTGGCCGGCGTCCCGACGGGTGCGGTCGGGGCGAAGGACATCGCGCGGGCGATGGCGGGACTCGAACGATTCGGAATCGCGGAACTCGCGAACGCGCGGATCGAGACGCTGTCGGGCGGCGAGAAGCAGCGGGTCGCGCTGACGCGGGCGTTGCTGGGAACACCGGCGTTGCTGTTGTTGGACGAGCCGACGGCGCACGTGGACGCGGCGCAGGTTGCCACGCTGATTGCGGCGCTGCGGGAGCATGCGGCGAGGGGAGGGGCGAGTGTAGTGGCGACGCACGACGAGCGCGTGGCGGGGGGGGGGGGGGGGGGGGGGGGGGGGGGGGGGGG
>Ga0080064_1001016_pt1 | contig 63596 bp, 62 predicted proteins | sample Subgrocontami54m_FD_69260 | JGI IMG/M metagenome (GOLD analysis project Ga0080064, IMG submission 69260) | Subsurface groundwater microbial communities from S. Glens Falls, New York, USA - GMW46 contaminated, 5.4 m (SPADES assembly) (version 2) ... | reverse complement strand
GCGGTTTTTTATATCTAACAACCGGTTATCTGTGTTTTCTACTTTTCTTGGCTTCCAGCATAAGCTTTTTGATTTCCAGTCGCTTCTTTGTTTTATGGGAACGCTTTGATTTTCTATGCACGCCCAACCCGGTAGCTCTTTTTTTCATAATATGTATTTTATTGATTAATTACATTCCATATTAGTTAAACCTTATTGCCGCTCCCCCATTTATTCGTCCTATTTGGATTCGTACTCTTCGGCACTAACAATATATTGAACCACGTTTATTCTTAATTTAATCCCTTATTTTATTTCTTTAGAAATTGTCTTGGCTTCTGTCTTGTCAATCTCCAACATAGGGAAACAACTTGGGAGTTGGGATACTTTTATTGCGGAAACACCTCTCTGTTGCGCGAAACCGTACGCAAAATCAACAATTCCCGCTCTGCCAAGCAATACCGCGATGAGGTGCGCGCATGTCAGTAAGTTGTTCGGACGCCCGGCTGACTTACTATACGCTTTTCCTTTCGCATTCAAATTCTTTTGATACTTCACGTCCTCGTTCAGCGCAATCATCTCAAGATATTGCAAAAAAACCTCCAGCGGCACATTGAACATCAACGGAATATCTTGTTTTATCTCCTCCAGCACAACCTCACTCGGAACATATACAACCCTATCGTCCTCGATTTTATGATCGAGCATAAGAGCCGAACGCGCAAGAAGACACCCAAGCAACTCAAGCGAGTATTTGCTCTTATTCGACATGTGCTCAAGCTCATGAAAGATATCACCAAAACTCGCGCTTTTCTCATCAAATACGCCGTCCTTACGAATAAAGGGCCACATGTCATAAATGTTCGGTTTTTTCCTCTCAGTCTCTTTACCGGGCTTCCCAACACCAACTTCATAACCGCGCTCAACCCAAAGACCGTGGTACAGCATCTCGCTCCGCGAGTGACCTCCGGGTAACACGACCGCATCTTCGATGCTCTTGATACGAAGTGTCTTTGCCTCCCTTATCTCAGCTGGGTCAAGTTGAAGAATCTTCGTCAATTTTTTAGACATGAAAATGGGGATAAATCGATCTTGATCTTCGAAACTAGTTATGCTACGATTGCGGTAGAATCAACCGCTTGATGAATAACAATACAATGAAATCTAAGAAAAGTAAAGAAAAAAGCCTTCGTGTCGTTGAATTATTCGCGGGAGTCGGTGGTTTTCGGCTTGGCCTCTGTGGAACAAAAGAGAGGCCTCTTACTGGTTATGACATTGTGTGGAGCAACCAGTGGGAACCTGCGACCAAAAAACAACACGCTTCCGATGTTTACATTGCACGATTTGGATCCGCGGGACATTCGAACCACGATATCGCCAAAGTAAATACGCGCGACATACCAAACCATGATATTTTAGTTGGAGGTTTTCCCTGCCAAGACTATTCGGTTGCGCGAGTATTGAGCCAAGCCAAAGGACTTCAAGGAAAAAAGGGCGTCCTTTGGTGGGAAATACATCGCATACTGAAAGAGAAAAAAGCGAAGCGGCCTTATTATATTATGCTTGAGAACGTCGACCGCTTGTTAAAATCCCCCGCGGGCCAACGCGGTCGCGATTTCGCCATCATGCTTGCGACGTTATCCGACCTTGGTTACGCCGTTGAATGGCGCATCATCAATGCCGCTGATTATGGGATGCCGCAGAGACGTCGCAGGATCTTTATACTCGGCTATCACAAAAATTCTCCTATTTATAAAACTTTTATCAAAGAAAAGCCCTCGTCCAATTGGCTGTTATCAAACGGAGCCGCGACAAAAGCATTCCCTATTCATAACGACCAACAAAAACTTGATCTTCCTTTCAAGCTTATTGGCGATGCCGCCGAACTAACAGCAAAATTCAATAAAAACGGTTCGCCAAAAAGCCCTTTCCAAAACGCGGGAATAATGATCGAACGGAACGTACTTACTTTCAACGTTAAAGCGAACCATAATAAGCCGCCCAAGACGCTTGGCGATATTCTACTCCATGAAAAAAACATCCCCTCTCACTATTTTGTTACAAAAAGCGAGCTACCAAAATGGCGCTATCTAAAAGGAGCGAAAAAAGAAAAACGGGGGCAAGGATCCGGACACATTTTTTATTACGCAGAGGGTCCAATGATTTTCCCGGATCCGCTCCACAAACCATCACGAACCATCGTCACTGGCGAAGGCGGCTCTACCCCCTCTCGTTTCAAACATGTCGTGCGGACTACGTCAGGCCACCTACGCAGGCTCACGCCAATAGAACTTGAACGATTGTGTATGTTCCCAGATAACCACACCGCCCTATCTGGGATCAGCGACCAACGCCGCGCGTTCTTTATGGGTAACGCGCTCGTTGTGGGCGTTGTGGAAAAACTTGGACGCTCTCTTTTGGCTATGCACCGCCAAGCCTAAATATTCACCGCGCAAGCGATCGAAACAAACGCCTCGCTGGGATAAGCGGGTTATTTTTTATTTCGTGTTCCCAAATGACCACGACCCGCCAACCCAAACGCTTCAATCCTTTTACCTTTCTTTTATCTCTTTCGATGTTCCGCTGGAACTTGGCGCGCCAAAAAGTTCTATGTGTTTTGGGCAACGGAAAACGACATTTGGGACACCGATGCCAAAAACAACCGTGGATAAAGATGGCTATCTTTTGCTTTGGGAAAACGATGTCGGGCCTACCCGCAATAGAAAAATGGGAACGGTATCCTTTCAACCCAACCTTTCGCAACGCCCGCCTAAATAACAATTCGGGGCCGGTATCCCGTCCCCGATTGGCGCTCATCACGACCGACGTTTTCCGCTCTTTGGGCACCGGCGCCCTCCCATCCCTTAAATATTTCTTCTTCGTCATATCTAATTTATTTATTTATGCTTCCCCACCTCAAATAAAAAGCAAAAAAGGGGTCTGTGATATGCAGAAGTTTGCCCCCCTCATCAAAATCAATAACCGGAGTTGAGCTTTGATCGGTTGCTGCAATTTCTGACATATGTTTTAGAACTCGCGCAATTTCTTGAATATTCGGAACATCATCTGGGACACAGATTTCTTTAATAGCCGTCCTCAAACCTTCATACTCTAGAGTCACCAACCCCGGCTTTATGTGCGAAAGCCCCTGAAGAACGAGGCCATAAATATCAACATCTTTGCCGTCTTTCAGTTTACGGCGCTTTCGATCAAAACGGGCGCGCGGTCCTCGTGCCAATTTCTCAAAAATCGGCCGACCTATCATCTCAGCAGTTTCTACAAACGCTCTCTCCAATTCTTCCTTTGATATATTAATAATTTTATCGGTTATTGTAATTGGATGAATTTTGCAAATTTCTCGACAAAATTCTTGCATTAAATGTGGGCTTCCGATAGATTCTTCTGCAAGATATTTAATTGAGCCTTCGTCCAATTTTACATTAAGTAAATCAAAGCCGGTTTCGGGAATAAATTTTAATTCTGGAATCTCCCAAAGCGGAATATTGACTGAGAATATTCGCCCAGTCATTTCTTTTTCAACCTTGACGGCGTCATACCGACGATGTGGAATTGCAATAAAAACGACGGGGAGACCGTCAAAAATCAAAGGCTTCAAGGCGCGCACCATACTTCCTTGAAGCTCCCGTGGCAAATAATGAAAATCATCAATAACTAGGGGTCGTTTACTAAGACGCAATCCTCTTAACGCAACCATCCTTGATGATATTTTTCGTACTTGTATTAACGAAGCGCTATTGGTACTACCAATGGAGCCCCCTGTTTTCACTCCTCCTTTTATGAAAGGAATACCGGCATCAGCCGACATCTCACCAGAGACTTTGGCGCTTGTGCCGTTTTCTCTATGCACCTCCGTTGCTTGAAAAAGCTCCAACTGATCGATAATTGTGGTCCAGAAATCATTCTCATCTCCGACGCCGCCACCATCTATCCAGACCGCACTATTTTCAGGAAGTATTTTTCGCACGAGGACGGTTTTCCCTGATTTCGTATGCCCCGTAACAACCACCAACTTACAAAGATTACTAAGAACACTTCCAACCTTATCTTCCAAATCCAAATCTTTACGAGGATTATAAGTATACTTAGGATAACCGCCTGGTACAAATATTTGATTATAAGTTAATTGGTCATTCATTTCGCTTGTTTTAACTTTTGATTTCTAATTTATGTCTTTAGACTCGCTTAAATTTCTCTCACTACTACGCTGAATCGTGCTATCTTTTTATGATTCGAACCGAGTTTATTCTATGCGCCTAACAATTCTGCGTCAACATAAACAAAAAACGGCGGGCACATCTATGGGCGAAAGCCGCGTCCACGAGGAGCCTTAAGGCCTGCTCTATATTGTCGAGGACGACACTATCAACAAAAAGATCCCTTGCAGCTCCGAGTGGGTGCGGCTGACGCCAACAAAAACGACCCGAGGGCATCGGGTCGTTTTCATTTACGCTACGCACCCACTGTTCCACCGGAAGGAGACGCGAGCGCCCCCATCATGCTTGGGTCTATATCCACTTCGCACACCCCACTCACACACGCGAGCTCCTTTGCTCCCATGGTCTGATCTTCTTTCTCGTAGACAACTATCTGCGAGAAATCCACATTGGGCATGCGCTCCACCAATGCCTGGTAGCGCTCCTCATCTATTTCCTCATACGGCGCCAACTGATACACGTGGTCGGCTCTTGGCAAAAACGACAACCCTCCCAACTCGTCCCAATTGTCGTAGAGCCAGTTTGCGGTCTCGATCCACTCGTTGTTCCCCACCGACACGGTCACCGAGGGGTTATGCTCGGTATAATTTTCTTTTACGAGCTTCCAATATTCAAGTCTCGTCCCAATTGTCGTAGAGCCAGTTTGCGGTCTCGATCCACTCGTTGTTCCCCACCGACACGGTCACCGAGGGGTTATGCTCGGTATAATTTTCTTTTACGAGCTTCCAATATTCAAGTTGTTCTTTTGCGGTGAGATCATTGCGGAACACGGCGGTGTTGTGCGGTGCACGCACCGGGAACTCCAGCACGTATGTTGTCGCGGTCCCCTCGGCCTGTCCCACTTCAGGGAAGTACGGGAATTTCTGGTCTTTCAGCATTTGAAACAGCGGGTCGGTTGCCGAAATACGCACGCGGCGGATGTAGTGTTGCGAATGGCGCGGGTGCATGCCGCTTGAGGCGTCCACCAACTGCGACACGGTGCCGGAGGGCTTCACGCATGTAACGCACGTTGACTGGTTGACGCCAAAGCGCTCCGCGTATTCCTTGTTCGTCTCAACGGCAAGCTCGCGCATTTTCTTTAAGATATCGCCGTTGCGCACCGCGGGAGAATCCCACTGCCCCGTTACGGAGACGCCAAGCAGGCGCTCGGCCTCGCAATTGCGCTTCCATTCTTCCGAAAGGAATTTGAAATCCGTGAGCGTTGACTGATATGTACCCAAAATAGTCGCCAGGCGCACCTTCTCCAGAAGAGTTTCTTCGGTGTCATCCTCGCGCGCCACGACCTCCGAGAGGTTGCAGAACTGCTTTGATTTCAGGATTATCTCGCCACAGGGGTTGGTGCCCGCCGTTGCGGCATCATCCGCAAAGACCTTCCAGCGCCTTTGTGGCAGCTGGGTTTTGAGGGAACCACGGTTGAAAATACCCCGCTCGCCCGTTCCGCTCTTGGCCAAGGCAAGCCATTCCTCCATGAACTGCTGTGTGGTGGGCTTTTCGTTATATACGGCAGAATTGTTGGCCAGGGAGCGTTGGGGATCCGTGAGATAGAACTGACCTTTCTTGGCGTCGCGCATTTCTTCATCGTCCAGGTCAGAGAGCGAGATGAGCGCGCTTCGCCGCACGCCTCCCATAACAACCACCTCGCCTATTTTGCAGATGATGTCGTGGACATCCACGTTCGTTAAACGTTTGCCCGGACGCGACATTATTTTTGCGCGCGAGAAATCCAGGAGCGCACGGAGCGGCTCGGGACCCGAGCTTCGCCCGCCCATGGTGTGCAGATACGCGCCCGCGGGACGCAAGAGAGAATAATCGAATTTTATATCTTCGCCTTTGTACCAAATTTTCAAGCCCTTGGTGAGCGCCTCGCCCCATCCTTCTTTGCTGTCCTCGACAATATGCGTCTCGTGAACTTTTCCGGTCTGGCGTTTCACAATGGGCAACTCCTGCACGGTTTGGCTTTCAACGGAGAAACCGACGCCGGTGCCGCACATGAGCAAATACATTATCTCGGCGAAGTCCTCGAGTTTCGACGGCGCAATGAACGAACAATTATACGCGCACACATTTGTTTTTCGTGCCGCCTCACCCGCGCTCCACATTAAACGCATAGACGGCATGACGCGCATTTGCAATATCGCATTTTTAATATCGGCGTATTCACTCTCACTGAGTTTGTCGCCGATGTTCTCGCGCATGAAGTTCATGTAGCGCGCAACACTCTCCACCCACGTTTCGCGGCGGCCCTCGTCTTCTTTCCAGCGGGAGTACGTGCGGAAATAAATAAATTCAGACAGCGGATTGCGGAAATATTCTTTCGATTCCGCCACCAGCGCGCGGACATTATCCGGCACGAACTTCTGCTTCTCGCGCACCTGCATGCGCTCGTTGCGGTAGAGAATATATGCCTTTGCGGTCCTGGCGAAATCTTCCACGATAAGGGCTTCTTCCACGAAGTCCTGTATCTCCTCGATGTGCGGAATATAATCGGGAGAGAATTTCTTTGCCATCTCATTCATCACGATATCGGAAAGGCGCCCGGGGTCTTTTGTGAGATCCCCTTCCTTGGTGACCTGCATTGCGCGGTAGAGCGCATTGGTAATGCGGGCCTGATCGAAAGGCACAACGCGGCCATCGCGTTTTTTAACTGATGTGAATGATGAAACGGCACGTGGAGTCATAATGTTTTTGTTCTTATTATTTTGCTAATGATACGAGTTGTTTTTTTGCAGTGCGTGAATGTCCGACACACATTCACAAACACACTTAAACCGGTTTTATATGTTTTTTGGATGAACCCGCCCCGCTTCTGTCACCCCACAAAGTGGCAAAACACGCCGCAAGGGCGTGTAAAATAAATATGTCAGCTGTGAAATGCCGGGTGCATAGTTACAACAAAAAATTAAACCGTGGATGAGTAAACATCTCTTATACACAAAATACTAGCACATCGCACAAGACCAGAAAGTGGATAACTTTGGGTGCTACGCCACGCAAAAACCCGTTTTGAAACAAGGCCGCAAAAAAATTTTGACAGACGGAACGAAACGTTTCGTGGAAAAACAAAAACGCGCGGATGCGCGTTTCTGACCGTTCTTTTCTTTGACAAATTATTTGTTTTTCCGTCTGATAAACGCCGGAACTTCGAAAGGATCTTTCGCTTCTTCCTCGACAACAACTTCTTTGGGATTTTTAAGGTCCACCTGCGGCGTATGCTGTGTTTCGCGCCTGAACACGGGAAGTTCACGCTGTGATTTTTGTTTTTCCTTACCAGGAAAACCGGATGCGATAAGCGTAATACGGAAGGGACCCTTGCGTGATTTCTCTTCGACAACCGCGCCGAAAATAACTTTGGCGGATGGATCGATGGATTCGGTAATTATTTTTGCGGCATCGTTTATTTCCTGCATGGTCATGTCGGGCGTGCCCGAAACCGTGAACAACACGCGCTTGGCGCCGGTAATTGAAAGTTCCAGAAGTGCGGACTCGACTGCGGAACGCGCCGCTTCCTGCGCGCGCGAGGCGCCCGAGCCCTGACCGATACCGATTAATGCCGTGCCGGCTTCCTGCATGACCGCTTTCACGTCCGCGAAATCGACATTGATAAGACCCGGCGTTGCAACAAGATCGGCAATACCTTTGACCGCCTGGCGCAAAATATCGTCGGCGAGCGCGAATGCGCCCAGCACGGATGTTTTGTCGTCGATCATCGTTAAAATTTTATCGTTCATGATGGTGATGATGGCATCCACGTTCCCGGAAAAACTGTCCCATGCAACTTCGGCAATGCGCGCACGCTGCACGCCCTCGAATGAGAAGGGACGCGTAACAACGCCCACAACAAGCGCACCTGTTTCGCGCGCGACTTCCGCAACAATGGGACCCGCGCCCGAACCGGTGGAGCCGCCCAGACCTGCGGTAATAAATATCATGTCTGCGCCGGATATGATGTCGCGTATCTCATCGCGCGATGCTTCCGCGGCCTGACGGCCGAGCGCGGGATCCATTCCCCCGCCCAATCCGCGCGTGACATCTTTTCCGATGAGTAATTTTTTCTGCGCCGACGCGTGATGAAGATCCTGCGCATCGGTGTTGATGGCAACAAATTCTATTCCGCGTAACCGCGACTGCACCATGCGGGTGACGGCTTTGCCGCCGGCGCCGCCGACGCCGACTACTTTGATGCGCGCGACACTTTCAAATTGTGGTTTTACTGATGGCATATGCCGTTGTTGTTCCCGAGGCGTGCTGAGGGATTACACAATGTGTATCCCGAGAGCGAAGCGGAGGGACTACCTTTAATTAAAACAAAAAATTAAAATTTTTATATTCGAACTGTTTACGGAAGAAGTGATTTGAAAAACCGCTTGATGCGCTCGCTACCCATGCCGCCTCCTCTGCCCGACGGCAGTTTTGGAAGCTTGGGGAGTTTGAATGAGCCGCCCGAGCGCTGGTCCATCATATCGTTTGCAAGCAAAATGAGGCCGAATGCCGAACCAAGAGAGAATATATTGGCGGCATCCGCTCCTTCGAGATCCTCCGCATAGCCAAGCTGGGTGGGCAGACGGAACGACTTCTTGGCAAGCTCGGTAATGCCCGGGATGGCCGCGCTTCCGCCGCTGATAACAACACCGGCCGGCAGCATACGCGCCCGCTCTACCCGCTTTAACTCCTCATTGGCAAGATCGAATATCTCCTCAAGGCGCGCCTCGATAATGGCGGCTATCTCTTTGCGGGATACCTGGCCCGACTCGCGCGGGTCGAGGGCCGAGAGATCTATATTCTCCCGTTTCGTAACGGCAGACGCCATGGCCGCACCATAATCGTTCTTGAGACGCTCGGCTATATCGAGCGATGTTTTCAAACCGATGGCGATATCGTTCGTGATGTGCGCGCCGCCCACCGGAATAACGGCAACATGAATGCACGTTCCCTCCTCGAACACGGCAACGTCCGATGTGGTACCGCCGATATCGAGAAGAAGCACTCCCAATTCTTTGTGGCGCGGCGTAAGAACGGCCCGGGCGGTCGCGATGGATGCGGGAACGAATTCTTCGCTGGAGAGATCCAAAAGTTCAAGCGCGCGCTCGAGGTTCCGCATGAACGGACTGGCGCCTGTGATAAGCACGGAATCAACTTCGAGACGCGTGCCCGTCATACCCATAACATTTTTCATGCCGCCCTCGCCGTCGACTTTAAAATCACGCGGGATAACGTGAACTATTTCACGGTTCTGCGCAAGCGCAATGGCCCGCGCGGCATCCAGAACGCGGTTCACATCTTCCTCACCGATCCTGCCATCCGCCCGCGATACGGCAACAAGTCCGCGGCTCGGGAGCGCGGAAATATGTGCGCCGCCGACCGACACATATACTTTATCGATAGTTACACCCGCGGCACGTTCGGCGTCTTCGATGGCCTTTGCCGTAACGCGCGCGACTTCATCGGCATCAATAATAAGCCCCCGCCGCAATCCGGCCGAGGGAACAGTACCGTATCCGATGATGCGGGGTTTGCCCGTTGTCTCGTCGCGCTGGCCGATAACCACACGCGTGTAGGAGGAGCCAATATCGAGACCTGTGAAAAATGGAGCTGATGCCATGGTCTTACTGTGCCAAATACGAATGTATAGATGAATGTGGGAACAAATGTTTCATGATGGCGCGCTCGTGAGCTTCCATACTGATGCGCGCGCGCCTGCTTTTTTCGTGGGAAAAACCCGCTATATGAAGCATACCATGTACGACGAGGAACGCCGCATATGCACCCACAGGAATACCATATCGCCGCGCCTCGCTTCGCGCAACAGGAACACATATAAAAATATCGCCCCGCAAGAAGCGCGTGTCGCCAAGCGGGAACGATAATACATTGGGGGTATGCGCGCGCCTCGCGCGGCCGGGGGCAAGTGCGCGCATTTTCGCGGCGCTCACGAACACGATGGCGCAGGAGAAACTCTTTGCCTGTTTCCTGCGTGAAAGCACGTCGCGCGCCGCATATGAGAGGCGCGCGGGAGCAAGACGCAGTGAATTACCCGAAATTGAAATTTCAACGGAGCGTGCGCCTCGTTTATTCTTGGAGAGAACGGCCACAAGCAAAACGGTTTTTACTAACGCATGTCGTCCTCGAGCTTGCCGAGTTTCGCCTGCCGCTCGTAATCGCGCTGTTTTTCAATACGGCGCATAGCCGCATCGCGCCGCTGTGTGCGCGACGGACGGCGACGGAAGAAACGAAGCTTGCGCGAGCGCAACAAAATACCGGACTGCTGCATGCGCCGGGAAAACCGACGGATCATGCTTGTCGGCGTTTCTCGATCTTTTTTGGTAACTTCAACCATAAAAACTAAAACTTAAAAGAAACATTCACGATAATAATGATACTACACAGCAAGCATCGCATCCCCGTTATTCCACCCACCCAGTATGTGGAGATGAACGTGATCAATGACCTGTCCTCCGCCACGCCCCACGTTGAAAACGAGTTTGTACCCGGACTGCGCAATACCCTGTTGGGCCGCTATATCTGCGGCACGCCGCACGAGATGGCCAAGAAGTTCGGTATTCGCATCGCTCGTATCCGCAACTGATGCAATGTGCTGTTTGGGAACAATAAGAATGTGAACGGGCGCTTTGGGATGGATGTCGCGGAATGCGACGCATCCCTCATCGGAATGAACGATATCCGCTTTCTGCGACCCCGACGCAATGGCACAAAATATGCACTCTTCCATATATTTGCGGTGCGCCCGACCCTGCTGTTTTTCCAAATAAACATAGCACGGCGCGCGCGCCCCTGTCTACTGACGCATTAGTGTTTCCGCAATTTATTCTTCAACGTATCAACAAGCTTATGCATGGGAACGGTGAACTGCTCACCCGCGGTCATCTCGCGCAGGATAATGGAATTCTCAAGCGCCTCTTTCTGCCCCAAGATAAGCGCGAACTCGACACCGAGCTTATCCGCGAGTTTCAGCTGCGATTTAATTGAATCGCGTCCGAAAGACGAGGCGACACGGATATTATTCTGCCGCAGATCCTCAAAAAGCCTCAGACTCTTTCGTTTGGCGAGATCCCCCAACTGCACAACGAACACCTTCGGCTTGGGCGCCTCCGGTATCTTAACACCGCGTTTTTTCATTTCATGCACAATGCGCTCAATACCGGCCGCAGCCCCGAACGCCGGCGTTGTGCGCCCGCCCAACATTTTTACCAGACCGTCATAACGCCCACCGGCGATAAGCGCCAGTTGCGCGGGACGCTCTTTCCTATCCGCACCCTCCCCCGGCTTTACCTGCTCTTCGGCATTCTCCACGACGGCCGCGTCGGCCGGCATTATTTCAAACACCGTGCGGTTATAATAATCAAGACCGCGCACAAGATACGGATTCAAAAAATACGGCATTGATATCTCTTCCAGGAATTCCAGCAGGTTTTTTAAATGCTTGCGGCACTCTTCGCATATGTGATCCATGATCTGGGGAGCGCCCTGGCGAATGCGCACGCACCGCTCGTCTTTGCAGTCGAGCATGCGCAGAGGATTCACTTTCATCCGACGTCTGCAATTTGCGCATATTTTCTCGGCGAACGGACGGTAATAATGCGCAAGCGCTTTCTTATAATACGGGCGGCATTGCGAACAGCCGATGGAATTGAGCTGTACGTTCACATCCTTGAGGCCCAATTCTTTCAAGATAGTCACCATAAGCTGGATGATTTCAGCGTCGATAGCCGCATCGACTTCGCCCAATGCCTCGAACCCGAACTGCCAGAATTGACGGTAGCGGCCGCGTTGCTGACGCTCGTGGCGGAACATAGGCTGCCAGTACCACATCTTCACCGGTTGCGGCCACACGTGCATGCCGTGCTCAACATAGGCGCGCACAATGGGCGCCGTACCCTCGGGACGAAGCGCCAACATTTCGCCACCCTTGGTTTTGAGCATATACATTTCGTGTTCAACGATATCGGTCACCTCGCCGATACCTTTTGAAAAAAGTTCCGCCTGCTCAACAACGGGCGTGTCGATGCGCCCGAAACCGTAACCCGTTGCAAGCTCCTGCACCGTTTCAAAAATATGCTGGCGCACATGCTGCTCGTCGGGCAAAATATCGTGCATGCCTGCGGGCGCCGCATACGCTTTATTCCGCTTTTCTTTTTTTATTTCTTCTGGTTGCTGTTCGTCCATATGAATAAAGTTTAATAGGTTGGCGCGGCGAATACCGCAATATCGTTAAGAGGCCAGGCGGTAAGGAACACGCGTCCTATGAAATATTTTTCCGGTACCGGACCCCAGGAACGCGAATCCGAACTGTGGGGACGGTTATCGCCGAATACTATATACTCATCCGGTCCCGCAACGATATCCCGCGATTCCGAAGCGGAACCCGGAGATATGTAGGGCTCTTCAAGCCGTATCTCGTTGCCTTCGCTGAGCACGGAAACGCTGCCGTTGCGCACGGATACCTTCTCTCCCGGCAATCCGATGATGCGCTTAATATAGAACTGTTTTGGATCATTGGGATAGCGGAACACAATAACCTCGCCGCGTTCCGGCTCGCGGAAGCGGTATGTGAGCTCATCGATGAGAAGATAATCGCCGTTATAGAACGTAGGCACCATTGATGTTCCACGCACAAAAAACGGCTGGAAAATAAAGGTGCGTATAGGGATAATGATGGCCGCCGAAATAATGACCACTTTCGCCACGTCCCATACCGAACTTGCAAAATTTCGTATTGCGTTCATCGTCGCGAATTATAACACACCCTCAATGGCGAGCAACCGCAAAATCCCTTGATACGGCGTGGGTTGTGGGGCATGATGATTCCATGCGCCACCTTGCCGTCATTATATTGCGGATAGCTTCCATTGGTATCGCCGTGTGCGCGGTTGCTTTTGTCGCGCTTGGAGGTTCTTCATCATTCGATGTGAAAGCAGGCGCAACCGCACACTTTCTGCGCACGGCCCGCACATTCGCGACGCTCCCTTTCATAGAAGAAACGCCGCTCACGGGCGAAGACCGGGGGCACGTAAACGTATTGCTGCTGGGCATGAGCGGTCCGGGATACGAATCCCCTATGCTTACGGATTCAATTGTTATTGCGAACATAAACACCGAAACAAAACAAACGTCACTTGTCTCCGTACCGCGCGACCTTCTGGTGCAATTACCCGACAACCGGCTGGTGTCGCGCATCAATACGCTCTACCTCACAAAAAAACTTGATGATGAGCGCGCGGGTATAACCGACGTTGCTTCGCACACATCGCTGGTACGCGCAAAACTGGAAGAAATAACGGGACTTTCTATTCCCTACGCGATAGTTCTCAATGTGGCTGCGCTTGAAAATGTGGTGAACGCCCTGGGTGGTGTGAACGTGTTCGTTGAGCGCGATATACGCGACCCGCAATTCCCGACGACCGGATACGGACATGAGACATTCTCACTTGATGCGGGATGGCGTTTCCTGGACGGCGCCACCGCGCAAAAATATGCCCGCACGCGCCACGATATACGCGGCGACTTCGGACGAATGGAACGCCAACAGCAGGTTATCGCGGCGCTCCTTGCCAAAGCAAAAGCCTTAAGCCTTATCCGCGACCTCCCCAAAATCCTCTCACTCATATCGACCCTGGGCACGAACCTGGGAACGAACGCGGATGCGCGGGAAATAAAACGGGCCTGGAGCATCGCACAGGATATTAACCCAACGAATATCCGCACCCTGGCGCTCGACGGCGGACAAACCGATTCGCTGCTGACCGACTATCGCCCCTATCTTGGCGCGGGTGTGGCCTCAACCCTTGTTCCGCGCGCGGGAACATTCGACTACAGCGAAATACGCGCCCGCGTGGCGGAACTTCTGCAAAAATAAAAACCGCATGAAATCTCATGCGGTATTTTTGTTCATCTGGCGCGGGCACCGTATACCCTATCGATGATAGTGCAGCCGGTGTCGGCGATATCATCGCGGAAATACCACGCCGCAAAGACGAAAAACGCCAGAAAAATGGTCGCGAGAGGACCAAGAAGCGACGAGAGGAAGACGAACACGCTGAACGCAACAACGCCCAGCGCAACGGCTGCAGCGAGTGCGCCGAGCACAATCACGGCCCAGGCGGCAAGTCCGATAAGAAAGTCCGCGACACCACGCATCCCCCACGCTCCTTTTTTCTGCTATCATATTTTTGAGAACCGACGTGTGCATACTATATAATAATCGTTTTATATGTCCAACACTCTTCTTATACTCGGCCTGGGAAACCCGGGAGACGAATACAAAAATACCCGCCACAACGCGGGCCGCACGGCCGTACTGCGCTGGCTGAAAACCGCGGATGCTCCCGCTCCGTCGGAAAACAAAAAATTCTTTTCGCTGCTTTCGGAATCCAAACTGGGAAAAACAAAAGTGGTGGCCGCGCTCCCCGAAACATTCATGAACAATTCGGGAAAGGCCGCGCTCATCCTTTCAAAATTCTATAAAACAAAACCCCAGCAGATAGTTGTGGTCCATGACGATATGGATATTCCGTTGGGCACGATAAAAATTTCCATAAACAAAAGTGCGGGCGGGCACAAGGGCGTCGCCTCCGTAATGCGCGCCTTAAAAACGGAGGAGATCGCGCGCATACGCATCGGTACGGGAAAATCCGCGAAGTGGCGCGACCGCAACCTCAATAAACTCGTTGTGGGAAAATTTTCCCCAGGCGAGGAACCGAAAATAAAAAAAGGCGTAAAGCTTGCGGCCGAAGCTTTGGGCCTTTGCGCCGAAGAAGGTGCGGTTGCCGCAATGAACGAATTCAACCAACGATAAAATTTTTTTGCGCAAATGAAAAAACCGTCATGCCTTCGGCATGGCGGCTTATGTTTATGATTACGGGCGGTTCGACGACGGCCCCCAATGGACCTCGTGCGCGATCGTGAGCAATATGCCGAAGAAAAGCACAACAACAACAAGCTGCTCGAGAGGAAGACGCGGGATCTGCGGAAAAAGGATCAAAGTAACCACAAGCGCGAGGGCGGCAATGGCCGTCCAAATGCACCAGGAACGCACGAGACGCTTCATGCGGCATGCTCCTTTTGAAAACGGGCTCGTTGCTTGTGTTATAGACCCCCTTCGTGTGGCGCGTCAACCCGTTCTCGTGTATGCTGTGTTTCGTACAAATGAACGAACAACGCGATCAACACGAATTATTGATCGTCGGGCTTACCCCGGAAATGCTGGGAAAGCCCGTTTTGTGGTATTCGCAAAACCGCGAGCGCATACGCGCATCGCTTGCCAACGACACGGCATGGAAACACAAAGCGATCATTCTTGAAGAAGGCGGGCGCGCCGTACTGGGAGAACTGCTGCGGCAGCTGGACGAGTTGGGATACGAAAAAGTACTTGATGTAACGCGCTGGGGCGAATTCGCACACCGCGGCGGAATACTGGATGTATTTCCGCTCAATATGGAATGTCCGTTCCGCATTGAACTGACCGGAAATTATATAGAACGCATTGCGGCAATTGCGCGCGCATCGGATATCGGGCGGGGTGAGTGGGAAAAAATAATTGGACGCGCGCTTGAAACGCAAACGACGGATTTTAAAACGGGAGAGCTTCTTGTGCATCTTGATCACGGTATCGGGCGCTATGCGGGGACCGAAACGCTTACGATCGGGAATGATGAGCGCGAATATCACGTGTTGGAATATGCGAAGGGCGATCGCCTGTTTGTTCCGCTGCGCATGTCGCGCAAACTGAGCCGTTATCTTGGATTCGGAGAACCGTCCGTTGCGCGCCTCGGAGGAATGCTTTGGCTGAAAACAAAACACGCGGTACGCGAAGACGTCATTGCGTTCGCTAAAGAACTCTTCGAACTCTACGCCGCAAAAGAAGCGGCAGAACGAACACCATACGCGAACGACGATGCGGAAAAAGATTTTGCTCATACCTTCCGCCACGCAGAAACTCCGGACCAGACACGCGCCATTGCCGATATCATGCACGATATGTCCGCACCGCAACCTATGGACCGGCTTATATGCGGGGATGTGGGATTTGGAAAAACCGAAGTTGCTTTGCGCGCAATATTCCGCGCGGTTTCCAACGGCACTCAGGCCGCTATCATGTCCCCCACCACGATACTGGCGGACCAGCATTTTACCACCGCACAAAAACGGTTCGAGAAATTCGGCATGAACGTTGCGCTCCTAACACGACTGCAGACGAACGCCGAGCAGAAAAAAATACTTTCGGGTCTCGCTTCCGGCGCAATTGACGTCGTTATCGGAACACACCGCATACTCTCACGCGACGTACACTTCAAGAACCTGGGACTGCTCGTGATCGACGAGGAACAACGCTTCGGTGTACGGGCCAAAGAAGCGTTACGCTCGGCACGCTCTCATCTGGATGTGTTGAGCCTTTCGGCAACGCCAATCCCGCGTACGTTCTATTTCGCACTGGCGGGCCTCCGCCCCATGTCGCGCATACAAACACCGCCCCCCGGACGCCAGAGCGTGGAAACGATACTTGAACCGTGGAAACAGATGCTTGTGAAAACCGCGATAGAAAAAGAGCTTGAACGCGGCGGACAGGTCTATTTCCTGCACAACCGCATTATGACAATAGGAAGGGTCGTGGATGAGATACGCCGCCTGACCCCCAAGGCGCGCATCGGCGTCATACATGGGCGCGTGGGCGAACACGAACTTATTGATGTTATGGGTAAATTGCGCGCGGGAGATATAGATGTTCTTATCGCAACGACCATCATTGAGAATGGCATCGACCTTGCGAACGTGAACACACTTATCGTGGATGATGCGACAAAACTAGGACTTGCGCAGGCCTACCAATTGCGCGGACGGATAGGACGGGGGCACATTAAAGCGCACGCATATTTTTTGTGGCGCAGAAAAAAACTTACCGAAAAAGCGTCGCGCCGCCTTGATGCATTGAAAGAAGCGGAAGATCTTGGTTCGGGCTGGCGCATCGCCGAGCGCGACATGGAAATACGCGGTGCGGGAAATATTTTGGGACGAGAACAATCAGGGAGCGTTAATCGCGTTGGTTTGAATCTCTATTGCCAGATGCTGGCCGAGGCCGTAGAACAAATTAAGCACGAAAAAACACGTCCACATGAACGACATCGCAACGATATCAATTAATGACGCGGCGTACCCGCCGGCGTTAAAAGAAATACATAACGCGCCCCGCGTATTGTATGTTCGCGGGACGCTTCCCGCGCGCGATGCGCTTTCCCTTGCGGTCGTGGGAACCCGCACGCCAAGCGCATACGGAAAACAGATAACGCCGGGAATTGTGCGGGAGCTTGTGCGCCACGGCGCAACGATAATAAGCGGCCTTGCGCTCGGGATAGACGGTATCGCACACGAAGCAACGCTCACCTCGGGCGGCGTTACTATCGCCGTTCTTGGCGCGGGCGTTGACGACACGAGCATCTATCCTCCCTCCCATAAAACGCTCGCGAAGCGCATACTTGAGAACGGCGGTGCGCTTGTTTCGGAATACGCGCCGGGCACCACACCGGAACGTTTCCATTTTCCGGAACGGAACCGGATCATTGCTGGTTTATCGCGTGGCGTACTAATAATTGAGGCGAAAGAAAAATCCGGAGCGCTTATTACCGCAACGCTCGCACTGAAAGAGAACCGTGATGTGTTCGCGGTGCCGGGCCCCATAACATCCGAACATTCGCGCGGCCCCAACCGCCTTCTTCGCGAAGGCGCGAAAGCCGTACTTGACGCATATGACATACTCGAAGAATATGGTATCTATACAGCGGCGGATACAACAAACGAACAGACGCTCTCCGAGAGCGAACGCGCAATACTGAAACTTCTTGCGGACGGACCCCGTTTCGCTGATGAACTTTCCGCCGCTACCGGATGCACTCCCGCAGAACTCAACACAACGCTTGTCGCGCTTGAACTTGAAGGACACATCATTAATTTGGGCGGAGGCCGGTTCGGAACCGCCTCATAACCATTCATGGCTGCAAAAAAACTCGTGATAGTGGAGTCGCCCACGAAAGCGAGAACAATTCAGCAATTTCTCGGAAAAGGCTACGACATCGTGGCCTCGTTCGGGCATGTGCGCGACCTTCCCCGCTCAACCCTGGGTATTGATATCGAAAATTCGTTCACACCAAAATATGTCATTCCACGCGCGTCGCAAAAGCGCGTGAACGGCCTGAAAAAACAAATAATAAAAGCGGAAGAAATAATCCTTGCGACCGACGAAGACCGGGAAGGAGAAGCGATAGCCTGGCATATCACCCAGCTTGTGGCCCCGCCGGGGAGTGAGGCGCCCGAGAATCTCAAACGCATCGTGTTCCACGAAATAACGCGGGAGGCAATAGAAAACGCGCTCGCCTCGCCGCGCTATATAGATATGAAGCGCGTGAACGCACAACAGGCACGGCGCATTCTTGACCGTCTTGTGGGATATCAGCTCTCGCCGTTCTTATGGAAAAAGGTTGCCCGGGGACTTTCGGCGGGACGGGTGCAATCGGCTACCTTGCGTCTTATTGTCGACCGGGAACGCGAACGGGAAAAATTCGTTCCGCAGGAGTACTGGACTATCGAGGCCGAACTTGAAACAGCAGACGAGAAGCGTTTTGCGGCACATCTTGTGACACGTGACGGCACCGATGTTGAAAAATTCGCTATCGCATCCGCTCCTGACGCCGCACTCATCGAAAAAGATCTTGCGGGCGCATCCTGGACGGTAGCGGGCGTTTCGGTGAAAGACCGCACACTCAATCCCCTTCCTCCGTTCCGTACCAGCACGCTGCAACAGGAAGCGTGGCGACGCCTGCGTTTTTCCGCGCGACAAACAATGGTGCTTGCGCAACAACTTTATGAGGGCGTTGAAATAGACGGTGAATCGGTCGGGTTAATAACATACATGCGAACGGATTCAGCGAACCTCGCCGACGGATTTCTTTCCTCGACCCAAACATTCATCGCCGAACAGATCGGCGATACATATGCGCAGGGCCCGCGCCACTTCAAAGGAAAAGCAAAGGGCGCACAAGAAGCACACGAGGCAATACGCCCCACGAGCCCATCTCGCACGCCGGAATCGCTGAAAGGAAAATTAGAGGCGCGCCAGTGGAAACTCTATGACCTCATATGGCGGCGCACCATAGCGTCACAAATGCCCCCGGCATTGTTCGCGACCGCAAGCGCCGACATTGATGCGACCGGAACCGCATCAACGTATGTATTCCGCGCAAACGGCTCAACGCTGAAATTCGACGGTTTCCTGCATGTGTGGCCGACAAAAAAAGAAGATGCCGCGCTCCCGGAACTCTCGAAGGGCGAACAGCTTACCTGCATGACGCTCATCCCGGAACAGCATTTCACCGAACCGCCGGCACGCTACACCGAAGCGTCCATCATTAAGACGCTTGAAGAGTTCGGAATTGGACGGCCTTCCACCTACGCACCGATCATCTCAACGATATTGGCCCGCAACTATGTTGAACGCGATGAAGCGCGCCGTCTCAAACCCACCGACATCGGCATACTCGTGAACGACCTTTTGGTCGAGAATTTTCCGGAAATAGTCGATCTCAAATTCACCGCGGCAATGGAAGAAGACCTTGATAAGATAGCAAACGGCGATATAGAATGGGTCCCCGTTATACAGGAATTCTATGACCCGTTCTCCAAACACCTCGCCCTAAAATATGAAACGGTAGAAAAACACGAAGCCGCCATGCAACCGGCCGGCATCACATGCGAAAAGTGCGGACGCGAAATGATAATCCGGTTCGGCAGATTCGGAAAATTCATTGCGTGCTCCGGATTCCCTGAATGCAAGAACACGAAACCGATAATAAAAAGCATCGGCGTGACGTGCCCTTCATGCAATGAGGGGGAAATAATTGAACGTAAAAGCAAACGAGGTCGTTTCTTTTTCGGTTGCTCGAAATATCCCGCCTGCACGTTCGCGTTGTGGGAAAAACCCACGGGCGAGAAATGTCCGCAATGCAATTCTCTTATTGTTCAAAATAAAAGCGGGAAACGATGCTCCAATAAAGACTGCGGATGGAAAGCGCCGAAAAATGACGAGGCGGGAGTCCCGCAAGAAACTCCTCAAGACGAATCGCAGGAATAAAAAACACCCGTCTTACTGCCGGGTGTTTTGTTTAACCGAAGGAACATCGAGAAGATGAAAGGTGTCCGACAAAAAGTCGGCCCTGGTGACAATGGAGCGTTTCGGCGTCTTGCCCGCAAGAATGCGCGCGATATTGGCTGTTGTGAGTTCAATGACACGCACGCGCGTTGCTGACGGGACGCCGGCAACAATAAACATATGTTTGCCGTGGGGTTTGGCAACGGAAAAAACACTCAACGTCATTCCCGCCTCAAGTCCGTCAAAGATATGATTCTTCCATGTTTTGCGGGCCGCAGCATTCGCGTTGTTCACGCTCATCTCCTTATTATTCGCAAAAAACTTTTACTCATTACGATACGATTTCCGCAATTCCGTGTCAACAGTTTTTTATGAAAAAACCGCACGTGCGTGCGGTCTATCTTTTATTTACGGATATGTATCGAAGTGCGCGCCGTCGAAATACAGCGCGATGCCCGCGGAAAGCACGAACGTAAGCTCGAGAGCGGTCTCATGCGGTACCAGTCCGCACGCGATACGGCGGCGGTTTGCCGCAGTAAGTTCGATGGTCTGCCAGGTATTTTCCTGTTTTTTCACAAGCAGAAAATACCGCTTCCGTTTATTCGCGGGAATGCGCGGACGCGAATCGTGCAATTCAATCAGGGACCCCTGGCGCCATACGCAATTGAACGCGCGTCGCTTCCAGGGAATATACCCGTCGTTCACGGCCTCGGCGGCCGCCTGATCCCATCTGGCCATTTTCAAATATCCTTGTTGTGATGAGCGCTTTGTATCAAAATGGAATCGTGGCGTCAAACTCCCAATTTGAAGAACTCATATCGCTCATCACCCGCACGAACCCGGGCGCGAATATTGCATTGATAGAAAAAGCATACCATTTCGCAGAAACCGCGCATTCGGAACAGAAACGCGCCTCCGGCGAACCCTATATCGTACATCCCCTGGCCGCAGCGCGAACGCTTGCGGAACTTAGGCTTGATGATGCAACAATAGCCGCGGCCCTCCTGCATGACGTCGTTGATGATACGCCGTTCACGACAGATGATATACAAAAGGAATTCGGTGACGAGATTGCATTTCTCGTAGACGGCGTCACAAAACTCGGAAAAATAAAATACCAGGGCGAAGAACGACACGTTGAGAATTTACGGAAAATGTTCCTTGCGATGGCGCAGGATATCCGCGTAGTACTCATTAAGCTTGCCGACCGGCTCCACAATATGGACACGCTCTCGCATGTTTCCCCGCACAAGCGCCGGCGCATAGCGCTGGAAACACTCGAAGTATATTCCCCCATCGCGTCCCGCCTGGGTATGGGAGACATAAAAGGGCGCCTGGATGACCTCGCGTTCCCCTACGTATATCCCGAAGAATATAAAACGCTCCGCGACACCGTAACGAACCTGTATGAAGAACGTGCGCTTTATCTTGAACGGATAGAACCCATTCTGCGCGAATTACTTAAAAAAGCGGATATCGAGCCGCTTGAAATACAGGCGCGGGCAAAACACTACTACAGTCTCTGGCAGAAATTACAGCGCACCAATATGGATATGAGCAAAATATACGACCTTGTCGCCATGCGCATTATTGCGCGCGATGTGGCCGCCTGCTACGCAACGCTCGGCATTATCCATAAATACTGGAAGCCGCTTCCTGGACGCATTAAAGATTACATTGCTCTTCCGAAACCCAACGGCTATCGCTCACTGCACACGACCGTATTTTGTGAAGACGGGGTCATTACGGAATTTCAGATACGCACCGCCGACATGCAGCAGGAAGCGGAATACGGCATCGTTGCGCACTGGGCATACGAGGAGGGCGGAAAACCGGACCACGGCGTGGTCACGACCAGACGTCTGCGATGGATAAAACAACTTTCGGAATGGCAGCGCGAAATACAGGGTACCGATGAATTCCTAGATGCGCTGAAAATAGATTTTTTCAGCGAACGCATATTCGTATTTACTCCCAAGGGTGACGTAATAGAACTTCCCGATGGCGCAACCCCTCTGGATTTTGCCTTCGCGATACATTCACACATAGGCGAGAAAGCATCGGGCGCGCGCGTAAACGATAAATTCGTAAGTCTCAACACGGCCCTGCACAACGGCGATGTCGTTGAGGTAATAACCCAAAAAGGGAAAGTTCCGTCACAAAACCTATTGGATATCGCAAAAACAACCGCGGCCCGCTCACACATACGCAAATCCCTGAGAGCACAGGGCGTTGAAGTGCGACCCAAAAAAGAACCGACCCGCATTGAAATTATCGTGACCGTCGAGGACCGCGTCGGGCTTCTCAAAGACCTCTCCGCGGTACTGGCGAAATTCGGTGTGAATATCGTGAAAATAGAAAGCGCGGCGTCCGAAGAACACGCGGGCGTTGTTGATATTCATATTGTCGGTACGGTCAAAGAAAAACAGGATCTACCGCGCATTATTTTCCGTTTCAAAAAAATAAGAGGTGTGCTTGAAACAAAGGCCCGTTTTTTAAGCTGATATATCAATTTTTAAAAAAGCGGCCCGCGAATTTTGCGGGCCGTTATTTTTATTTTTCTTCAAGGGAGCCGTTCCAGGCCTTCTCTTCCAATTCGGCAAGCGCAAGCGTAAGCCTGGCGACATCGGTCGCGTGGAACGCCTCGGCTTTATTTTCGATACCGGAGGGCCACTTGGGATGATACAAAAGCGGAATACGCTCTTCGTAACTTATTTTCCCGGCCCTGTTGCAGACGCGCACAAGCCATTCAAGGGGCTCAAACCCGCTGGTCTGGGGTGAAAAAACTTTTACCGTCCAGGAGCCGATCTCTTTGGCGAGATATGGATATTTCGGATTCTTCCGCTTCCGCCGCGCATCATACGGAACAATAAGACCGACCCACGCCACACCCATACCGGTGCCGCACGCGAGTTTGCCCTCACGCTCAAGAATATTAACGCACGTCCATATATCCCCCACGCTCACGCTTAATGACGCGTGAATAGAAAGGATGTCGCTAATCAACACTCCGGAAAGATAATTGGTGTTCCCGCCCAGCCATTCATTGCGCTGTGAACGCTCGAACAATTCAACGATAGCGTTCTTGAGCTCGTCGCTCACGTACGGAAATACGGGATTGAACATGCCGATAAAATCCTGAAGCCCGTACTTGTCGCTCAACTCGCGGCTGACTTCCCATCGCCGCAGATATGTGGCCGCCGAGCGGAGGCCGCAGGATACGCGTTCCCAGGGATTAAAATTCCCGGAACCCGAATCGCGCGCGCACTCGCACGTCACCATATATTCAACGTCTCCGGAAGATGGCATCGTCACTTTGACATACGCGGTCTCGTGACCGTCAATGACGATCTTTCGGACAACATCGGCGCGATAATACTCACTCTCGAACACATCGGGCAGCATCTGATCTCCTTTTTCAAAGATTCACTGCAAATATAATACGGGGGGATGTCCCCCCGGTCAAATACGCGCCCCGCGCCGTACCGCTTAGCTAAGCAGAAGCTTGAGAAGCCGCTCGAATTCTTCTTTATTCGAATACGAAATAGAAATAGAGCCGCGTTTGCCGTTAGTAAGAAGGCGAACGGAAACTCCAAATTTTGATTTCAGCTGATCTTCAAGCGCCCCTCGCTTCTCTCCGGCTTCCCGTTTTGGCGCCTGACGCAAACGTGATTTCAACAGTTTCACGACTTCCTCCGCGCCGCGTACCGACAGTTTTTCTTTTTGTATCTTCGAGAACAGGAGGCGCTGCGCTTTCTCCGTATTCAATGCGAGAATGGAGCGCGCGTGACCCTCGGTTATGACGCCGCGGGCAATACCTTCGCGAATAACCGCCGGCAGACCCAAGAGACGCACCGTATTGCTTACGAACTCGCGGCTTTTTCCCACACGCGCCGCAACTTCCTCGTGCGTCAGTTTAAAATCACCCAGGAGACGCTTGAACGCGTACGCGCGCTCAAGCGGGTTGAGATTTTCGCGCTGCACATTTTCTATTAAAGACAGCAACAAAGTATGCCGCTCGTCTTTGGGTTCCCGGACAATAACTGGAACGCGGGGCAAACCGGCCATTTTTGCGGCACGCCACCGTCGCTCACCGGCGATGATCTCAAAAGCAACGCTGGAACCGCGCTCGGTAGATTTTTCAAGACGGCGCACAACAAGCGGCAATAGCACGCCGTGCTCTCGGATAGATGAGGCGAGCTCATGCAACGCATCCTGATCAAATTCACGGCGCGGTTGGTTCGGGTTCGGCTGAATATCTTTGAGGTCCACGAGATACATTGTCTCATGGTTCTTGCTCCCTTTTTTAGCGGAGCCACTCTTTTCTTTTTTCGGTTCTTTTCGTGAAGGAATCAGCGATTCCAACCCTCGTCCTGTTGCCATAATATTATTCGCTTTCAATATCTTCCTGTAATTTTTCTTCCTCGGTATCCGACAATACGCCCGAGTGGATATTTACGATCTCTTCCGCAAGCTGCCGATACGCGTGCGCACCCGGAGAATCCGGCGCAAACTGCAATATCGTGAGGCCGCGGGCCGGAGCATCGGCAAGCGCAACAGCGCGGGGAATAACGGTATCAAACACGCGCCCTCCAAATGTTCGCCTCAACTCTTTTGCGTTAGCCCGGGCCGACGCGTTCCTCCTATCATACAACGTTATGAGCGCTCCTAAAATTCCCAGATCAGTCCCGAAATTCTCCCGGATAAGCTTTACGGTATCCTCGATCTGACGCACGCCCTGCAGAGAAAAGAACTCGGCTTGCACCGGAATAAGCACCTCATCGGCCGCAGCAAGACCATTTATAGTAAGGACACCCAGACTGGGAGGACAATCAATGATTATATAATCATAATCTTCCGAGACGGTCCCCAAAAGACTCTTTAGTTTAAATTCGCGCTCAGGAATATCAACCAGTTCCACCGTAGCCCCCGCAAGATCCGGAGCCGCAGGAAGAAGATCGTATCCGTAAAAACCGGTCGAACGCATGATGTCTCGCGCGGGAACTTTTCCCACCAACGCGTGGTACACGTGAACCGCAAGATTCTCCGGTTTAATGCCCAAACCGCCGGTCGCGTTACCCTGCGGATCTAGATCAACCAACAATACTTTTTTCCCGAGCGCAGCAAAATACGCGCCCAGGTTCAACGCGGTCGTTGTCTTTCCCGTTCCGCCTTTTTGATTCGCAATTGCGATAACTTTTGCCACATCACCAAATTAGCACGCCGCACGCCCCCGGCGCAACGAAATCCCTTGCCTCACGTGCCAAAAAAGCATATTATCCCTATGTACTTTAACGGATTGGGCGAGTGGCGGAATGGTAGACGCGCACGACTCAAAATCGTGTGGAGAAATCCATGAGAGTTCGACTCTCTCCTCGCCCACCAACCACGAACCACAACAACATCCCACGCAAAGCCGGGTTATGCACGGCTTTTATTTTTAACCAAACAAAAATCCCCGCACACGCGGGGATTTTTGCTTAATAGAACCCGTTGATTGCCAACATCATCGACTTATCAGGATTCTATTACTAAACGCCGGTCCAGTATGAGGTGCATGCCGGCCCAAATTGCTGTCCGTTCACTTCACGCGTAAGAGTACCACACGCTCGGATCGAATAAGGATCAGAGCTTGAATATGGTATATAAAGCTGATGACTCCAATTCTGGTCAAGATACAACAAACCACGATCGGTCCTTGTATCATACACGGCTGGTTCTGTATCGTCTTGCATATTCCTGCGGATAACGGACACTGTCGAAGTGTAGGGATCGCCCGGAACGGCATATGTATCAACTATAGTCATTCGGCTCCACGCGGTATCGCACAACGAAGAATATCTAAGCTCAACCTTGCCGATATTCTTAGTTCCAGTACCCCACGGAATAGAAATATAAGCGGTTTTTTTAGTGACTGCACCCGACGCGCACCCGGTAGCCGTTGGCTCCAGGTGGTCACAACCATAACCGCTACACGTTACTGCCAACGCAGTCGACAGCGGAGTAATGACAGTACCGCCAAAGATGCTGAATGCCACGACCGCAGACATCAAGAGTAATTTATGTGACCTGCTAAGTTCTAATATTTTCATAATAAATAGAAATTTTTAAATACTAAAATTATGCATAAAAACCGTAAATTTTTTCCTCTACGGCATCTTTCAAGGCTATTTGTTGAAAATTACCGTAATCGACCCCGATGAAATTCTAGTTCTGAGTAACCCGGATTGCAAGCGGTTTTTATTACGTAATTTCCTCTCTACCACCCAAACAAAAATCCCCGCACGCGCGGGGATTTTGCTTTACGCCCTGATTAATAAGACCAGTACGAGGTCTCTCCTGATGCGGACATAACAGTCTGATTGGTCACATTACCAAGCGCCTTTCCTGCATGACCGTTCGCTCCCGTCGAGAGATACAGTTGCGGGCTATACGCGCTGGCCGGATAGAAAAGATTATAATCGACGTCGGAGACAGTCTTATACGTCTTGGCGCCCGTGTCAGGATTTGTGATCCGCCGGGTCACATCCGTATATACATCGGTCGCGCCCTCATCGGAAAGCAGGACCACTCGGCTCCACACAGTGTGGCACGCGGAAGAATATCTCAACTCTACTTTCGAAACCAAGTTATAGGGCCACTGGTTATTGTACATATTTGTGGTCCTCTTGGTGGTCGCGCCGGATGAGCATCCGGTCGAAACCGGACTTGTGTTGTCGCATCCGTATCCGCTACATGTTACCGCCAAAGCGGTAGAAAGCGGGGCAAGCGTGCCCGCGCTAAACAAACTAACCGCAAGAATAGAAGAGGCTACGAATGGTTTGATTGATTTAGTCATATGTATGAATTTAAAATTAATTAGTTGTTGTTATTATTAAACCGCTGAGAGCGACAATCGACTCTAAACCCAAACGGTTGGGTTTTGTCTGATCAACGATTTATCTTTCTTCTAGAAAGGTTTAAACAAGAGTTTATCGTTATTTTTAGCCATAGTCAAACACTAAAAAGCCGTACGCGTTTTTGCGTGTTTATTTCATACCGCCCAATAATCCAAAAGCCGCAGATATGCGCGAATTTTATTTTTAACCAAACAAAAATCCCCGTCTAGGTGGGGATTTTTGCTATTTCTAGCTAGAAATACATTATTTGACCGCATCTTTGAGAGCCTTGCCTGCTGAGAAACGGGGCACTTTTGTGGCCGCGATCTGGACAGTTGCTCCTGTCTTTGGGTTGCGTCCTGTTCGCGCCTTGCGGTGTGCAACGCGGAATTTACCGAAACCCGATACCGCGACGTCCTCGCCGTTGCTCAACGACTTTGCAATAGTATCGAACACGGAATCAACGACGCGTGCCGCTTCTGCCCGGGAACCTCCGAGCACCTTTTGTGCGGCTTCAACGAGTCCTTCTTTTGTCATACATTTCTCACCTCCTTCAAAAACCTTTCAAAAAAGGCTTAATTTTCCTGGTTGTATTGTACAGGGCAAAACCCAAATCGTCCAAAAGCGTTGTCCACACTGTGTTTTTCCCAAATTTTTCGCTTTTTTCCGTCCCAACCGAGCTTTTTCACCAGCATAATCCGCATTTATATGACAAAAAACAAAAACGCCGCCTTTTTTCGTAAGGACGGCGCTTTTATCTTCCCTACTTCGCGTATTCCACTATGCGGGTTTCCCGTATCACGTTCACCTTAATCTCGCCGGGGTATTTCAGCGTTGCCTCTATCTGATCCGCTATGGCGCGGGCAAGCTTCTGCGATCCCCAGTCATCAATATCCTTGGGTGATACAAACACGCGCAATTCACGACCTGCCTGTATGGCAAATGATTTCTCGACACCGGGAAAATCGTTGGCGATGCGCTCAAGATCTTCGAGACGCTTAATATAATTCTCCACCGTATCCCGTCGTGCTCCCGGACGCGCCGCAGATATGCTTTCTGCGACCTTCACAATGATTGATTCGGGATTCTCGAACGGATATTCCTCGTGGTGGGACTGCATAGCTTTCACAACCGCGTCTTCCACGCCGAAACGGGCGAGCAATTTCCGCCCGATCTCAACATGCGTGCCTTCAACTTCATGATCTATCGCTTTTCCGATGTCATGGAACAAGGCGCCCTTCTTTGCAACCGTGACATTTGCGCCGACTTCGGCGGCTATCATACCGGCAACATGAGCAGCTTCAATGGAATGCAGCAATACATTCTGCCCGAAGCTTGTCCTGAACTTGAGGCGGCCCAGAAGATAAATAAGGCGCGGGTCGATACCAATTATCCCCACATCCATTATTGCGGCCTCCCCCGCCCTGCGAACCTCGGCCTCTATCTGGGCCTTTGCCTGCTCGACGACTTCTTCTATACGTGCGGGCTGTATGCGGCCGTCGGAAATAAGTTTTTCAAGCGCGAGCTTCGCGATATGCCTTCGGATGGGATCGAAACCGGACACAACGATCGCTCCGGGAGCGTCATCCACCAATATTTCACAACCGGTTGCGCGTTCAAGCGCCTTGATATTGCGACCTTCTTTGCCGATAATGCGACCTTTAAGCTCCTCATTGGGCAGCGCCACAACGGTAGTGGTAACGTCTGAGGAATGAGAGCCGGCATACCGCTGAAGCGCGGTAACAACTATTTCGCGCGCCCGTTCCGCAAAACGTTCTTCGCCCTCGGCGCCCAATTTTTGAGCGCGACGCGCCAAATCGTCACCGATAGTCGACTCAACACGGGCAAATAGCTCATTTTTTGCTTCATCCACGGAAAGTCCGGCAATATGCGAGAGACGTTTTAATTCTTCGTCTTTGAGCGATTCGAGTTCCGCCCGCAATACCGAAAGCTGTTCTTTTTTCTGTTCGAACGTTTCTTCTTCTTTCGAGAGTTTCGCCGACCGCTCATCGAGTTTGCGCTCCGTGCGCTGTATGCGCTCTTCGGCTGCGGCAAAACCGCGCTCGCGTTCACGCGCCTCGCGTTTTGCTTCTTCTATCACTTTGACCGATTTCTCCTGCGCCTCAAGAAGCGTTTTATTCGCCTCTTCCTTGGCTGAATTTATGATGCGCCGCGCTTCTGATTCGGCGGACGCCATCTGCTGTAGCGCCAAAAAACGGCGCAACAGATATCCTATCGAAACGCCCAGCACTATCAGAAACAGACCAAAAAGCATCTGTGAATAAGATGTCATACTGCATTGGTTGTGTATGCGTTCTCCTCAAACACGTGATTATTTTTCAGCGCGTTGGGCCGTCGTTCTGCGACGCAATATATTCTGTTGTATATTTCCTAACTCGTGTACGGCATGGGTATGCGTCCGCACAACGAGGCAAATCCAGCGAATATACTGCCGCCGTTCATATCAATCGGCACAGCGCGGCAGAAAGCTACACAAAATTTAAAAACAAAAACCAGAAATATCTTCTGGTTTCCAGGATACCCGAGAGCGCCCCGGCGGTCAAGGTATACGCCTATTCCACCGTCACGGACTTAGCGAGGTTCCGGGGCTTGTCTACGTCGCAACCGCGCGCAACCGCGGTGTGATACGACAAAAGATGGAGCGGAACCGTAGACAAAATAGGGCTTAGCGCTTCGATGGTCGATGGGATATAGAGCGCAGCATCGGCATGCTTGAGGATATCTTCGTCCCCCGCTGTTGTGACGGCAACAACCGGACCGCTGCGCGCCTTTATTTCCTGCAGGTTCGAGAGTGTTTTTTCATACACGGAATCGCGCGGTGCAATAGCAATGGTCGGAAACGACTCATCGATCAGGGCAATGGGCCCGTGTTTCATTTCAGCCGCGTTATACCCTTCAGCATGCAGATAAGAAACTTCCTTTAATTTCAACGCACCTTCCAGGGCGACCGGGAAACTGTATTTTCGTCCCAGGAAAAACGCGTGCTCCGCGTCTTTGAGCCACTGGGCAAGCTCGATAATAACCTGCTCCTGAGCCAATATCTCGTTGATCTTATCCGGTATCGCCACAAGCTCCTGCAATATATCTTTTGCGCGCGCGGTATCAAGATTCCGCATACGACCGAGGAACACGGCCAACATGGTAAGAACGGTCAACTGCGACAAAAACGCTTTCGTTGACGCGACCGCTATTTCGGGTCCCGCGTGATTATAAATACCCGCATCGGTTTCGCGGGCAACCGATGAGCCGACGACATTAACAATACCGAGCGTAAGAACACCCCGCCGCTTCGCTTCGCGCACCGCCGCCAGCGTATCCGCAGTTTCGCCCGACTGCGATACGGCAACCAACATTGTATGCTTCCGGTCATCAAGAATGGGATTGCGATAGCGGAACTCCGCCGCATATTCAACTTCGCACGGGATGCCCGCAAGTTCCTCGATAAGATATTCCCCCACCAAGGCGGCATGATACGCGGTTCCCATCGCCGTGAGAATAATGCGATCGGTAGCGGCAAGACGCTTACTTATTTTTTCAAGACCGCCGAATTTTACCAAACCCTCCTGCGGCATAATACGACCGCGTATAGTATTGCGGATAACATCCGGACCCTCAAAAATTTCCTTGTGCATGAAGTGCGCGTGTCCGCTTTTTTCAGCTTCCTCCAGCGTCCAGGGAATTTCAACGAGGCGTTTGAGCAACTCCTCACCCCCAAGATCTTTAATACGGAATCCCTCATCGGTGAGCGTCACCATTTCTCCATCTTCGAGATATACGACTTTCTTTGTTGATGAGATGACCGCCGCAGGATCTGAAGCAAGCAGGGTTTCACCGTCCCCGATACCGATAAGCAGCGGAGAGGAATTGCGCGCGGCAACTATTTTTGCCGGATCGCCCTCGGCGATAACGGCGACCGCATACGCGCCGCGCACGCGGGCTAACGCCTGCGCCACGGCATCTTCAAGCGTACCGCGAAATACGCTTTCAATGAGGTGTGCGAGCACCTCGGTATCGGTTTCAGACGAGAACTTGTGTCCCGCAGTCACAAGCTCCTGTTTTATTGGAAGATAGTTTTCTATTATCCCGTTGTGAACCACGAAAATCTTTTCCGTACAATCCGTATGCGGATGAGCGTTCGTATCGCTGGGAACCCCATGCGTTGCCCATCGCGTATGACCGATGGCAACAGTCCCGACAGGAACATTTTTCTTTACTTCGCTCTCAAGCTTCGCCACCCGTCCCGCGTTTTTAAGAAATTTTATCGGCTCTCCGATATTGTGTACTGCAATCCCCGCAGAATCGTATCCTCTGTATTCCAGACGTTTCAGACCGTCGATAACTATGGGAGTCGCTTCTTTTTTTCCTATATAGCCGACTATGCCGCACATATATTCCTTATTCCAAAAAAATTAGGAACGTTTATTCACTACCCCCTTATTTTACCATCAAACCCCCGGACTAAAGAAAACCGTATTACAAAAACGGCCGCATGCGCGGCCGTCCTTTCTCCGTAAGGGCTATACGACAATATTCACCAGCTTATCCGGAACATAGATGACCCGGCGTATCTTTTTATCCCCAAGATATTGTTTCACCGCGGGGATATCCACCGCTTTGGCGACCGCCACGTCTTCTGCGAGCTCGTGCGGTGAGCGGAACGTGGCACGCACCTTTCCGTTCACCTGAACAACAACCGTTATTTCCTGTTCAAGCATCTTCGTCTCATCGCATAGGGGCCATGGCGTCTCGTGCACGAATCCTTCCTTCCCCAAAACTTCCTGCCACAGCTCTTCGGCGATGTGGGGCGCCAGCGGCGCCAAAAGCAATACGAGGGTCTCGGCGTCCAAACGAGATATTTTTTTCGGATCTTTTGCAACAATACCGTTTACGTATTCCATAAGCGCACTGATGGCGGTATTGAATGAGAACATTTCAAAATCATCCGTCACTTTTTTTACTGTTCTGTTGCGCAAGCGCACAATATCGTCGTCATCCGCATCCACAATAGTGCCGTCCGCAACGATATTGTATACGCGACTCAAAAAACGCCACAGACCGATTATGCCTTTCATGTCCCACGGTTTTGTGTCTTCAAGTGGCCCGATGAACATCTCATACATTCGCAGAGTATCGGCCCCATATGCATCTATAACCTCATCGGGACTGACTATATTGCCGCGCGACTTCGACATCTTTTGTCCGTCGGGCCCCATAATAAGCCCCTGGTTCATTAATTTCTGGAATGGCTCTTTCGTCGAAACAACGCCCATGTCAAATAGAAACTTGTGCCAGAACCTCGCATACAGAAGATGCAACACCGCATGTTCAACGCCGCCGACATACACGTCGACCGGCATCCAATGAACTTCTTTTTTGGGATCAACAATCATTTTAGTATTATGCGGATCGATAAAACGGAGATAATACCAACAGGAGCCCGCCCACTGCGGCATAGTATTTGTTTCCCGCATCGCCGGACCATGACAGCGCGGACATTGTGTATTCACCCACTCATCAATAGCGGCAAGCGGAGATTCTCCCGTTCCGCTTGATGCGTAACTTGTAACGTCGGGGAGCGTGAGCGGAAGCGCTTCTTCGGGCAACGGAACCGTTCCGCATTTCCCGCAATGCACGATGGGTATTGGCTCGCCCCAATAACGCTGACGTGAAAATATCCAGTCCCGTAATTTATAATTCACAACACCTTTCGCCAGACCTTGTGCCGACAACCATACGATGATACGCTCGCGCGCATCAACATTCCAGAGGCCATCGAACTCTCCGGAATCAATAAGGATACCCTCCCCCTCGTGCGCGCTTTTAAGACGGTGCTTCTTGTTATCGGGTGTTATAACTTCGATAACGGGAAGATCAAACCGTCTTGCAAAATCCATATCGCGCTGATCATGTGCAGGCACCGCCATAATCGCCCCCGTTCCGTAATGTTCCAGTACATAATCCGCCATGAACACGGGAATGTTTTTCCCCGTCGCCGGATTCTTTGCATAGATTCCTTGGAGCTGAATACCCGTTTTTTCCCCCGACTGTTCCTGCCGCTCGCGTTCACTTTTACGTTTCGCTTCACTTATATATTTCTCGACATCAGAAAGATTCTCAATATGCTCATGGAGTTTGTGCACCAAGGGATGTTCAGGAGCAAGCACAACATACGTTGCCCCGAACACGGTATCTGCCCGGGTCGTAAATACGAGCAAATCATGCTCGTTTTCTTTTTTCCCGCTAAACTTTATTTTAAAATTTATTTCTGCTCCCTCGGAGCGACCGATCCAATTCCGCTGCATTTCTTTGATACGTTCCGGCCACTCAAGCTCGTCAAGACCGGACAATAAGCGGTCCGCATATGCCGTTATTTTCAACATCCATTGCCGCATTTTCTTGCGCTCAACGGCCGTCCCACATCGTTCGCATTTCCCGTCCTGTACTTCTTCATTCGCAAGTCCGGTACCACAGCTGGGGCAAAAATTTATGACTGCCTCCGATTCATACGCCAAACCTTTCTCGAACAATTTTAAGAATATCCATTGCGTCCAACGGTAATACGAAGGATCCGTCGTATTGATCTCGCGGGTCCAATCATATGAAAATCCCATACGCTGCAGTTGGACCCGAAAACGATCGATGTTTTTTGCAACAGATGAAGCCGGATGCGTCTTTGTTTTTATCGCGTAATTCTCTGCGGGCAACCCGAACGCATCCCACCCCATAGGATGCAAAACATTATGCCCTCGGGCCCGCCAATATCTGCTTATAATATCCGTTGCGGTATATCCTTCGACGTGCCCCACATGCAACCCTTCACCGGAGGGATACGGGAACATATCCAATACATATACGGCCGGACGTTCCGTTTCATCCTTGGTCAGGAATGCGGCGGCGTCGCTCCACCGTTTCTGCCATCGCGCTTCTATTTTTTTTGGATTATACGGCATTTTATTTCAGGCAAAAAAAGAAATTATTTTCTTTGACAACGCACCAAATAACTGAGCCTCCGTCATATTCATAAAATATTTTGTGAATATCTCATTCTCATCATACGCATATAAATCCGGGATTTCCTTATGGGAAAAATAGAGGATAAATTCCTTCTTCGACAACGAAAATCTTCCCTCGAGAGCCACATCGGGATAATCAACGCCGTCATTGTGGATAATGTCCGAATGCGCATCGTGGCCTATCCACATGTCAAAATCTTTTGTTACAACAACCGCCACCGTCCCCTGTCCGGCCTCAAATTTCGCTTTCAGCGTATCGATTGAAGATGAACCGCTCACCTTCACGCGCAGCATTTGTTCGAAACGCTCGGGCGAATATTCTTCCGCCCCGGCTTCCGCCATATCCGCCGCGGCTCGTTCCCCCATTTCAGGTGAAAATACCATAATCCTATAATGGTAAACCAAATAACATAGTAGCATTGAACGCTGTTTGCTGCGAAACGCGTTCCGGAGACAATTCTTTTATTTTCGCGATATGCTCTGCAACAAAACGCACATATGCCGGTTCATTGCGCTCACCACGATGAGGGACCGGCGTAAGATACGGACTATCAGTTTCGGTGAATAACATCTCGAGCGGCGATGCGGCAATAATCTTATCCCAGGCGCCGTTATATGTCACCAGACCCGTAAACGAAAGCCCGAACCCAAGCCGCATATATTCTTTGGCCTGAATCTTATTTCCAGAAAAGCAGTGGCTCACGCCGCGCAGTCCTCGCGGAACATATTCGGCGATGACGGCAAGCATATCGTCATGCGCGTTGCGTTTGGCGCCCGCGACCTCACCGTCCCTACAATGCAAAATGACCGGCTTTTGCACCTCAAGCGCGAGCTCCAGTTGCTGTCGCAGTGCTTCCTCCTGGCGCCGCCGTTCTTCGTGCCCCACAGTAAGACGCTTTATATAATCAAGGCCAACCTCGCCAAGCGCAACGACCGAAGGATCTTCCGCAAGCGGACGCCATAGCGACACATCATATTCTTCGCCGGAAACCGCTGCGGTCTGCGGATCTATTTCTTCATGCGGGTCGTAGGGCGCCTCATTCGCATACAGTGGATGCAACCCGACCGCCGCAAAAACCAATCCTTTATGTTTCCGCGCAAACGTAATGGCTTTGCGCGATGTGGTGAGCTTCGTAGATGGCGCCACAATATATACACCTTCGCTTTTAGCACGGGAAAGAATATCGGCTTCATCGGCCGAAAAAATATCAAATTGAATATGCGCGTGTATATCTACAAGCATTGCGGTTACTGCACTCTTGGGAACAACGGCTCTCCGCGCCGTATACGAAATGTTTTGTCGCCCCAGGATTCTTTACTTGCCGTATCGATGCCAAGTTGAGCGAATATCTTCTCGGCCGTTTCGGGAATGAACGGTTGGACCATCCAGGAAACGTTAGCGATCAAATACAATAAATTGGGTATGCTTACTTTCCAATTATCCCCCTCCCACGGCCTTTCCTGCTCAACGTACAAGTTGCCTTCACGCACCAACGCATACGCCCGCTGTAGAGCCTCGCTAAAATTATAATTCCCCATCGCGTCCTCATAAACGCGCCACGCATCCGCGGTAATATCCCCGAACGCATCCGGAATAAATGAATACTCATTCCCGTGCTTTTCGGCGATCGTTGTCACGCGCGCAACAAGATTACCAAGCCCGTTGGCAAGCTCGGAAGAATATACTTCCCTCATTCGTTCTGCGGTCATGTCGCCGTCTTCGGTTGCCGGTATTTCCTTCAGTAAAAAATACCTCACCGCGTCCGCGCCATACCGGGAAATAAGCTCAAACGGATCAATGACGTTCCCGAGCGATTTTGACATTTTTTGTCCTCCCGACTGAATATGCCCGTGCACCAAAATATTCTTCGGTAACGGCAGACCTGCAGCAAGAAGCATCGCCGGCCAGATAACGGCGTGAAAACGCAGAATATCTTTCCCGATAACGTGGACGTCGGCGGGCCAAAATATTTTGAATCGTTCTGTATCCGCGCTCCCGAAACCCAATGCGCTGATATAATTCACGAGCGCATCCGCCCACACATACATAGTGTGCGAGTCATCGCCCGGCACCGGAATACCCCACGAAAGATCTTTTCGCGGGCGGGAAAAACTCACATCTTCAAGGCCCTGACGTATAAAATTCAACACTTCGCCCTTGCGGTGTTCGGGAACAATACGTATGGCGCCTTCTTCATAAAGAGCACTTAATTTCGTTTCGTATTCCGAAAGTTTAAAAAAATAATTCTCCTCTTTGATGATCTCGGGCACGCGTTTATGATCCGGACAGACACCATCCACAAGATCGCTTGGCGCTTTAAACGCCTCGCATCCATCGCAATAGAGACCCTCGTAATCTTTTTTATATAACGCACCTTTTTGCGAAAGCATCTTCCATAACAAAGCGGCGCCCGGCCAATGCCGTTTCGCGTCGGATGTACGGATAAAATCGTCATTGCTTATATTAAGTTCGCGGGTAAGCGCCCGAAAGCGCTCACTTATCTCATCAACAAAAACATCGGGATCTTTGCCCGCGCTGTCGGCAGCTTTTTGTATTTTCTGTCCGTGCTCGTCGGTACCGGTAAGATATAAAACCTCGTCCCCCCGCAAACGCCTCCAACGGGCAATGGCATCGGCGTGACACAGCTCCAGAGCGAAACCAACATGCGGCGGCGCATTCACGTATGCTATTGCGGTTGTAATATAAAAATTTTTCATGATCACTCTATATTTTTTCTCAACTCCGGGATGTGTCCGAATGAAATAAGCGACACGTTATATTCCCCAAGCGCATCCGCAACATTGCGGGACATGAGAACCTCGAGTTCTTTTTCACGCTCCGCATTATACTGATAAGCGGCATCCGGAGCATACTTACCGGGATGCGTTGATATCTCAATTATACCCTCCGGCGCATTCCTGACGATATCCAAAAACGCGGTCTCATGTATATTGGCGGCTCCATTGAACGTATCGGACCAGTGATCGGGATGAATGGGATATGTGGGCGTCACATGAGCGTATTGGGCTCCGTAGCGAAACGGAATATGTTCTTCGCTCGCAAAACGGATATATGATTCCAGAACGTCCGGAATATAATGAATCCCCCAGTGATAGGACAAATGGTCCGGGCGACGGCCGAACACATCCTGGAATTCGCATAACTGCCGCCAAAACTCCCGGAAGATTTTATTCGAGACCTGTGAAGGAAGCGAGATGCGCTCTCCGCGAATCTCTCTGGCATTCAAGACATCTTCCATAAACCCACCCCCGCCGAACAGACCCTCATCGTCATGCGGGAACTCTCCCTCAAAGAGATCGAGATGCAACCCGACGGGCATTCTGATATTTTGAACGAACCGCGCGGCCTGTTTTGCGTGCCGCATGGTTACAAGAGCGCTTGCGGTCGTAACGATACCGCCAAAAAACGCCTTCAGTATCCCCTCGTTCACTTCGGGAGACAGTCCAAAATCATCCGCGGTCACGATAAGATGCCGTTTCTTTGAGGCCTGTTCTCGATCATTCATAGTCATCCGCTAATACACGATAAGGGTAAACTCCCCCAATTTCGTTTTTTGCGACATTCGCACGCGCGCCTCCTGCACGGCGCCGCGGAAAATAGTTTCGAATTTCTTGGTAAGCTCTCTCCCCACCACGATACGCGCGTCGGGCCCACATGAAGCGGCGATATCGGACAACGTACGATCAAGACGATACGGCGATTCGTATAATATCTTGGGCATGTCCTCAAAGAGGGCGAGACGCTCAAAAAATTTCTTCCTGGCTTTTTTTGCGGGAGGATATCCCAAAAATATGAACTCCTGTGTGGGCAAACCAGATACCGACGCGAGCGTCACGGCGGCATTCGGTCCCGGAACAGGCACGATAGGCACGTCCGGCCCCAGTATGCCGCAGAGACGGGCGATAAGCTCATTGCCCGGATCCGATATGCCGGGAGTTCCCGCGTCCGTGACCAGCGCGATGTTTTTCCCGCTCCGCAATAATTCTGCAATACGGAACGTGATTTTCTCGCTGCTGTGTTGATGGTACGACTCCAGCGGCGTTGTAATGGTATAATGAAAAAATAATTTACGCGTAACGCGCGTATCCTCGGCGAATACGACGGCAACTTCTTTTAGAATGCGCAACGCGCGTAAGGTAATATCTTCAAGATTCCCGATCGGCGTTGCGACAATGAATAACGTTCCCATATAACACCTTCCTTTGTACCCTTGGTGACAATAAAATGCAAAACCGCCCGAATCTATGATCCTTGCCGTACACATGCTTTTTGGTGCAGCCGCCGGCGCAACGATACACGAGCCGTCTGGCGCATTCGCGCTTGCATTTGCTACCCATTATTTTCTGGATAGCCTCCCCCATCGTGAATACGAGATACCCAACGTTGAAAGCATCCGCTTTCATTCATTTTCCAAAACGCTACCTGATTTTCTCAAAATAGCGGCCGATCTTTGTGCCGGCGCATTCGCGCTCTGGCTGCTGGCGCCACAGCAACAGGCGCCATTTTATCTTATCGCGCTTGGAATAACCGCGGCGTTACCCGACGCCATTTCGTTCTTACATTTCCTCACACCGAACAACCCGATGCTTGCCGCACAAAAACGGTTCCATAAAAAAATACACATACATCAGAATAAAAAAGAGACCCCGTGGGGTCTCGGCTTAGGCACACAAATTGTGGTTATCTTTGCCTCAATCGCGCTTATTCTTTTTCCGCCGTTCTAAACTTTTATTTTTCCGGCGCTGAAATCGCTGAACATCTCCATAAGTATCGCCGCCATTGGAACAGCCAACAGCATTCCGGCAATGCCGCCGATGCGTGCGCCCACAAGCAATGAAAAAATAACGATAATGGGGTGCAACCCCAAAACCCGCTTAAATATCAACGGGACAAGCACATTGCCTTCCAATTGCTGCAGAACAAAGAAAAACAACCCGACCAAAACAGCAAGCGCGGGATTCTGGAAAAACGTTATTGATATCGCAAGAATTGCTGTTGCGATGGGACCGACAATAGGCACAACCTCAAGGATGCCCGCGAGAATGGCGATCACGAGAGAATAATTAACGGATACTCCCAATATCCACCCGATCAATATCAAACCGACATACGTTGAAACGCCGATAAGGATGGCGAGTATTATCTGCCCTTGCGCCCATTGGCTTATTTTTCGCTGCGCGCGCTTCCAGAGATCAACGATATACGGATCATTTTCCGACGGTACCAGCATGCGTAAAAATTTTTCCTCACCGTCGCGCTGAAGTGCGAGATAAAACGAAGCCAAAAACACCGTAATAATATCAAGCCCCCTTCCGATAGCTCCCGTGAATATACCGGGCAGCGTTGGAATAATCTCGGCAAGATTTTTATGCACTTCCTGCAAATATACTTCAAAACCGCCGAATGCGGGACTATCGGGCGTAATGCCGTATCTTGCAAGGCTCTTGAGAATACTGTTGGCGTATACCGAAAAATTCGACGTAAAATCGCTTAACTCAACCGCAAGCGGAGGGACAATGATCCAGAAAAAACTCAGAACCCCAAGAATAACCGTGAAATAAACAAGCAGAAGGGCGACAATACGCGGCACGTACTTCCCCTCTATTTTTGTTGCCAGGGGGTCAATAGCGGCCGCAATGACGATCGCAAACAAAAGTAAAATGAGGATATCCCGAACCACAAACAAAAACACGATTGCGGTGATCGCAAGCACAAGCCGCAATATGGTAACCGTCGGAATATGAAGATACGTATTATTCATATCTTATATAGTACCATACCTACCTCACCAACATGCGCATGAGCTCGTCGGTCTTTTTGTGGGGTCCGATAAGCGCGACATTGTAGCGCTGCGGACGGAACAGGTCGCGGGCAACCGCCCGGACATCGGATGTAGAAACTTCCCGTATCTTTTTAATATAGTGTTCGGGCGAATCAATGCTGCGCCGAAGCACTTCCTGCGTCGCCAAATATGAAGCAACTTCATCGGTTTCTTCAAGTCCGAGCAGGAACCTTCCGACAAGATAATCTTTCGCTTTCATGAGCTCCTTGGGTGAAGGCGCGCGTCGCACAACCTCATCATATTCTTTCTTAATGGCTCCGACGGCTTTGTAAAGTTCGGAGTTCCTAACACCCGCGTTGGATACAATATAACCGGAATCAGAATCAAGATACGGCATCGTATGCACATAATACGCAAGGCCCATGGTATCGCGAACGTTTAAAAAAAGCCGCGAGCTCATATTTCCACCCAGAATGGTCGCAAGCACGCCCAACGCGAACCGGCGTGGATCATGATGATTAAATGCGCGAGCACCGAACGCAACGTGGGTCTGGTCGGTATCTTTAAATGACGCGGTAATCTGTGGTTTTGTCTGGTCTTCGGCAACGGCTTGCTTCACGGGCGACTCGCCTTTAGCCAGGCCCGAAAATCGCTTCTTTATCTCGCGCAACACATGGGTTTCGTCTATTCCACCCGCAACGCACACAACGGTATCCAGTGCGCCGTAATAATTTTTGAAATACGAGAGTATGTCTTTGCGTCCAATGCGCGCAACCGATTCTTTCGTTCCTCCGACATACCATCCCGCAGGTTGATCGCCCCACATCGTTTCTTCAAAAAGATCTTCAACAAACCGCGTGGGTGTATCAAAATAAAGGTTCAATTCTTCAAAAATAACTTGCCGCTCTTTTTCGATCTCTCCTGCCGGAAACAGCGGGTTCGTAAGCATATCCGATACGATATCGAGGGCGAGGTCCGTATGCTCCGCAGACGCTTTTATCCAATAGCCGGTATGTTCTTTTGATGTGAACGCATTGTGCTCCGCACCCACCCCGTCAAGCTCCGCGGCAAGCGCTTTTGTGGTTGGCCGTCGCTTCGTTCCTTTAAAAAACAAATGTTCCAAAAAATGGGATACGCCGTTTATTCTTTTGGTCTCGAATTTCGAGCCGGTCGCAACCAGCACCAGCACGGTAACCGCGCGCGTATGTTTCATGGGCGCCAAAAGCACCCGCAAACCGGACGGTAATTTTATTGATTTATACGAAAGCATTGCAGACATAAGCTCCTCATTCCGCACTAAAACCCCCTATTGTGTCGTGCGCCGCGTTAATATTCGTATTCAGATAATTCTCGAGCTCTTCAACAGGAATTCGCTCCTGCTCCATTGTATCTCTGTTCCGCACCGTAACTTTTTTATCTTCCAGCGATTCAAAATCTATTGTTATACAAAAAGGGGTGCCTATCTCATCCTGACGACGATAACGCTTCCCCACCGTTCCTGCCTCATCGTACTGAATGAGCCAACGCCCGCGCAGACGAGCCGCGATTTTCTTTGCAAACGCAACGATATTTTCATTATTCTTCACCAGAGGCAATACCGCGGCTTTCACAGGAGCAACGGACGGATGGAACGCGAAATACACCCGCTCTTCTCCTTTCACTTCCTGCACCCGGTACGCATCGATAAGCGCCACAAGCGCGCACCGGTCAACGCCTCCCGATGTTTCTATCACATGCGGCGTGATGTTTTCCTGAAGCTCATCATCGAACACGCCCATTGTTTTGCCACTGTGTTTCGCGTGATTACTCAAGTCCCAATCTCCGCGATTATGTATACCCTCAAATTCTCCCCAACCCCACGGATATTCATATTCAATGTCAACGGCGGCTTTCGCATAATGCGCAAGCTCATCTTTTTCATGATTGTGAAAACGAAGCTTATCCGGAGCGATACCGATAGACTCATACCACGCGAACCGCTCTTTCTTCCAATATTCAAACCACTCCTGCGGAGACTGCTTGCCGGGCGTTGCGGGAGGATAGCAGAACCACTGCATTTCCATCTGCTCAAATTCCCTCATGCGGAACGTAAAGGGGCCGGGTGTAATTTCGTTGCGGAACGCTTTTCCGATTTGCGCGATACCGAACGGAAGTTTTTTGCGACTCGATTGCGCAACAAGACCGAAATTAACGAAAATCCCCTGTGCGGTTTCGGGACGCATATACGCGAGGCTCGACTCGTCTTCAACGGGTCCAAGATGCGTACTCACCAATAAATTGAATTTTTTTGGTTCACTTAAATTCCCACCGCAATCGGGGCACACATCGCCCGCGTGGTCGCGACGCCAACGTTTATGACACGCCTCGCATTCGGACAAAAGATCCGCAAATCCCGCGGATGTGTGGCCCGATGCTTCCCAAACCTGATGCGCCATCATAATGGCCGCATCCAAACCCACGATACTATCGCGCTTATAGACCATTTCCCTCCACCAGAGACGTTTAATATTATTCTTCAGCTCAACGCCCAGCGGACCGTAATCGTATGACGACTTAAATCCTCCGTAGATATCGGAGGATGGATAGATAAAGCCCCTGTGCTTCGCAAGCGATATAATTGTATCCAGACTGTTCCCTTCCATAAAATGCTACGGTTCAACCGGACCGGATGCGGCGGTGTCTTTTGGAAGCGCCGTAGTCGCTTCATTAAGCTCATATTCCCGCATTACGTCGGTAAACACATCTTGTCCCGTTAGCTTAACACTGGAAATAAGAGTGGCAAACTTTCCCACGTCCTGCATGCGAGGCGTTACTTTAATACGGAACGATATTTCCCGCGGTTCGGTTTTCACGCCTATGCCGGCGGGAAGATCCCCGATATTCCACCGCACTTCACGCGTGGAAGGATTCCAATCCAAAACAGCATCCGTTGGGAACAACACGGCAACGAACTCAACGGCAGGACCGAGCACCGCACGCGCAACAACATCTTTCATTCCGCTCGTCCCGGTAAATGCATCCCAAATGACCGTATACGTGGTTTCTTGTCCAACGCGCGGAGGAACAGGGCCGGAATTTTGTCCGCCGGGAGCGTTGTAATAGAGAATATCCTGGTTTATATAAAGTTTTCCGTTAAGTTTTACCAAACTTTGACTATCGCCAAGACGCAAACCGCCCGTCTCGGCGGAAGCACGGATATCAAATTCAGGATTGCGATCATTGATCGTATTGAACGGCGGATCAAACAGAATCGTTCCCCCAAACCGTATCTCCTTTTGGGCGCCGGGATTAATGGCGCGCAGATCAAGCACCGTTGAGCCATCAAAGATCCACTTCTCGGAATCGCGCTGTACGGGATCTTCGGTCGCATGCAGCGTATTGAACTCAAAATATTTGTCGGGAAGCTCAACAATAAGTTTTACGTCCTTAATAATGGTATTCGTAGTGTTCGTAAGCAAAAGGACAAGGGAAAAATCTTGCCCGGGATCAATATTCGTGATCTGAGGATTCAGATTTCCCTGCACCCGTTGCGAAATGAGCAACGATGAAATGGTCGGACGTACGGTCGTCGACTCTTCTTTGAAAACGACTGTCACGTTCGAATGATCGTCGTTCAATTTTCCCACTCTCACGGTAAAATCTCCTCCCAAAGAACCGGGTGAAAATATTCCCTTCACCGCAATTTCTCCCGTTGCCTGAGGATTCACGACACCAAGATCCCATAGGCGTTCATTGAACGGGCTCGGGAGCGGGGTGCTGGAAATAAAATCAAAATCCGCGGGCGTTTCAAGGAAAAATCCTATATCGCTGAGCGATACCTCCGCCCGCGATTCCCATTTCATAAGAAATGTAAACTCTCTTCCGGGCGCCGGATTCTCGGGCAACACAAGATTCACATCAACCGGCAGATCGATAACGCGCATGGCCCACTGAGCTTCTTTATTGAAACGTAAAGAAATTGCCTGCGTCCGGAACGATGCGGTCGCCGTCGGTTTCACGTCCTGATTTGGAAATCCCCGCACAACAATAGAAAACGGAAATGTCTTTTTTTCTCCGGGCTCAAGCTTAGTGACATTTGCCTCTTTTACACGAACGCCCGGATCGTCCGGCGATTCGGTGCCGTTGGGATACGTGAACGAAATACGGACATCCTGCAAAGCCGCATTTGAACGATTGGTAATAACGGCATACAACTCATGTTTTTCGCCGATATTCACCGTACTGGGCCCGCGAAGACTGAATTCAACATCATCGGTGCGGAAAAAAAGAAATCGCGTCACGGCAAACAAACCGATCGCCGCAATAGCGATGATGGCGCCGACAATTATGACCTTTCGTGATACAAATGACATTTATGTCTCGGCTTTCGTAATTATAAAACCATTATACCACAAGGTTTAAATAACTTGCCGCATGGTCCGGAACGATCCTGACACGCACCTCATCACGCGCAAAAAAAGAGGCTACAACGCAATTGAGGTGTTCCCGAACGTGTTGCGGGGGCTCATCAACGAACTTTCCCCGAACAAGACGCTCAAGCGCATAAAGATCTTCTCCATCGACCGTGATACCGTCACGTCCGCAAGAAACACATAAAAACTCTCCCTCACAAAACAAAGCTCCGGAAGAAAGTGCGGTACGACACTTTCCGCATACGCCCGTAAAAACAAAAAATCCCAGCGAGGCCGTAAGCGTCCATACAAAACGCTGCACAACGCACCAGGATGAAAGCGCCGAATTGCTTCCGCCGATCGCCCGAAATGATGTAAGTACCGTATTAAAAATCCGCTCATCACGCTCCGGTTGTGCAAGCAACGCATCCGCGAACCCCGCAATGAACACCGCGCCGAATTGCGCATGCGCCGGCGCCGCATACGCCACACATTCTTCAATAACACGGGAACCGGTCAAAAGAGAGCTGTTCTTTCCCTGAACGAATGATAATTCAACGAGAGCGTGCGGACGAAGATCGGAACGAAGTTTTGCGGACATACGCCTTGCTCCTTTTGCGATGAATGTTTCTTTCCCGAACCGCTCCGTATACGCACTCACGGCAACGTCGGCCTCACCGGCTGTTTCCACGGAAAGAAGAATCGCTTTTGTAGCATCCATGTTTATTTATTCTTTCTTTTTTGTATCGCGCGTATAGAAAACCACACTGAATGTCCTGATATCTCAAGTGACCGCTCAACAAGAAACGCTTCCTTGCCACGCCTCTCCCCCTCTTCAACTCGTTCCGCATACACATCGCGCGCAATGTCGTTCACGCGTTCATGCACGAATCGCGCAAGAGGTCCCTCAACGGATAGACGCAGCCACACCGTTTCTTTCGGCCGCAACCCTGAATCTTTGCGGGTATTTTGTATCTGCCGCACCAATTCCCGCACCAACCCGGCAGCAAGCAACTCCGGCGTCACGGTTGTATCAAGAGCGATGCCCGAAGGGACATCGAGCCTCCACCCGTCGCCCTCCGGAAGGCCCTCGACTATATCAACGGACCCGACGTTGAGTTCTTCTGCAAGTAAATAAAATGTTGCCGTATCCAAACCGAGCTTCTCTGCCGTATTTTTCCCTATTACCAACGCCCGCAAGGGCTGGCGAACTTTCTGCCCCGCCTCGGCGCGCAATTTCAGTGCGCTTTGGGTTATAGTACGCAGCCCCTCCATCGCGTTTTCAAGTTTTTTGTTGACGTACGCCGGGTCACTTATCGGAAAATTCGCTTCATGCACAGAGCGTTTCTTTCCCAATCCTCGCCACAGACTTTCTGAAATAAACGGCACGAAAGGGGCGGCGAGCACCGCAACACTCTCAAGCACGTGTCCTAAAACCCCGGAAGCCGCCGCCAACTCCGTATTCGATTCCGGATGCTGAAAACGATCGCGGGAGCGCCGGATATACCAATTAGACAGACCATCGATAACAAAAGCGTGTATCGCGCGCGTCGCCCCGGTAATATCGTATGCGTCCATGCACGCATGAACCGTCTGTGTAAGCGTTGCGAGCCGCGACAAGATCCACGTGTCGAGCACCGAGAGAGCCGCCCGCTGCGGAAGTTTTGTGCTCGAAGGCGCGTACAATCTCAAAAACGAATATGAATTATATAAAGTCCCGATAAACTTCTGCTGTATGTCTTTTAGTTCTTCTTCATTAAAACGTTTTGTGTCTTCCGGCCGGTTCATGGTGAAAAAATACCACCGCACCGCATCAGCTCCGTAGCGATCTATCATCGTCCAGGGATCAACTATGTTGCCGAGAGACTTCGACATTTTCTTTCCGTTCTTGTCCACAATATGCCCGGTAACCACGACATTGCGATACGGCGTTCCCCGCCCCAGCATGACGGATAGGGCCATGAGAGTATAAAACCACCCGCGCGTTTGATCTATTGCCTCACAAATGAAATCCGCGGGAAAAAATTCGGCCGGCTTATTCGCCGTCCCATCAACTTTTTTCTTATTCTCGAACGGATAATGCCACTGCGCATACGGCATCGCTCCCGAATCAAGCCACACATCTATGACCTCCGAAACACGCTTCATTGTTCCTGAGCACTTTGAACAGGCGAATGCAACGTCGTCCACGAACGGCCGGTGGAGATCGAGCTTTCCGTCAGGATCAAGCGGAGCCACATGAGACGCTATCGCATCTTCCTTTCCGAACGCCGGATATCCAAGATGCGCCCGGACCGGTTTTTCTTTTGTATACGGCGCCGTAAAATCGTCTTCGTGTGCGCCCGCAAAAATTCCCTTCATGAGCAACAACGGATCGCCGTGACTTACGATTATTATAGTTTTGCCGGAATAATCATTTTCGAATTTACGCACAACACGAACCATGCGGGAGCGCAAATTTTCCCAACTTTCTCCTCCCAACGGCTGCTTACTCCAGCGCAACGTATGATCATTACCCAAAAAATTATGATATTCCCGGATCGGACGCGTATTGAATGCGCCCAAATCAAATTCGCGCAGGTCATTATCAATGATCGGTTCAATATCGCATTCCTTTCCGATTATCGCTGCGGTCTGCGCGGCGCGCTCAAGCGGAGATGAAAAAATAAGATCTGCTTTCTGGCGCACAAGACGCTTCGCCATCGCGACGGCCTGCTTTTTCCCGCGGGACGTGAGTGGATTTTTTTTGCGTTCCGGAAAACATGATATCCATTTCTCTATGTTCGATCTTGCTTCACAATGCCGCACTAAAATATAGCGGTTCTTTGTTTTGGTATGCCGCACGAGCTCATCGACAGAACCAATTGCTTCCGCGTGAGAACACCTGCCGCATTCCCATACCGGAAGCGGTGTTCCCCAATAACGATTACGGGAAATGCTCCAATCTTTTATTTCGGCAAGCCATTCACCGAAACGCCCATCCTTCACATGTTGCGGAACCCAGTTTACCTGCGCATTAGCGTCCTGCAATTCCTTCCGCAGCTTCGACATCCGTATAAACCAACTTTGCCTCGCATAATATAGAAGCGGGGTTTTGCAGCGCCAGCAGAACGGATAATCGTGCGTATATGTTTCTTCTTTCAGCAGCAGATTGCTTTGAGACAAATATGAAATGATAGCCTCTTCTGCGGTTTTTGATTTTACGAAAACGCCGGCGAGACCATGCGGGACGAACCTCATGAATTTTCCGGCCTCATCAACCGTATGTACTTTTGGCAACCCGACAGCATTCCCAAGATTATAATCGTCCTCTCCGTACATAACCGCGGTGTGCACCACTCCCGTGCCGTCTTCGGTAGTCACAAAATCGGCGGCATATACCTTATGACTTTTCTCGTTCTGCGTTTCCGGAATATCAAACAACGGCTCATACTCCATTCCGACAAGCCGTCCTCCCTTGAACTCTTCAACAATGCTGTCGGGGTTACCCAATACGCGCAATAAAGATTCCTTCGCAAGAATATATGTATCTTCACCAACTTTTGCCCGAACATACCCGACTTTATCCCCCACGGCAAGCGCCACGTTCCCGGGGAGCGTCCATGGTGTTGTTGTCCACGCCACTATATATGTATTTTTTTCTCCGCGAACCCTGAACTTTATGTAAACGGAATTCTCCGCAACAGATTCATACCCCTGAGCAACTTCGTGTGATGCAAGAGCCGTTCCGCAGCGCGGGCAATATGGGACAACTTTAAAATCGCGTACAAGCAGTTTTTTCTCCCACGCGCTTTTAAGCGTCCACCACACGCTTTCAATATATGAATTGTCATATGTGACATACGGACGCTTCAGATCCATCCAAAAAGCGATGCGCTCGGTGAGACGCTCCCACTCGTCCTTGAAACGCCATACAGACGCCTTCGCTTTTGCATTGAACGGCGCGATCCCGAACGCCTCTATTTCTTGCTTGTTTTTGAAACCAAGCTCTTTTTCCACGGCGATTTCAACAGGCAACCCGTGCGTATCCCATCCGGCACGGCGCTCGACAAGAAACCCGCGCATTGTTTTGTAGCGCAAAAAAGAGTCTTTTATGGCGCGAACCAAAACATGGTGTATGCCCGGTTTTCCATTTGCAGTCGGCGGACCTTCAAAAAAAACAAATCGGGGCGCCCCGACCCTATTCTTAAGTGTGCGCGCAAATACTTTTTCTTTTTCCCATTGCGCCAGTATCTTTTGCTCTTCTTCAGAAAAATTCATCATATGTCCCAAAACATACCTAATTATTGATGATTTTCTCCCAAAAAACAAATTAAAAACCGCCCCGTAAACAGAGGCGGTACTTGTCTTAAATGCGGATGATCACGTGTCGCATGGACCCCACACCCTGGGATGAGGCCCTTCGCGGGCGCATAAACCCCAATCGGTATCGTATATACGGTCTATTCTCAAAGAGTTCGGACCGCTCACACGGACATAATACTCTTCATACGTCCTATACGGCACCTGGAGTTCTTCTTTTCTATCGTTACTAACCACAACCCAGAAGACCTGCGCTTCGGTAATTACCAAAACATTATTCTCATCCGGCACATCTCGCCAAAGCCATTCGGGAAATTCGTGGGAATAAATGACTTCCTTGGCGCCGAATTGATTCGTTATGGTGATGGCCCACTCGAAATCACCGATATCGGCCGTATTGTCAGACGGATTATTGCCGATAACGAACATCATCGTATCAACAAATTCGAGCGACACCATATTGGCGACAGAACGATCGGATATACGCTCCCAATCCGTTCCTTCGGTTGCTTTGGGATCGTGCAATACGATCGTTGAAGGATTCCCGAAAATGAAATCCGGAGCCGCTTGCATATAGTAATTAAGCCCGCCAGTCGGGCCTTCGAAATGAAAATACCATCCGGGATCATTACGATTGCCGATGGCGTCTCCGAAATTTCCGCATGCGCTCACAAAAACGCTCAAAAAAACGAGGATCGCCGCAATCTTTCGCATTGATAAATCTCCGCATATTTACAACGAACTAATCACGATTATGCGTATTTATTTTTGTTTGTCAATAAAATACGGAAGGCGCCGGGAACATTACATTCTCATAACAGACCGACAACAAGAAAGAAAAGAGCCCTCTTGGCTTACGCAAGCCAAGAGGGCATGAAGAAGATTGGAGGCTTAGTGCCCCTGCTGGTCGGAACGCGCGTCGACGCGCCGGATGCTCACGGGAACAGTGACGAATTCGGGAGAAAGCCGCAGCGGCTCTTGAGCCTCTCCTCGGCCGGCTGCGTGATATCGTTCACGTTCTCGCGGTGAGATGTTCCGGGCGATGCGCGAAAGCCGTTCGCTGCGGCGGGAGCGGGACAACACAGTAAACCCTCCTCGTTGTTTTCCCTTTACTGAAAGCGTGGTGCTTTCTTTGTATTTTTATTATATCACTAAAATTATTTTTGTCAATATTCTTGCATTACATCCGTTGCGGTGCGGAAACCCCAAGAAGACGTAGTGCATTCGCGAGCACAATCCGCGCCGCATGAACGAGAACAAGATGGTTATTTTGCCGGATCGCATCCGCCTCCCCTATCACGCGGCAATTTTCATAAAAGCGCGCCAAAGCTCCGGCAACATCGTACGCATACGTAGCGACATAATTAACTGCGCGATTCGCTGCTGCGGCCTCAACAATGTCGGGAAAACGCAACACCATATCCTGCAGTGCCCACGCCGCAGAATGCGTGTCGGTTCGCGAAAACGAATACGCGGCAGGCGCAACACTAATATTCCGCTCATGAGCTTGTCGTATGATATTCACGCACCGCGCATGCGCGTACTGCACATAATATACCGGGTTTTTATCCGACTGTTCTTTTGCCAGCGACATATCAAAATCCATGTGGCTATTCGGCTCCCTCATAAGAAAGAAGAAGCGCGTCGCATCAATACCAACCTCGTCGACAAGCTCCTCAAGTGTCACAAACGTACCGCTTCGCTTCGACATTTTTATTTCCTGACCATTCTCTATTAAACGCACAAACTGCATAAGAATTATTTCCGGTCTCGGAAGACCGAGCGCGGCCACCGCCTCCTGCATCGTAAGGGCCTGATAATGATGGTCCGCTCCGAAAATATCGATAACGTGGACAAAGCGCCGTCGCGTAAACTTATCGTAATGATACGCAAGATCCGGCAGCAGGTACGCAAACTCGCCATTTGATTTCACGAGCACCCGATCCTTGATATCTTCGCGGGTAAGCTTCAGCCACGTTGCCCCGTCCTTTTCTTCAAGAAGATTCTTGCGACCGAGCGCCGCGAGAACTTCTTGAATGATCCCCTGACGAGCAAGGCTTTTTTCAGAGAACCACACATCGAATTTTATGCGCAACTTGCGCATAAGTTTTTTAATATCAAGAAGCATTAATTGCGACGCTTCCCGGCTTACCGCTTCGATATCGGGATCTTTCATTCCGGCAATGCCGAGCCGCTTCACGATATCGGAAACATAAGCTCCTTTATATAATTGGTCGGGCGTATATGGGATTTTTTTCTTCGGAAATCCGGCGGCAGCCAACACGGACCATCCCAGCTTTTTTATCTGCTCGCCGGCGTCATTCACATAATATTCGCGGGTCACATTATATCCTGCAGCAACCAGAATATTCGACAACGCGTCCCCCCAAAATCCACCCCGCCCGTTTCCCAAATGCGGTGGCCCGGTGGGGTTGGCGGAAAGGAACTCAACTTGAACGCGTTCATGTTTCCCTACCGGGACGTACCCGTACCGCTCTTCTTCTTTCAAAACACTGCGCAATCGCGCCGCAATATGTGATTCCGCCAAACGAAAATTAATGAATCCGGGACCCGCAATCGTTATCTCCGATACGATCTTTGAAAACCCGGGTAATTTTTCAAGCGATGCTTTCATACGCAACGCAAATACATGCGGGGCTTGTCCTGCATTTTTTGCGCACATCAACGCGATATTGGTCGCATAATCTCCGAATTCGCGGTTTGTAGGAGCCTCAACCTCCGCGTGAACATCCGCAAACGACCCGTCAAGCGCAATAAGCGCCCGGTGCACAAAACCGGCTAGCGCCACGCGCGTTGTTGCTTCACTTCGCAACGCGGTTCTTTTTTTCTTTTTTTGTATATCCGCCCGCTTTATTTGTTTCATAGTATCTCCCTATAGCATAGCAAAGTAACCGATATGCTACAGTACCTTATAGGATATGCCCACATTCGCTGAGCACAAAAAGGCGCGGTTCGATTACGACATCCTGGAAACGCTCGAGGCCGGACTTGTGCTATCCGGACAGGAAGTTAAATCCATAAAACACGGAAGAGCGTCGCTTCTCGGAGCATTTGTAACCATCAGGGGCGATGAATTATTCGTTACAAACATGAACGTGCCGCCGTGGCAGATCAAAAACGTGTCGGGCGAATACAATGAAACAAGGCCCAGGAAACTCCTGCTCCATAGAGCAGAAATCGCTGCCTGCATAGGAAAAATTAAAACACACGGCCTTACCGTATTACCCTTGCGCCTCTATGGGGAGCAGGGTAAGATTAAAGTCGAATTGGGCGTCGCGAAATACCGGAAGAAACACGACAAACGGGAGCTTATCAAAAAACGGGATGTACGGCGAGAACTAGACAGAACATTGCGCGCCAGAGATTAATACTCTGGCCAAAACTTTATTTGCGGGGATGTACAGGCATCGAAAAGAAAAAATGCGGTATGCGCGGGATGAGGCTGATCGGCACCCTCATTAATCAGCCGATCACCAACAAGTGCAAACTTGTTCACAAAAGTGCGGAGCGCTTTCAGCGCCCCCGCTCTTGCTCTTGCGTAATCGCGGGAGCCATCCGACCTCCAGCGCCTGAAGCGGAGAAAAACGGGTGTTATATATTCGGGCTGGCGCACGTAAACCCTGATGCGCGCGTAAGATACAAGGGTATGGATATCCGTCAATTCCGTCCGTCTTTTAACCGGATACCCAGAACATATCGAGACGGACTATGTCCGTAGATACGTACCGAAATTTTTTTCTTTCACGCGGGTTCGACTCCCGCCATCTCCACCCCATTGAGAACCATAACCTTCACTTTCTTGCAGCAAAAACCACCGTTTCAACGCCGCCCATTCGTTCCACGAGGGCCGCGCACAAACAATTACATAAAAGCGCCTATCGTCCGGGTCATTGATGAAACCGGCTCAAATTTGGGTGAGATGCCGACCGAAGAAGCGATACGTACGGCTCAAGCGCGCGGATTCGACCTCATCGAAATAGTGGCGGATGCCGTACCTCCCGTATGCCGCATAGCCGAAATAGGAAAATGGAAGTACGAACAGGCAAAACGCGCAAAGGCCCAAAAAGCCCACCAAAGGCAGGTTGAAACAAAGGGCGTACGAATTACTGTTCGCTCTTCCCTACACGACCTGGGTATCCGGGCGCGACAGAGCGAAAAATTCATGCATGGCGGAGATAAAGTGCGCCTGGAAATGATATTACGGGGCAGAGAAAAGGCGAATGAGGGATTTGCGCGCGAAAAATTCACCGAGTTCCTCTCCCTACTTGCGATTCCTTATAAAATAGAGCAAGATATAAAGCGCGAACCGCGGGGTCTTTCCATGATTATTACCAAAGGGAAATAAGTATATGTCGAAGCTGAAAACACGAAAATCCATAACATCACGGTTTAAATTCACGAAAACCGGCAAAGTATTATATCGTCCCATGAGACAGGGACACTTCCACGCGAAAGCGACCGGTAAAGCACGCCGACAAAAGCGCGGACTCGTTCAATTGTCTACGAGCGATACAAAAGCCCTGAAAAAATATCTGAAATATTCGAAAAAATGGGGGCACAAATAATTTTAATTTTTAAATCATGCCACGCGTAAAACGAGGAACAATAAAATCAAAAAAGCGCTCACGGTTATTGAAACGAACAAAAGGCTATCGTTGGGGACGCAAATCCAAAAAACGTGCCGCAAAACAAGCGATCATGAAAGCATGGTCTTACAGCACGCGGGACCGGAAGGCGCGCAAAGGCGAATTTCGAGCGTTATGGCAAATGCGCATCAATGCGGCGGCTCGAGCCAACGGCCTAACGTATGGAACGTTCATGTCGGCGCTTCGAAAAAAACAGATGCTTCTCGACAGAAAATCCCTTGCCGACATAGCCATGCATTACCCGGATGTTTTCAAAACGATCAGTGATGAGGTCAGAAAATAAAAAATCCCCGCTTTAGGCGGGGGTTTTTATTACTTGCCCCTTTTGCTGCAACAGCTCTTCTGCAGTGCGCAATAATTCTTTTGCGTTTTTATACGTTACAAGCTTTACGGCATCACGATACGGCAACCATACGTATCCTGTATGTTCGTCCGACAGACGAACCCGGTCTTCAAACGCTTCGGCGATAAAAAATGTTACTGTTTTTGGTATCCGTACGGAGCGTCCTTGTTTCTTTTGCGCATATGACCACATCCAATAACGGATAACGTGCTTAAAATTCGGCAGAATACGCAATCGTCGCAATCCCGTTTCTTCAACTATTTCCCGTCGTGCCGCATCGATAGGTGTTTCCGACCCCTCAAGGTGTCCTTTTGCGAAATCCCAATGCCCGGCCTCGTAATGAAGCAAAAGAAAATCCCTTCTTTTTTTATTCTTGTTGCGCCGAAAAATGACGGCACCCGCGGAAACTTCTGGTCTCATTACGCCATTATACCGCATCAAAATGGCGCGCAAAGCGCAAAAACCAGTTAATTGACAATTGTATAAAATTATTGTATTATTTTTATACTTGCTTCCCACAATACACTGGAGTAGACGATGGTAGCCGCATGTATAGCAATTTTGCTCATACTCCTCTCAACGTTGCTGCATGAAGTCGGACACGCATACTTCCTACTCAAGCACGGCATTCCTATTCGGGAGCTTGGCATCGGCGTCAGTCCGTCCATGCTCATCGGAAAACCACCGGCCAAACCCCTTGCGGCATTCCCCGCCAGGACACTACATTTTGCCTTCATCAGGTTTTCGATGCCGCAAATCGCGATCCACGCACTTCCGATCGGCGCATATGTTGAACCGGACGAAGAGCATGAAACGCGCTTCAACGCACTTTCGATACCGGCAAAGATCGAGATATACGGAGCCGGAAGCTACGTACATCTTGTTCTGGCAACGGTTCTTTGGGGAATGATTTTTGCGCTGATAAGCACATACGCCATACTACTTGGCGTACATCCTCCCCGCGAAGCGCTCCTGCACATGCTGGCAAGCGCTCTTGTGTTCCTTGCCCTTACTGTATTCCGGGGATTTATTCTCCGACACGGACCGCTCGTCCTTGGCGCCCTGGGGATAGTCACTATCGCCATCCTCTTCTCTTCTCCGGAAGGACGAGGCTCCCTGGGCGGCATCGTCGGCATCGCGGCACTCGCATCGCAGAGCACGTCAATTCTCGACATTCTGGCGATTGTCATGGCCGTAAACCTTTCCATGGCAATCGTAAATGCGATGCCTCTGCGAATAACCGATGGGGCGCAGATTCTCAATGCGCTGCTGGGAAGAGCAAAAGCTCCTCAAAAATTCCAAACATCGATCCGCCGAACGAGTGCGATCGTGCTAATAGTGCTCGTGTTCATGTCGTTCTACAACGACATAATCAATTTCGTTCTATAAAAAATACCCTTGCTTACGCAAGGGTTTCTTTTTTCATAAAGAAACCACGCGTTTATTTTAACCGTTTTCTCATTTTCTCAAGCGGTTGCGCATTAATAATATTTTCTTTCTCAGCCCATCCCCGCCGCGCCTGAGCGATACCGTACTGCAATACGTCCAAACCTTTCAGCGCATGAGCGTCAGAATCTATCGCGAACAAGACCCCCGCTTCTTTGGCGCGACGAATATGCTCGTCACGTAAATCCAAGCGCTCAGGCGATGCGTTTATCTCAAGAATTGTTCTTGTCGCCTTGGCGGCCGCAATGACCGCCTCCATATCCACGTCATACGGTGGCCGTCTGTTCACTAATCTACCGGTTGGATGAAACAGTATATCGGCGTGCCGATTCGAAATCGCCCGCACAATGCGCCGGGTCATATCCCCGCGAGACATATTAAAATATGAATGAACCGAAACGCCTACAATATCAAGCTGTGCAAGAATGTTATCCGGCAGATCAAGGGATCCATCCTTTAAAATATCGCATTCCGTTCCTTTCAAGATCTTCACCAGGGGATATTTTTTATTCACTTTATCGATCTCCAGCATTTGTTTTCGTATGCGTACCTCATCCAATCCGTGCGTCATGGCGAGGCGCTTCGTATGATCCGTAATGGCGATATATTTCCGCCCCAATCTGATCGCTTCTTTTGCCAGCGCCTCTATGGGATCGCGTCCGTCAGTCCAATCGGACTGAACCTGCAGATCACCAAGCAAATCCCCGTACCCAACGAGATGCGGAAGCTTTCCTTCATACGCAGCCACAATCTCTCCTCTATTTTCACGCAATTCCGGTTCTATATACGCAAGTCCGAGCTTTCCATATATCTCTTCTTCTGTACGTCCACACATATATCGCTGTCCTTTTGCGCCACCGAATAATCCGTATTCATTCAACTTCCATCCGTGTTTACTGGCGCGCTCCCGCAACGCGACGTTATGTTCCTTGTTTCCGGTAAAATAATTTAATGCGGCTCCGAACGATTCGGGCGGCACAACACGAACATCAACATCCATGCCGCTTTTTAAGCGAACCATAATTTTGGTCTCTCCCGTAGCGTACACATGAACAACCTCCCGCATGCCGGCGATATACTCCATAACGGCATGAGCTCTATTAGATATCACCAAAATATCGCAATCTCCTATCGTCTCGCGCCATCGTCGCAACGAACCGGCGACCTCCACCCGCTCAACGCCGTCCAATTGCGCAAGCCGATCGCGTATATCATGCGCTTGTTCCATTGCTTCGTGCAGCAAAAACCGATCCGCGTGTTGTTTCCTAAAATCTATCCCTTTTAATATCTTTTCTTCCGTCCGCAGACCAAAATGCGGAAGGTTCCGCAATTTCCCCCCACGCGCGGCCCTCTCAAGATCATTAACTGTTTTGATCCCTAATTTCTTGTACAACACGAGTACCGTTTTTGGACCAACTCCTTCTATGGCAGACAAAGATTCAATATCAACCGGTGTTTCCTTTTTTAACTCATCATAATACTTTATGTGACCCGTCCGTATTGCTTCTTCGATCTTTTCCGCAATAGAAACGCCAACACCGGGAATCTCTTCGATTCCTTTCGTGCCGCTCTTTTTATATATATCTTCTACCGATTCGCTCATATCCTCGAGTGCGCGCGCCGCCCGCTCGTACGCCCGAGGCTTAAACGGAATTTCCTGCATCGCCAAATATTCACTTATCTTCTGCAGAAGCACCGCTATCTGCGAATTTGTTGTCATGGTTACAAGTATTGACAAAAATATTTATAATTTTATAATAGATTCGTCGTTCTTTTCTTCAGTAGAGGACATACGCGCATGGACGTTGCCACTCATGATGTTCCGCGCCGGAACCTTACCCCCACCGGCGGGCTTCCGCAAGGAAGCTACATCGGCGTAAGCCGCCTCTATCTTCACACGCGGCCCATCAAAGAACGCTACGGTCTCATTGCCGGCGACAGTATTAAGGATCTCTCCGGAGAACCGGTGCAGGCCGCCAATGATGTCCGCTATATCGAGCGCTCGCTTGCTGACGGGCTTTCCTATGCCGATTCCAAAAACCTTTTTAGCAGGGTCGTTCAATTCGACATCACGGAAATCATGACGGGAACAGGGGCTTTCAAGACGGTTGTCACGAACGTACGGCCTCTCGGTAACTAAACAAATCGCTTCCTTGTTCTCACAAGGAAGTTTTTCTTATGGCATCATTTCTTTCTTTTCAATCCCTGCCAGGCATTCAGGGCTTTTGACAGCTCTGTCACTATAAAATACGCAAGAACTTCGTAGCATAACGTTGTTATGCTGTCCGGGATACTGCCTCGCCCCGTCAGATAGCTTGTAACGAACATGCCAAGTAGCATGCCCCACCATATATACACGAACAATTCACCACGCCGCACGCGCGATGCCGCGCCGGCCCATCGTAATATTTCTTTATGCGCAATATATCCCCCCAAAAGAACGATGTAACCAGCCGTTATCGTATGCGGAGTGGCGACGCTAAAGAAAAATTCCATCCACATCATGAGTAACAAAATAATCGTCCAGCATAATAAAAACCAGAACATCCAATCTTTTGCCTGAAGCAATTCGGCTTCATAGCGCCGGCAGATAAGCGCGAGCTTACTCTGCGGAATAGATAGATATTCCACCTCCCGGGCCTCATTGTGTTTCTGTTCGTTCTCTTCCATACACATCCAGTATACGGCGTCTTATATCATCAAAACAGCCTTTCTTGCGGAACGATGTCCGCAGATGCCGATATGCTTTTTCGCTCCTCATCAGTAAATATTTCAACACGGCCAAATTCGCCGTCATATCCGGGAACAACGCGCAATTGTCCCGCGCGCATGCGTCGAATGCCCTCGGAGACGAGCGGTAACGCAACGGTCTCTATTTCACCTTGGGGAACATCCAATAATATCGAAAATTCTGTTCCGAACGCGGACAGAAGCTTTTCATATTCCCTTTGAACGGTTTTCGTTACAACCCCGACGCCCAACGAAGACGCGATAGTCTCTTCCAACGGAACTAGGGATATAAATCCGGGCGCTCCGAGCGGACCTGTTTTCATTTCCCTATCCGCCAGCGCCGCCACTCTCGACATAACCCCGACCGTCACTCGCTTTCCGCACACAGAACACAATCCGCCGTATTCTTTTGTCTTTTCGGGCGGCCACGAAACGCCGCAATCCCTATGTCCATCATAATGATACTTCCCTTCCTCGGGAAAAAATTCTATCGTCTGTTCCAAAATTGTTTTTTTCATCCCCCGCTCAGCCGCACGCAATGGCGCCGCGAACCTAATAGCTTCGTGTATCGCGGAATAACCCACTTCCCCACTGAAAATATTTGCTTCGCGTCCAATTTTTCGTCCGGAATGACTGTCTGAATTCGACACAAGCGCAACATTATCCAATGCGGATACGCGCCAATTCATTGCGGGATCTGACGACAAACCGGTCTCAATGGCATATATGCGTGACGTATACTCCTCAAAACAATCTCCAAGCGAATCAAATCCGGACATAGAACCGAACACCGAAAACCACGGAGTCCATGCGTGCGCCGGAATAAATAGACATTCATCAGACGCATCAAAAACTATTCTCGCAAGCTCTTTCGCATCCAATCCCAGTATCGGCCGTCCGTCCGAATGCAGATTTCCTATCCGTCCCAATTGCGCATTAATCATTTTGACGGCCTCAAACGACGGCGCGATTATAAGAGAATGTATCTTGCGGACTTTTCCGCTTTTTGAATAAATACAGGAGACCTCAACGCTCAAAATAAATCTTGTCCGCTCTATATCATCTCTCCCGTCCCGCATGACAAAAAGCCCGTCTTCCGCCGCCGGCTCAAGTTGATCCTGTAGCTCGGCGAACCATTCGGGATGAGTAAAATCGCCGGTTCCCATAACAGCAATTCCTTTTTTACGGGCCCACGCATTGAGCTCTCCGATATTCATATCTTTTGACACTGCCCGCGAATAACGGGAGTGCACATGGAAATCCGCGATAAATCGCTTCATACAATCCAAGCGTACCGTATGCTATTCCATAAATAAAGTGGCGGGCTAAACACTTGACAAGAAAATAATATTCAAGTATGATATTTCCAGACTAAGTCGATTTTCCCACCGCGGTGGGGTCCGACGAAATCCTCGCTTGCCACTGGTGCACCAGGTTCGCGGTGAGGCAGGTTTATAGGAACGGGAGGCGCGATCGCGCCAACAGCAGAGTGCGGATGCTCAGCAACCGCGAAACACTGCTCCCGAACCGAGGCTATACCCTGCTATCGCAGGGGTCCTGCCCGGGGAAAGAGAATTTCCCGCCGGCCGCGGGACTCTCTTCTGAAACCAGGGAAAAGCCTTTTTCTTACAATTTTCTAAAGCTCTTTAGCGCCCGCTCAAAAGCAATTCTGCTGCGCGAGCGGAACAACTCTCCTCATTCTCAGGACCATCGCATCTCGCGATGGTTTTTTATACCGACTCTTTTGAATAACCCGCAACAAGTCCCAAAAACGACCACAAAAGAAGTCGTCCCTGCTGTAACGTCATGAGAAAGTGATCCGTAACACCAATCGCAAAAAGAACAAACACGCCAATCCCGACCGCAATGAAAAATAATTCCTGCCTCTGCTTAAACGTATCGAGAGCCCTCTTTGCTATAAAAAACATGAATAAAATAAAACCTACCAAAGACGGTATGCCGCTTTCCGCAGCGACAAGGGCATATATATTATGCACCGGCTGATACATCCACGGCGCTTTCTTCGGACCTTCTTTCGGGAAAATATTCTCTACAAAAGCCCCGGCGCCAACGCCGCTCAATGGTCGCTCCACAATAAGATATTCGGCCGCATCCATATACAAGGCCCGCAAAAATATCGCCTGCTCCCCTCTTTCCAGGTGTCCACGCGCTCCGATAACCGGGAACAAAATAATGACAGAAAAAAGCAGTGCCGTAAAAATGGCTCCGAGCCATCGTGCAACAACCGTCTCTTTTCGAACCCACAATTGTCCACCCGCCCCATATCGGAGCACCGCAAAGAAAACCGTTCCACACACCAAAACGCTTCCAAAAAACCAAACGGCTCTGGAGCCCGTGAGTATCAGTGCGCACGCCATGAGAAGAAAGCTCGCGGCAAAAATGCCCTGTCTCGCCCTATTGCGGAGGGGGCTCATAAATTCCAATAACAGCAGCGTGGCGGCGCCTATGAGCCCAAGGAGAAGATAGCCTGCAAGAATATTCGCATGCGGCGTTGTTCCGTATGCGCGTATCAGCGTGGCGCCGTCAATCGTCATTTTTGCCACCCCCGCTACCGCCGGCCCAAGAACACTCTCGCCAAGAAAACGCAATCCGATATCGTGCTGGGTTCTAAATTGCAAAAACGCAACGATGCTCTGAAAAACGCCTCCCGCAACAAGTCCGTACACAATCCACCCAAGCGTTTTTTTGTTTGATAAACTATAAAGAGCAACAAACAGGACAAGACACTCGCCATATTTCAATATCGTCCACGCCCCGATAAATTTATTCTGTGCCACCGCGACCGAAAAAACTGAAAATATAAACCAAAACAACAGCGCGTGAAACACCGTGAAATGCTCATTTTTATCCAATCGCGTGCGTATTCCTCGCATGCACGACAAAACGACGATACCGACAACAAGAAAATCTGTTCCCCACAACCACGCCTGCATATATTCATTACCACGGACCGCCATTCCAAAATCGCCTAAAAATAAACGGGCTTGAATGGGTATCGAGAACGCAAAAAGAAAGAGCGCATAAAAAACAGTGGTATCCAAAAGCAGAGATGCCGACCTCGGGATTATTTTTATTCCCATATATGCTGCGCTATGAGCATGACTATTTCTCCGACAATGCCTACGGAAAAGATCGCAACAACCAAAGCAGGAATAAGTGCGGGGAATGCAATGAGCTGATGCCGCCCCGTCAATCGGCGCTGGCGCATAAACATTAACGAAATAAGAATGCCGTCGATGCCACCAAGAATCGAGCCAATAGTGCCAGTCACGAGCGCAAAGTCACGTATCCCGCTCATGAATAAAATTATCGGTATGCCTCCAGCGCATATGCGCGCAACGCGCGCATTAATGCGCATATCATAATGAAGCGTGTCGGCAAGATATGCCCCTACCACCACAAACGATGTCGCTATTGCCAAAAACCCGATAAACGCCCCCGCCATAACGATTTCACGGGGAACAAACGGGATAAGAGAAGATATTGCTTCGGTTTGAATGTGGGAACCAACGACCATCAGAACAGAAAACGCAAATGCGATATATGTAACTAAAGGAACAAGCGTTCCGATAACAACTGCCGGAACTAATTTCTTCTTATCTCCTTCCAAATATTCTATTGCTTCCGGAATAGCGTTCGCTCCATATAAAGAAAAAAGAATGATGCCGTATGGCACAAAAGCCCCGACAAGTGAGCCTTGTGGCAAAGCAAATACGCTCCCGCCATGAAATAAAAAAGCCGCAAGCGCCCACACGCCAAAAAACAACACGAGCGTCCCTATTGTCTCAAGTCTTGCCGCGGAACGAAGCCCTACAAAGATAAGACAAAAGAATATTCCGCCGAAAATAAGCGACCATCCGCGCGTATCCAAACCACCGAGCCCATCGAAAAGAATGTCCAAAAAATAGCCGCCGACAATAATATATGCAAGCAGCGCGCCACCCGCACCGACAATAGTACTCACCATCGGTATAAAACGAAAACGGGTTCCGAAATATCCCGATACAAGAGAAATAAGCCGCCCGCGTACATTCCCATCGCTTTGCAGCGAACCGTACATAAGATGCAAGCACAAAACCGCGCCTCCAATAACGGCAAACCAAAACAACCCGACCGCTGGGCCGGATTGCGCAAGCGCATAGGGAAGACCGAATGCTCCCGCCCCGAAAATCGTTCCGGCAACGATCGCAACGGCACCCAGAAGCGCTGCATTTTTCTGCATACGCTTATACCCTATCTTTATCTACATGATCCAAATAATCTGCGGCATTTCCTCCGTTTCTTGCCCAGCGATCCGGTTCAATGCGCTTTAAAAAGAAAAAGTTTAATACGACAATAGCGGTCGTAACAACGCCGATCGTATACATGCCGAAACCGACCGCGGTTCCGATTGCCGCAACAACCCAAAGCCCCGCGGATGTGGTAAGGCCTTCCACTCGATATCCCCGAAATACGATCAGGCCTGCACCCAAAAAGCCAATACCGACAACGATCTGCGATACGATGCGCGTAGGGTCATAATTGTAACGAAATTGCGGATCGGTCGCCACATCACCCAGCGGCGCGAGATGATTAACCCCAAAAAGAGACACTATAGTGAAAAGACACGCTCCCAAAGAAACAAATGAAAAGGTCCGTATACCGGCGGATTTTCCGACTATCTCCCTTTCAATCCCAACAAGCGCGCCGAGAGCCGCCGCCAAAAACAAACGGAACACCGACTCTATTTGGGGAATATTTGAGAAAAAATCTATCATAATCGTTTTGATGTTTTTCTGGCGGAAGAACGTGGTGTTTTCTTGAGGCCGGCTCTTCCACGCTCCTCATCCAACAAACGTATAACCTTCGCAACAAGACGTTTTGGATTCGAATCATACACAATAGCACCGGAGCCCCGGTGTGCCCGGGCGACGAGCCCACGAATAATATCCGTAATGCCCCCGGAACCAACCATAACCCCGATTGGTTTCTTATCCTCAAACGCAATCGTAAACTCATTCAACGTTCCCATACGACCGCATATAATTATAACAGCATCCGCGGAGCGGGTAAGTAAAAGATTGCGCCCCGAATAATCAAATCCAGTATATACGATAATATCAAAATAATCGGTCGGCAAATGATATGTTTTTACGTGGGCTTTTTCGCTCGCCGCAGGAGACAATCCGATCGAAATGCCGCCCTCTTCTTTGGCGCCTATGGCCGCCCAGTACGGAATTCCGTTCGTTGCGCCCGATATTAATACGGCCCCCTGGCGAACGATCTCTCTCCCTATTTCTTTTGCAAACCCTATTGCTTTTGGTGAACAAAAATCGGTTTCTGCCGCCCCGGATACGCAAATTTTATATCTCTGATAATGATTCGACATATTGCCTTTTATTATAACGCTGCCCTATCGCCGACGAAAGGCGCCTCAACATCCAACCCCAAATCGTCCCGTAGACGCTGCCGAAGAGCAAGAGCCGACGCCTCCTCTCCGTGCGTCACAAATATCCTCACGGGCCGCTTCTTCATATTGTCTATCCACATGGCCAATCCATCCTGATCCGCATGCGATGAATACGCGCCCAACCCTTTTACCAAACAATTCACCGGCACATTTTTGTCCATAATGCG
>Ga0080064_1001014_pt1 | contig 63688 bp, 60 predicted proteins | sample Subgrocontami54m_FD_69260 | JGI IMG/M metagenome (GOLD analysis project Ga0080064, IMG submission 69260) | Subsurface groundwater microbial communities from S. Glens Falls, New York, USA - GMW46 contaminated, 5.4 m (SPADES assembly) (version 2) ... | reverse complement strand
TCCCTGGTGCCCGCGGGCGGCCCGGTCCTGGCGATCGGCCCGGCCGCCAACTGGCGCGGCAAGCAATGGCGCGGCGAGCGCTTTGCCGAATTGGCCCGCCGCCTGACCGGTCCCGCCGGGTTGTTTCCCGGCGGGCGGGTCGCGGTGATGGCCGCCGCGCATGAGCGGGCGCAGGCCGAGCCGCTGCTGGCGGCGATCCCGCGCGATCGCGTGATCGATCTGGTCGGCGGCGCCGATCTGCTGACCGCCGCCGCGGTCCTGCGGCGCTCGGCGATGTTTATCGGCAACGATACCGGACTGATGCACATCGCCGCGGCGGCGGGAACCCCGACTCTCGGTCTGTTCGGTCCGAGCCCGGCCGAGCGCTATTCGCCGTGGGGGAATTGCACCGCGATCGTCCGCACCGCATTGCCGCCGGAGGCGATGTTCACGCCTGATTTCGATCACCGCACCACCGCCACATTGATGGACAGCCTCTCGGTCGACATGGCCGAGCAGGCGGCATGCGAGCTGTGGCGGCGCGCCGCGAGCCCGGCCGCGTGAGCGTCGACGAAGGCCTCTCGTCGACACTCACGCCGGATACGGCGCGGCCGTTGCTGTCCGCGTTGGTTGTCGTCCACGACGAGGAGGCCCAGCTTGCCGAATGTCTCGCCAGGCTCCGCTTCGCTGACGAGCTGGTCATCGTACTCGACCGCTGCCGCGATCGCTCGCGCGAGATCGCGCTCGGCTTTTCCTCGCGGATCGTCGAGGGCGCCTGGGAGCGAGAAGGGCCGCGTCGCCATTCCGGGATCGATGCCTGCCGCGGCGTATGGATCATCGAGATCGACGCCGACGAGCGGGTTGGCCCCGAGCTTGCCGCCGAGATACGCGCGGTTGTCGCCAAGTCGACCGCGTCGTGGCATCTGGTCCCGGTCGACAATTACATCGGCGACCGCTTGGTACGCTGGGGCTGGGGCGCCGGGTTCGGCAAATCTTCCTATGCCGGGCTGTTCCGCAAGGGCGACAAACACTGGGGCGACGAGCGGGTGCACCCTCGGCTGACCCTGTCGGGGGAACAGGGCACGACGCTCGAATCGCGTCTCGCCCACTATGTCGACCGCAATATTTCCGACATGCTGCACCGTCTCGACCGCTACACCAGCGCGCGGGCGCGGGATTTGCGCGAGAGCGGCGATATCGGCAGCTATGGCCACAACATCCGACGCATCTTTTCGCGTTTCTGGAAATGCTACATCGGCCGGCGCGGTTATCGCGAAGGCCCCTATGGCCTGGTCATCGCGCTGTGCGCGGCGCTGTATCCGATCCTCTCCTATCTCAAGGCGCGGCTGGAGAAGGAGTGATGGCCCGGGTGATAATGGCCGATGACGGGATCGCGTTCGACGGCGCGATGGCGCGGACCGGGCCGCTCGGCGGCGCGGAGACCGCGTTCGTCGCGCTCGCCGAGGCGCTCGCCGGTCGCGGACACCGGGTCGACGCGCGCAGCAATTGCCGGGCAAAATTGCGCCACGCCGGCGTCGATTGGGCGCCGCTGGCGAGCGGCGTGCCCGATGCGTGCGATCTCTATATCGGCAATCGCGGGCATCGGGTGATCGGGCTCGTGGCTCACACGGGACGGCGCCTGTTCTGGCTGCACAACCCAGCGCAATATCTGCGCAAGCCGCGCAACGCGTGGCGGCTCGCCTGGTATCGCCCGACCCTGATCGCGACCGGCGCCTATCACGCGGGCACGATCCCGTCCTGGCTGTTGTGTGGCGGGCGGATGGTGATCCCCTATGGCGTGCTCGACCGGTTTCGCCATGCGGTTCAGCGCGAACCGCCGCCGCCGCGTGCGCTGTTCACCTCGAACCCGCTGCGCGGGCTCGACTGGCTGCTCGATCTGTGGGTCGCGCGCATCCGCCCCGCCGTGCCCGGGGCCGAGTTGCATATCTATGCCGGCCCGGCGGTGTACGGCCAGGCTGGGGGCGATCCGGCGCGACGGATGGAGGCGGTGTTGGCGCGGGCCGAGAGCCTCGCCGAGGCGGGCGTACGCAGGCATCTCCCGGTCGGGCGCGAGGCGTTGGCGCAGGTGCTCAACGAGGCGCGGGTGATGCTGTATCGCGGCGATCCCGGCGAGACCTTCTGTCTCGCGCTCGCCGAGGCGCAGGCGATGGGGGTGCCGGCGGTGGTGCAGCCGCTCGGTTCGGTGGTCGAGCGCATCGTCGACGGCGAGACCGGGCGGGTCGCGCCCGACGATGATCGATTCGTCGCTGCGGCGATCGCCGGGTTGAGCGACGACACGCTGTGGCGGCGCTGGCATCTCGCCGCGCTCGCCACCCAGCGCGGGCTGAGCTGGGACGCGGTCGCCGCCCGTTTCGAGGCGTTGCTGCGGTGACGCGGCGGCTGTTGCAGGCGATGGCTGGGGCGCCGCATGGCGGGGCGGAAATCTTTTTCGTCCGCCTCGCCGCCGCCTTGCAGCGCTACGGCGAAACCCAGCGCGTACTGATCCGTCGCGATCGCGCGCGCGGCGACGCGCTTCGCGAAGCTGGGGTCGCGGTGGTTGAGCAAGGTTTTGGCGGCGTATTCGATCTGGCGACCCGCCGCGCCTTTCGCCGTGAGATCGCCTCGTACCGCCCCGATATCGTCTTGACCTGGATGAGCCGCGCGACCCAGTTCTGCCCGCTGGGCGATTTCGTCCATCTCGCCCGCCTGGGCGGGTATTACGATCTCAAATATTATCGCGGATGCGATCATCTGATCGCCAATACCAGAGCGATCGCCCGCTATGCTATCGCCGGTGGTTGGACGCCGGAGCGGGTTCACTATCTGCCGAATTTCGTCCCCGATCCGCGCGAGCTGGTGCGGCGTGATCGCGGCGCGATGCCCGAGCGCCGCGGCGATTCGAGACTGGCCCTGGCGTTGGGTCGGTTGCACCTGAACAAGGGCTTTGACCTGTTGCTCGAAGCATTGGCGGCGACCCGCGGGATCGATCTGTGGATCGCCGGCGACGGCCCGATGCGGCCTGGATTGGAGCGCGCGGCCGGGCGGCTCGGGATCGCCGAGCGGGTGCGGTTCCTCGGCTGGCGGGACGACGTATGGCAATTGCTGGAGGCCGCCGATCTGCTGGTCTGCCCGTCGGTGCACGAGCCGCTCGGTAACGTCGTGATCGAGGCCTGGGCCGCCGGCACCCCAGTGGTCGCGACCGCCAGTGACGGGCCGGCGGCGCTGATCGAGCATCGAATCAGCGGGCTCCTGGTGCCGTTGCCGGGGCAGGACGGCTGCGGCGCGCGGGCGCTCGCCGACGCGATCGAGCGGGTGGTGGGCGATCCTATGTTGCGCACCCGCCTCGCCGAAGGTGGCCGGCGGGCCTACGAGGCGGAATTCACCGAAGCCGCGGTGGTATCCGGGTATCGCCGCCTGTTCGACGCGGTGGTGCGCTGATGTGCGGCCTTGCCGGCTTGATGACGCGCGACGGCGACGCACCGCCAGGCCGCCTGTTGCGGGCGATGGGGCCGGCGCTCGCCCATCGCGGCCCGGACGGCGACGGGCATTACCGCTCCGGAGATGTCGGGATGGTCCAAACCCGGCTCGCGATCATCGACCTCGACACCGGTGACCAGCCGATCTACGAGCCGGGCGGCGCGGCGCTGATCGCCAACGCCGAGATCTACAACTACCTCGAACTGCGCCGCGACCTGCCCGATATCGCCTTCGCCACGCAATCCGATTGCGAGTTGCCGCTGCACTTGTATCGCCGCCACGGGCTCGACTTTACCCATCGGCTGCGCGGCATGTACGCGATCGCGTTGCATGATCCGGCCGCCGGCTGCCTGGTGCTCGCCCGCGACCCGTTCGGCATCAAGCCGCTCTATTACGCCGAGACGCCGGGCTTTTTCGCCTTCGCCTCCGAGCCGCAGGCGTTGATCGCCGCCGGCATCGTCACGCCAGTATTGTCCGCCCCGGTGCGCGACGAGTTGTTGCAAATGCAGTTCACCACCGGGCGCGAGACGATCTTTGTCGGCATCAACCGGGTATTGCCGGGCGAGACCGTGGTCGTGCGCCGGGGTCGCATCGTCGAGCGCCGCCGCCGCCCCGCTCTGCCCGAGGGCGGACCGCTGGTGCTCGATCAGCGGGAGGCGCTTGCCCGGCTCGACGCGGTCCTGCTCGACAGCGTGCGCCTACACCAGCGCTCCGACGTGCCGTTCGGCATGTTCCTGTCCGGCGGCATCGATTCGACCGCGGTGTTGGTGATGATGGCGCGGCTGGCCGAGCACCCGGTGCGCGCCTTCACGGTCGGCTTTGACGATCCGGAAATCGTCGACGAGCGTCCGGCGGCGCGGGCGGCGGCGTTAGCGGTCGGCGCCGAGCATACCGAGATCGTCTTCGACGAGGCCGATTTCTGGCGCCTGCTGCCGAAAATCGCGGCAGTGGCGGATGATCCCGCCGCGGATTACGCGATGCTGCCGACCTACAAGCTCGCCGAAGCCGCGCATGAGGCCGGGCTCAAGGTCATCCTCTCGGGCGAGGGCGGCGACGAATTGTTCGCCGGCTATGGCCGCTATCGCAGTGTGATGCGGCCATGGTGGGCGGGGGGGCGCATGCCGCGCGTGCGCGGCGTGCTCGATGGGCTCGGCGTATTGCGCGAGGAGATCGCCGGCTGGCGCGACGGCATCGCCGCCGCGGAGGCGCGCAGCGCCAGCCCCGGGCGTACCCGGCTGCAGGTGGCGCAGGCGGTCGATTGCGCCGACTGGCTGCCGAACGATCTGCTGATCAAGCTCGACCGCTGCCTGATGGCGAAGGCGACCGAGGGGCGCACCCCGTTTCTCGACTCCGAGGTCGCGGCCCTGGCCTTCCGCCTGCCGGATGATTTGAAGATCAGACACGGGCGCGGCAAGTTCCTGCTGCGGTGCTGGCTGGCCGAAAACCTGCCCTCGGCGCAGCCACTCGCGCGCAAGCGCGGCTTTACCGTTCCGGTGGCGCGGTGGATCGCCCGGCGGGCTGGCGAGATCGGGCCGCTGGTCGCCGCGTCGGAGGGCGTGCGCGAATTATGCGACCCGGGCGGGGTCTCGGAGGTATTCGCCACCGCGGCGACGCAGAAGCGCGCCGGCCGCGCCGCCTGGAGCTTGCTGTTTTACGCGCTATGGCATCGTTGGCACATTGAGGGCAAGGAATTGCCGGCCGATACTCGTCAGGCGTTGGCGATGACTAACTAAGGTCAAAGACTAAGTCTCCAGCGTAATGTTTCGCCGGCGCGGAACGGAGCGACCGCCGCGTCGCCCTCGCCGATACTCGATGGCACGGGGAGGGGTTCGCGCCGCAAGGTCGCGCTCCGCTGATTGACCGGCAGGTGATGGAACGCCGGCCCGTTCAGGGACGCGAAGGCCTCGAAACGGTCGAGCGCCCCCTCTTCGTCGAACACCTCGGCATAGAGTTCGAGCGCGTTCGTCGCGGTGAAGATGCCGGCGCAGCCGCAGGCGGTCTCCTTGGTCGGGATCGCGTGCGGCGCGCTGTCGGTCCCGAGAAAAAATCTCGCCTTGCCCGATGTGGCGGCGCGGCGCAGGGCTTGACGATGCCGTTCGCGCTTGGCGATCGGCAGGCAATACAGGTGCGGCCGGATGCCGCCGGCGAAGATCGCGTTGCGGTTGATGATCAGGTGGTGCGCGGTGATCGTCGCCGCGAGGTTCGCCCCGCCGGCCTCGACATAGGCGACCGCCTCTTCGGTAGTGATGTGCTCGAGCACGATGCGCAATTCGGGCAGCCGTCGGCGCAGCGGCGCGAGCATTCGATCGATGAACACCGCCTCGCGGTCGAACAAATCGACATCCGGGTCGGTCACCTCGCCGTGGATCAGCAGCGGCATGCCGCGCGCCGCCGTCCGCTCCAGCACCGGCATCGCCCGGTCGAGATCGGTCACGCCGTATGCCGAATTGGTCGTCGCGTGCGCCGGGTACAATTTGACCGCGGCGAAGACGCCCTCCTCGTGGCCGCGTTCGACCTCATCGGGGTCGGTCGTGTCGGTCAGGTAGCAGGTCATCAGCGGGGTGAAGTCGATCCCCTCCGGCACCGCGGCGAGGATGCGGGCGCGGTAGGCGAGGGCACCGGCGATGTCGGTCACCGGCGGCACCAAATTGGGCATCACGATCGCGCGCGCGAACTGCCGCGCCGTGTGCGGCAATACCGCCCGCAGCATCGCCCCGTCGCGGAGGTGGACGTGCCAGTCGTCGGGACGGCGCAGGGTGATCGTGTCGGTCGTTTCCGCCATGTCGCGCGCTCGCGTGATGCCCCGGTAGCCCCATATCAGGATAGAGTGCCGCGCGGCCGCTTGCTATCGTCGGCGCCGGCGGGATTTTAGGAGGATGGCATGACCGGGTGCATCGTCGGCTGGGCGCACAGCAAATTCGGTCGGCACGACGGCCGCGACGTCGAATCGCTGATTGTCGAGGTGACGCAAGGCGCGCTCGCCGATGCCGGGGTCGGCGCCGCCGATATCGACTCGGTCTATCTCGGCACGATGAACGGCGGCTTCGTAAAGCAGGAATTTCCGGCATCACTGGTGTTCCAGGCCGATCCGGGGTTTCGCTTCAAGCCGGCGACTCGGGTCGAGAACGCGTGCGCGACCGGGTCGGCCGCGATCCACATGGGGCTCAACACGATCGCCGCGGGCAAGGCGCGGCTCGTTCTGGTGGTCGGGGTCGAGAAGATGACCGAAGTGTCGGGCGTCGAGGTCAACGATCTGCTGCTGCGCGCCTCGTACCGCAAGGAGGAAGACCAGATCGAGGGTGGCTTCGCCGGCATCTTCGGTCAGATCGCGCAATCCTATTTCCAGCGCTACGGCGACCAGTCCGACGCGCTTGCTCGCATCGCCGCGAAAAACCACAAGAACGGCGTCGCCAACCCGCTGGCGCAGATGCGGCGCGACCTCGGCTATGAATTCTGCCGCACGATCTCCGACAAGAACCCGCTGGTCGCCGGGCCGCTGAAGCGCACCGACTGCTCGCTGGTGTCCGACGGCGCCGCCGCGGTGGTGCTGGCGGATATGCAGACCGCGCTGGCGCTGAAAAAGGCGGTGGTGTTCCGCGCGGCCGAGCAGGTCAACGATTTCCTGCCGATGAGCCGGCGCGACATCCTCGCCTTCGAGGGCCCCGCCCTGGCCTGGAAGCGTTCGTTGGCTGCGTCCCGTCTCGGTCTCGACGATCTCGACCTGGTCGAGACGCATGATTGCTTCACGATCGCCGAGTTGATCGAGTACGAGGCGATGGGCCTGACGGCAAAGGGCGAGGGCGCCCGCGCGATCCTCGAGGGCTGGACTGAGAAGGGCGGCAGATTGCCGGTCAATCCGTCGGGCGGGCTCAAATCGAAGGGCCACCCGGTCGGCGCCACCGGCGTGTCGATGCACGTGCTCGCGGCGATGCAGGTCACCGGCACCGCCGGCGACATGCAGATCCCCGGCGCCTCGCTCGCCGGCATCCTCAACATGGGCGGCGCCGCGGTAGCGAATTTCGTCAGTATCGTCGAGCCGCTGCGGAGCTAAAAGTGGCGAGTTTCCGCGCGCTCGTCCTCCGCGAGGAGGGCGACGAAATAGTGCCGCGCATCGAGGCGGTCGACGAAACGCTGCTGCCCGCCGGCGAGGTCACCGTCGCGGTCGAGTATTCGACTCTGAACTACAAGGACGGCATGATCCTCGAAGGGCAGGGACGGTTGGTGCGCACCTATCCGCACGTCCCGGGGATCGATTTCGCCGGAACCGTCGAGCGCTCGGATTCGCCCGCGTTCAAACCCGGCGATCCGGTCGTGTTGACGGGGTGGCGGGTCGGCGAGGTGCAGTGGGGCGGGTTCGCCGAGCGGGCGCGCGTCAAGGCCGAGTACCTCGTGCCGCTGCCCGCCGGGCTGACCGCGCGCCAGGCGATGGCGATCGGCACCGCCGGGTTTACCGCGATGCTGGCGGTGATCGCGCTAGAACGGCATGGATTGGTCGCGGGTGGCGGTGACGTGCTGGTGACCGGCGCCGCCGGCGGGGTCGGCGGCACCGCGGTGTCGTTGCTGGCGGCGCTCGGGCATCGCGTCGTCGCCAGCACCGGCCGGACCGAGTTGCGGGATTATCTAAGCGAACTCGGCGCCGCCGAACTGATCGACCGCGCGGTGCTCGCCGCGCCGCCCGCGCGCCCGCTCGACCGCGAACGCTGGGCTGGGGCGGTCGACGCGGTCGGCGGCACCACCCTCGCGACCGTGCTGACCCAGCTCAAATACCGCGGCGCCGTCGCGGCCTGCGGCCTGGCCGGGGGCAGCGATCTGCCGACCAGCGTGATCCCGTTCCTGTTGCGCGGGGTCAATCTGCTCGGCATCGACTCGGTGATGTGCCCGCAGGCGGTGCGGGTCGAGGCGTGGCGCCGCCTCGCCGGCGATCTGCCGCTCGACCGACTCGAACGCATGACCCAGACCATCGAATTGGGCAAGGTCGCCGCCCTCGCGCCGCGCATCCTCAAGGGCGAGATCAGCGGGCGGATCGTCATCGATCTCGCCGAGTAAACCCCACCTCTCCGCCGATTCCGCGCGACCGGAAAACGAGATAATCTCCCCGCATGCTATGCATTCGCCCCGATGGAGCCGTCATGAAACTGGTAACGCCAAGACACCGAGACGATTCGGCCGCCCTCGCCGAGCAGCAGGCGCGGGTCGACCTCGCGGCGGCGCATCGGCTGGCGGTCGAACACGGGTTCAGCGAGGGCATCTTCAACCATTTCACCCTGGCGGTGCCGGGAACCGACGACCGCTACTATCAGATCCCGTTCGGATTGCACTGGGCCGAGGTGACCGCGAGTTGTCTGATGGAGGTCGGGTATGACGGCGCGGTGCTGAGCGGCCAGGGCAACGTTGAGGCCTCGGCCTATTGCATCCACGCGCCGATTCACCGCCTGATCGCCAGGCATGCCTGCGTATTGCACACGCACATGCCGTTCGCCAGCGCCCTGGCCCGGCTCGAGGAATCGCGCATCGCCGCGATCGGCCAGACCGAGATCGGCTTTCTCGACACCGTCGCCTACGACGACGACTATACCGGGCTGGCGCTCGATCCGGCCGAGGGCGAGCGTCTCGCGCGGGTCCTCGGCCCCGACCGCGCGATCCTGTTCATGGCCAATCACGGCGTGCTGGTGTGCGGCGAGACCGTCGCCGAGGCCTATGATCGGCTCTATTACCTGGAGCGCGCCTGCCAGGTGCAACTCTACGCGATGTGGACCGGGCGCAAGCTGAAGGAGGTGCCGGTGCATGTCGTCGCCCGCACCTTGCGGCAATACGCCAACTCGCCGGTCTACGACGGCAAGCCGGCCTGCGAGCACCATTTCGCCGCGCTGAAGCGCCTGCTCGACCGGCGCGAGCCGGATTACAAGAATTGACCAGAAAACTGTGATAAAAAGCGCTTACCCTTGAGTTGGTACCGATCGTGAAGCCGAAGGTGTTCATATCGCATTCTTCCACCGACACGTGGATCGCGAGCCAGATTGCCACTCATATACATGAGTGCGGCGCCGACACTTTCTTGGATAATGCGGATATTGGTCATGGCGATGACTTTGAGGAGAAGATTTTGTCGGCGGCCGATTCCTCGACTGAATTGCTCGTGCTCTTGACTCCGTGGTCCATCCATACATTTGGCTGGAAATCGGGGTGTTCTGGGGACGCCGGCAGCGGATCGTCGGAGTACTCCTCGGTCTCACCGTGGCGGATGTGGCTTCGGACGATCGACTTCCCGTTGCGCTGAAGCGGCTCGACCTGCTTGTCCTGAACGACGTTGGCTCCTATTTCGATCAGTTAAGAGTGCGCGTCGCGCAATCGGAGAACCAGAATGGCTGATGTCTTTATCTCCTATTCTCACGCGAATGAGCACAGCCGGCATCTCGCGGCAGCGCTTGCGAAGCGCCTTCGATCGGCGAAGGTCCCAGTCTGGTATGATGAAGTGATAGTATCGGGCGACCAGTGGGCGACGCAGATGGAAAAACGATTAGAGGAGGCCAGTACCTTCGTTATTTTGCTGACAGAAGATTCACTTCAGTCTCCCACCACCAATTTTGAGTTAGGAGTGGCGGCGAGCCGTGCCAGAAGCACTGATGGCGTCCGCCTGATACCAGTGGTGCTTGAGGGAACGTCATTGGAACAATTGCCGAAATTCCTTCGTGGACGTCAGGTCATATTTGCTGGCAAAAAGCGAGATGACTGCACGGCCAAGGAGATTGTCGAGGTAGTTACTGCCCTCTCCAGTTAGGAACTATGCCGAGGGTGAGGGCGTGCCGGTGTTCCTGCTCGGCAACCGGCCCCCGGTGGCGGAGCTGGGCTCAACCACCCAGCGCCGCGGTTTCGAGCGGCACTGGACCCCGGTGCATCTCGACTTCGTCGTGACCGACCTCGATCGAGTGGTGGCGCGTCTCAGCACCCTGGGCGCGACGCTCGATCGCGGTATCCAGACCCGCGAATACGGGCATATGGCGAATCTGGCCGACCCGTTCGGCAGCGGGTTCGACCTGATCGAATTTTCGGGCGCCGGGTATGATGGCGTTTCCCGATAGCGCGGCCGCCGGCTTGCGCTAGAATTGGCCAAATCCTGGATAGGAGGAGCCCGATGAACGACGTCGCCCCGATCCGCAAGCTCGCCCCGGTGTCGCACCCGATCAGCCCGGCCAAATTCGCCCATTTCGTACTGCGAACCGGGCAGTTCGACGCGGTGGCAAAATGGTACGAGACGGTCCTCGCCGCGCGCATCGTGTTTCGCGACGAGCGGCTGTGCTTTCTGTCCTACGACGACGAGCACCACCGGCTCGCGATCATTCACGTGCCGGGCCTGGCGCCGCGCGACCCGTCTTCAGCGGGTACCGACCACGTCGCCTATTCCTACGACGATCTCGGCGCGCTGTTGTCGACCTACCAGCGGCTCAAGGCTGCCGGCATCATGCCGCACTGGCCGATCAACCACGGCGTCACCACCTCGCTGTACTACCGCGACCCCGACAACAACCGGGTCGAACTGCAGATCGACAATTTCAAGACGCCGGCCGAGCTCGACTTGTATTTCCACAGCCGGGCCTTCGCCGAGAACCCGGTCGGCGTGACCTACGACCCGGAAGAGCTGGTGCGCCGCTATGAATCCGGTGAAGCGATGACCGATTTGCTGCGCATCCCGCCGCTGCCCGAGGGCAAGACCCCCTGGGACATGATCGGCCAGCGCTGACTCCCGATTGTCGTTGCGAGGAGCGGAGCGACGCAGCAATCTCGACCGGCCGAAACTCCATCGGCGCGAGATTGCCTCGCCGCTTGCATTGACATTCCCGGGGAGATGACATGATCAGCGCCGATCTCAGCGGCAAGACCGCGCTCGTCACCGGCGGCGCCTCCGGCATCGGCCTCGCCACGGTCGAGGCCTTTGCCCGCTGCGGCGCCGCGGTGGCGTTGAACCACCTCGCCGACGACCCGCGGGGCGCGCAGCAGGTCGAGCGCCTCAAATCGCTCGGCCACAAGATCGTCGCCGCGCCCGGCAACGTGTCGGTGCCGGTCGAGGCCGAGACGATGACGATCAGGGCGATCGACGCGCTCGGACGGCTCGACTACCTGGTCAACAACGCCGGCACCCCGGCGACGCCGGCGCCGATCCCGTTTATCGAGCTCGACCGGCTGACCGAGGCGTTCTGGCAGACCATCCTCAACACCAACCTGATCGGGCCGTTCCGCTGCACCCATGCCGCCGCGCCGGCGTTGCGGGCGGCGCGCGGCGCGATCTGCAACACCGCCTCGATCGCCGGCGTGCAGGGCAGCGGCAGTTCGATCCCGTATGCGACCAGCAAGGCCGGGGTGATCAACCTGACCCGCAGCCTGGCCCGGGCGCTGGCACCGGAAATTCGGGTCAACGCGGTCGCGCCGGGCTTTGTCGACAGCCCGTGGAACAAGGATTGGCCCGACGACCGCAAGCTCCAGTCGATCGAGCGTACGCCGCTGAAGCGTGCGTGCCGGCCCGAAGACATCGCCGACGCGATCTTCTTCCTGTGCGCCGGCACTTCGATGGTCACCGGCCAGACGCTGATCGTCGATGGCGGCCTGACCCTTTGATTTGCTGACGCCATGATTTTTGGGAGGACCGACGAATGCCCGATCAAGCTTCGATGAACGGCGCCGAGTGGCTGGCTCGGGCGCTGGCGTCGACCGGAATGACGCATGTCTTCTTTATCGAATCGACGATGCGGCGCACCCTGCTCGCGCTGGAGGATATGGGGGTGACTCCGATCCTCGCGCATTCGGAAAAGGCGGCGGCCTATATGGCCGACGGCTATGCCCGGGTCGCGAACCGTCCCGGGGTGTGCATGTCGCAGTCCGTCGGGGCCGCGAATCTCGCCGCGGGATTGCAGGACCCTTATCTCGGCCGCGCCCCGGTGATCGCGTTCACCGGCCGCAAGGAGCCGTCGTTTCAGCACCGCAATTCCTATCAGGAGATCGCGCACGCGCCCTTGTTCGCGGCGGTGACGAAATTCTCGGCGCCGGTTGATTCGACGAGCGAGTTGCCGCGCCTGTTGCGGCTCGCCTGGCGCGCCGCCTTGGCCGACACGTCGCGGCCGACTCATCTCGATTTCTGCGGGTTGCAGGGCGATGTGATCGAACTCGGCCAGACCAGCGAGCCGCCGGTCATCGAAACCGAGGCGCGGGGCATCCCGGTGCACCGCCCGGTGGCCGACGCCGCCGATATCGAGCGGATCGCCGCGATCCTGACCGGCACCCGCCGCGTCGCGATCGTCGCCGGCGACGCCGCCGCCGCGTCGGGGGCGGGGCCGGAGGTGCTAGCGCTGGCGGAGGCATTGGCCGCGCCGGTGGCCACCGCGCTTGGCGCCCGCGGCATCATTCCGACCCGGCATCGGCTGTCGGCCGGTGTCGTCGGCAGCTATTCCGCCCCGCCGGCGAACCGCATCGTGCACGGCGCCGAATTGGTGCTGTTTATCGGCTGCGACACCGGCGATCAGGTCACGCTCAACTGGACGGTGCCGGCGATCGACACCAGGATCGTCCAGATCGAGTCCGATCCGGTCGAAATCGGGCGCAGCTATCCGAACACGACCGGCATCGTCGGCGATCCGAAAGCGACAGTTGCCCGCCTGGTCCAGGTCATCGGGCGTCCCGCGCGCGATACCGGGTATGCCGATGAATCGGCCAGGATCGTCGCCGATTGGCGCGCCGGCATGGCCGCGTTGTCCGAAAAGGATACCGCGCCGATCACGGTCGAGCGGCTCTGCGCCGAGATCACCAAGGCCCTGCCGGCCGACGGCATCCTGGTCGCCGATACCGGCTATTCCGGCATCTGGACCGGAACGATGATCGACCTCAACGGCGCCGGACAGACCTATCTGCGCGCGGCGGGATCGCTCGGCTGGGCGTTTCCGGCCTCGCTCGGGGCCAAATGCGCCGCTGGGCCGCGCAAGGTCATCTGCTTCACCGGCGACGGCGGGTTCTACTATCACCTCGCGGAATTGGAATCGGCGCGCCGCTGCGGCATCGCCGCGGTGATCGTCGTCAACAACAATTCCGGCTTCGGCCAGAACCTGACCGGGGTCCGCCGCATCTCGGGCAACCGGCCGGGCAGGGGCGAGCAGTTGGTTCGCTTCGGACCGACCGACTTTACCGAGGTCGCCCGCAGCTTTGGCGTGCGCGGCATCCGCGTCGAGCAGCCGAACCAGATCGCGGCGGCGCTCGGCGAGGCGCTGGCCGCCAACGAGCCGGTGCTGGTCGACGTCGTTACCAACCTCGAGCCGCGCGCGCCGGAGGCGTGGTCCCCCGCATCGCGGTGAGCGCCGCCGATGAGCTCAGAATTATCTGGCCGTGGCGGCGAGCGGCCTATGGCGGGCGCGCGCCGTACGCTGGACCGGTGCCGACGGAGCGCTGGCCCCATCCAGGCGATCGATAAACGTATGTACCGCACCAAATGGCACATGGCGCGGATCTATCGTGAGACTGGCCTGCTCGGCGTCCTTGAGAACCTTGAGCAGGTCGCCCTGGCCGACAACGCCTTTCTTGACCAGCACCCTGCCGATCAGCGCAATAGCCGCCCATGTTCCTATAAATAAAGCCTGTGAATCTTGAGCGCGAGTGTCGGCTAATTGGGCTATTTTATTTTGCGACTTTGTCGACTTTGCCATGATCTTCCTCCCGTAGATGGACTCTTGATTGTATCCAGCCGAATCAATGACAAAGCCATTTCGTTAACACTCCGTTAATATCACATAAATGTGATTAAAAAGTAGGCATTACCAGTAGGAGAGTTTGTTTCCGATATATTCAACTTAACGTCATAGAATACGATTCTGTCAGGGCTTTGCGTGAAGCCCCTAGGGACGGGCGTTAAGGGATCAAATACCTGATGCCAGTCGCGACTAATTCGTACTCGAATCCCGCTCGGCTCGCTCGCTCGTTCGGCCAGGGCGCGCGACGGAGCGCCGCTGCCTGGGCGGTAACCCGCCGTTGGCGGCGAGATAGATCGCCTTGTTGGTCTCGACGTTGAAGTCGGGCAGCCCATTACGCGGGGGGAACTGCCGGCGCGCGAGAATGCGCTCGGCCAGTTCGAGATAGTTGCCGATATCGAAAAACTCGACCGCGTCCTTGTGGTACTCGGCGAAGCCGAGAAAGGCGTGCGTCCTAGTGGCGATGATGCGGCAACCCAGTTCCAATGCCTGCGAGATCGGGCCGGAGGATGACTGGCCGACCTCGAGATAGGGAAACACGACGACATCGCAGCTCGCCATCCCGGCGAGGAATTCGCGGTCGCCGAGCGCGCCCATGAAATGAATCCGCGTCGACAGGTCGCGCGGATGAGCCCCAAGCAACTCTCCCAGGCTGTGGTCGATGTCGAGCACGAGCTTCGGGGCGCCCTCGCCGGTGGTCCCGCCGCTGATTTGGTCGTAGGGTGTGGTGCCGACATAGGCGTCGTCGAGTAATGACGCCAAATACGGGTGGATCGGCCGCTCTCGGGCGATCTCGTTGGGATGGATTCCGCCGAAGATCAGCAGGTGATGGTCAGCCGGTAGATGATGCAAGGATTTAATAACTGTACTCAACCCTTTGTAGTAATTAATAAACCCAAACACCCCGATCAGTGTCGCGTGTTCCGGTATGCGGTCGAGCACCGGAAAATCGCGGCGGCAAGCGCGGTCGCGCGCGGCCTCGATCTGCGTCGCCGACAGAAACGAGAGCGGGTGGTCGAACACGTTGTCGATGCCATAAAGATAGGCCGCGTCGTGGTGGTTGCGCCGGGTGTGGACGATCGCCGCCACCTGCTTGTAGCGCTGGACCCGCCGCAACCGCGCGGCGATTTTCAGCGACAGCAGTCGATGGCGGCGAAATTCCGAGCGGATCCCTGCCGCGGCGCGAAAATCCAGCCCCAATAGGGCCTTGGCGAGTTGCCCTGCCGGAAAACGGGGTGGCAATAACAGGGTGTGGAAGGTTACCGACAGGCGCGGTGCGGCGTCGACCAGCCAGCAAAAGCGGCGATAGATGTCGTTTGGCCGGCGTCCGAGGGTGCCGTGCTCGAGCTGCAGGTTGACCGCGTCGAATTGCGACAACTGCCTGCAGATTTCCATGACGTGTCGATCGGCGATCCTGACCACGCGACGGTCCCTGCTGCGCAGCAGATACTGATCGAGGTCGAACACCGTGACCTCGAATACCGTCCCCAATTGCTGCTCCAGCGATGCGGTATAGGCGGCGATCCCGCACAGCTTGTTGGTGGTCGAGATTATCGCGAGCCGCTCCCGGCGCGACGGGGGCGCCGACCCTCCTCCGCTCGATTGGGAACCCGACGAGGAATGCTGGCGGAACTCTAGGCTGTCCATCGGGCTGTTTCCGATCTGTGGTATGGGCGGCGCCCGGGTAGCTATAGGTGTGGGCTAAGGGTGCGGCTACAGGTGATCGCGGACCGACTGCACGGTCAGGCTCCCGATCGCCCAGACGGCGAAGGCGATCAGCGCCACGACGCCGAGACCGCGCCAGCGGCGAGGATGGAGCGCCTGCTCGGCAAGGCTCGGGGGGATGAAGCTGGCGATGTACACCTGCTGCCGGTCCGCCTCGGACCGCGCGCGGTCGAGCCCTTCGAGCGCGTGGCGATAGGCGTCCTCGGCGAATTTGCGCTCGTTCTCAAGCTGCTCGAACGCGCTCAATTCCCGTGACAAGGTCCGGTCGCCGCCGCCGAGGTCGCGCGCGGCGCCGGCGAGCTGGGTCTCGAGCGAGCGGATGCGTGCCCGCGATACCTTGATCGTCGGCGAGTCGTCGCGCATATACGCCCGCAATGTCGACAGCTCGGCGTTGGCGCGGGCGAGGTCGTCGCGCAGCCGGGCGGCGAGGGTAGCGTTCGCCGCGGCGGTCCTGCCCGGGTCGATCAGCCCGGAGCGGTCGCGGAAGTCGCGGATATCGGCCAATGCCTTGACCAGGCGAGCCTTGGCCTGGGCGACCTCCTCCTCGGAATGCCGTAGCGCGTCGCGCCGCATGTTCTGCGACAGATCGTTGACCAGGCGCTCGGACGCGGCGACAACCGCCTGGGCCACCCGCAGCGCGTCTTCGGGCGCGAACGCGCGCACGCGGACGACCACGGTCGAATCGGCCTGATCGTAGAACGCGTCGACCTGGTTTTTCCAATACGCGACCAGGGCCTCGATCGAGGCCGGTAGGCCCAGCCGCGCCCACCAATCAGCGCCTTGCGGCGAAAAGATGCGACGCAGGTCGAGGTTCGGGGCGAGCTCGTCGACGATCGCACGGCTGGTGACGTACTGGACGACGATGCGGGAATCGGTCGCGGCCAGCGACGGGGCGTCGGCGCCGGCGAGCAGCCAAGCGGAGCCGGCACGCGGCATTTCGGCCGTGCGCAGGGTGAAGCGAAACTCCGAGACGTACTGGTCGGCCGCGACAGCGAAGTAATAGGCCGCGACCAAAGCTACCGGCAGCACCACGACGGCGACGAACGAGATCCAGCGCGGCGACAGCCGCCGGCGGCGCCGCGCGGCCTGTGGCGATACCGCGAGGTCGTGCGGGGCCAGACGTACCACCTGCCCGGAATTGCTCGACGGCGGCGCCATCGGTACGCCGGCGCGTTCGGCGGCGAGTGGCTCGCCGCGCGCGGCGGATCGCGTCGCGATCGACGGGCGTCGGCTCAGCAACGGGCCGCTCCCGCCAGCACGCGTTGATAGCGGTCGAGCGCGCTCGCCATATCGTCGCACAGGCGCAATTTGCCGTCCGCCAATACCGCGCCGCGATCGCAATATTGGCGGATCGTCCCGCGGTTGTGGGTAACCAGGATGATGTCGGAGCGCGCCATGCGCTCGCGGAACGCGGCGGCGCAGCGATGGCGAAACCGCTCGTCGCCGACCTCGGTGACCTCGTCGATCAGGTAGACGTCGAAATCGATCGCCAGGCACGCGGCAAAGGCGAGCCGCGCCCGCATCCCGGCCGAGTAGGTATTGACCGGCATGTCGAAATACGCGCCGAGCTCGGCGAATTCCTCGACATAGCGCGAGATCGCGCGCACGCCGGCGCCGTAGACGCGGGCGAGGAAGACCACATTCTCGCGGCCGGAGAGCGCTCCGTGGAAGGTCCCGCCAAAACCGAGCGGAAACGACACCCGAGCATGGCGGCGGATCAGTCCGCGGTCGGGCAGCTCCGAGCCGGCGAGCAGTCGGATCAGGGTCGATTTGCCGGCGCCGTTGACCCCCAGGATGCCAAAATTGTGGCCCGCCGCGAAGGTGACGGTCGCGTCGTCGAGCACGATCTTGCGGCCCGCTCGGGTGGCATACGCCTTCGACACGCCGTCGAGCGTGATCACAGCGGTTCGCTCAGCCGGCGCCGCAGGCCGCGCTCGATCCCGAGCCCGGCCAGCACGGCGACGATCGCGGCGCCGACAACATACGAGCGGTCGAGCCAATGCGGCTGATAGGCGCCGAAAAACCCGGCCCGGAACCAGTCGATCGCGTGCAATAGCGGGTTCCAGGCCAGCACGTCGCGCACCCAGTCCGGCATCATCCCGGGGACGAAAAAGATACCCGAGCCGAAATACAGAACCCGGGTGACTTGGACCCAGATCTTGTCCCACGACTTGCACAGCACCGTCAGGACAGCGTTAAGAAACCCGATGCCGCCGCCCAGCGCGGCGGTGACCAGCAGCGCCGCGCACGGCGCCCACATATCATCGGGTAGGCTGGCGATCCCGATCGCCATCAACCCGATCAGCAATATCGCGGCGACCAATACGTCGGTGGTGAATTCGAGCAGCCCGCGCGCCAGGGTGACGTCAAAAGTGGTCACATGCGGTAAGTTCAGCAACGCCCCGTTACTGGTAATCGCGTAAGCCATGTTGGTACTGGTATGGACGAATACCTGGTAGGGGATCAGTCCGGTATAGTAAAAGAGGAAGAAATTACCGCCGATCGGCGGCTGGCCGTGCATCAGCAATGAGAACATCGCCGATAACAGCGCGATGTGCAGTACGGGCTCGATGAGGGCCCAACCGTAGCCGAGCTTGGCGTCGCCAAATCGCGTGCGGGTCTCGCGCAGGATCAGCGCGTGCAGCACTCGGCACTGGCAGCGCATTCCGTCGAGAAAGCGGGGAGGGGGCGGCGATTCCCGTTGCGGCCGTAAAGTGCGGTCGGCGAGCACGACATAGTCGCCGTCGATCAGGTCGAGCCGGCGGTTGAGCAGTTCCAGCACGGCTTCCGCGGTGTCTTCGTCATCGGGTGAACCGCGGAGCAATTCGCCGCCGAGCGCGGTGGCCTCGCTGAGCCGGCCGCCGGCGAGAAACGCGGCCAACTGCGCCCGCTTGGCGTCGCGGCTGGTCGCGTCCAATTCGGCGGCGCGGCCGAAGGCATCGGCGGCGCCGACCGGGTCGCCTAGCCGATATAGCACATGGCCGCGGTGCAGTTGATATTCGGCTGGGGGGGCGTCGAGGGCCAGCGCGCGGTCGATCGCCGCGAGCGCCTCGCGGGGCCGGTCGCGCACCATCTCGATCGACGACAATACCCGGAACGCGGTCGGATTGTCGGTGTCGGAAGCGACGGCGCCGATCAGCGCGGCTGCTTCGTCGACCCGCTCGCAGCGCAGCAGCAATTCGCCCGCGTGGATAGCGGTGGCGGTGTCCCGCGGCGCCAAATCCACGGCGCGCAACGCCAATGTAATCGCCTCGCCGCGCTCGCCGGCCGCGAACAGGGCCGACGACAATTCGCGCAGCGCCGACGCGTCGTCGGGCTCTGCCGTGACTGCCCGGCGGAGATAGAGGGTGGCGTCCGCCCAGCGTCCGGCGTTGAGCAACAGGCGGCCGGTATGCAGCGCGAATTCTCCTCGCCCCGGCGCCAGATCGCTGGCCCGCGCGGCGTGCGAGATGGCGCTATCGCTCGCGCCGATCGCCGCGAGCGAGCCGCTGGCGTGCCGATAACCCTCGACCCAGTCGGGCGCGCGGTCGAGCAGCCGCTGATAGGCGGCGGCGGCCTCACCGTGGCATCCGCAATTGCTGAACAGCCAAGCACAGAAATGCGCTGTCTCGTCATCCTCGGGAACCTGCGCCTGCGCGCGCCGGCCGCATTCGAGCGCGTCGTCGTGCCGGCCGCGATAGAACAGTTTCTCGGCCAAGCGACAATTCAGCGCCGCTTGGTTCGGTATCGGACAATCTTCGCGCCGTAGCAGGTGCAGACAGGTGTCGAGCTCGCCCGCCTCTAGCTCCGCGAGACAGGCCCCTGCGACAGCATCGAAATAGGGGAGTATAGTAGGTAGTTGCAACTTACACTTGCTTACCTGGGGGTTGGTAAGAATTGTCGACGAACCATAACGCGATCCGCCGCGCTGTATCAACTTTTTGGCGAGTATACGGTTAACATCGAAAGCACAGCGAAGACTAGGCGGCGATCTCTCGGCGCGGTCGAGCGGCGGGAAATCCCTCCGCCTTTCTTGACTCGCGTTGCCACGCGAAGGTCCCTAAGCTAACGGCGACGGGCGTCGGCAGGCGGGTACGCGCAAGAAATTCCCGAGAATTGCTTTGGCGGACACCCCGGTATCGCGGCCAAGCTGCGCGCGGGGAAGACGGAGGAACGGTGATGGCATTTGAATTCGGCATGTTTCACGAGTTTCAGCGTACCGCGGGGATGACCGAGGAGGACGCGTTCAGCGTCTCTTTCGAGCAGGTCGACGCCGCCGAGCGCTGGGGGCTCGACGCGATGTGGCTCGCGGAAATCCACGTCGCGCCGGAACGCTCGGTGTGCTCCGCGCCATTGACCCTCGCCAGCGCGATCGCCTCGCGGACCAAGCGCATGAAGATCGGGACCGGCGTCCAGGTTTTGCCGCTATGCCATCCGCTGCGACTCGCCGAGGAAGTGGCGACGGTGGATCAGATCAGTCACGGCCGGTTGATTTTCGGGGTCGGGCGCAGCGGCTTCCCGCGCACCTACGAGGCTTACGGCGTGCCCTATGGCGAGAGCCGCGAGCGCTTCGCCGAAACGCTCGAAATCCTGAAAAAGGCGTGGACCGAACCGTCCTTTTCTTACAAGGGCAAGTATTACAGCTTTGACAACGTTAAGTTGACTCCCAAGCCGTTCCAGAAGCCGTGGCCGGAAATCCGCATCGCCGCCAACAGCGCCGATACCTTCCCGGCGATCGCCAAGCTCGGCCATGCGGTGTTCGTCGCCGTCCGCCTCGGCACGCTCGAAGAGCTGGAGCCGAATATCCGCGCCTATCGCGAGGCGTGGAAGGAGGCCGGACACCCGGGCGAGGGCCAGGTGTTCCTGCGCGCCCCCGTTTATGTCGCCGACACCGACAAGCAGGCGGTCGAGGAGCCCGAAGAGAGCATCATGTATTTCTACCGCTATCTCGGCGAGCGGCTCGAGGATTCCGCGACCCGCCAGGGCGTCCGGGCGGTCGAGGACCGCGCCGCGCGCGGCCGCCGCTTGCAGGAGATCAGCTACGAGGACGCGTTGCGCGAAAAGATCATCGTTGGCTCGCCCGAGCGGGTCGCCGACCGCCTGCTCGGTCTGAAAGAGAAGCTCGGTCTCGACGGCATCCTCGCCGAGATGAATTGCGGCACCAAGATCCCGCACCCGCAGGTGATGCGTTCGCTGCAATTGCTGTGCGAGAAGGTCAAGCCGCACTTCAATTGAGACGTCCGGCGCCTCCCGCCCCGGCATAGGGGGTGAGCATCGGGGCGCGGTGTGAGAAATGGCACGGGCCGAGATCTTTCATCCCGAGTTCAGGCCCACCCCTTTCTGGTGGGAGGCCTATCGCCCGGTAACCGGCGAACTCGTCGCGGTGCCGCGCAGGGCGCGCGTCGCGATCGTCGGCGGCGGCTATGCCGGGCTCTCCGCGGCGCTTGAGCTCGCCAAGCACGGCATCGACGCGGTTGTGTTCGAGCGCGGCGAGCTCGGGGTCGGCGCCAGCACCCGCAACGGCGGCGCGGTCAGCGGCGGCGTCAACATCGGCAAGAGCTTTAGCGGCCGGCCGAGCGAGGTCGATCCCGAGCGCACCAGGCGGCTGCTCTCGGACGCGGCGGACGCGTTCGCGCTGATAGAGCGGCTGATCGAGGAAGAGGCGATCGACTGCCACTGGCAAAAACGCGGCCGCTTCGTCGGCGCGTGGACCCCCGGCCATTTCGCCTACCAGACAAAGCGCCTGGGAAACCTCAACGATTCCGCCCAGTCCGGCGCCTACATGGTGCCGCGCGAGCGCCAGCGTGAGGAGATCGCCAGCGATTATTATTACGGCGGTATGGTGGTCGAACGATCCGCCAGCCTGCATCCGGCGCTCTATTACAAGGGCCTGCTCGATGCTTGCCGGCGGCGCGGCATCGCGATCTGCGCCGGGGCCGAGGTGCGACGCATCGCACCAGGCGGTGCCGGCTGGCGGGTCGAGACCGGCCGCGGCGCGGTCGATTCCGGCGACGTGGTGATCGCGACCAACGGCTACACCGGTACCCTGACCCCGTCTTTGCGCCGCCGCATCGTGCCGATCGCGAGCCACATCATCGCGACCGAGGAATTGCCCGACGATCTCGCGCGCTCGTTGATCCCGAAGGGCCGCACCCTGTCCGATACCAAACGGGTGCTATGCTATTACCGGATGTCGCCGGACGGCAGGCGTGTGGTGTTCGGAGGTCGCGCCCGGTTTACCCATGTCGACCCGAGGCTTAGCGCCAGCATTCTCTATCGTTACATGACCGACCGCTTTCCGGCACTGGCCGGGGTGCGGATCACTCATGGCTGGGACGGCAACACCGCCTTTACCCTCGATGCCCTGCCGCATATGGGCGAGGAAGGCGGTCTGCACTACTGCCTCGGCTGCAACGGCAGCGGGGTCGCGATGATGACCTATCTGGGCTATCAGACCGCGCGCAAGATCGCTCGAATCGCCAACGCGGCCTGCGCCTTCGACGCGCCTGATTTTCCCGACCATCCGCTCTATTCGGGCAACCCCTGGTTTCTGCCGCTGATCGGCGGCTATTACCGCATGCGAGACCGGCTCGATCGGCTGCTCGCGTGATCGGGGTTGGGTACGCTATCATCGCGGCAGCGCCGATACGGAGGACCACGATGAATTACGATGCGTTCAAATCGTCCCTGACGGGGGCGTCGCCGCCGGCCGGGATCGACGGAGCCGTGCAGGCCCTGTGGTGGCAAGCCAAGGGCGATTGGCATCGCGGCCATCGCTGCGCCCAGGCCCAGGCCGACGCGCAGGGCGCGTGGGCCCACGCCTATCTGCATCGGGTCGAGGGCGATCTGGACAATGCCGGCGGCTGGTACAGCCGCGCCGGCAAGACCCCCTCGACAGCCGCGCTCGAGGCGGAATGGGAAGAGATCGCCCGCGCCTTGCTGGCGTAACCGCATTCGCTAGCACCGCCGGCGGAAACTGCCGGCGGTCAATACAGACAAGGAGACGACATGTTTGCAGGCGCCCGTGCGCTCGCACTGGCGGGTTGCGCCTTATTCGGCGTGCTCGCCTCCCCCGCCCTCGCGCAGAAGAGCGGCGGCGTACTCAAATTCTATCATCGCGACAGCGCCGCCAGCGGCTCGATCCACGAGGAGGCGACGATCTCGGCGATCGGGCCGTACATGAGCGTGTTCAATAACCTCGTGCTGTTCAAGCAGGACGAGAAACAGAACCGACTTGAATTCGTTCAGCCGGAACTGGGCGAGAGCTGGTCGTGGAACGCCGACTTCACCCGGCTCACCTTCAAATTACGCCAGGGCGTCAAATGGCATGATGGCAAGCCATTTACCGCCGCCGACGTCAAATGCACCTGGGACCTGCTCTCCGGCAAGAGCACGGCCAAATTGCGGGTCAATCCGCGCAAGGCCTGGTATCGCAACCTCGACGATGTCGTCGTCGACAGCGATCACGCGGTTACTTTCGTGCTCAAGCGCGCACAGCCGGCTTTCCTGATCCTGCTCGCGGGCGGCATGTCGCCGGTCTATCCCTGCCATGTGCCGCCGCAACAGATGCGCCAGCATCCGATCGGCACCGGCCCGTTCAAATTCGTCGAGTTCAAGCCCAACGAGCACATCACCTTCGCCAAGAACCCCGATTACTGGAAGCCGGGCCGGCCCTATCTCGACGGCGTCGAATGGACCGTGGTGCCGAACCGCGCGACCCAGAGTCTCGCCTTTATCGCCGGCAAGTTCGACATGACCTTTCCGTACGAGGTCACGCCGCAAATGGTCCGCGACATCGCCATCGGCGCGCCCAAGGCGATCTGCGAGCTCGATCAAACGATGATTTCGTTCAACCTGATGGTCAATCGCGACAACCCGCCCTTCAACGACCCCGATATCCGCACGGCGATGCAGTTGACGATCGACCGCAAGGCCTTTCTCGACATCATATCCGAGGGAAAGGGCCAGATCGGCGGCGCGATGCAGTCGCCCCCCGCCGGTTTGTGGGGGCTGCCGCCCGAGATCCTGAAGACCCTTCCGGGCTACGGCCCCGATGTCGCGGCGAACCGCGCCGAAGCGCGCAAACTGATGGAGAAGCACGGCTACGGCCCCAACAAGCGGCTCGCGGTCAAGGTCGCGACCCGCAACATCGCCCAATACCGTGATCCGGCGGTGATCCTGATCGATCAGTTGAAGCAGATCTATATCGACGGCGAGCTCGACGTGGTCGAAACCGCGAACTGGTTCCCCAAGATCGCCCGCAAGGACTATATGATCGCCGCGAACCTATCGGGCAGCGGGGTCGACGACCCGGACGCCTATTTCTATGAGCATTACGCGTGCGGGTCGGAGCGCAACTACACCAATTACTGTAATCCCGAGCTCGAAAAGATGTACGAGCAGCAATCGATGGAGCCGGATCAGGAAAAACGCAAGAAGATCGTCTGGGAAATCGATCGCCGGTTGACCGAGGATGCCGCCCGCCCGATCGTCTTCCGGTACGATCTCGCCACCTGCCATTACCCGCGCGTGCACGGGATAACCACCGTGGTCAACAGCATCTTCAACGGCTGGCGTTTCGAGGACGCCTGGCTCGATTAGGGCGTATCCCCCGTGATTGCGACCTGCCGGTTGCAATCACGGCCTACTCCGCCGCGGTGCGCTCGTATTTGCGGGCCGGGGTGTTGATCGGCTCGGATAGCACGGCGGCGCCGAACGAGGCGGCGATGCGCTCGGCCGGTGCGTCGCCGTAGAGCGTCGTGCGTTGGCGCGGCGTGCGTCCGAGCGAGCGGATCAGCGCCTCCATGTCTTCGGGCGGCATCTCCTGCCCGAAGCTCGCGCCGGCCGCGCGCGAGATGCTCTCGTTCATCAACGTGCCGCCCAGATCGTTGCACCCGGCGTCGAGGCACGCGGCCGCGCCATCCGGCCCCAGCTTGACCCAACTGGTCTGGATGTTCGGGATCAGCGGATGCAACGCGAGCCGCGCAACCGAGTGGATCAATATCGCCTCGCGATAGGTCGGCCCCAGGCGCGAGCCGCCCTTGAGCGAGATCGGTGCCTCCATCGGCACGAACGGGAGCGGCACGAACTCGGTGAACCCGCCGGTCCTTTGCTGCAACGCGCGCACCCGCAACAGGTGCCGCGCCCAGTGCTCGTAGCGGTCGACATGACCGAACATGATCGTCACGGTGCTGCGCAGGCCGACACCGTGCGCCGCTTCCATGACCTGGAGCCACTCGGCGGTCTTGACCTTGTCCGGGCAGATGATCGCGCGCACCTCGTCGTCGAGGATCTCGGCCGCGGTGCCGGGCAGTGAGCTAAGCCCAGCGTCGCGCAACTCGGCGAGAAAATCGGGCAGGCCGCGGCCCAATGTCTTCGCTCCCTGCCACACTTCGAGCGGCGAGAAGGCGTGGATGTGGAGACCCGGCACTGCCTCTTTGATCGCCCGGCACACCGACAGATAGGTGGCACCGGTATATTCCGGGTGGATGCCGCCCTGGAGGCAGACCTCGGTGGCGCCGCGCTCCCAGGCTTCTTCGCAGCGGCGCTGGATTTCGCCCAGGTCGAGGTTGTAGGGCCGTCCGCGCAGGTTCTCGCTGAGCTTTCCCTTCGAGAACGCGCAGAACTGGCAACGGAAATAGCAGATATTGGTGTAGTTGATGTTGCGGGTGACGACATAGCTGACCGTGTCGCCGCTGACCTCGCGCCGCAGCCGATCGGCCGCCGCCGTCACCGCCGCGAACTCGTCGCCGCGGGCGGCGAACAGGCGGACGATCTCGGCCTCGGACAGGGTTATGCCCGCCGTCGCGCGATCGAGGATCGCCGCTACCGGCGCGGCAATCGCGGCGTTGCGCCGTCGGACCCGATCGACCGGCGGCTCGGTGCCGGCGCCGGCGATCCACGCATCGGGGCGGGCGAGGCCCTCTGTGTCGATCGCGCGCAGCACCGGCGTGCGCAGTTTCGGGTCGAGCCAGCGGCGCGGATCGAGCGCGTATTCCGGATAGATCGCCAGTCGTTCGACCAATGTCTTCCCGGCGGCGGCGGTCAGCGCGGCCAGCCGGTCGAGGGTCGGCCACGGCGCCTCCGGGTTGACGTGATCGGGGGTGACCGGCGACACCCCGCCCCAATCGTTGATCCCGGCGGCGACCATCGCCTCGATCGCGTCGGGCATCAGGTTGGGCGGTGCCTGAATGCTCATCGCCGGGCCGAACACGAGGCGCGCCGCCGCGATCGTCCACAGATGGTCGGCGCGGTCCGGCTCGGCCGCTTCCGCCATGCGCGTATCCGGCTTGGCCCGGAAATTCTGGATGATGATTTCCTGGACATGGCCGTGCCGGCGGTGCAGTTCGCGCAACGCCAGCAATGCCTCGATCCGCTCGCGGCGGGTCTCGCCGATGCCGATCAAGATGCCCGAGGTGAACGGCACTCCAGCCTCGCCGGCTGCCTCGATGCACGCCAGCCGTCGCGCCGGCGCCTTGTCGGGCGAGCCGAAATGCGGCCCGCCGCGGCGCGACAGCCGCTCGGACGCGGTTTCGAGCATGATCCCCTGCGATACCGACACCTTGCGGAGCACGTCGAGGTCGCCGCGTGTCATGATTCCGGGGTTTAGGTGGGGTAGTAGCCCGGTCTCGCGTAACACCAGCGCGGCCATCGCCGCGAGGTAGGAGAGGGTGCTGTCGTGGCCGAGCCGGGCCAGCGCCTCCCGCGCCGCGCGGTAGCGCAATTCGGGCTTGTCGCCGAGGGTGAATAGCGCCTCCTTGCAGCCGGCGTCCGCGCCGGCGCGGGCGATCGCGAGCACCTGCTCTGGGTCGAGATAGACGGGCTCGCCGGTCCGCGGCGCATGCGCGAAGGTGCAGTAGTGGCACACGTCGCGACACAATTGCGTCAGCGGGATGAATACCTTGCGCGAATACGAGACGAGCCCGCCATGGCCAAGATCGCGCGAGATCGCGGCGACCCGCATCATCGAATCAAGATCGGCGCAATCGGCCAGCGCCAGGGACATATCGGCGGATAGCGGTTCGCCGGCTTCCGCCCGCGCCAGAATTGCCGTGATCATTGTCACCCAATCTCTCCTACGCGCAATTCGGCATATTCGGCGAGTAGCATTCCGGCCCGCGTGCGCGACCCGAGCCGCGCAAAATGGGCGAGGTCCTCGGGATTGTCGATATCGAAGGCGATGCCGGGCAGATGTACTACCGCCGGTTTGATGCCGCAGGCTTCGGCGGCCGCGAGATGCGGAAAATAGCTATTCTCGCCAAAGCGCAACGGCACCGCGTCGGGCGGCGACATCAGGATCGCGTTCGAGCCGAGCTCGTCATGCGACGGGGCGATCGTGAAGGCCGGCGCGGAACCGTGCGCCTCGATCAGTCGGCCGATCTCCGCCGCCGTCACCAGCGGGATGTCGCCGGGCACGGTCAGCATGCCGCCGCCTCCCTCGGCGATGAGCCGCCGGCCCGCTGCGGTGACGGCACCGGTATGGCCGTCGCGCGCGCCGTCGGTCTGGCATCGGGCGCCATAGCGCGCGGCGAGTTGGGTCGCGGCCGGGTCGAGGGTGACGACGATCAGCCCGGCCAGACCCGGCGCCTCGGCCAATGCCGAAAGCACATCTTCGGCCATCGCCAGGGCGAATGCCTGGCGAAAGCCGGGCGCCGCCGCCGGCGCCAGGCGCTGCTTTGCCGCCGCGGTCTCCTTGATCGGGACTACCGCCCAGATCGACGCGGCGCTAGTCATGGCCGATCCGCTCCGCCGCCGCGACGACCGTGCGCGCGAGCGCCTCGCGATCGTCGAGCGAGATCATCAACGTGCGGGCCAGCTCGACCGGAACCGCGAGCCCGGCGACGGCGTCGGCATCCTGCTCGTCGGCGATATAGAGGTCGATCAGATCGCCGTAATGCCGCGCTACCGCCGCCGCGTCGACCGGCAGCCCGAGCTCGGCCATCATCTTGGCGGTCGGCCCCTTGACCGCCTGTCCGGCGATAATCGGCGACACCGCGACGACCGGCGCCGGACAATCGCGCAACGCCGTCCGCAACCCGGACAGACCGAGGATCGGGTCGATGCTGATGAACGGGTTCGACGGGCAGATCACCACCAGGCGCAGTTGCGGGTCGGTGAGGGCGGCGAGAATATCCGGGTGCGGGCGGGCGTCCCCGGCGCCGGCGAAGACGATCTCGCGCACCACCGGCGCGCAGCGCAGCCGCACGAAATAATCCTGGAAATCGAGCCAGCCCTCGCTGGTGTGCACGCGGGTACGCACCCGGTCGTCGCTCATCGGCAGTATGCGGGCGGCGATGCCGAGCCGGCGGCGGAAATCGTCGATGATCGCCGACAGCGACTCGCCGGCGGCGAGCCGGCGGGTGCGCTCGACATGGGTGGCGAGGTCGCCGTCGCCGAGACGGAACCAGCTCTCGCCGCCGAGGCGTTCGAGCGCCGCCATGAAACTCCAGGTCTCGTCGCGCCTTCCCCAGCCCTGCTCGGGGTTGTCGAGCCCGGCCAGGGTGTATAGCAGGGTATCGATATCGGGTGACACCGCGAGGCCGAGATGCTCGAAATCGTCGCCGGTGTTGGCGACGATCGTCAGCGTGTCGGGGCGCAGAATGCGGTAGAGCCCGAGCGCCAGCTTGGCGCCGCCCACCCCGCCCGAAAGCGCGACCACCCGCTCGCCGCGCTGTCTCATCGGAACAGATCGTGCTCGGGTGGGCGTACCAGCGCGGCGGCCGGCGCGTCCGGCGCCGACCAGTCGAGGCCGCGCACCAGGGCCATCGGCATGGCTTCGTCGGCCTGGCCCATGACCAGCGAGGCGCCGGCGGCGATCTCGTCGGCGAACGCGGTCTCGGTGACTTCGAGAATCCGCCCGAACAGATCGGGATGGCCACGCCAGTCGATCACCGCCGGCAACCCCGCCGCGCCGATCGCGATGCCGACGGTGCCGCGCCGCCACGGCCGGCCGAAACTGTCGCTGACGATCACCGCGATGCGTTTGCCATAGGCCGCGACGAGTTTCTGCCGCAATGCCTCGGCCGAGCGGTCGGGATCGGCCGGCAATAGCAGCACCCGCTCGGTGCCGTCGCCGGGCGCCACGTTCGAATGGTCGATCCCGGCATTGGCCATGACAAACCCGAGCTTGTGCTCGGCGATGACCAGGTTGGGTCGGTGCCGCACGATGCGTCGCGACTCCGACAGGATCACCTCGATCAGCCGCGGGTCCTTTTCGGTCTTGGCGGCCAGCGCGATCGCCTCGGCCGAGGCCTCGACCTTCGACACGTCGACAAAGCGGTCCTCGGATTTGGATACGATCTTCTGCGCGACCACGAGTACGTCGCCGTCCTCGGGGACCACCGCGCTCGCGGCGAAACCCGCGGCGGCGATCGCGCCGAGATCGTCGCCCGGCCGCACCAGCGGCACGCCGGCAAGGCCGATAATCGTCACCCGACTGGTCATCGGGACTTGTTGCTTAGGCCGGCACCCCCGCGGTCAGCCGAATTCCTTGCGGAGCAGCGGCAACACCTGCTCGGCGTAGAGCTTGAGGAACCGCGCCTGGTCGGGACCGGGGGCATGAAACACGAGATGGCGGAAGCCGAGCTCGACATAGGGGCGGATCTTGGCGACCTGCTCCTCGGGATCACTCGACACGATCCACCGGCTCGCCGCGCGATCGAGCGGCAAGGCGTCGGCCAGCCGCTCCATTTCGACCGGGTCCTCTATCCCCGTCTTCTCCTCGGGCGAGAGCGCGAGGGCGGCCCAATGCCGGGTCAATTCCTTGGCCTGCTTGGCATCGGTGTCGAACGACACCTTGACCTCGATCATCTTTTCGACGCTGTCCTCGCTGCGCCTGGTCCTGGCGAGACCCTCGCTAACCTTGCCCGTCAGGTCGGTGTAGAGCTGGGGATTCTTGCCGCTGGTGCAGATGAAGCCCTCGGCGACCTGGCCCGCCATCGCCGCCGCGAGCGGGCCGGAGGCGGCGACCCAGATCGGCACCTTCTGCTTGGGCTTGTCGTAGATCGTCGCGCTTTCGGTGCGGTAGAATTGGCCCTCGAAGCTCACCCGGTCCTCGGTCCATAATTTGTTGATCAGCGCGATCGCCTCGCGCAGCCGGTCCCGTCGCTCCTTGGCCCCCGGCCATTTGATGCCGCTCGACGGCACCTCGTTCAGCGATTCGCCGGTGCCCACGCCGAGCACGACACGCCCCGGAAACATCGATCCAAGCGTGCCGAAGACCTGGGCCACGACCGACGGGTGATAGCGGAAAGTCGGGGTCAGGACGCTGGTGCCGATCTCCGCCCGCCGCGTTCGGGCACCGAGCGCGCCGAGCCAGGCGAGCGCCGACGGCGCGTGGCCGTCGGTATGCTTCCACGGCTGGAAGTGGTCGCTGACGAACACCGAGTCGAAGCCAACTTCCTCGGCCAGGCATGAGAAATCCAATAACGCGCTCGGTGCGAATTGCTCGGCCGACGCCTTGTATCCAAGTTTCAGCAAGTCTCGCTCCTGTGCATCTGGTTCACCACGGCGGCGCGGAGGTAACGGGAGAATGCGCCTTTCCGGTGAGGGCGATCAAACCTTGGCCAGCACCTCCTGACGGAAGCGCTTCATGTTGTCTATCATCGCGGCGGCGTTGGCGCCCTCAAAGTTGAAATCGCAATGGCCGACGCCGATGTCGGCAAAGGCCTTCAAATCGTCGATGATTTGAGCGGTTTCGCCCGAGAACAGCCGCCGCTCGCCATTGTCGGCGTGGTCGGGGAGCGCCTTGCCCAACTGCGTGATGCGATAGGCGAGCGCGATCTCCTTCGGGTCGCGGCCGGCCTCGCGGGTCAGTTTGTGCAACCGGTCGATGCCGGCGCGGAACCGGTTCATCGTGTCGAGCCGATGCTGCGGATTGGTGCCGATCGGATACCAGCCGTCGCCGAGCTTGGCGGTGCGCCGCAAGGCGGGGCCGCTTTCGCCGCCGACCCAGATCGGAACCCGCTTCTGCACCGGGCGCGGCTCGAAATACACGTTGGAAAACTTGACGTATTTGCCGTCGAAGCTGGGGTCGGGGTTGGTCCACAATTCCCGGCACGCCACCAGATATTCGTCGGTGACGGCGCCGCGCTCCTTAAACGGCTCGGTGCCGATCGCCTCGAATTCCTCCTCGCACCAGCCGGCGCCGATGCCGAGGGTCAGCCTGCCGCCCGACAGCACGTCGATCGTCGACAGCATCTTGGCGGTCAACACCGCCGGGCGGTGCGGCACCACCATGACCGAGGTCACCAGCCGCAGGCGCGAGGTCTTGGCGGCGACGAACGCCACCGCGATCAATTGCTCGTGCCGGTCGCCGCGCGAGCGCCCGGGAAACTCGCCGGAATCCGTATAGGGATAGCGCGCCTCGATGTCGCGCGGGATCACGACGTGGTCGCTCAGGCAGCAGTAATCGTACCCGGCGGCCTCGCCCTCGGCGGCGATCCTGGCGAGGCTTTCGGCGCCGGAGAGCGGCCCGGCGACGGGCGCGTTGAATCCCCACTGCATGTCTTTCTCCCGCGTTTTCTGAGCCCGGCCTCTACGGTAGCAGGAGCGAACGGCTTTGGCTTCCCGGGAATGCGCCGGTGCGGCGTTGATCGGCGCCGCTAGGGGCGCGCGGCGAGTTCCCGCGCGCGGGCCAAGCCTCGCGGCGTGCGCAGATCGATGAAATCGCCGTCGAACGGGATGCCGAGCAGCAATCCGTCGCGCGCGAGATGCGGCACGATGTCGAGCTCGAACGAGCAGACCGGTCCGAGATGGTCGAGCAGCGCCGTGCGCCTCAACGCGTAGACCCCACCGCTGACGCAACCGCGGTCCGGCGATTCCGGAGGCGGGCGGCGGCGGCGCAACGCGGCGACGCCGACCGCGCGCTCGTCCGCGTCGAGCCAGCGGGCGAGGTCGGGCAGATCGATGTCGAACCACGAATGCCCGTCGACCAGCAGAAACCGGTCGTCGAGCAGATTGCGCATCGACCACAGCGCGCCGCCGCTACCCACCGCTTCAGGCATGGGAACGACCGTGATCTCGATGTCGAATCGGGGGGGCGACGGTGATGGTTCGGCGAAGTCAAGCACCGCGCGCTCCGCGCGATCGGCGAGCAACGCGATCCGGCGTATCCCGCGCCGCGCAAGCTCGGCCGCGATCACGTCGAGAAACGGCGCGGCGCCCGCCGGCGACGGAGGCTCCGGAACCAGCATCGCCGGGACGCCCGGCCGGGTATTGGCGCCGCACAGGATCACCGCTTGCCGGATCATCGGGCGGTCTCGTCACGGCACTCGGTCATCAAGGCGATCGTAGTCGGGCTCATGTTCGCGTCAGGGTCGATGATGTGGTGTCGGCGGAAGGATCGGTCACTGTTACCAGGGTATCATCAACCGGCGCGGTCGCGCTGGGATTTGACGCGAACCGGCCGGCGCCGACGGCGGGCCGGCGCGCGATTTTCATGGACAGCGCCGGAACGATTGCTGAGATTGCCGGCGGCGCGGTGGCGCCCGCCCGGCATTGTCCGGGTAGAGCGGCCGCGATGCCCGGCGAAATCGCATCGTGCACGAAACCGAGAACGACAACTTGCCGAGGCCTGGTTCGCCGCTATCGGCGCCGGCCGGGAGCGGCACGCGGCTGCGGGTCGGGGGCCTTCCGCTCGACGCCGATATCCTCGCCGCGTTATTGCCCGATTTCGCGATCGAGCGCGGGCGGGAGCCGCGGGAGGATGTGCCGTTCGTCACCATCGCACAGGGCCTCCTGCGCGCGCCGCCCTGGGGCCCGCGGCGAGCGCCGTGGCTCAGCATGACCGCGCGGACCATCGCCGGACCCGAATCACCAGCCGATCGGCTCAATCCGGCGCGGGTGCTCATCAGCCGCGGCTGGGAGCTTCCGGCGTTGCTCGCGCGGGCGGCGGCGGCGCGACACGCCCTCGTCGCGAGCAAGGTCGGCGGCAACTGGTGGCACGGCGACGGCAAAGCCGAGCTTCCGGATGGCGCCGATCTCGCGCTGGTCGCGATCGATAACCCGGCGTCCCTGGACAAGACCGCGCTCGCGGAGATGTGGGGCGCCGCCCTGGCCGAGAACGCTGCCGCCCGGGTGGTCGTCGTTGTGCCCGCGAGGTCGCGCCGCCGGATCAACGGCTTCGTCGCGCCGGGCGTCACGGTCGTCGACAAGCCGCTCGACCCATGGGCGGCGCTCGCGCGCGCCGATCGCGTCTACAGCCTGGGGGGTGAGATCGGCTTTCTCGCCCTGCTCGCCGGGCGATCGGTCCGGTGCTTCGGCGAGGCGTTCTATTCCGGGTGGGGGGTGACCACCGACGGCACCACGGTGCCGGGGCGGCCATTCCCTCGCACCGTCGATGAAATCTTCGCGGGCGCCTGCCTGGTCGCGACGCGCTATCTCGATCCGTTCCATCGGCGCGCTTCGTCGTTCGAGGATGTGCTCGCCGTGCTGGCCGATTGGCGCAAGCTCGACGAGGCCAACCGTCCGATCGCGGTCTGTGTCGGCATGTCGTTCTGGAAGCGTCGCCGCATCGCCGAGTTTCTGCGATCGTCCGCCGGCACTCCAGTGTTCCGGCGTGGTGTCAGGGGCGCGCTCGCCGTCGCGCGCACCAGGCAGGCCGGGGCGATCGCGGCATGGCGCTCGCGCATTCCGGCGGGGTTGGTGGAAGCTACGGCCGGCCAGGGGGTGCCGCTGATCCGGGTCGAGGACGGGTTTGTCCGCTCGGTCGGTCTCGGCTCGGATTTTCTGCCGCCGGCATCGCTCGTGCTCGATGCGCGCGGCATCTATTTCGATCCCAGCGTCAAGAGCGACCTCGATGTCCTGCTGGGCGAGGCCGAGTTCGACGCGCGGCTGATCGAGCGCGCGGGCCGGCTCATCGACCAGCTCGTCCATCGCGGCGTCACCAAATACAACCTCGGCGGTGGGCTCGGCGACGGAATTGCACCGGCGGCATGGCCGGCCGGACGCCGCCGCATCCTGGTGCCGGGCCAGGTCGAGGACGATCTGTCGGTCTTGCTCGGCGGCGGCGACATCCGCACCAACCTCGCGCTGCTCGCCCGGGTGCGCGCCGACAACCCGGACGCCTACGTCCTCTACAAGCCGCATCCCGACGTGTTGGCCGGCCACCGCAAGGGCGCTGTCGCCGAGTCCCGGGTGCGGCAATTCGCCGACGCGGTGACGCAGGGCGGCTCGACCGCCGCGTTGCTCGGCGAGATCGACGAGTTGCACACGATCACCTCGCTCGCCGGGTTCGAGGCGTTGTTGCGGCGGCGGCGGGTCGTCGTTTACGGTCGGCCGTTCTATGCCGGGTGGGGCTTGACCGAGGATCTGTTGCCGATCGATCGCGGGCGGAATCTGACGTTGGCGCAACTGGTCGCTGGCGCGCTGATCTTGTATCCGCGCTATCTCGACCCGGTCACCCGATTGCCGTGCGGACCCGAAATCGTGATCGAGCGGCTCGATCATCCCGAGTTGTGGCGAGCGGGTCCGCTGGTGTGGGCGCGCCGGCTGCAAGGCTCGGTGGCGCGCTGGTGCGCCGACCGGCTCGCGCGGAGGCCGCCGCCCGCGGAGATCAGCCGAAGGGGCGATGGGTGAGGGCACCCATCCGGTCTGATCGGCGATGATCGAGGCGTTCCAATTCGCCGCCTGCGCGGTCTTGGTGACGGTGGCTTGGCAATTGCCGCGGTGGGTCGCCGGCAGTCGCTGGAATCCGATACCGACGCTGCTCGACGCCGCGCCCTATTTCCTCGGCGCCCCTCTGCTGATCCTGACCACCGGCCGGCCGATATTCTCGGGGATCATCGTGTTCGCGCTCGCTGGCGGCTTCACCCTGGCCGATTGGACCATGCGCGAGACATTGCGCGAGCCGGCCGTGTTCTCGGAGATTTCCGAGCTGCCGCAGGTGTTCACCCATCCCGCCATGTACCTGCCCTTCGCCGGCCCCGCGCTGGTGATCGGCGGCGCGGTCGGAGCGGTGGCGGTCGCGCTCGCCTTGCTGGTCTTCGAGCCGCCGGCGTCGCCGCCCCAGCCGGCGGCTGGGTTTGGGGCGTTGGGCCTGATCCTGGCCGGCGTCTGGCTGGTCTCGATGCAGCCGTTGCTCGGCATCGTCGCCGGGCTGATGCGGCGTCTCGAACCGAGCGGCGATCCCGCCGCGGATGCGGTGTCGCTGGGTCCGCTCGCGATGCAGCTGGTCCATTGCGCGATCGCGCGGGCCGAGCGAAGCGCTCGCCGCCAGGCGCTCGGGGCGCCTCCGGGCGCACCGGCGATCCTGCGCTCGGAAGGCGATCGAGCGGGGCCGCTGATATTGGTGCAATGCGAGTCTTTTTTCGACGCGCGCCGCCTCTCGCCGCTGGTGCCGCGCGAAATCCTCTCGGGCTATGAGGCGTGCTGTCGCGCCGGAGCGATGCACGGGCGGCTCGAAGTGCCGGGTTGGGGCGCCAACACGATGCGCACCGAGTTCGCGGTCTTGGCCGGCACTCCCGAGGCCGAACTCGGCTATGACCGGTTCAATCCATATTACGCGCTGGCGCGGGTGCCGCTCGCGTCGCATGTCTGGCGTCTGCGCCACGCGGGATACCGCACGATCTGCTTGCACCCGTTCAGCCGGCGTTTCTTTCGCCGTGATCTGGTGCTGCCGGCGTTGGGGTTCGAGTGTTTTCTCGGGCGAGAGGTGTTGGGCGGATCGCGTGCGCCGCCCTACCACAGCGACCGCGAGCTGGCCCGTCAGGTGTTGCGCGCGGTCGATGATTCCGGGCCGCGCAGCTTCATCTTCGTGATCACGATGGGCAACCACGGCCCCTGGCCCGAAACCGGAGGGCCCCTCGACCCCTCGGTCGCCGACAATTTCGACCCGACGGACGTGCCTCAGGGAAGCGAATTGCGCCGCTATCTCGACGGGCTGCGCCAGTCCGACGCCATGCTGGAAATCCTGATGGCGGGTTTGGCGGAGCGCGGCACCGGCGGCAGATTGGCCTGGTACGGCGACCATCTGCCAAGCCTGCCGCGTGCGTTCGATCATTTCGGCTTTCGCGAGCCTCATAGCGACTACGTGATCTGGCCCGCTTCCGACGCCCCCGGCGTACAGGCCGATCTGCCCGCGCATCGGCTTGGCGATGCCTTTCTCGCACCGCTATTCGCCGAATGCGCCCGACCCGCTAGGGGCAAGACTTTGCCGCGCGGGCCGGATCCCGGTCTTGGCGCTTGCCTTGCCGGGCGCTAGTCGCGCAAGGTTGGCCGATCTCCCGAGGCCGCGCAGATCCGGTCGATGAGTGATTTTGTGCCGCCTTATCCGGCGCGGCCGTCCGCGCCCTTGTCGCCGCTGGCGATGATCGCGGCCGCCCGGCGCAATTTCCTCACGGTGTTCGACGATCCCTGCTTCGAGCTCGAGTTCCTGACGGCCCGGGTATTGGCCCGGCAGGTTTTCGTCTGCAACAGTCCCGACACGGTGGCGCAGGCGTTTATCGCGATGCACGAGAGCTTCCAGCGCAAGACGCCGCAGATGCGCAACGCGCTGCTGCCATTGCTCGGCGACGGCCTGTTCATCAGCGACGGCGAAGTGTGGAAGCGCCGTCGGCGGATCGTGGCGCCGATCATCCACGTCTCGCGGCTGGACCTGTTCGCGCCGCTAATGGTCGAGGCCGCCGCCGAAGCCGTCGAGCGCTGGCTCGCCCAGCCCGTCGGAACCGAGATCGACGTCTTGCGCGAGATGGGCGCGCTGACCGCGGAGATCATCTGCCGTACGATTTTCGGACCGCGCCTCGGCGGCGAGCACGCGACCGAGATCGTCGCATCGTTCGCCGAATATCAGCGGCTGATTGGACAGATCGACCTGCCCTACCTGCTCGGCCTGCCCGATTGGCTGCCCCGCTGGTATCCGGCGCGAGTGCGCCGGGCGGCTCGCCGCATTCACGCGATCCTCGACCAGATCATCGCCGCCGCGCGGGCGCGTCTGTCCAGCGGCGAGAACTCGATGATCCGACTGCTGCTCGACGCGCGCGACCCCGAGACCGGCGACGCCCTCACCCCTGACGCGTTGCGCAACGAAGCCGCGGTGATCTTCATGGCGGGCCATGAAACCACCGCCAACACGCTCGCCTGGGCGTGGTTTCTATTGTCGCAGGCCGGCGAGTGCGAAGCGCGCCTGCACGCCGAATTGGATGAGGTATTGCAGGGGCGATCGCCGACCCTCGATGACGTGCCGCGTCTGCCCTACACCCGCGCCGTGGTCGAGGAGAGTTTGCGCCTCTACCCGCCGGTACCGATCCTCGGGCGCCAGGCGACGGCGGGCGAGGTGATCCGCGACCGCCCGATCCCGCCGGGCTCGCTGTTGCTGGTGATCCCCTGGTTGCTGCACCGCCACCGCCGCTTGTGGGAGCGGCCCGATCATTTCGCGCCCGAGCGCTTCCTGCCGGAGAATGCCGCGGCGCGGCAGCGCTACAGTTATATCCCGTTCGCGGTCGGACCGCGGGTCTGCGCCGGCGCGGCGTTCGGACTGACCGAGGCGATCTTGTGCGTCGCCACCCTGGCGCAACGGGTCAGGTTGCGCCTCGCCCCCGGCGAGGTGGTCGAGCCCGTCTGCCGCCTGACCCTGCGCCCCGGTCACCGCCTGCCGATGCTGATCGAGCGTCGTGTCTGAGAGGCATACGGCGCCGCCCGATCCCCATTTACACGCACGTCGTCTGCGCCGGCGCCGGTGGCGACGCCATTGGATCTACGATCCGCTGTTGGCGGCGCTGAACTATCCGCTCCATCACCTGTTCCGGGTATTGCCGATCGAGTGGGGGTCGGCGATCGGCGGCGCGCTCGGCGTGCTGAACGGGCGATATCGCCTGCATACGGTGCGCGAGCGCGCCAGGCGCGGTTATCGACAATTGTCCGGGGAGGGGGTCACCGCGGCGGACGCCGAGCGGGCGATGGACCGCATGTTCGACCATCACGGACGGGTCATGGCCGAATTCTCGGTACTGCACCGGCTGCGGGCGGAGGGGCGCATCGCCGTCGACGGGGAGGAACACCCGCGGGCGGCCCGCGCCGCCGGACGGCCGGTCATCGTGATGGGGGTCCACACCGGTAATTGGGAGGTGATCGGCCCGACCCTGGTCGGTCTCGGCCTGCGTTTCAAATTCATCTATCAGCCGCCGCGCAGCCGGTTCGAGCACCACATCGCGGTTCGGGCGCGACAACGATACGGGGCGGACCTGCTGCGCCCCGGTGTCGCCGCCGCGCGCGCCGCCTACCGCCTGCTGGTGGCGGAGCGCGGCGTGCTGTTGATCTATGCCGACGACGAGCGTCGGGGCTATGTCAACGCGCCGCTGTTCGGCCGCCCGGTGGGGCCGCGCGCCAATCTCACGACCATCGCGCGGCTCGCGCTGGCGTCCGGCGCGGCGGTGATCCCAACCTATGCCGAACGGTTGCGGGGCGCGCGGTTCCGCGTGACCTTCCTGCCGCCGGTCGAGTTGATCGATCAGGGCGATCCGGCGCTCACCTTGGCCGAGAACGTGCGGCGCCTCGACCGGGTCATCACGCCCTCGGTGCTTGCCCGGCTCGAGCAATGGTACATGCTGGTCGACTTTTACCGCGACTAGCCGGGCTAACGCGGCTCGGCGGTCATCCTGATCCCGCCTTTCGGGTGCAGGTTGGTCCACGCGATCGGCTCGATATTCTGTTCGGGGACCAGGCGAAGGCGGAAATGCTGCGCCACGACCGCCACCGCGACCATGATCTCAACGATCGCCAGCGACGCGCCGATGCAGACGTGCGGGCCGATCGCGAACGGTAGGTAGGCATAGCGCGAGCGTGCGGCGACCCGCTCGGGGCTGAACCGCTCCGGGTCGAAGCGGTCGGGATCGTCCCACAAGCGGCGGTGTCGATGGATCACCCACGGCATCACCGCGACGATCGATTTGCGCGGCACGCGACGGCCGCACACCACGTCATCGGAGACGGCGATGCGCAGCATCGTCGGGGCGGAGGGGTAGAGCCGCAGCGTCTCGTCGACGATTTTGCGCAGGTAGACGAGCCGGGGTAAATCGGCGGCGGTCGGCGTTCGCTCGTCGAGCACCGCCGCGAGCTCGGCGTGTAGCCGCGCCTCGGCCCAGGGGTGCATCGCCAGCAGATACCACAGCCAGGGAAACACCCGCAGCGGAGTCGCCGAGGTCGCCCCGAGAGTCAGCACTTCGTCGCGCAATTCCGCGTCGTCGAGACCGGCGCCGGTCTGCGGGTCGCGGGCATGCGCCGCCCGCCACAGTAAATCCCGGCTGCCGGCATGGGAATCGCCGCGCCGCTCGGCGATCAGCCGGTCGATCAGCGGGTGCAGCGCCAGCGCCTCGTTCCGGCTCGCGCGGGTCCGCCCCAGAAAGCGCAGCCACGACGGCAGCGGGACGAAGTCGAACAGCCCGTATTTTCCGGGATACTGCCCGAGCCGGTACAGGGCCGGGTCCAGTTCGCGATTGTCGGCGGCGAAGACATGGCCGGTTGCCGCGGTGATCAGATGAGCGAAGGTCTCGCCCACGTTGAAGGGCTCCCCCGGCGGCAGACGGCCGAGAAACCGCGCCAGTTCCTCGGCCAGCTCGACGATCATAGGCACGTCGGCGAGGACGGCGCGATGGTCGAGGGTCGGGTTCAGCGCCCGCCGGTGCCGGCGCCAGGTCTCGCCCTCGGCGGCGAGCATGCCGGTGCCGGTACCGAACGCGAACACGCGGCGGATCGGCGGAATTCGCGGGTAGTTGTCGACGTTGTCCTGCATGACCCGGCGGACGCCATCCGGATCGCTGACCGAGAAGAACCGGCCCCAGACATAGCGGCGCTCGACCAACAATTCGTCGAACAATTCCTCGTCGCAGGCGGCAAGCGTGTTGGACAGCCCGATCTTGAGCAGTTTCAGGGTGGAGAGCGGCCGCGCCGGCCGCCGCGGGCCCGCCAGAGCAGGGGCCGATTCAGCCTGGGTCATGCCGTCCCATGTCGCGCCGCTCGATCGTCATCCTCAGGCCGCGGCCCGGGCGCAGGCTGGTCCACGCGACCGGCTCGACCGGGGCCCCCGGCACCAATCGAAAGCGGAAGCGCTGGGCCAGCACCGCGACCGTCCCTAGGATCTCGATCATCGCGAGGCTCGCGCCGATACAGATATGGGGACCGACCGAGAACGGCAGATAGGCATAGCGCGAGCGTGCGGCGACCGGCTCGGGGCTGAACCGCTCCGGGTCGAACCGGTCGGGATCGTCCCACAATTTCCGGTGCCGGTGGACGACCCAGGGCATCACCGCCACGATCGACCGGCGCGGGATCGGGCGCCCACACACGACATCCGCGGTGGCGGCCCGGCGCAGCATCACCGGTAACGGCGGGTAGAGGCGCATCGCCTCGTCCACCACCCGGCGCAGATATATCAGCTTGAACAGGTCCTGCGGGGTCGGCGGCGCGCCGCCCAGCACCTCCTGCAACTCCCGATGCAGCTTGGCCTCCGCCCAGGGATGGACCGCCAGCAGGTACCATAGCCAGCTATAGACCTGCAGCGAGGTCACCGAGGTCGAGCCCAGGGTCAATGCCTCGTCTTCGAGCTCGGGCAGGGTGAGCCGCTCGCCGGTCTGGCGGTCGCGCGCGTTGGCTAGCCGCCACATCAGATCGTGCCCGCCGGCGTAGTTGTCGCGCCGCCGCTCGGCGAACAGGCGTTCGAGCAAGGGGTGCAGCGTGCGCGCCTCGCTCTTGCTCTTGTTGTAGCGATCGACGGAACGGAGCCAGCGCGGCAGCGGCAGAAAATCCAGAAACCGGTACTTGCCCGGGAAATGCCCCATGTGCTGCACCATCGGGTCGATCGCGCGGTCGTCTCCGGCGAAGACCTGACCGGTGGAGCGGGTCAGCAGATGGGTGAACATCTCGCCGACATTGATCTCCTCGCCGGGCCGGAGCTGGTCCAGATGCCAGGCCAATTGCTGCGCCAGTTCGATCAGCATCGGCGCGTCGGCGAAGACGGCCCGGTGGTCCAGGGTCGGGTTCAATGCCCGCCGGTGGCGGCGCCAAATCTCGCCTTCGGCCGATAGCATGCCGGTACCCGAGCCGAATTCGAACACGCGGCGGATCGGCTCGATGCGGGGGTAGTTGTCGACATTGTCCTGCAACACCCGCTTGATGCCGTCGGGATCGCTAACGACGAACATGCGGCCCCAGACATAGCGGCGCTCGACGAACAATTCGTCGAACAATTCCTCGTCGCAGGCGGCGAGCGTGTTGGTCAGCCCGATTTTGAGCAATTGCCAGGTCGACAGCGCGCGAGCCGGGCGCGGCGGCATCGCCAGCGTCGGCACCCGCTCGATCCCTTTGGCGAGCTCGTTGACGAGCGCCATTGCCGAATTCTTTCTCATCCCAACTGTAACCGGGAGCGAGACTAGAGTAATTTCCGCCGGTCCGGGAGCGGGCCGGCGCCGCCAATCCCGACTATGCCCTAAAGGCGCGTCTCGACGGGAGGATACCGATGGCTCTGGCAGTGCGGCGCATCGTCACCGGGCACGATTCGAACGGCAAGGCGATCATCGCCACCGACGAGCGCATGCCCGGCATCAGCAACCCGTCGCGCCCCTATATTTCGCGCTGCGAGGTCTGGTCGACCGACAAGATGCCGGTCGATAATTCCGAGGGTGTGGCCGGAGAGGCCCAGCGCGCCGGGTTCGTCAAGCGCTACAATTATGTCGGCACCGGCCAGGGCACCGTCGTCCGCATCACCGAATTCGCCCCCGGCGCCCCGAAATTCATGCACCGGACCGAGACCGTCGATTACGCGATCCTGCTGTCGGGCGAGTGCGATCTGGAGATGGACGACGGCGTGACCGTGCACATGACCCAGGGCGACATCGTCGTCCAGCGCGGCACGATGCATGCCTGGGTCAATAACGGCACCGTCCCCTGCGTGTTCGCCTTCATCCTGATCGACGCCGACCCGGTCACAGAGGGCGGCAAGCCGCTGACCACCCACTATCCGGCGGCGTGAGCCTTGACCATGGAGATGCGGGACCGAACCGTGATCGTCACCGGCGGCGCCTCCGGGATCGGCCGGGCGACCGCCTTGCTGCTGGCGCGCGAGGGGGCGCGGGTATTCGTCGGCGACCTCGACGAGGCGGGGGGACGGTCGGTCGCCGCCGACGGGACGGCGGAAGGGTTCCGCATCGAATACCTGCCGCTCGACTTGACCCGGCCCGGCTCGATCGCCGAGTTCGCCGCCGCGGTGCATGATCGGGCCGAGCCGGTCGACGGCCTCGTCAATGCCGCCGGCTGGGATCGGATCGAGCCATTCATGCAAAACCCGCCGGAAATGTGGGAACAATTGATCGCGATCAATCTGCTCGGCGCGATTCGGCTGACCCGCGCGGTATTGACCCCGATGGTCGCGGCGATGCAGGGCAAGATCGTCAACATCTCGAGCGACGCCGGCCGCGTCGGCAGCACCGGCGAGACCGTCTACGCCGCCGCCAAGGGCGGGCTGATCGCCTTTACCAAATCGCTCGCCCGCGAAATGGCGCGCTATCGCATCAACGTCAATTGCGTCTGCCCCGGCCCGACCGACACGCCGCTGTTCCAGCGCCAGCCGGAGCGGATGCGCGAGGCATTGACCCGCGCGATCCCGTTTCGCCGCATCGCCGCGCCGGCGGAGATCGCCGAGGCGGTGATGTTCTTTCTCGGCCGCCGCTCGGACTATATTACCGGTCAGGTATTGAGCGTCAGCGGCGGCCTGACGATGGTCGGATGAAGGAGATGGCAGGCATGTCGCGATGGAGCGGGCTGGTTGTTGGCGCGGTATTGCTGGCGCAGACGGCGGCGGCGCAGCAGCCCGGCGATCCCGACGCGCAACGCAACGTCCGCCAGAGCGACCAGTACGAGAGCCTGTTGTGCACCAACCCGGCGTTTCGCGCCCGGCGCATCGCCCAGGAATGCGGTTCGATCGACGACCCCGAGCTGAAGCAGAGCTGCGTTTCCTCGTTCGACTGCGTCAAGCGCCCGCCGCCCGATTACCGCAAGGCGCCGCCGTCGCAGACCATCCGGTGACCCGAAATGTCACATTCTCGTCATTCCCGCGAAAGCGGGAATCCAGGGGCCAAGGATAGCGCGAATGCCCTGGACCCCCGCTTTCGCGGGGATGACGATGGCTGGAGATTTGCTGAAACCCTCAACCCACAAATGAGAGGCGATCATGGCTAATCCCGCGCCCGGCTGGGCCACGAAGCCCGAGCACCGCGTCGACCTGCATCCCGAAACCCGCCGCGTTCGCGTCAGCTTCGCCGGCACGGTGATCGCCGACAGCGCCAACGCGCTGCGCGTCGAGGAGACCGGCCACGGCCCGGTCCACTATTTTCCGGAAAAGGACGTGCGCGTCGATCTGCTGAAACAGACCGAGCACCATACCTATTGCCCGTTCAAGGGCGAGGCCTCGTACTGGACCATCGCGGTCGACGGCGGCGGTGAGCAGCGCCAGTCGGAAAACGCGGTGTGGGCCTATCGCACGCCCTACGACGAGATGATCCCGATGCGCGGGTATTACGCGTTCTATTCGACCCGCGTCGATTCGATCGAAGCATCCTGACATGGCCCCGCCAGCCCAGACCCGCCCGGTCCAGACCCCCCCTATCCAAAACTGGGTCGTCCGCAAGCCCGGCGTGGCGGCGCGCGGCGGCATCGTCGTGTCGCAGAATGGCGTCGCGGCGGCGATCGGCGCCGATGTACTGGCGGCCGGCGGAACCGCGGTCGACGCGGTGGTCGCCACCGCCTTCGCGTTGTCGGTGCGCGAGCCGTGGAACAGCGGGCTCGGCGGGATCGGCTTCATGGTCGTCCATCCCGCAGGGGCGGCGCGGGCCGAGGTGGTCGATTTCGGCCCGATCGCGCCCGCCGGGCTCGACCCCGCCGATTTCCCGCTGACCGGCGACACCGCGACCGAATTGTTCACCTGGGCACGCGTCGAGGGCGACCGCAACATGCACGGGCCGCTGTCGTTCGCGATCCCGAGCGCGGTGCGCGGCTATGCGCTGGCGGTCGAGCGCTTTGGCCGAATGAAATGGCGCGACCTGGTCATGCCCGCCGCCGCGCTGGCGCGCACCGGGTTGCCGGTCGATTGGTACGTGACCGTCAAGGTTGCCAGCGCCGCCTCCGATCTGCGCCGCTATGACGAAAGCCGGCATATCTACCTGCCGGACGGGTTGCCGCCGGTCGCGCCGGCGAACGGCGCGCCGCCGAGCCTCGTGCAGGGGCAGCTCGCCGACACCCTGGCGCGGCTCGCCGATTACGGGCCGGAGGATTTCTATCGCGGCGAGATCGCCCAGGCGATTATCGCCGACGTACAACAGGCCGGTGGCGCCTTGTCGTCGCGGGATCTGGCCGATTGCCGCGCCCGGATCGTCCCGGCGCTCGACATCCCCTATCGCGGCCATGTGTTCCAGGCCGCCTGCGGGCTGACCGCCGCGCCGACCCTCGCCGATATCCTGGCGCGGCTCGGCCGCGAGCGCTTTGGCGCCACGCCCGACGCCGCCTATTTCGCGGCGTTGGTCGACGCGCTGCAGGCGGCCTATGGCGCCCGCCTCGCCGGACTCGGCGATACCGAGACGCAGGACGGGACCTGCACGTCGCACATCACCGCGATCGACCGCGACGGCGGCATCGCCGCGTTGACCACGACCCTGCTGTCGAGCTTTGGCAGCCGCTACGTGCTGCCGCGCACCGGCATCCTGATGAACAACGGGATCATGTGGTTCGACCCGCGGCCGGGCCAGCCCAACTCGATGATGCCGGGCAAGCGCGCGCTGACCAATATGTGCCCGGTCATCGTCGCGCGCGACGGCAAGTCGCTGTTCGGGGTGGGGGCGTCGGGCGGCCGCCGCATCCTCGCGGCGGTGTTGCAGATGGCCAGCTTCGTCATCGATTTCGGCATGACCCCGGACGAGGCCGCGCATCACCCGCGGGTCGACGTCAGCGGCGACAGCGGCGTCGATCTCGACCGCCGGCTGCCGGATTCGGTGTGGCGGGAGCTTTCCAACCATCCCCGCGCCGCTCAGGTCGAGCACACCGTGTGGCCGGCGCAATTCGCCTGCCCCAATTTGATCCTGCGCGGCGCCGACGGGATCAATCGTGGCATCTCCGACGTGATGTCGCCGTGGTCGGCCGCGATCGCCGAGCCGGGGCGCGAGGCGTAACCACTCCAAGTCATTGCGAGGAGCCGAAGGCGACGCGGCAATCTGGATGGCACGAGCCTCGATCGAAATTGCTTCGCGGAGTTTATCTTCGGGCCGGCCAACGGCCGGACCCGTGGGCTCGCAATGAGTCGAGCAAAGCCGGAAGCAGGCTGGTGTCGCGTCGGACAAAAATGCTCTAGTATCACGATGAACGATACGTCCGAAAAATTCCGCGCCAAGCCCCCGATCGTGCGTCCGCGCGACGCGGCATCCCTGATCCTGTTGCGCGGCGAGGGAAGCGATCTCGAACTGCTCGCCGGCCGCCGTCCCGGCCATGTCCGCTTCATGCCCGGGGTCTGGGTGTTTCCCGGTGGCGCGGTCGACGCCGAAGACAACCATCCCTGGCCGGTCGAGGCCGAAGCCGAGAGCCTGCCGCCGCGGCTGCGGCGCTGCGCCCGGGCCGCTCTGCGCGAGACCTGGGAGGAGGTCGGCGTCGTGGTCGGCCGCCCCGCCGCGGCCTCGCCCGGCGCGACGCGCGATGCCTCCGCCGAAAAAGCCTATGCCGAGCGGGGTGTCGTCGCGGCCTTCGACCTGTTGACCTATGTCGGCCGCGCGATCACCCCGAGCACGGTGTTCCGCCGCTTCAACACCCGGTTTTTCGTCGCCGAGGGCAGCCACGTCTTTGGCGATCCGGTGTCGACCGACGAGCTCGAGGATGTCGGCTGGCATCCGATCGGCCGCCGCGAGCTGGCGCCGTTCCGCGACGTCAGCCAATTCATGCTCGCCCAGGCGATCGCATTGCGCGAGGGCACCGCCTCGCCCGAGGCGCCGCTGATGTGCACGGTCAGGAACAAGCGTCGCATCCGGGTTTGCCGCGAGGCGATCCGCGACATCTAGACGACATGTCCGCCTGAGCACGGGGCGACCCTAGGGATCGGCAATTTGCCGATTCCGCCGCCCCGGCCTGCCGCAGCGGGCGCTACAACAACCCGGCCGCGAGATTGACGCTGAGCGCCAGAACCACGGTGTTGAATAGGAACGCGACCACGCTGTGGGCGAGAACGAGGAACCGCCAGGGTCGCGTCATCACCTGAACGTCGGACACCTGGCAGGTCATCCCGATGACGAACGAGAAATAGAGAAAATCCCAGTAGTCGGGGCTGTCGGGGTTGTCCGGAAAGTTGAGCCCGCGCGAGGCGGACAGGTTGCTGTAATAATCGTGCGCGTAATGCACCGCGAAGGCGGTGTGCGCAAACAGCCACGACACCACGATCGTGACGCCGGCGAGCACGGCCAGCGCGAGCGGCAGGCCGCCTTGCGCGCCGCGTCCTTCGCGCACCATGACAAAGATCGCGAACATGCTGAAAAACGCCGCTGCCGCCATCGCCGAGAGAAAGGTCCAGCGGGCCAGATCCTCCTGTTCGGCGCGGCGGCGCATCGAATCCGGCGTGGCTCGCAAGGCCATCAAGAGGGTTAGCCCGAGCAGGACGCAGGCGCCGCTGTCCCAACCGATCACGGCGCGCTGCGAGGGGCTCAGCACGGTCGGCGCCGCCCACGCGGCCGCGATGCCGACGGCGATCGCCACGAACAGGCGCGGGCGCCGCGGCAGCAGCCGCGTCAGACGCGACCCTGGGCGCGACCTCGGGGGCGGCTCCGGGCGCGGCCGCGGCGGGGCAGGGGCGCGAGCGCGCCGGGCCATCGCGCCGTCAGCGCGGCCGGATGCCGAGGCGGGGAATCTCGATCGCGGGGCAACGGTCCATCACGACCGCGATGCCGTGCGCCTCGGCGCGCCGGGCAGCGTCGTCGTCGCGCACGTCGAGCTGCATCCAAACCACCTTGGCGTCGATCGCGATGGCCTCGTCGACGACACCTCCGGCCGCGTCGGTGCGACGAAAGATGTCGACCATGTCGATCTTCTCGGCAATCTCGGCGAGGCTCGCATAGCAGCGTTCGCCGAGGATTTCGCCGCCCGCGACGAAGGGATTAACCGGGATCGCCCGATAACCGTGGCGCTGTAGATAGCGCATCACGCCATGGCTCGGCCGCCTCGGCCGCGGGCTCGCGCCGACCACGGCGACGGTCCGCACCGTCTCGAGGATGTGGCGCAGATAGGTGTCGGGATAAAAATCATGATCCATGATCCTAGTCTTGGCCCTTGCCGCGCCAAAGGGAAGTGGATCATCGTAGGGTCCCGTCCGGGAGACCCTTGATGCCGCTCGATACCCACATGTTGCACCCGTCCCTGGCCTGCGAAGTGCGCGGCCTCGCATTGTGGGAAAAGCAGAGTGCCGAGACCGTCGCGGAACTACGTGCGCTATACGCGCGCTTTGGCGTCTTGGTCTTTCGCCGGCAGGCGCTGAGCGAGGGGGAGCTGGCGGGTTTCTGCGCCCTGCTCGGGCCGCTGGAACGGACCGTGCGCGGCGACTGGGCCTCGCCGAACGTGCCCGAGGTAACGGTGCTGTCCAATCTGAGAGATGGGCTGGGCCGGCCGATCGGCGGGCTCGGCGACGGCGAATTGCAGTGGCACTCCGACCAGTCCTACATGATCAAGCCGGCGACCGGAGCGGCGCTCTACGCGCTCGAATTGCCGCCCGAGGGCGGCGAAACCTTCTGGGTCGATCTGCGCGCCGCCTATGCCGCCCTGCCGCGCAAGCTGCGGGCCGCGATCACCGGAAAGCGCGGTGTCTTCGACTATACCAAGCGACTCGCCGGGTATGGCCGCGAGGCCGATCGGCAGATTTCGGAAGAGGCGAGGCGCCTGACCCCGCCGGTGACGCACGCGCTGGTGCGCGCCCATCCGGACACGGGCGAGCGTTCGCTCTACCTCGATTCGACGACCACGGTCGGGATCGATTACATGGATTTGGCCTCGGGTCTCGCCCTGCTGGACGAGGTCTACGAAAACGCCACAAGCGACGAGTTCGTCTATGCCCACCAGTGGCAGGTGGGCGATCTGGTGGTGTGGGATAACGGCTTCACGATGCACCGGCGCACGCCGTTCGACCCCGAGGCGCGCCGGCTGATGAAACGCATGACGATGAACCTCGACCGCTACCATCACGTCCTCCCCGACGGCGCGCTCGCCCAGTCCGAGGTGGGAATGCCGATTTAGCGCGCGTTTCGCCGGAATTGCGTTGGTGTGTCCTTCAAGACGCGCCCTTCGGACCGGATCCAGGACGCTGACAAACCCCGTGGTTTTTTGCCGGGATTTGTTTTTACAGGTTATTTGATTGCCGGTCTGGGTTTGGCGAGAAGGGTTGCTGGCGGCGAAGCTACCGCTAGGCGGGCTGGAGGGTCGTCCCGGCGATTGCCAGGGCGATCTTTTTGATGTTTTGAGCAGCGGCGGCGAGCAGGCATTGCTCGGCCATTCCATCTCATCCTTAACGCCATGCTGAGAGACCAAGAATCATGGCAAACCGCTCGACACTACAGACAGTCGCTCAGGATAGTTAGTCTTATCAATGCTGTACGTCATCCCCAGGAACCCGGGAAGCGGGCGTCTCGAAGGACGTAGCGCCGCGATGCGGCCGAAATTAGCCCCAGGCAATTACTTCCGCACCAGGGGGCATTTCGACTGCGCCAGCGGCGGGAACGCCTGATCGCCCGGAACCGTCGCCACGAGGCGGAAATAATCCCACGGATACCGCGATTCGGACGGTTTCTTCACCTCGAACAGATACATGTCGTGGACCATCGATCCGTCGGCGCGGATTTTGCCATTGTCGGCGAAGAAATCGTTGATCGGCGCCGCGCGCATCGCCGCCATGACCGGTTCAGTGGCGTCGGTGCCGGCGCTGGCGACCGCTTTCAGGTAGTGCGTGACCGACGAATACACCCCGGCCTGCAGATCGTTGGGCATCTTGTTGACGCGCTCGTAATACCGCTTCGACCAGGCCCGGCTCGCCTCGTTGCGATCCCAATAGAACGACGAGACCAGCATCATGCCCTGGGCGGCATCGAGACCGAGGGCATCGACGACGTTGACCCGCAGCGACATCGCGGTGAGGGTCTGGTTGCCCGGGATCATGTGCAGTTTGGCGGCCTGCTTGATCGCGTTGAGCGTGTCGCCGCCGGCATTGGCGAGGGCGATGACCTTGGCGCCGGACTGCCGCGCCTGCGCCAGGTAGGGGGCGAAATCAGGCGCGTTGAGCGGGTGGCGAGCGTGACCCAGCACCTTGCCGCCTGCCTCGGTCACGATGGTGGCGGTGTTGTTTTCGAGGTCGTAGCCGTACGAATAGTCGACGGTGACGAAGAACCACGAGTTGCCGCCCCGCTTGACGATCGGCGGCGCGAGCGCGTGGGCCACCGCATAGGTATTGGAGACGTACTGCACCGCGGTCGGGCTGCAGGCCTCGTTGGTCAGGCGCAACGCCCCGGGCGCGCTGAACGAGACGATCTTGTCGCGGGTCCGCGCGATGGCCTGGACCACCAGCGCCTGCGACGAGCCGGACACCTCCATCACCGCGTCGACCTGCTTGCGGTCGAACCAGTCGCGGGCGATCGCCGCGGCGCGGTCGCTGTTGTCGCCGTGATCGGCGACGACCACCTCGATCGGCATGCCCAGCACCTTGCCGTCGAAATCCTCGACCGCCATCCGTGCCGCGGCGGTGCTGCCGACCCCGGTGGTGTCGGCATAGGGACCGTACAGATCGAGGATCAGCCCGATCTTGACGATTTGGTCGGAAACCTTGTCCGACCCGGCGCCGGATGGAGCGCCGGATTGAGCGATCGCGGCGGTCGCGGCGAACAGCGCGACCGCGAGCGCGGCGGGCAGGGTCAACAGCTTCGCGGCTCGGTGGTTCAGCACGATCGGTAAACCTCGTCGAAAATCGCGGTGCGGACGATACCGTCGCCGCCGACGTAGCCGCGATACATCCCGACGCTGTTGAACGGCAAGGCAATCGTGCCGTCCCGGTCGACGGCGACGACCCCGCCCGTCCCGCCGGCTGTGCCGACGGAGGCGATGACCTCGCGCGCGGCCAGATCGAGCCCCTGGCCGGCATGGCGCATGCGGGCGGCAATCTCGTGCGCGACGGCAAGGCGGATGAAGAACTCGCCATGACCGGTGGCCGAAACCGCGCAGGTCGCGTTGTCCGCGTAAGTGCCGGCGCCGATGATCGGGGTGTCGCCGATCCGGCCCGGCGCCTTGCCGCTCATCCCGCCGGTCGAGGTGGCGGCGGCGAGATGGCCGCCGTGGTCGCGCGCGACCGCGCCGACCGTGCCGTGCCGCCTGGCCTCGTCATCCTCGGCGATGCCGCGGCGCCGCTGGTCGAGCGTTTCCTGCATTGCCCGCCATCGCTCGGGCGTTTGAAAATAATCGCGCTCGACGAATTCGAGCCCCCGCGCCCGGCAGAACGCGGTCGCGCCCGCCCCGGCGAGCAGCACATGCGGCGAGTGTTCCATCACTGCGCGCGCGGCCAGGATCGGGTTGCGCGGCCCCCAGATGCCGGCGACCGCGCCGGCGCGCCGGTCGCATCCGTCCATGATCGCCGCGTCCATTTCCTGCGTCCCGGCTTCTGTGAACACGGCGCCTCGACCGGCGTTGAACAGCGGATCGTCCTCAAGGGTGACGACTGCGGCGGTGACGGCGTCGAGCGCATCGCCGCCAGCGGCGAGAATGTCGCGCCCGGCGATCAATGCCCGACGCAATCCGGCGTGGTAATGCCGCGAGCGCTCCGGCGACAGCGCGTCCGGGCGCGGAGTACCGGCGCCGCCGTGAACGGCTAGCGCGAAGCCGCGGGTGGGGACGGGGGCGGTCTCAACCATCAGCCTGGCGCGTTCCTCGCGAACATGGTCCCGGCGACGAGCTTAGCGCGATAGCGCGCGGCGCGGTATGGTGCGGGATATCGATCAAGGGTTCGGCGGGCCAGGGGTTCGACGGGCCAGGGGTTTGGCGGGCGGGAGTACGGATTGTGCGTGGCCTGACGCCGAACCGGCAAGAGCGCGAGATCGCGGGCGCGCCAAACCGGCTAGCCGCCGCGGCGGTGCCGTCGCGGCTCACGGATTGGCTGCGGCTGGCGCTGATCGGGCTGGGGATTTCGGTGGTCCCGCTCGATACCTCGGTCAATATCGCCTTTCCCGACATCACCCGCAGCTTCGACCTGCCGATCCCGATGATCCAGTGGGTCGTGATCTGCTATGTGCTGACTCATGCCGGGCTGATGCTCGCCTTTGGCCGGATCGGCGATATGTGGAGCCATGCCGGCGTGTTCCGCGTCGGCCTGTTGTGGAGCGTGTTCGCGTTTCTGTTGTGCGCCGCCGCGCCGAGCTTTGGCTGGCTCTTGTTTTTTCGCTTCCTGCAGGGAATCGGCGCCGGGCTGATCATCAGCTGCGCCCCGGCATTGGTAACCAGCCTTTATGCCGAGGCGCGACGCAGCCACGCGCTCGGCATCTTCACCCTGATGTTCGCGCTCGGTTCGGCGCTTGGTCCCCTGATCGGCGGCGTGCTGGTGGCGCGCTGGGGCTGGCCGGGAGTGTTCTGGTTTCGCGCGCCGATCGCGCTGACCGCGCTCTTATTGCTGCGCGGATTGCCGGGCGCCGGGGCGCGCGCCGGCCGCGGGAGCTTCGACATCCTCGGCGCCCTGTTGCTGGCCTGCGGTCTGACGGGGTTTCTGCTTACGGTCAACGCCTTGCCGCGCCTGGGCGGCGAAGATCACCTCGCGCTGGCGCTGATCGCCGCGACGGCAGCGAGCCTTGCCGGGTTCGTGCGGTGGGAGCGCCGCGCCGCCCGGCCAATCGTCCAGGTCGAATTGTTCCGCCGGCCCGGCTTCGCGGCGATCATGATCGCCAATGTCGTGATGTACCTGTCGACGTTTTCAGTGATGCTGTTCGCGCCCTATTATCTGGTCCGGTTCACCCTCCTGCCATTGCCGCTCGCCGGCGCGGTGCTCGCTGCCGGGTTCGCCGCGATGGCGCTGGCGTCGCCGCCGGCGGGCTGGCTGGTCGCACGGCTGTCGGCCGGCCGCATCGCCCCGCTCGGCGCCGTGGTGGCGGGCGGCGGGCTGTTCCTGGTCGGCCTGTGGCAGCCGGGCACGTCCGTGGTGGTGATGGTGCTCGCGCTATCGGTCCAGGGGCTGGGGATGGGTTTCTTTCACGTCGCCTCGATGGAGATCGTCATGGCGTCGCTGCCGATCACCCAGCGCGGGGTCGCCGGCAGCCTGTCGATGCTGACCCGCACGATCGGCACCGTCACCGGGGCCGCGGCGCTGACGATTGGCTTTTCCTTGGTCGAGTTCGGGGCGATTGCCGCGGGCGCCGGCTCGGGAGAGGCGTTTCTCTCGGCGTTCAGCGCGATCTTCCGCGTCGCCGGGGTCGCGGCCGCGGCGGTCGCGATATTGGTTGCCTGGTCGGCGCGCGGCCGAAGCTGAGCCGGAGACACAAAATCCGAACGCCACCGCGAGGGCGGGGGTTTACACCGGGGCCGGGCGCACCGAGCTATGGTGGTGACCATCCAGGGAGGCAGCGCATGGACGACCATATCTACCGGGTCATTCAGATCGTCGGTTCGTCGGAGCTGAGCATCGAGGACGCGATCCAGCGCGCGGTCACCCGCGCCTCGCAGACATTGCGGCACCTGCGCTGGTTCGAGGTGGTCGAGACCCGCGGCCATGTCGAGGACGGCAAGGTGAGTCACTATCAGGTCACCCTGAAGATCGGCTTTACGATCTCCGAGCCGGGCGAGGCCTGACTTATGGCCAAGGCCTATCTCGCGGTACGGGCCGAGGTGCCCGAGGCGGAGCGGGCGCGGTTCGATCACTGGTACGCGACCGACCACCTGCCCTGCGCACGCGAGGCGTTCGGCGCCCTGCGTGCGTGGCGCTGCTGGAGCCGCTCGGACCCCGGCGTGCATGTCGCCTTCTACGAGTTCGCGTCGGTCGAGGCCGCCGAAGCCGTGGTCAACTCCGACGCGATCAAGCCGCTGGTCGCCGATTTCGACCGGGTGTGGGGCGATCGCGTGCCCCGCCGCCGGGCGGTCCTCGACATCGTCCAGGAAATCTAGGGTCCCGCCGCCGCGCCGGGCGGTAACCGGTGCCCTTGCCGAGCAAGGGCACGATCGGTGATGCTTGGCTAGACCACCCAGGGAGCTGCCATGAGCATCGACGACGCCGTCAATATCGAAGACCTGCACCAGATGGCGAGGCGCCGCCTGCCCAAGATCGCCTTCGACTTCATCGAGGGCGGGGTCGAGGACGAGCGCGGGCTCGACCGCAATCGCGCCGCGTTCCAGAAGCATCAATTATTGCCACGCTATCTGGTCGACGTGTCGAAGCGCGACCAGTCGCAGACCTTGTTCGGTCGCAAATATTCGAGCCCGTTCGGCATCTCGCCGACCGGCACGGCCGGCCTGTTCCGCCGCGGCGCCGATATGATGCTGGCCGAGGTGGCGCGCGAGGCCAACATCCCCTACATCATGTCGGGCGGCAGCAACGCGTCGATCGAGACCGCCGCCAAGGTCGCGCCGGACAATAGCTGGTATCAGCTCTACGCCGCCCGCGACGGCAAGATTTCAGAGGATTTGATCCGCCGTGTCGCCGATGCCGGGCTCGGCGCGGTGGTGCTGACCGTCGACGTGCCGGTACGGCCGCGCCGCGAGCGCAACATCCGCAACCGCTTCGCCAGTATCCGCGGAACCTGGCTCAAGGCGGCATTGAGCCTCAAGCCGTCGATATTGGCTGAGGCGATGACCCATCCCGGCTGGGTCATCGAATATGTCCGCCACGGCGGCACCCCCAATCTGGAAAACTGGGTGCCTTACGCGCGGCCGGGCGCCAGCGTCGACGAGGTGGTCGATCTGTTCGGCACCAACACGCCGGCGCATTCCCAGACCTGGCGCGAGCTCGAGAGCTACCGCAAATTGTTTCCGCGCAATTTGATCGTCAAAGGAATCATGAACCCGGCCGACGCCTTGCGCTGCGCCGAGATCGGCTGCGAGGGGGTCATCGTCTCGAACCACGGGGCGCGCCAGCTTGACCAGGCGCCGGGGTCGCTCGACGTGTTGCCGGCGATCAAGGCGGCGGTCGGCGACCGCATGACGGTAATGCTCGACAGCGGCGTGCGCCGCGGCGCCGACATATTGATCGCGCTGTGCCTGGGGGCGGAGTTCTGCTTTTTCGGCCGGCCGACCCTATACGGCGCGGTCGCCGGCGGATTGCCGGGGGTGAAAAAGGCGGTCGATATTTTCCGCACCGAGATCGATCTGGTGATGGGCCAGATCGGCTGCCCAAGCCTCGACCAGCTCGGTCCCGACTTCCTGTGGCAGGACGACTGGCAGCGCAACCGCTGAGTTGCGCTTCTTTCGTCATTCCGGCGGAAGCGGGAATCCAGGACCCAAGGCCAAATTCGCGCCGACGCCGCTGGACCCCCGCTTTCGCGGGGGTGACGGCAGAAGAGTGGCGTTCCTTGAGAGCGATCAGTCCGCGGCAGGCCGGCGCGGGGTCAGGTGCGGCGCGTCGAGCCCGACGCCGACCAGTTTGCCAAACAACTCCGTGAGCTTGCGATGGTCGGCCTCCGGCAATGGCGGTTTCAGGATCGAGGTGATGTTGGTGCGCAGGTGCGCCGGGCTGCCGGTGCCAAACAGCACGACATCGACCCCGGGCTCGCGGCGTACGAAGCGGTATGCCGCGTCGGGCACGCTGGTGGCGCCGCCGTCGTGGATCAGGAAGCCGAGCGGGTTTTCCGCCTCGGCCAGCGCTCGCGGCACCTCTCCCGCCGCCGCCAGATCGCGCACTGTCGCTGCGAGCCGTTCGGGCTGCGAGAAGATGTTGCGCACCGCGAACATTAAGAGCGTGCCGATGGAATGTTCGCGCGTAAGCGGGAACACCCGCTCGCGGGCGTTCTGGTGCATCGTCGAAAACCCGACCATGACCACGTCCCAGATCCCATCGGCGGCGGCGCGGTGCAGAGAATCATGTTGCAAATCGTGCGGCGCGGTCTCGGTGATGCCGAGAAAACGGAACTTGCCCTTGTCCCTTTCCTTGAGAAGGGCGGGGGCGATCTCGTCGCGCGCATGCTCGTAGGCATGCGGCGGCACGCCGTGGAGCTGATAGACGTCGACGCAGTCGGTGCCGAGCTCGCGCAATGAGTTGTCGAGGCTGGCGACCGCGCCGGCGGCGGTCGAGTTCGGGGTGCTGACGTTGAACGGCGCCTTGGTGCAGATCACCGCCCGGTCGCGCGGCACCGATTTGAGCGCCTTGCCGAGCACGCTCTCGGTGCCGTAGGCGGCGGCGGTGTCGAACAGATTGACGCCCAATTCCATCGCCTGATGGATGATGCCGATCGCGTGGTTCTCGTCGCTTCCGGTGCCGAGCCCCAGCCGGCTGAACCCGCCGCAGCCGAGCCCGGCGACACTGACCCGCAGCCCGGTCCGCCCGAGCGTGGTGTAATCCATCAATCCACCTGTCCTTTTGTTGTCGCCGACAGCCTAACCAGGCATAGCGACCGCGCAAGCATCGCGCCGCCGATTTGCGCCGCGTTGGACCTTATGGCCATCGAGTAGCTATATTCGGCACATGAGCATTCATAGCGTCGCTGAAGCAAAGAACAAGCTGTCCGAACTGATCAACCGCGCCCTGAGCGGCGAGGGTATCGTGATCACCCGCCACGGCCACCCCGTCGTCGAGCTGAAACCAGTCCAACCGCCGCCGAAATTGACGACCGAGGCGGATTTGGAGTGGCTGAGGGCGCAGCGGGCGAAGCTTCCGCCATCCGATGTCGATGCAGCGACCTTCGTGCGCCAAATGCGGGAAGAAGGCGAGGAGTGAGTTGGTATCTCGACACGAACGTTATCGTGGCGCTGCTTACTCCCGAACTTCTCAGCTTGCGTGCAGACGGGTTTTTGGCGAACAACTCAGACGGATTGATTGTCAGCGATTTCGCTGCAGCGGAGTTCGCGGCCGTCATCGCGCGTCGCGTCCGTATGCGGAGCTTTACGCCTGCCGCAGGGCGTCAGGCGCTCGCGACTTTCGATACCTGGGTCACTCGGTCGGCCTGGCGGATCGAGATGAACGCCGTCGATGTCGCGGCGGCGGACGCCCTTCTCCGGCGGCTCGACCTGACATTGCTGACCCCTGACGCGATCCATATCGCGATCGCGCGGCGCCTCGGCGCCACTATCGTCACCTTCGACCGCGTGTGATGGCCGGGAGCGCCCGCGCGCTCGGTATGGCAGTGGTGACGCCGTAGAGGATTGTCGTCCGGCGGGTAAATGGGCGATCCTCTCCCGGAAATGGCGTATCCGACGCCGCTCCGGGGGGCAGAAGACGATGAAGCTCGATCAAGCCGTCAATATCGAAGACCTGCACCAAATGGCCAAGCGGCGGCTGCCGAAGATCGCCTTCGATTATATCGAGGGCGGGGTGGAGGACGAGCGCGGCCTCGCTCGCAATGCCGCGGCGTTCCAGAAGCACCAGTTGCTGCCGCGCTATCTGGTCGACGTGTCGGTGCGCGACCAATCGCAGACGATTTTCGGCCGCAAATATTCGAGCCCGTTCGGCATCTCGCCGACCGGCGGGACAAGTCTGTTCCGCAATCATGCCGATTTGATGCTGGCCGAGGCGGCGCGCGACGCCAACATCCCCTACATCATGTCGGGCGGCAGCAGCGAGACGATCGAGGCGGCGGCCAAGATCGCCCCGAACAATCACTGGTACCAGCTCTATGCCGCGCGCAAGCCGGAGATCAACGCCGATCTGATCAAGCGCAGCGCCGACGCCGGGCTCGGCGCGCTGGTATTGACGGTCGACACGCCGGTAGGGTCGAAGCGCGAGCGCAATCAGCGCAACGGGTTCTCCAACATCCGCGGCGGGCTGTTCCAGGCGTTGAGCCTGAAGCCGTCCATATTGCTGGAGGCGATGACCCATCCCGGCTGGATCGTCGAGTATCTGAGGCGCGGCGGCGGCACCCCGATGCTGGGCAATTGGCAGGCCTACGCGCCCGCGGGGTCGAACGCCGAGGAGGTGTACAAATTCGCCTCGTCGGTGCGCCCGTTCAACGCCCAGACTTGGCGCGATCTGGAAACCTACCGCAAATTGTTTCCGCGCGCCCTGGTGGTCAAAGGCATCATGAACCCGGCCGACGCGGTGCGCGCGCTCGAAGTCGGCTGCGACGGCATCCTGGTGTCGAACCACGGCGGCCGCCAACTCGACCAGGCGCCGGGCTCGCTCGACGTATTGCCGGCGATCAAGGCGGCGGTCGGCGACAAAATGACGATATTGCTCGACAGCGGCGCGCGGCGCGGCGCCGATATATTGATCGCGCTGTGCCTGGGGGCGGATTTCTGCTTCTTCGGGCGGCCGACCCTCTATGGCGCCGCCGCCGGCGGATTGCCGGGGGTCAAGAAGGCGGTCGAGATTTTCCGCAACGAGATCGATCTGGTGATGGGCCAGATCGGCTGCCCGAGCCTCGACCAGCTCGGCCCGGACTTCCTGTGGCACGACGATTGGCGGCGCAACCGCTGAACTGCTAGACCACATGTCCGCGTGAGCACGGGGCGACCCGTCAGTGCGCGTCGGGAGAGCGGCTAGGTCCGTTCAGGGCCGACAGCCGTCGTTAGTGATCGGTTGGCGGTGACCGCGCGCGCCGCGCGCCGCGGGACACTGCCGCGCGCGGCGTGATTTCGCGTTGTCGGCGGGCGCGGAAATGCGCCATGTTGCGGCGCGCTTGGGAATTCGTGCCGCCGGGAGCTGATTGGACATGAGACTTAACGACGCCGTCAATATCGAAGACCTGCATCAAATGGCCAAGCGGCGGCTGCCAAAGGTCGCCTTCGACTTTATCGAGGGCGGGCTCGAGGACGAGCACGGGCTCGAGCGCAACACCGCCGCGTTCCAGAAGCATCAATTATTGCCGCGCTATCTGGTCGACGTGTCGAAGCGCGACCAGTCGCAGACCTTGTTCGGTCGCAAATATTCGAGCCCGTTCGGCATCTCGCCGACCGGCGGAGCCGGGTTGTTCCGCCGCGGCGCCGATCTGATGCTAGCCGAGGCGGCGCGCGAGGCCAATATCCCGTATATCCAGTCCGGCTCCAGCAACGATTCGATGGAGGCGGCGGCCAAGGTCGCGCCGGACAACACCTGGTATCAGCTCTATGCCGCGCGCGACGGCAAGATTTCCGAGGATCTGGTCCGCCGCGCCGCCGATGCCGGGCTCGGCGCATTGGTGCTGACCGTCGACGTGCCGGTGCATTCCAAGCGCGAGCGCAACCAGCGCAACGGCTTCGCCAATATCCGCGGCAGCTGGCTAGGCGCGGCGTTCAGTCTCAAGCCGTCGATCCTCGCCGAGGCGTTGACCCATCCGGCGTGGATCTATGAATACGTCAAGAACGGCGGCACCCCGAACCTCGACAACTGGGCGCCCTACGCGCCGCCGGGGGCGTCGCCCGACGAGGTGGTCAAGTTCAACCGCGCGCAGGTGCCGGCCCATGCGCAGACCTGGCGCGAGCTCGAAATCTACCGCAAATTGTTCCCGCGCAACCTGATCGTCAAAGGCATCATGCACCCGGCCGACGCGGTGCGCGCCGCCGAGATCGGCTGCGAGGGGGTGCTCGTCTCGAACCACGGGGCGCGCCAGCTCGACCAGGCGCCGGCCTCGCTCGACGTGTTGCCGGCGATCAAGGCGGCAGTCGGCGATCGCCTGACGGTAATGCTCGACAGCGGCGTGCGCCGCGGCGCCGACATATTGATCGCGCTGTGCCTGGGAGCGGATTTCTGCTTTTTCGGCCGGCCGACCTTGTACGGCGCGGTGGCGGGCGGCCTGCCAGGGGTCAAGAAGGCGGTCGACATCTTTCGCGGCGAGATCGATCTGGTGATGGGCCAGATCGGCTGCCCGAGCCTCGACCAGCTCGGCCCGGATTTCCTTTGGCAGGACGATTGGCAGCGTAACCGCTAGGCGTTTCCGGGTCGTCATGCCCGCGCCAGATGATGACGTCGGCGCTCAACATGCGACGATCGCCGATGTGCAACGGGCGCTAGCCGCCGGTAAGACCACCGCGAGCGCGCTGACCCGCGCCTATCTGGCGCGGATCGAGGCTTACGATCGCGCCGGGCCGCGGCTGAACGCGGTGCGTGAAATCAACCCCGACGCGCTCGCGATCGCCGCCGCGCTCGACGGCGGGAAGCCGAGCCGGCGCCGTCCGCTCGCCGGGATCCCGATCCTGGTCAAGGACAATATCGCCACCGCCGACCGCCAGCACACCACCGCCGGCTCGGTTGCTCTGGCCGAGGCCCGCGCCAACCGCGACGCGACCGTGGTGGCGCGGCTGCGCGCGGCCGGCGCGGTGATTCTCGGCAAGGCCAACCTGACCGAGTTCGCCAACATTCTCGCGATCGACATGCCCTCGGGCTACAGCTCGCTCGGCGGCCAGGTCAGAAATCCCTACGCGCCCGAAATCGACGCCCGCGGCGTGCCTTTCGTTCCGCCGGGCGGGTCGAGCTCGGGGTCGGCGGTCGCGGTCGCGGCGGGGCTGTGCGCGGCGGCGATCGGCACCGAGACCTCGGGCTCGCTGCTGTCGCCGGCGAGCCAGAACGGCCTGGTCACGGTCAAGCCCACGGTCGGGCTGATCAGCCGCGCCGGCATCATCCCGATCGCGCACAGCCAGGATACCGCCGGGCCGATGACCCGCACCGTGCGCGACGCGGCGATCCTGCTCAACGTACTCGCCGGGCGCGATCCGCTCGACCCGGCGACGCGGAAGCCGCGGCGCGTGCCCGACTACACCGCCGCGCTCGACGCGGACGGGCTGCGGGGCGCGCGCATCGGCGTGCCCGATGATTCTTCCGATCCGGCCAACGCGGTCTACTACCGCGGGCTGTCGTCGCGCGGGGCCCAGATCATGCAACAGGTCGTCGCCACCCTGGAGGCGGGGGGCGCGACGATCGTGCGCGCCAACATCCCGACCGCGGGGTGGATCGGCGGCCCCGGCACCCACATGGCGATCCTCAACCGCAACCCGGAAAGCGCCACCCGGGACGCGGCAGCATACCGGCCGATCGTGTTCGTCTATGAGTTGAAGGCCGACCTCAACGTCTATCTGCGCGATTGGGCCGTCGGCACGGAGGTCAAGACCCTCGCCGACATCATCGCCTTCAACCGGGCCAATTCGGACCGCGCGCTGCGCTTTGGCCAGGATTTGTTTCTCGCCGCCGAGGCGACGCGCGGCGATCTGAGCGAGCTCGAATATCGCGCGGCACGGGCGATGGATCTGCGCTCGGCCAAGGACCAGGGGCTCGACGCCTACATGGATTCGCATCGACTCGACGCGGTGCTGTTCCCCGGCGCCAGCGGCGCCGCGATCGCCGCCAAGGCCGGCTATCCCAGCGTGCAGGTGCCGGCCGGCTTTATCGCGAGCGCGGGTGGCCCGCAGACACGGGAATATCCGCTCGGCGCGACCTTCGCCGGGCGGGCGTGGAGCGAGGATGTATTGCTGCGCCTCGCTAATGCCTTCGAGCAGGCGACCCTGGCGCGGCGCCCACCGCCCGGAATGCCGCCGCTCGACCCCGAGGTCGCGATCTGAAAAGCGCCGCCGCGGCGGATTGCCGCGTTCGTCCGATGCCGGGTAACGTCGTCTTGGTTTCGTCAACATCTGCGGCGATCAGTTTGTCGCCGGCACGATCCTCCGCTATGAACGCCGGTTCCGGGCGGGCGGTTCGCGTACAGCTCAATGACGGGCCAGGGGACAAAGTCGTGGGCGACATCATGGTGGGCATGTTCGGAAAACTCGCCAAGCACGGCATGGCGAAATTCGCCGCGTTGATGTCGGCGGTGGTGGTCGGCGTCGCCGCCAATCTGGTAATCGATTACATCCGTCCCAACGATCCCAAGCCCGCCGCGTTCCGCGACGTCGCGCCGGCCGCGTCCCCCGCTGCGATGGCCGCGCCCGCTCCGGTCCCCCCGATGCAGCCGATCGCCCCGGCGGCGGTCGCGCCGATCCCGACGGTCAAGATGCTGCCCGACCCACCGGTTACGGTCGCGTTGCCCTCGCCGGCGAAACCCGTGCCGACCCTGCATTTGCCCGAGCCGTCGAGAACGGTCGACCTGCCGATGCCCGCGATGTTGGCGCCGCCATTGAGGCCCGCCGCGTTGCCGCTGGAAACTTCGCCGACCGCCGTCGCGCCGATGTCGCTGATCCCGCCCGAGGCGACCAGGGAAGTCCCGGTGCCGCCGAAGCCGGGCAAACCGTCGGAACTCCCGGTCGAAGCCACCGCCGCCCCGATTCTCGCGCCGGGCGGGATGAACCCGCCGGTGCCCGGCGCGCCGGTGTCGCTGTTGCCGGTGCCGATCGCCCCGCCCGTCGAGGCCGCCGACCAATTGCCGCCCAAACCAGTCAAACCCGGCCCCGGCAGCGGCGGGTTGTATTAACCTCGCGGCGACGGCCGGACAGCCGGTCTCACGGCTTGGTGCCGACGCAGCAATGCAATGGGTTGGCCATCATTAGCAGCCCGTCCGCTTTGGCCTTGTCGCGGGCGGCATGCCAGATTTCGAGCTCGTCCGAGGTCAACAGCGACAATACGTGCTCCTCGCGGTAGCGCCAGATCGGCCCGTCCGGCCGGTCGAGGGTCAACAAGAACGGGAACGCGACGAGGTCGCCAAGCCCGGCCTGTCGCATGCGGCGGTAGAGGCTGGCATCGGCGACGCCGCCCCGCCCGACCGATTGCGGCGGCGGGGTGATCTTGGCGCGGATCGGCTCCGGCAATTCGAGGTGCCACCATTGCGGCAGGTCAATCGCGCGCACGATGATTCCGATCCGCCCGCCCGGCCGGGTCACGCGCACCATCTCGGCGATGGCGCGGTCGGCGTCGCACTCCTCGATCACGGTCACCGAAAACACGCAATCGAACGATTGGTCGGGGAAAGGCAATGCCTCGGCGTTGCCGGGGGTGAAGTCGATCCGCCCGGCGAGCCCGTCTTCCGCCGCCAACGCGGCCGCCTCGCGCAACAGATACGGGCTGGCGTCGACCGTCGTGATCGGATTTTCCGGTCCGAGACGGTGCGCCAATAGCCGGTCGAGAGAGCCGGCGCCGCTGCCGACATCGAGGATCGCCTCGCCGGACTTGGGCATCATCAGATCGATCAGATTGCTGAACATCGCGCGGTAGGTCGGCATCCGCGCCCGGTCTTCGAGCGCGGCGACGCCGCCGAGATGGCGCCCGCCCAGGCTGATCACGGTGAAGTGCTGGGATAGGGCCGGGATCGCCGGCTCCCATTGCGACGGCGCGAGAAAGAACGGCAGCAGGATCAGGGCCGGCCCGGCCCCGGCGATGCGGTAGGTGATGCCGGCGTGGCTGCCCTCCGCCGCGCCGGCGCGCGGGGTGTCGGCCGGAAACTCGCCGAGAAACGAGATCATCCGCCCGGTCAAGGCGCCGCCGCAATCGGCGACGACATCGGCCCAGCCGGTCGCCTCGTAATTGTCGAGCAGAAAGCGCTCGGCGCCGTTGAGCCGGCCCCAGGCGCGGGTGGTCACCGCTTCGGTCGGCCCGTATTCGCCGGCGACCATCAACAGCCGGTCGGCGACACCCGCGAACGGCGCCGGGTCGAGCCGCACCGGGGTGCACAGCACGATGCCGCCGAGCCGCTCCGGATATTCCGCGGCGAGACCGGAGAGGTCGGGCGGGATCTGGGTCGCGACATGGGCGCGCGCCAGGCCGAGGTGATCGAAGAGGGCGACCAGCCGCGCCGCCGGGTTCATGTCGTCGTTCATGCCACTATCCCGGCCGCCCGCATCGCTGCGATCTCGGAATCGCTGTAGCCATATTGGCGCAATACCTCGTCGCTGTTCTCCCCGACCGCCGGCGCGGTGCGGGGCGGCACCTTGTCCTGACCGGCGAGGAAGAACGGGCTGTCGATCGTCCACAAATCGGGCTCGTCGGCATAGGGCCGCAGGAAGCCCGCGGCCAATACCTGCTCGTCGTGGCGGATATCGTCGACCCGGCCGACGACGCCGAAGATCAGCCCGGCGTCGTCGAGGGTCTTGCGCCAATGCGCGAGGTCGTGCTCGGCGAACAATTTATCGAGAATCCCGACCAATTCGCGCGCGTGCTTGTCGCGCCCGGCGTTGGTGGCGAAGCACTCGTCGTCGAGGATCGGCGCGTCGAAGCAGGATTTGAACTTATCCCAGCGCCATTCGTCGGCGGCGATCGACAGCAGCAGCCAGCGCCCGTCGCGGCATTGGTAATGCACGCGCAATGCTGAGAGCGCCTTCGCGCGCGGCGGCTGCGGCCGCACCTCGTCACCGCACAATGCCGCCTGCACCGAGCAGGCGTTGGCCCACAGCCCGTTGGCGAGCAATGACGATCCGACGTAATTGCCCTTGCCGGTCTTCTCGCGCTGATAGAGCGCGGTGACGATCGCGCCATAGGTGCCCATCGCCGACGGATGATCGCCCATGCCGGGCAGCGAGCGCGCTGGGTTGACCTCCTCGCCGGCCCGCACGAGGTCCATCAGCCCAGTGCGCGCCCACCACGCGGTCGCGTCGAAGCCGGGCTTGCTCGCCTCCGGGCCGGTCTCGCCATAGCCGGTGAACGAGGCATAGATCAGCCGCTCGTTCAGGTGCTTGAGGTGGTCATAGGTGATGCCCAGCCGGCCGCGCGCCGGCGGCGGATAGTTGGTGATGAACACGTCGGCGGATTCGACCAGCCGGTACAATACCGCGCGCCCCGCATCGGTGCGCAGAGCGAGCGCCAGGCC
>Ga0080064_1001013_pt1 | contig 63742 bp, 62 predicted proteins | sample Subgrocontami54m_FD_69260 | JGI IMG/M metagenome (GOLD analysis project Ga0080064, IMG submission 69260) | Subsurface groundwater microbial communities from S. Glens Falls, New York, USA - GMW46 contaminated, 5.4 m (SPADES assembly) (version 2) ... | reverse complement strand
GGTGAATGATAAGAATTCGCGTTTGAGGGCTGGCCGCAGCGAAATCAAATTCCCTGCCGCTACCGGGCGGCGAGTGACCGTGATGATCTCGGAGCGCCTACTGAACCACCCCCACGCCGCTTCCGCCCTCTTTTGAGGAAGGACGGTATCTGACAAGGTTGCGTCATGTCAACCGGCCCCTGATTTGTGGGCAGAGGTAAACATCCGTTCCTCAGTTGGTTTGGATTTTGTCTGCCGGCCCAAACAGAATCTCGACACCGGCCCGAACGCGACTCAATTAGGCGGTGACATCGGCTTTATCTTTGTCACCGGCCAATAGACACACGGGGTGGATTTTTCTATCTCTCACAATAGGTCGAGAAAATCTTTCTCGGCTATACCAGCGTCACGGAGCATCTTTCGCAGCAGAACCGGACCGATTTCTTCCCTGGGGTGAACCGTAAATACCAGGGTGCGACCATCACGATGCCTGAAGAAGTGGTGGCTACCCTCAATTCGAACTGCCTCGAAGCCAAGGCGCTCGACCGCACGTTTGAAGCGGGAAGGTTTGATGGAGGGGAGACGGATGCTCAGACGCGAACCTCTACCGTGACGACTTCGGGGCCTGGTCGTAACGGTTTTGGTATGGATCCACGCTCCTCCTGTAGAGTCTCAATGGCAAAGAGGATTGTCTGCTTAATACGGGCCAAGACTTCACGGCGGGTACGACCTTGAGCAAAACAGTGCAGGCCAGGTACGCTCGCTACCCAATGTGAATCACCCTCTTGGGGAGGTTCTAGAACAATCTTATAACGGCGCGTCACAATTATAAAATTACCAACGACACTCCGAGATGTCAAACAAAAATTAAAAATCAGTGGTAGGAATTCGCTTTTGAGGGCTGGGCGCAGCGAAATCAAATTCCCTGCCCGCCAACACCCGCAAAACCCTACAGAGTGCAAAATTTGATGGCCTCATCCAGCGGGCTTGACCAATCCATTCTACCGGGCTTAAATGGAAGCTATGAGCCAATCGGATGAAGAACTGGGCGGGCGTGAGAATGCGGATCTCTTCCACCACGGAGTGGTTACGAAGCTCTTTCCGAGCAACAACCTCGGGTTGATCCGCGTTCAAAACGGCCGTGAAGTCCCTTTTTCCTTTGATCTGGTCATCCTTGTGGGTGAGGTCAAGAGGCCGAGCGACCTCAGGGAAGGGCAGGAAGTGGGATATGATGTCGGCTGGACTTCCAACGGGCTCCGGGTGACGAAAATCAAGACCTATCCCCATTCCTCCCCGGGCCAAAGCGAATCTTCCTAAAACGGCAGCGAAGTTAAAGCCAAAATCTGTCTCGACAGGATTTCTCCCACAAAGACTCCCAGAAGAGCAATATAAAAGAGTCCCGTCGCAGCCATCGTGTGAGGGATCTTCAAGGTTCTCCAGATCATGAAGGAGAGGACCAGGGGGGCCGCCTGAGAGATCAAGACGCGGGCCAGGAAGAGCCAGAAATGGTTCGTCCAGGCGATCTCTAGAGCGGCGCGAGTCTCAGGCATTCCGACGGCGTAAAGCAAAACAAGCGTCATCCAGAAAAAAATCGTTTGGGCGATAAGGAAAGTGACAAAAAACTTGAAGATGCGAATGAAGGGTTCGATGCTTTGGCCCGTGTCGATCAGGTACCAATGGCCGATCAGCATCCCGACGGTGACCCCGCCCAGTAAAAGCGCCGATAAAAAAAAGCCGGCCGGATAGAGAAAAGTCTCGATCGACCCCAAAGGCGCCTGGTGGAATCTGGCCGCGCTCAATATCAGGCCTGCCAGACCGGTGAAAAGAGAAAGGGAAAAGCATCTCGCCCGGAAAAGCGGCCGCTCCCACCACAATGAGATCAGATAAGCGCCGAAAAAAATCAAAAAGAGGAGATGGAGAGCCATCTCGGCGGTGAAGCCGAGTCCGCCCGCCGCGGGCGCCGCTTTGAGATAGAGATGGACCTCCCCCCAAAAACCCAAGAGGCCGAGAACAAACAAGACCCCGCCGGTGGATTTATAAAATCCGCCCTCCAGTTCTTGAAACGGAGTAGCGGCGAGCGCGAACAGACCGCCGAGCGCGGTCTGGAAAAGAAAAAGCAGGAAGCTCGCCGGGAATGCTTTCATGGGACGGGGTTACACGTCAGTGGGGCTTTTCCGCCGAGTGGAGGCAGACTGCCCCCTGGAGCATTTTCTCGATTTTTACGCTTTGAAAGCCGGATTTTTCCAGGAGCTGGCCGATCGCTTCGGGGGGATGGAAGTTTCTCACGGATTCCGACAAGTATTGATAGGCTCCGCGGTCGTGGGCCATGCTCGCGCCGATCCAGGGCATCAAGCGATAAAAATAAAGGGAATAGAGAAAAGAGAAGGGTATTCCCGAAGGCGGGAACATATCCAGCGAGACCAATTTGCCGCCGGGTTTTAGAAGATCATAGGCCTGGTCAAAAAATAAATTCAAGTCGGAAATATTGCGCAGAACAAAAGCGGTCATAACGGCGTCGAAGCTCTGCCGTTTGAAGGGAGGGTTGAGCGCGCTTCCCAAAACATAAATGGCCCGCTGGCCATAAGGAGTCGAGGTTTTCTTTGCCTGCGCGAGGCGCAGCATCTTGAGGGAAAAGTCCAACCCCAACACCTTACCCATTCCTTCCATTTCCTTGGCCGCGGCTAAAGCGAGGTCTCCGGTCCCCGTTCCGAGGTCGAGAACAACCGCCGAGCTTCCCTTGAGGCTCAAGGCCTTGACCGCCTTTTTTCTCCACACCGTATCCAGGTGGAAGCTGATGAGCCGGTTCAGGAGATCGTAGCGCGGGGCGATGCGGTCGAAGGTCTTTCGAACAAACTCGTCCCTTTGGTCCTTGGAAAGATTCATTGCGACGGAGTCCGTACGGGGGTGGGAGCGAAGGAGAAGAAAATCAAGTCTGTCTTTCGACGACGAGTTGAACCATGGTTCTGAGTCCATTGCGATAAATCGAGGGGGGAAGCTTCTCCAAGAGATTGAAGGCCTTGTCGGAGTATTTTCTGGAGAGGGCTTTGGCCTGTTCGATCGCCGTGCTTTTCGCGATGGCTTGAATGGCTGCCTGGATTTTTTCCTCGGATGGACGGCTACCGACGAAAGCCTCCTCCACGGCTCGGTGGCCCTCGTTGAGAGCCAGGATGATGGGAAGGGAAGGATTGCCGTCGCGGAGGTCCATTCCGGTAGGCTTGCCGAGGAGGCGTTCGTGGCCGATGACGTCCAGGACGTCGTCGATGATCTGAAAGGCGATGCCCAGATTAAGGCCGTATTGGCTCATCACCTCGATGAGAGAAGGGCTGGCCCCCGCCAAGTAAGCGCCCACCCTGGCTCCGGTTTGAAAGAGAGAGGCCGTTTTCCGCGTTACGATCTCAAGGTAGTCCGGTATGGTTACGGCGATATTCCGGTTGAAAAAGCCCTGAAGGATCTCTCCCTCGGTCAGCTGTGTACAGGCGTCGGCGGTCCACTGAACGACCGTCTCGTCGAATTTTCCCGCAAACTCAAAACCTTTGATGAAGAGAAAATCTCCTGTAATGAGGGAGTTCTTCAGGCCGAACTTTTTGTACGCCGAATCTCTTCCGCGCCGGGTCTCCGCTCCGTCGATGATGTCATCGTGGAGCAGGGTCGCGGTGTGAATCAGCTCGATCGCGGTGGCGATATCCACCGCATCCTGCACCTTCACTCCCCCCAATAGTTTGAAGGAGAGGAGCGTGATCATGGGGCGGACTCTTTTTCCTCCGCCCTCGATCAAGTGCGACGCGACCTCAGTGAGCTTTTCTTCCTGTGAGTGGAGTGATCGGGCGAGGGTCCGTTCCACGAGTTTCAGCTCTTCCGCCACGCAGCCGAACGGATCGATCCGATCTTTTAGAAGAAATTGTTCATCTTTGAGGAGATCGATAGGAAGCGCGGAGTGGCCGTTTTTTCTTTTGCTCTGTTGGAACAGAAAGAGACTCCTTTGAGGGCAGGATAGCAGGCAAAATGGCATAGATCCAGAGATAGGTCAAGCTGATTCGCCGAGAGAAAAAAGCTCCCGCAGGGGTAACCATAATCCGTTGGTAAGCTCGTAACACCTTGGAAACCCTGGCCGTCGAGAAGGTGGCGGGTGCAAGGCGGAACGAGGGATCGCACCGGAGCGTACGAGAGCAGTACGTGAGGATGCGAGCCCGAAGTGACAACGCAGCAAGCGCCCCTTATCGACGGATCAGGGGGTGATCCAAGGGCTTGACAATTCCTTGAGACCGATACAAAAGAGGTGAGTTGCGAAGACCAGCCAAAGTGCAGCTTGTGGAACGGTCGCCGCATTCACAAACCCGAAAGCGAAAGGAGAAATTTCATGGCTAAAAGAAAGGTCATTCCCCTCCCCGGTGATCCCAAACACAGAAATCCCATCCCCATTGGAGTCACGCTGGGAAATCTCATTCTTCCCTCGGTCATCAGCGGACACGATCCGAGGAACCCTGGAGCCGATCTGAATCCGGAAAAGCAGGTGGAGCAGGCGTTCATCAACATGAAGAACATTTTCGAGGCTGCCGGAGGGACCACGGACAACATCGGCAAAGTCGTCGTTTATCTCAAGGATTTCGGGCACCGGGAATTCGTCAATAAAGAATGGCTCAAGATGTTTCCGGACGAAAACAACCGGCCCGCGCGCCATGTCATGCAGGCCGATCTCCAGGGCAATACCGCTATCCAGATGGACGTCGTTGGCTCCCTTTAGGGGGATCGTTGATGGTTGTATTAGCCTTGAGGTTCCCGAAAGGCTGATACCAGACGGTTTGCCAGAAGGCTATGACGCTGGGCAGTTTTGTGATTGCGGAGGGCCATTCCCACGGCCTTTTTGCTCCCGATTATAATGAGAAGCCTCTTCGCCCGTGTGACGGCGGTGTAGAGGAGCGTCCTCTGCAGAAGCATGTAGTGTTGTGGCAGGATGGGAAGGAGGACGGCAGGATATTCAGATCCCTGGGATTTGTGCACGGAGATGGCATAGGCGAGCGCGAGCTCGTCGAGTTCCCCGAATTCATAGGAAATCTCACCCTGGTCAAAGGCTACCGCCAGTTCTTGATCTTCAAAATCGATTCGCAGGATCCGCCCGATGTCGCCGTTGAAGGTTCCCTTCTCATAGTTGTTGGTGAGCTGCATGACCTTGTCCCCTTGCCGGAAGAGACGTCCTCCGCGCTCGACTTCTGCGCCCCTTGGGTTCAAGGCGGACTGGAGAATCGCGTTCAGATGGGCCGATCCCGTTGGACCCCGGTTCATCGGGGAAATAACCTGGATGTCATGGAAGGGGTCGAGTCCGAATCGCCTGGGCAATGTTTCCGAGGCCAGCAGCCGGATCCGGTCCACCACCCTGTCCGGCGCTTCTTCCTCGATGAAAAAGAAGTCTTCCGAGGTCTCTCCGAAATTTCGAAGCTCGGGAAAATCGCCTTGAAGAATGCGGTGGGCGTTTTGCACGATAAGGCTCTGCTCGGCCTGGCGGAAAATTTGGGTTAGTTCGACCGTGGGGAGGCAGCGCGAAGCGATCAGGTCGGCCAGCACCTGTCCCGGCCCCACGGAGGGGAGCTGATGGGCGTCTCCCACCAGGATCAGCGCCGTGTGATCGGGAACGGCCTCGAGCAGGTGATGAAAAAGGAAGATATCGACCATAGACATTTCGTCGACGATCAGCACATCCGCGTCCAGCGGATGATCGCGGTTTCTTTGAAAGCCGCTTTGAGGGGAGTAAGACAGAAGACGATGAATGGTTTGCGCCGGCAGCTCCGTGGCTTCCGAAAGGCGTTTGGCGGCGCGACCCGTGGGCGCCGCGAGAAGGATTTTGGCTGAAGCGGCTTGAAAGAGCGCGGCAATGGCGCGAACGATCGTGGTCTTTCCAGTGCCCGGTCCTCCAGTGATGATGATTCCTTTTCCAGCCAGGGCTTGAGACACGGCCCGTTTCTGGGCCTCAGCAAGCTCGAGCCGGAGTTTTCCCTGAATCCAGGCAATGGCCGTGGAAGGATCGACGCGCCCCCGGTGAGCCTCGGTATGAATCAGAGCGCGAAGCCGGGAGGGGATCGAGCTCTCCGCCACGTAGAAGTGAGGCAAGTAGATTGCCGTCGAACCGTTCGGATCCGGTCCCTCGGCGCGCACCTTTCCCGCTTTGAGGAGATTCTCCAGCACTTTTGACAAGGTCGGCGGCTCGATTTCCAAGAGCGCTGCCGCCCGCCGGACAAGTTCGTCGGCCGGGACAAAGACATGCCCGCTTTCCGCCTCCCGCTGAAGGACATATTCCAGGCCGGCGCGGGCCCGAAAAGGGGATGCCCCGGAGACGCCCAGGTTTCGGGCTATTTGATCCGCCTTGATGAAGCCGATGCCGGTGATATCGTGTGCTAAACGGTAAGGATTTTCCCGGATCAGCGGGACCGCCTGGTGGCCATAGTGTTTGTAGATGCGGGCCGCATAGGTGGAACTGATCCCGTGTCCCTGGAGAAAGAGCATCACGGATTTGATCTCACGTTGAGCTTCCCAGGCGAGGCGGATTTTTTCGATCCGTTTCGGGCCGATCCCGGAGACATCCCGGAGCCGGATCGGATCTTTTTCGATCACTTCCAGGGTCTCCAGGCCAAATGTTGCCACCATCCGCTTCGCGAAAGTTGGACCGATTCCTTTCACCAGCCCGGAAGCCAGGTAGCGCTCGATCGCGTAGACCGTTGCCGGCACGATCGAGCGGTATTCCAGGACCTTGAACTGGCGGCCGAATTTTTTGTCGTTGACCCAGAGTCCCTTGGCGAAAACCGTTTCTCCGGGGGCCACCGCCATAGGACCCACCACGACCACCGGCTCCAACCGGTCAGGGGTCCTTAAGCGCGCGACCGTGTAATTGTTTTCCTCATTGTGGAAGATAACCTGCTCGAGTTCGCCCTCTAGGCTTTCGATTTGACCTGAGTCCATAAATTGAGGGGAGTCTAGCATCTTCAGTAAAGAGGGGCTATCAGCCCTGATCCGTCGATAAGGGGCGCTTGCTGCGTTGTCGCTTCGGGCTCGCATCCTCACGTACTGCGCTCGTACGCTCCGGTGCGACCCCTCGCTCCGCCTTGCACCCTCAGCCTGAGGCTGACAGGGTTTCCAAGGTGTTCAAGCTTACCAACGGATTATGGTACCAGAGACTTTAGTTTCAGGGGCTTTTTGCTACCATAAATCAGGTCTATTTTAGCGGGTAGATCCCGTACGGACTTACGGAGCAAAAAGGGAGGGAAGATTGTGAGGGATGAAGGGGAGATCGAAGTCGTTGCGGGGATTATCTGTGAAGAGGGCCGTCTTCTCGCCGGGCAGAGGAAGGAAAGCGGGTTATTTCCCGGGAAATGGGAGTTCCCCGGAGGGAAAGTAGAGAGAGGGGAGGAGCGTCTAGCGGCGCTCCGGAGGGAACTCAATGAAGAGCTGGGAATTACGGTCATTTCGGCGGCCGAGGTCTTTCGCTACCGACACAAGTACGCCAATAAGATTAAAGTTCATTTGGTTTTTTTTAAAGTAGACGAGTACGAGGGCTCGATACACAACTTCGGGTTTGAGAGACTGGTCTGGGTCGCTCTGGAAGAGCTCGAGAAGCTGGACTTTTTGGAAGGGGATCGCCCTCTCATAGAGAAGATCGTCCGTCGGGAGATTCCCTGTTGCCGCTAAGCGGGCTCGGATGCGTGGCTGAGGGGCCGGATCTCCGGCAGATACCGGCCCTGATCCGTCGATAAGCGCACAACATGTTGGAAACCCTGGCCGTCGAGAAGGAGGCGGGTGCAAGGCGGAACGAAGGCCCGCACTGGAGCGTACGAGGCGGTACGTGAGGATGCCGGCCTGAAGTTCCAACGCCGCAGACGCCCCTTATCGACGGATCAGGGTACCGGGGGATTAATTTGACAGGAAAGGCCCAAAAGGAGTATCTTAAACGCGTTTATCGCGGTCGGATCATGAAATTGACGCGCCAGGCCTTTATTCTAGTTGCGGCCCTTGCCGCTTTTGTTCCCCGTGAGAGCGAAGCGGACATCTACACCTACAAAGATCCCCAGGGGACCCTTCATTTCAGTAACGTGCCAAGCCATCGGGGCTACCGGATTGCGATCAAGGAATGGGCCGGGCGGCCGTCGCAGTCCCGGTCTGTCACCCAGAGCGACTTTCAGGAGATCATCCTCTCCGCTTCCGAGCGTTACGGAGTGGATGCGGATCTGGTTCGCGCCGTGATCAAGGCGGAATCGGATTACAATGCTTCGGCGCGTTCCCGGAAAGGCGCGCAAGGATTAATGCAGTTGATGCCGGACACGGCGCGGCTTCACAATGTCGCGAATGTCGACGATCCGGCAGAAAATATTCAAGGCGGCGTGCGTCACTTGAAGCTGCTTTTGGATCGCTTCGGCGGAGATCTCCGGTTGACCCTGGCGGCTTACAATGCGGGCATCAAGGCCGTGGAGCAATACCGAGGCATTCCGCCATTTGCAGAGACGCAGGAATATGTCCGCCGGGTGCTGCTTTTCCATGACCGGTATCGGAAAAATGGCTCGATTGCTATCCAGGAACAAGTCAGGCCCTAGTGTGGCGCCCGGCCCTTCTGTCGTCCCGTGTGGACTTTACCTAATCTCCTGAGCATCTTTCGCATCGCTCTCGTCCCGCTTTTAGTCTATTTCCTGACCTATTCTGACCCGGCCTCCAGCGCATGGGCGGCGTCGATTTTTCTGCTCGGCTCGGTCACGGATTATCTGGACGGGTATTTGGCACGGCGCAACCAGAGCGTCTCCGACCTGGGGAAGCTCCTGGACCCTATCGCCGATAAAGTATTCGTCGTGGCGGCCCTCATTATGCTGGCGGCTATGGACCGGCCGGACGCGGTGCCGGCCTGGCTCGTGGTGATAGTCGTAGTCAGAGAGACCGCGGTGACCCTTATCCGCGGAATCGCCCTCACCGAGGGGATCGTCATGGAAGCGGAAGATACGGGGAAGTATAAGCTGCTCTTACAGGTATTCGCGCTTTCGGGACTCATCCTTCATTATTCTTACTGGGGAATAGATTTCTTTGGCGCGGGAATGTATTTCCTCGTTGTATCGACTGTGATGGCCGTTTGGTCCGGGGTCCAAGTTTATCTCCGGTTTGTCCGTCTTTTACGGGCGAAGAAGACGCCGCTGAGCCCCGCGAAAATTGACAAGCGGGTAGATTTGCGATAGGGCTTAAATCAACGCGGGTGTAGCTCAGCTGGCTAGAGCGTATGCTTGCCAAGCATAAGGTCGGGGGTTCGAAACCCCTCACCCGCTCCATTTGGCAATCTTACCGTATCAAGGCGACGTGGGTCGCCGTTCATGTTTTTGAGGAGGAGCCCAATCATGCCTACGATTGAAGAGGAAAGAGAACGAGTCAGGGAAATGTACCGGTCGATTAAGACGCCGTGGCAGTTTCCGAAGTTTCCGGATCCTCCCCAGGAATTTTTGCCGCCGCAGCAGTTCGTTGATCTTCTCAAAGAAGCGATCCTGGTCCACCACACGAAGATCAACCACCCCTTTTGCGTGAAGCTTTTCCGGGGGGAGTGGAAGAAAAAACAACTGCAAGCCTGGGTAAAACAGGAATATCACGGCACCGTGCAGACCCTCCGGAACGACGCCTATATCGTCGCGAACGGCGCCAATGTGGAGGAGATCCGTAAGCAGATTACCGTGCTGGTCGAGGAGGCGGGGGAAGATCTCTTCGGCGGCAAGTACCCCGCGCATCCCGAGCTTTTCATCAGATTTGGCGAAGGCTTGGGTTTAAAGCGTGAAGAGATCATGAACTCCGAGCCCTCCGCCCTGATGGAGTTGATTCTCGATAACGAGCGCTACCGCGGGTTGCGATTGACCATCGGAGGGCTTCCCACGAACCTGCGCCTGGGGGAGAGGATCAATGCGCTGATCTTTCCGATCTGGGCGGACGTGCTGCAGGAAAAATATGGCGTCAAGCGGGAGCCGCTCGAGTTCTTTTACGCTCACGCGGTGGACGTGGACCACGGCAAGGTCGGTGAGGATATCGTCCTTACTCGAGTGAAGACTCAGGAGGCGCAGCGGACGATCTGGCTCCATCAAAAGAAGGGGCAGCAGAAACAGTGGATTAATTTCGACGTCTACTATCAGGCCGCCATGCAGGTAAACGGAGCCTAGTCGGCCGCTGAAAAAGGCCCACCTGCGGCGTTGCGCTCGATCGCCTCGCTCCGACGTACTGCTTAAGTACGCCTCCGCTCGTCGATTTCTCGCGCGCCTGGCATCTGGGACCTTTTTGATCGGCCTGAAAGCGGGCTTTTCAGCAACCTGCTAGTCGGATGAGGAGATAGAAATGGGAGAAATCCTCGGCATCGGGATGAGCCACGCCCCCCACCTGCAATTCACCGATCACGACATGTCCAATATCCTCCGCCGCCTTCTGAAAGGCGAGCGGATTCCGGCCGAGATGAAAGACCCGCAAAACTGGCCGGCGCAGATGCGGCAAGAGTGGTCCAACGACGAGGGGCTCGCCTCGGCGCGACTGCATCGCTCCGAGCTGGTGGAGGCCCTGCGGAAGACGCGCGCCGCCCTGGACGCCTTCCAGCCCGATTTCGTCCTGATTTGGGGCGACGACCAATACGAAAACTTTCGCGAGGATCTACTGACGCCTTTTTGCGTTTTTGCCTTTGACGATGTTTTATCCGCCCCTTTCAAGCAAAGCGATGGCCTGGGCGCGAGCACCAATGTCTGGAATGAGCCGGCGGACAAAGTCCTCAAATTGAAGGGCCACCCGGAAGCGGCGGCGCTTATCGCCGGGGCGCTCATCCAAAATGGATTCGACGTGGCATGCGCCTACCGGTTGCACCACGCGGAGACGCTGAGCCACGCCTTCACCCGCACGGTCCTCTATCTCGACTACGACCGCACGGGCTTTGACTATCCAATCCTTCCCTTCCACGTGAATTGCTACGGGCGGGACCTCCGCATTCCGGCAGGCCGGGTTCAAGGCTTCCCGCCTCCTTCACCGATGCCCTGGCGATGCTACGATCTAGGCCGGGAAGTGGCTCGGATCGTCGCTGCTTCTCCCTGGCGCGTCGCGGTGATCGGCTCTTCCAGTTGGTCGCACGGGTCGCTGACCAAAAAAAATCATTTCATGTTTCCCGACATGGAGGCGGACCGCAAGCGTCTTCAAGAGCTTCGGGCCGGAGAGGCGCGAAAATGGCGGGAGTTGGACCCGGAGCAAATGCGGGGGTCAGGCCAGCACGAGATGTTGAATTGGATTTGTCTCGCCGGAGCGATGGAAGGCCGCCGGCCGGAGATCCTGGCCTTTTCGGAAAGATATATTTTCAATTCCAACAAGGCCGTGGTTTTGTTTCCGCTGGAACCATCCCGGTCCACCTCCATTTCCGGCACGAGGCATGCCCATGGCTAAAGACAAAAAGGCGAACCCCCGGGAATTGAGACGCCGGCTCCTGGAGGGGATTCAGGTCCTGACCGCGGAGGGAATATTGACCGGATCGGGCCATCTGAGCGTGCGAATTCCCGGGACCGAGACCTTTCTGATCAACCCGCGCTACGCCGGGGTTCTCGCGCGGCCGCAAGATATTTGCACGGTGGATTTTTCCGGCAAGCGAATCGCGGGCAAGGAGCTTCTGCCTCTCGAAACCGCGATTCACTCGACGATCTATCGCAACCGGCCCGATGTCGGCAGCGTTCTTCATTGCCACGCCCGTTACAGCGTATTGGTGAGTCTTTTGGAAACGGGCCTGATCCCGTTCGATCGGGAGGCGAGTCTCTTCGCCGACGGAGTCCCGATCTTCCCGGATAGCCATGGAATTCGCGGCGAAGGCCTCGCGCGAAAAATGGTAGAAACCCTGGCCAACCATTACGCCGTTTTTCTCAAAGGCCATGGCATCGTGGTCGTTGGCCCGACCATCGAAGGCACGTGCGTGTCCGGTCTGCAGTTGGAGAGGTCCTGTCAGGACCAGCTTCTCCTCATGTCCTTTACCACGCCGAAGCCCCTCAGCCATTGGGAGGAGGGGCGGGTCGCCCCGAAGCTGGAGAACCCCTATCGAGCGTGGCCGTTTCTTCTCTATCGGCACGGAATAAAATCAAAACAAGCCATCAGGGCGACCATGAAGTCGATGATCAAATCCCTGTGGCCGGAGGAAGAGTGAGCGAGAACGGAGGAGAGGGAATGAGGCGTCTCAGGCTGGCTTATCGTGACAACGATCGCACGCCCGTTATTTATTGCATTAAAGAGATGGCCCGACAGTACTACGATATCGATGTCGAAGTTCTCCGCATCCCCGGCACCCAGGAGTATGAAGATGCCCTGTTCAACGGCTCCTGCGACGTGATCATCGAGCATCTTGAGTACCTGTACGCGTACGCGGAAAAGCCAGGGACGGAGAAGGTCACCATGTTCTGTGCCCCTCGATTGAAGCGGGGCCTCGACCTCGTGGTTCGCCCGGAGGTCCGGGGCCTGGAGGAATTCAAAGGCAAGACCATGGCGGTTCGGGGCTCCGGTCGACCCCACTCCATCATGCTCTGGTTAAGAATGATGGGCCTGAAGGAAGACGTGAAGATGGTGATCGTCGGCGATGACGAGGTCGGGCGGTGGGGGCAATGGAAGAAGGTGGCGAACGGCGAATGCCTGGCTACTTTTATGGATCCCCTCTATCTGCCGCAGGCCCTGGCCGGAGGGCTGAAAGTTCTTCAGGTGCCCGATCTCCCGATCATCGGCCACTATTCCCAGGCCTGTCTGGCGAAATTCGGCCGCGATCAGCACGATCTCATGAGCGACTATGTGAAAGCCGTGATCCACGCGCTTTGTCTGATGAGGTTCAGAAAAGAAGACGCGCTGGGTATTGCCTCCAAGGAACCCATGAAGCTGATGAAGATCGCCGATATGAAGGAGATGGAAAGGCAATTCGATTGTATCGTCAGGGACCTGGAAATTCGGCCCTACCCGACGCCGGAAGCGATGGCGATCACCTATGAGATCTCCAAACTGGAATACGGCGCGAAGGAGATCAACCCGTTGACCCTGTGGGACTGGCACTGGATCAAAGATCTTGACGACCAGGGTTTCATCGACCGGCTCATCAAAGAGATCTCGCCCGCCAAGCGGACCTAATTGCAAGATTTCTCGCCGATATTGGGCTCCGGTGCTCGCTGACGTGAAAATTTTCTCCCTCTTCAATCCTCCCTTTAGAGACTCTATCGGTCGGGCTCGGGTGAAGCTCGGTGAAAAATGGTCAGTTTGGAAACCATAGAGGCGTCGGCCTTCAGTCGCTGGCGGTTGGACGGCCAGACGTTGTTGCTGAGCCTGCTGCTCGGTCTCGTTTGCTTTCTGGTTTTAACGCCGGTGCTATGGACTCTCTTCAATAGCTTTCAAGTCTCCCAGCCCTGGGAGCCGACGGTCTATGGTCTCGATGGCTGGAAAGAGGCCTTTTCCAGCCCGGGTATCCGCCAAGCGATTTATAATAGTTTCTCGCTCACCATTACCCGGCAGCTCATCGCCCTGGTGATGGGGATCTTGTTGGCGTGGGTCCTGGCCCGGACCGACATCCCGGGTAAGGGATGGATGGAGCTCATGTTCTGGTTTTCCTTTTTCATCCCCGCGCTACCGGTGACTCTCGGTTGGATTCTCGCTTTGGACCCCAAGATCGGAATTATCAACGGCTGGTTGGCCAAGCTTCCCTTTGTCGATGGCCCCTTGTTTAATATCTACTCATTCTGGGGCATTGTCTGGACCCATCTGGCGACGAGCACGCTGGGCGTTAAAGTCATGTTCTTGACCCCCGCCTTCCGAAACCTGGATGCCGCGTTTGAGGAGGCCTCCCGCGTCGCAGGCGCCAGTTCCATGACGACCCTCGGGCGGATCATTGTGCCGATCATGTTCCCCGTGATCCTGGCCACGACGGCGCTCGGGTTGATCCGTTCGCTCGAAACTTTTGAGATCGAGTTGATTTTGGGCGTGCCCGTGGGCATCGAGGTCTATGCCACCAAGATCCACGAAATGATCACTTCCAATCCTTCCGCCGGTTTTGGTCCCGCAACGGCCCTCAGTAGTTTTTTTCTGTTCGTGCTGCTTCTTTTGGTCGTGGTTCAGCACGTGTGTACCGCCCGCAGCAGCTACACCACCGTCAGCGGTCGATTTTCCAGCCGTCCCGCCTCGCTGGGACGCTGGAAGTGGCCTGTCTTTAGTTTGGTGTTGTTGATCGTTCTGACCATCACGGTCGTACCGATCGGTTTCCTCCTTATGGGCACTTTCATGAGCGTCTTCGGGTTTTTTGACATCCCTCAGCCCTGGACTCTGGAGCATTGGAGCCGGGTTCTGAGCGAACCGCTTTTTTTCGAATCCCTCAAGAATACCTTGATCGTCGCCCTCGGATCCGCCGGCATTGGAGTCCTGTTTTACTCCGTGATCGCCTATGTTATCGTCAAAACCCGCTTCGTCGGAAAGGGGATTCTCGACTTCGTTTCCTGGCTGCCGTGGGCCGTTCCCGGAATATTATTGGGGGTAGGGCTCCTCTGGACCTTCCTGCAGACGCCCGGTCTCAAAGCCCTTTATGGCACCGTCTACCTGATGATTGTGGCCATTGTTATCAAGAGCATGCCTTTGGGCGTGCAAATGACGAAGACGGTGATGCTCCAGCTGGGTAACGAGTTGGAAGAGGCATCGAGAATCTGCGGGGCCTCCTGGCTCGACACCTATCGCCGCGTTCTTTTCCCTTTGCTCCTGCCTATGCTGACGGTTGTCGGCCTGTTGGTTTTCAATTCCGCCGCGCGGGATATCAGCACCGTAGTTCTGCTGGGCACGGGCGATTCGAGAACCCTTTCTCTCCTCATGTTGGAATGGGCCGTAGGAGGAGGGGCGCTCGAGAAGGCGACGGTGGTGGGAGCGATCATCGTCGTCATCGTGGTGATCACCTCCTTGATCGCACGGAGGCTTGGAGGGCCGACACGTATTGGCGCGTGAAGGGTACTGGAGTGGCGTGAAGACCGGCAGTTCGGTTATATTCAGGTGTTATTAGAGGAAGGGGGACAATGAATGGAAGCACTATGCAGGGTAACTGGAATAGTCGGATTGGCGCTGGTTGGACTCGCGTCACTGCTTTTTGTTCATTCAGAATCGTTTGCGGCGGCAGCCACCGCCGAGGAATGGAAGCAGGTCCTCGATGCCGCGAAAAAAGAAGGCAAGGTCGTCGTCGGTCTCGGCGGGGGAGGAGGCTCGGACGTGCGCGCCCTCTTCACCGAAGGGTTTCAAAAACAGTATCCGGAGATCAAGGTGGACCTCACGATCTTCGGCGGCGGCGCTCGTCTGGTCTCGCGGGTGTTGACGGAGCGGCGGGCCGGCAAGTACCACTGGGACGTCTACACGGGAGGAACGACCACGGCGATCGAGAATTTGATCCCCGCGGGGGTGCTGGATCCGGTTCGGCCGACGCTGGTCCTGCCCGAAGTCGCTGATCGCAGCAAGTGGTTCGGGGGACAAATCGATTTTTCCGATGCGGCCGGGACTCACAACATGGTTTTCGGCGGCTACGTGAAGCCGCCTTTCGCCTATAATTCGAAGCTGGTGAACAAGAAGGAAATCCGTTCGTATCTGAATCTCCTGGAACCCAAGTGGCGGGGCAAAATCGCCCTCCACGATCCTCTCCAGTCGGGCTCCGGCTTGGCCGCCGTCACATTTTGGTACGGTACACCGGGGCTGGGGAAGGAATTCATTCGCCGCATCCTTACGGAGCAGAAGGTCATGATCGTTCGCGACTACCGGCAGCAGTTGGAATGGGTCGCGCGGGGAGATTATCTTTTCGCCATCGGCCATCACCAGGAAATTTTCAACGAGTTCAGGGATAAGGGATTGCCCCTGGAGCAGTTGACGGCCGATGACATCAAGGAGGCGAACTATGTCACGGCTGCGGTCGCCAGCCTCAGTCCGATCAACCGCGGGCCCCACCCCAATGCGACCAAGGTATTCATCAACTGGTTGCTTTCCAGGGAAACGCAAACGGCATGGAGCAAGACGACGGGCTTCTGGAGCCGGCGGAACGACGTTCCGAACAACCACCTGGACCCGGCGGTCGTTCCGAAAATCGAGAAGATTTCTTCCTACCAGCTAAATTACAAAGAGGAGTGGGTAAAGAAGCGGGACGAGATCCAGGTGTACCTGCGTACGATTTTGAAATAGGGAACAGCCGGACTGAATGATGGCAGGAAGTTGCTTTTGAAGTAGCGTAATAGAGATCTCCGAAATTGTCCTGCTGACCAGGTGCCGGTCCACCGTCAGAGCGGGAACAGACCCCAGCAGGAAGTGCGTCCTGGTCCGGGTCGCCAATTTGGGCCGACAGCATCCAATAAGGTGCGGATTGTGCCTTGAAATTAGAGATCGAGGAACTTACGGACTGGAATTATTGGGATTCCCTTAAACTTCTTGAGATTAGTCAGGTGATGATCTCCAGACACAATCACGTCAGCCTGGCCATCTATTGCCAGAGCTAAAAAGATGTTGTCTGTGGGATCGCTCTTGATGATTTTGACTTGAGTTTTAACTGCTACAAATTCGCTGAACGTGGTGAGGTCTTGGATGATCGGCTGAATTTCGCTCGGCGTGAGTCCAAACTTATCATAGGCGAGAACCCTAATCAGCTCATTTATGGCATCCGTAGAAACTACGAGAATCCATTCACCGCTTCGAACTTTTTCCAGGGCCTTACGGGCAGAACCTCTCCAGAGATAGCCGGAGACAAGGACATTAGTGTCAAATACCACCCTCCTAGCCACGAGACTCCCGACTCTCGTGGATGATCTTCTCTATCTGTTTCATCGAGTAGCGCGGCAGTCCTTTTCTCCGAGTAAGCGACTCTGTATAATCGTAAATACTAGTCGACCCACCAGTGTCTTTTGGCTGAGGCCCGACGACGATCACTTCTACTTCGCTGCCCGGCGCAAATGGAAGGTTGGTGATTTCCGCACGGCTCCCTCTTTTGACCTTTAGTTTCCTTCTAATTGCGCGAAGCACTTTTGCCTTTTCCATATTGTTCCTCCCTTACAGATTCTAAGATACTGCAGTTTATCAAGCCAAGCAACTTAGCCTTTCAATGATGGCAGGAAGTTGCTTTTGAAGTATCGTAATAGAGATCTCCGAAATTGTCCTGCTGACCAAGTGCCGGTCCACCGTCAGAGCGGGAACAGACCCCAGCAGGAAGTGCGTCCTGGTCCGGGTCGCCAATTTGGGCCGGACAGTATCCGATAGTTCCGTCAGACTTTCGTTTTCTGAGGCGGTTAGTGAAGGACCTCTTGTCGGAGCCTGGTCAAAAAGGTCCCAGATGCCAGGCGCGCGAGAAACCGATGAGCGGAGGCGTACTTTTAGCTACGTCGAAGCGAGGCGGTCGAGCGCAACGAAGCAGATGGGCCTTTTTCAACAGGCTCCACTCAGTTCAGCAGCTTATCTTCATAGGGCAGATCCGCCATCTTTACCGGCCCCGTCGGCGTGATCAGGATCTGCTCCTCGAGCTTGACCGCCATATCGTCTCCCTCTTCGCCCATCACGCAGTCCACGGAGAGGACCTGATTGACGCGGGTGACGTCATCCAAAGGCTTGTGCTGCCACATGATGCTCGGATATTCGCCCGGCGTCAGCCCGTTCGAGTGGGCGATGTGGAAAGAGTGGAGAATCTTCTGAAATTTCTCCGGCACTTTGGGCAGATTGGCTCTGATCTCGGCGATGGGGACCCCAGGCTTGAAGAGCTGGATGACCGCGTTGTTGTATTCGTACGCCCGCCGGTAGAGATCCTTCTGTTTCTGGGTCGCCTTGGTGCCGCAGAGATAGGTGCGGGAGGCGTCGAAGATGTATCCGCCGGGGCCGTAGGTGTGAAGGTCCATGCCGACGAGGTCTCCGTCTTGAAATTTTCGCGCGGTGGGCCAGCGGCGCCACGGGTTCATGTTTTCCCCGGAGCAGATATTGATCTGCAAGATCCCCTCGGCGCCTAAACCGAAAAGCCGGGCCGAGATCAGGTTCGTCATCTCACGCTCGTTGATTCCGGGCCTGAGCTCGTCGTGGAAGATACGCATGATCGCGCTTTGGAGCTTGGCGGTCTCCTTGTAAATGAGGATCTCGTCCTGCGTCTTGACGGTCTTGGCGAGCGCCAGGATTTTCTCAGCGTTCATGAGCGGGATCTCCCGCTGGTGGAGAGCCGCGAAGGCCGCCGGATCGCAGGTATCGATGCCAAGCGTCTGGCCCCGCACGCCATACTCACCCATGATATTGAGGAGTTTGTCTGCCCCCTTGAGCGCGTTCTGATCTCCCTCAGGGTCGGAGGGGTCGGCGCGATAGATGTGCTTACGCATGTTGGAGTGGGCCAGGGTCACGTATCCCTCGTCCAACGGACGGACAAAGGCGATCGGCTCCCCCTCGGTCGGTACGAAGGCGTGCCCGCCCGGGATCCTGACGTTGATCGCGAACCGGACATTGACGAGCTCGGTAAGGTAAAGGCCGCCGACATTTTCCTTCCTCATCTCCTCTTGGATCGCCCGCAGGCGATCCTGCTTGAGGCGTTTGTCGTCCCAGGTGTGTTCAATCAATTCCATAAATTCCTCCTAATAGCCTATTTCTTTGTCCAACAAATTATAAAGCTTTTCTTTATTCATAAAACGTCTGAGATTATCCGTGAAGATCGGGAGCAGGAGGGGCCAGTTCTGGCCCGAGCCGCCGGCGATGCGCGGGCTGATAATCACGTTGGGAAGGCTCCACAGCTCGGAATCTTTCGGCAGCGGCTGGCGCGGCGGCGCATCGAGCCCCGCCCCGGCGATCCAGCCTTCCTTGAGGGCGCGCACCAGCAAGGGTTCTTCGATCGCCTTTCCGCAGGTCAGGTTGATCAGATAAGCGCTCTTTTTCATGGAGCGCAGCTCGGCCTCGCCCAGGAGTTTCTCGGTCGCGGGAATAGAGGGTAAGGAGAGGACGACATAATCCGATTGGGCGAGCAGAGTGGGGAGGTATTCCGGCGGGCCCGCTTCGTCGACGTAGGGAAGTTTTGGGCCGGCGGTTCTCTTGGTCGCGAGGACTCTCATCCCCAGCGCCTTGGCTCGTTGAGCTAAGGCGGACCCGACCGTGCCGAATCCGATGATTCCCAGGGTCTTGCCCTCGATCGCGTCCGGGACGATCCGCGCCCAATTCTTTTGGGCTTGCGCCTGCAAACATTCCGGGATTTTCTTCGCGAAGGCCAGGATGAATGCTAGGCCGTATTCCGAAAAAGTCGCGCCGTGGATTCCCTTGGAGGTGGTCACGTCAATGGGGCGCCGCCGGATCGGAGGGGTGAGAAAATTATAGGCCCCGCCGCGGGTAATGTGGAGCCATTTCAGATTCGGCATCCGTTCGGCCAGATCGTCGGGAAGGGGCTCGTTAGTGAAAATTCCCTCGACCTTTTCGAGCCAGCCCGGGTCGATGCTCGCATCGTCTCCGCGCCGGAGCTCGCAACCCGAGACGCTCTGGAGGCGGGCGTACTCCTCTTCCGGCAGCTTGAGCCGGATCCAGATGTGGCAAGGATTCATGGATGTTGACCTTTCCTCGGACGGGCGAAACAACGCGACTTCGCTCTCAGATCTTTACAACGCGCATCCGTGGCTTGTCAAACCAAGGGGCAAAGGCGGCGGGTCCGTGTGCAAAATTGTGCCGCCGTATTTCGCTTTAAACGAAAGATCTCTCTCCGGCCTAGGCTCCGCTATTCCCCCACTTTTCGGTGTCACGTGCTTCTGCCAGCTCCCTCCGCCTTTCTCTTCCACCGCTACCGCTCGATAAAGGTATGGAGAAGCTGAAGCACCTGGCGCTTTTCTCTTGCGCCGAACTTCTCAAGCTGCTGGAGTCTTCTTTTTAGGCGGTTGTTGCTGGGCCCTCCATCAATCCTCGAAAAATTCCTAGCTCCAAACACCGCTTTCTGATATAATTTTTCAAAATCTTGATTTCTTTGCGGTAACCAGGAGGCAGGGGCTTTGGAGCTTGCGGGCTCATATGGCAGAAAGGCAACGCGGGAGTGAAGATCCGAGACCTTTACGCGCGACCGGAACTGACCCTTTCCATAGAATTCTTCCCGCCGAAGACCGACAAGGGCGATGAGAGTCTGTTTAAGGAGGTTGAGATCTTGAAAGAGATCCATCCGGCCTTTTGCTCGGTCACCTACGGCGCCGGCGGGAGCACGCGCGAGCGGACCGTGGAGCTTGTCGATCGGGTTCGCCGGAAATGCGGCCTGGAAGTGATGTGCCATTTAACTTTGGTGGGTCAATCGAAGGACCAGGTTCGCGGAGTTCTAGTCGAGCTCAAGCGCCGGGGAATCGAAAATGTCATTGCTCTGGGAGGGGATCCGCCCAGAGATGAGCCGGACTGGAAGCCTCACCCGGACGGGTTTCAACATTCCATTGAGTTGGTCAAGGAAGCGGCGGCGTACGAGTGGTTCTCCGTCGCCGTCGCAGGATTCCCCGAGGTTCACCCAAAAGCGGAGAGTCGAGAAGCGGACCTTCGATATCTTAAAGAAAAAGTGGACGCGGGGGCGGATGCGGTCATCACCCAGCTCTTTTTCGATAACGAAGATTTCTACCGCTATGTCGAGGACGTGAGACGGCTCGGAGTCCGCGTGCCGATCATTCCCGGTCTGCTCCCGATTCTTTCGGTTCCGCAACTACGGCGTTTCACGGCCCTGTGCGGCGCGAAGATCCCGCCGCGGCTCGAGCAAATGATCCAGCGGGTAGAGAGCGACGAGGAGGGGGCGGTCCAGTTGGGAATCGACTATGCGACGGCGCAGTGCGAGGGTCTGCTTCGCTTTGGGGTCCCGGGCATCCATTTTTATTCCCTCAACAAATCCCGTTCCGTGAAGGCGATCGCGCGGAATCTCGGTCTCTAAGCCGCCTCGTGAAGATGGATCTACATTGAATTCGTCCGTGTGGGGGTATAGGGTGGGAAAAAAGATCGACACACAATCGCCCCAGGGAAGCGCCATCATGGACGATCTCAACGAACAGACAACGGTGCGCCGGCAGAAACTCCTGAAGCTCCGGGAATCCGGCTATGCCCTTTACCCGAACAATTTCAAACCCACCCACTCGACGGCTCAGGTTTTGTCAGACGGCGGCAGCCTGACGGACGAGCAACTCGCGGCTCTTCAAACGAACAACGTCCTGGCCGGTCGAATTATGGGCATCCGATCGTTCGGCAAGGCCTCTTTTTTCCATCTCCAAGATCGAAAAGGAAAGCTCCAGGTTTACATTCGTAAGGACCGGGTCGACGACGAAACCTATCGGCTTTTTCAGACTCTGGATCTGGGAGACATCGTCGGGGTGTGGGGACCGCTTTTTCGCACTAAGACGCGGGAGATCACTTTGGAGGCCCAGGGTCTGCGCTTGCTCAGCAAGTGCGTGCGTCCCCTGCCGGAGAAGCGGCACGGTCTCGCGGACGTCGAGGTCCGCTACCGCCAAAGATACGTGGATCTCATGGTCAATCCGGCGGTTCGGGAGGTTTTTGAAAAACGCTCCCGGATGATCCGCTTTGTGCGCCGCTTTTTCGAGGAGCGAGACTTCCTGGAAGTCGAGACGCCGATGATGCAGCCGATTCCCGGAGGCGTGGCCGCCAAGCCTTTCGTCACCCACCACAATGCTCTGAATATGGATCTCTATCTTCGAGTCGCCCCGGAGCTTTTCCTCAAACGTCTCCTGGTGGGCGGTTTGGAGAGGGTCTTCGAGTTAAACCGAAATTTTCGCAACGAGGGAATCTCCGTGCGCCACAATCCGGAATTTACCATGCTGGAGTTCTATCAAGCCTACGCGACCCACGAAGACCTCATGACGTTGACGGAAGAGCTTTTTGCGGCTGTTGCGCGGGAGATCCTGGGATCGCTCCAGTTTTCCTATGGAGACCACGCGTTGGATCTCCAACCGCCCTGGAGACGCGTCACCCTCGCCGAGGCTATCGAGCAGTACGGAGGCGCTGCCCGCGAAGAAACAGCGACCGTAGAGGGGCTGCGCGCTTTTGCCGGTCGGCGAGCTTTGGAAGTCGACCCGGGGCTTTCCTATGGGAAGCTGCTCGTGGAAATCTTTGAAAACGTGGCGGAGCCCTGTTTGATTCAACCGACCTTTGTCGTGGGTTATCCGATCGAGGTTTCCCCTCTGGCGAGGAAGAATGACTCCGATCCTTCCTGGGTAGACCGGTTTGAACTCTATATCGGGGGCCGGGAACTGGCCAATGCCTTTTCGGAGCTGAACGATCCCTTCGATCAACGGGAGCGATTTCAGCGGCAGGCCGAGGCACCCGCTTCCAGGCGCCTTGGACGAGGACTACCTGCGGGCCTTGGAGTATGGGATGCCCCCGGCGGGAGGGGAGGGAATCGGTATCGATCGGATGGTCATGCTCTTCACGGACTCGCCTTCGATTCGCGATGTGATTCTTTTCCCCCTTCTCCGATCTGAGCGGTGACACGATCGCAGGGATTTCGATGAGATATGAACTCTTTGTCGGGCTACGCTACCTCTTTGCCCGTCGGCGAGAAACGTTTATCTCCCTGATCACTCTGATTTCCGTACTTGGGGTGATGATCGGGGTGATGACACTGAACGTGGTGATGGCGGTGATGACCGGATTTGAAGAGGTTCTCAGAGACCGCCTGTTGGGAATCAATGCCCATGTCGCCGTGTTGAAACCAGGGGATATTTTAACTGATTATGAGCGTTTAATAGCGGCCGTCCTTCAGGAAAAAGGGGTAGAGGCCGCGGCCCCTTCCATCTTCGGGCAGGTCATGCTCTCCTCCGGGCGCCGGGTATCCGGCGTGGTGGTTCGCGGGATCGATCCAGACCGGATGACTCGCGTGATCGAAATCCAGCGATATATGAAGGAGGGAAGTCTGGAGGCGCTGAAAAACCCTCATTCGGTCATGCTCGACGGGAAAACGACGTCTCTGCCGGGGCTCATTTTAGGCAGCCGGCTGGCGGGGCAGCTTGGAGTCATGATGGGAGACCCCATTCAGGTGATCTCTCCTCTTGGCACCCCCGGTCCCTTGGGGATCATTCCCAAGATAAGACGCTTCGTCGTCGCAGGTCTCTTTGATTCAGGCATGCACGAGTACGACAGTAGCTTGGTCTACATGAATCTCTCCGATGCGCAGCGATTCTTTGATTTGAAGGATGCGGTGACCAGCATCGAGGTCCGGGTTCGGGATGTCTATCAGGCTCAGGAGGTGGCGAAAAAAATTCAGCAGCGGCTCGGACTTCCCTACTGGGCCGAGGACTGGTCCCGGTTGTGGCCTAATTTGTTTTCCGCGTTGCGGTTGGAAAAGACCGTCTATTTTTTGGTCCTTCTCCTGATGGTGCTGATCGGGGCTTTCAATATCGTTTCCACTTTGATCATGGTGGTCATGGAGAAGCGGAGAGACATCGCCATCCTGCAGTCGATGGGCGCCACGCGACGAGGGATCTGGAGAATTTTCATGATCAAAGGATGCCTGATTGGTTTTGTCGGTACCGTGCTCGGTGTCATTTTCGGGTATCTGGTTTGTCTGTTGATTCAGAGATATCAATTCATTGAGCTGCCGAAGGACGTCTTCCTCATTTCTACGGTTCCCGTGCGCATTTATTTCATCAATTTCATAGTGGTGGGGGTCGCCTCTTTTCTGATTTGTCTCTTGGCGAGCATCTATCCGGCCCGGAAAGCGGCTCAACTGGACCCCGTGGAGATCATCCGATACGAGTGAGGCGGTTATGACGCTACTGCTGCAAGCCGAAAACCTGTCGAAGTCTTTTCTGGAAGGCGGGAAGGAAATCTCCATTCTCCGAGGATTGGATCTGGAATTAAAGGAAGGGGAGCGGTTGGCGATTGTGGGAGAATCAGGTGTGGGAAAAAGCACACTGCTTCATATTTTAGGAACGTTGGACCGTCCCACGGGCGGGAAGGTGGTTTACCGGGGGAAAGAGTTGTTACGGTTGCGTCCCGATGAACTGGCAAAGCTCAGGAACGAAGAGATCGGATTTGTTTTTCAGTTTCATTATTTGCTGCCCGACTTCAATGCCCTGGAGAATGTCATGTTGCCGGCCCTGATACAGCGGTGGCCTTGGGATAAAGCCCGAAGCCAGGCGATGCAGTTGCTGGAGGCGGTCGGGTTGAAAGATCGAACCGGACACCGCCCGGGGAAGCTCTCGGGGGGGGAGCAACAACGGGTCGCCATCGCTCGCTCGATCATTTTGGAACCTCCCCTCCTTCTGGCGGACGAACCCACGGGCGATCTCGATCCGCGCACCGGAGGGGAAGTTCAAGATCTTATGCTGCGCTTCAATGAAGAGAGAAATGTGGCCTTGGTGGTGGCCACTCACAACCGGGAATTCGCCGCCAGAATAGGACGTCAAATGGAGCTGCGGGAGGGCCGTCTTTGCCCCTTATCATAAGGGGGCGGTCCTTACGGTTTAACTTTACAAAAGTTGCCGGATTTGTTACAAAAAGCTTCTTTGATCCGAGAGAGAGCTTGCCACCCATGACAAAAACAGATTCCCGATTCTTCCGCGCATGCCTCTGCCTCGCCTTTCTTTTCTCTATTTTGGGCTCTTTCGCCGACTCCAGAGCCCAGGAAAAGGCGACTCTCAAGGAAATCCGTATTCAAGGAAATCTCAGGGTCGAGGAAGAGGGGATTCGCCTCCATGTCAAAGCTCGCCCCGGAGATCCATTTGATCCGGCTTTGGTGGACCAAGATGTCAAGGCCATTTATCGGATGGGTTTTTTTGATGACGTGAAGGCCGAACTTTCCCCGGAGGGAGTGCTTACCTACGCGGTCCGCGAGAAGCCCTATATTCGCCAGGTGACGATCCAGGGACATGCCAATGTCGGCCGGGAGAAAATTGAAACGGCTTTTGGAGTGGCCGCCCGAACGATTCTCGACCGTGATAAAGTTATAGCGGGAGTGGAAAGAGTCAAGAAGCTCTATAGCGAGCAGGGCTATGTCAATGCCCGGGTGGACTTCAAAGTCGAGCCGGTAGAGAACAACCAGGCGGTGGTGACCATCAATATCGAGGAGGGGAATCGTCTCCTGATAGAAAAAATCTCCTTCGAGGGCAACCGGACTTTTTCAGACAAAACCCTAAAAGGCGTCATGGCAACGAAAGAAAAATGGTTTCTTTCCTTCCTGACCTCCCGGGGCGTCTTGGATCAAGACGCATTGACCAATGACTTGGCGATCCTCTCCTCTCACTATTACGACAACGGATATATCAACCATAAGATCGACGAACCGGTCGTGCTGAAACGGAGAGATGGGATCGAGGTGACGATCCGGATCGAAGAAGGCGAGCCCTATCGCGTGGGTAAGGTGGAAATCGGGGGAGAATTGATTGAGGATTCGGAAAAGCTTCTCAAAAAAGTGCAACTGACGACCGGGCAGATTTTCCGCGGGAGCCGTCTGCGCGACGATATCAGCGCCCTGACCGAAATTTACTCCAATCGCGGTTTCGCTTTTGCCCAGATAGAGCCGGTGACCAAAGTGGACCCGAAAGAAAAGAACGTGGACATCGCTTTGATGATTACCCGCGGTCCCCCGGTCTATCTGAATCGGGTCCTGATCACGGGAAATAATAAAACAAGGGACAAGGTTATCCGGAGAGAGATCCAGACCTCCGAGCAGGAACTGTTCAGGGGAGGGAGGCTCAAAAAAAGCCGCGATGCCCTTCAGCGGAGCGGTTATTTTCAGGACGTGCAATTGACCACCCAAAAAACGCAGAGCCCCGACAAGGTGGATCTCCTCGTAGACGTTAAAGAAGGTCCGACGGGGAGTTTTACGATCGGCGCGGGCTACAGCAGCGGCGACCAGTTTATCTTTTCCAGTTCCATCAGTGAAAAAAACCTTTTTGGCACCGGCCGGAGTCTTTCCGCCGGCGTGGAGTTGGGAACGTCCCGCCAGGATTTTTTGATAAACTTTACGGAGCCCTATTTGTTTGATCGCCGTTTCAGCCTGGGGATCGACCTCTTCAACACCCAGCGGAAGTCCGCCGACTTCACTTCCAGGAGGACCGGTTTCGGCATGCGGGCCGGCTATCCTTTGAATAAGTTTCAGCTTCCTTTTTTCAGCGCTCCTTCGGAAGACCCTTCGGGTGAAACCACGTCCTTGTTGGAATACATGCGCGCGGGGTTCGCCTATGAGCTCGTCCGGGGAAAGATCAGCGAGGTCGATTCGGGCGCAACCGCCGCCATTCAAGAGGAAAAGGGAAGTTCGATCACGAGCAGCATCACCCCTCAGCTTTCTTATGATAGCCGCGACCATTTTTTCAATCCCACCCGAGGAACCCAATCCAACCTCTCCATGGAGTTTGCCGGTCTCGGAGGAGACAACCGGTTTATCAAGACCGATGCCAAAGCCCGTTGGTACTATCCGCTTCTTAAAGATCCACGCTGGGGAGGAAACTATACTTTCTCTTTGGGAGGGACATTGGGTTATGGAGTGGGGCTCAAGGAAAGGCCCAGCGGCAAGAAGAACCTTCCTCTTTTCGAGCGGTACTTCCCGGGCGGTATCAATTCCGTGCGTGGATTTAACGAGCGGAGTTTGGGTCCGCGGGAAGAAGGTGACCCGATCGGAGGCGACAAGCAGGCGATCCTCAACACCGAATTGCTATTTCCCATCTATGAACAGTACGGTTTGGGGGGAGTCGCCTTTTTCGACATGGGTCAGGCATTTAAGGATACGGAAAGCATTAATCCGGGAGACTTCCGGCGATCAGTGGGGGTCGGGGCGCGTTGGCTCTCACCCTTTGGTCCTTTGAGAGTTGAGTTCGGCTTCCCCCTCAATAAGCAACCCAGCGATGACACCTCAGTGGTAGGCTTTTCCTTTGGTAGTCAACCCTAAATGCCGACATCCTCGGTTCCCCAGGTTTAGTGATTTGGAGGTTTCTGTGAAGATCTGGTTTTTACTGTTCCTTTTGCTCGGGTTCTCCTGGCCGGTAGCTGCGCAGGAGAAAGTTAAAATCGGTTACATCGATCTTCGGAAGGCGATCCAAGACTCGCAAACGGGCAAGAAAGCCAAAGAGAAGTTTCAGGCTGAAGTCAAAAGAGTGGAAAGTGAAATAGCGAAAGAGCGACAGCAATTGGAGCAAATGCAAGCCGACCTCGAGAAAAAAAGCCGGCTGCTGAAAGAGGAAGAGCTGCGGAATCTGGAGAGGGAATTTCAGAGGCGGAGAGCGAACTATGAGCGGAGCAGGCAGGAATGGCAGATGGAACTGCGACAAAGAGACGAGGAGATGGCCGATGAGATCGCCAGGGATCTGGCAAAGGTGGCGGCGGAAGTCGGGAAGAGCGAACAATTCACCCTTATTCTGGAGCGAAGCAATATCGTCTACAGCGATCAAGGGATCGATATCACGGACAAGGTCGTGGACATCTATAATCGCCAGGGGAGCGGAAAATCGAGCCCGAAGAAGTGAAGACGATTGAAAAAAAGCTTTGCGAGCTTGCCGAGTGCGTAGGAGGAGAGGTCATTGGCAACGGTCAAATTCTTATTGAGGGCATCGCCTCCGTCGAGGATGCGGGTCCCGGGGACATCACGTTTATTGCGCATCCCCGCTATCTTCGTTTTGTCGAAAACTCTAACGCCAGCGCGCTGATCGTTGGCAATGACCTCGCCGCACATCTTCCGGGAGGCCACCGGGCAAGTCTCTTGCGGGTTTCTGATCCGTCCACTGCTTTTGCAAAGATCCTCCAGCTATTTGCCGAGTCTCCCTCCTATTGTCCAGGGATAAGCCGTGAGGCGACCGTCGATCCTTCCGCGGTGGTTGCGGCCGATGCCACGGTTTTTCCGTTTGTCTATGTGGGGCGGAAGGTAACAGTCGGCCGAAGGACGGTTCTTTACCCAGGCGTCTTCGTGGGAGACGGAGTCCAGATCGGCGAGGATTGTACCCTTTATCCCCAGGTTACGGTGTGCGAGGGGTGCGTCGTCGGGGATCGGGTCATTCTCCATCCCGGTGCGGTGATCGGGAGCGATGGATTTGGCTATGCCGGCCGCGGAAAAGACAGGATCAAGGTTCTCCAGCTCGGCAACGTAGAGATCGGGGACGACGTCGAGATTGGGGCCAATACGACCGTGGATCGCGCCACCTTGGGACGTACCTTCATCAGTCGGGGGGTGAAGATCGACAACCTGGTTCAGATCGGCCACAATGTCGTCATCGGCGAGCATTCCCTGGTGATTGCCCAGGCCGGAATCGCCGGGAGCAGCCGCATCGGCAAAGACGTAATCCTGGCGGGCCAGACGGGAGTTGCCGATCATGTCGAAATCGGCGACGGGGCCATGATCGGTCCCAAATCGGGAATAGCGCGTCCCGTGTCCCCCGGGGCCGTGGTTTCAGGAGCCCTGGAGGCATTCCCGCATCAGGATTGGTTAAAGGTGATGACTTTGCTCCCCCGTCTGCCGGAGCTATGGGGCGCGGTTCATAAATTAGAGCGGAAAATAGCCCAAAAAAATCAAAAACCCAGGAAGCGAGTTGGCCGCCATGCTCGACATAAAAGAGATCTTTAAGATCATTCCCCATCGTTATCCTTTCCTGTTAGTGGATCGCATTGTCGAGGTGGAAGCGGGGAAAAAAATTGTCGGCATCAAGAATGTCACCTTCAACGAGTTCTTTTTTCAGGGCCATTTCCCTGGGCGCCCGGTCATGCCCGGGGTGCTGATTTGCGAAGCGATGGCGCAGGTGGGGGCCGTGTTGGCGCACTATTCCAAGAAAGGGGAAAAGGAGAACGGGAAGGTCTTTGTGCTGACCGGGCTGAACCGGGTGAAGTTTAAGCGAACGGTAGAGCCCGGTGATCAGCTTCGCCTGGAATTGACTGCGTTGAAACGGCGGGAGTCTTTTTGGAAAATTTGGGGCGTGGCCACCGTCGATGGAAAGGTGGTGGCCCAGGCGGAAATCTCCGCGATGGAGGTGCCCCTGGAGTAAGAGCTCTGATCCAGGGAGTAGGATGGCTCATATTCATGACACGGCTTTGGTGAGTCCCCAGGCCGAACTCGATGGAAACGTGGAAGTCGGTCCTTATTGTGTGATCGGACCGAAGGTCAAGATCAGTCAAGGCACCCGCGTCCGCTCCCATGTGGTGATCGAAGGAAATACCACACTGGGAAAAGACAACGTGATATTTCCTTTCGCGACGGTCGGATCTATTCCGCAAGATCTCAAATATAAGGGAGAGGATAGCCAGCTTATTCTCGGTGATCGGAATACCATCAGGGAATTCGCCTCTCTCAATCCCGGCACGACGGGTGGAGGAATGGTGACGCTGGTCGGCGACGATAATCTTTTCATGATGTATTGTCACATCGCTCACGACTGTATCATCGGTAACCGCAATATCATTGCCAACGGCGCCACCCTGGGAGGGCACGTGAGGATCGAGGACTATGTGATTGTCGGCGGTCTCGTTGGAATTCACCAATTTGTCAGAGTGGGAGCCAGCGTTATCCTCGGTGCGGGTTCCATGGTCTCGAAGGATGTTCCCCCTTTCTGCAATGCGACGGGAGATCGGGCCAGGCTCAGGGGACTGAATTTGGAGGGACTCAAACGACGGGGTTTTAGCCGGGAGCAGATCGAGCGTTTGAGGAAGGCCTATCGCATTTTGTTCCGGATGGGATTGAAGATAAAAGAGGCTCTGGAAAGAGTCCGGCGAGAGATCCCGGATTCTCCCGAGATAGAACAAATCGCTGACTTCATTGAGAAATCTCAGAGAGGGATTTGCCGATGATGTCGGCATGGGAACGTGAGGACGGTGAGAAAAGAAGAAGCTCCCGGTCATGAGTTCGCGCCGCGTGGCGCTTCTATGAAAAAACTTGGGCTCATTGCGGGGAACGGGAAGTTTCCGCTGATCTTTGCCGGGCAAGCGAAGCGAGAGGGAGTTCAACTGGTGACGGTAGCCCATCGAGGGGAGACCTCGAAAGAAATCGAGGAATTTTCGGAAGAGACGACATGGGTTTATGTCGGGGAGCTGGGGAAAATCATTCGGACCTTTCACAGCGCAGGAGTTGAGGAAGCGGTCATGGTCGGCGGGATTCGGAAAGCGAAACTCTTTTCCACCTTCCGGCCGGACCTGAGGGGCGCGGCCTTTTTGGCCAAGATCCGGAGCCGGGACGACGATCGGCTTCTCCGGGGAATCGCCGAGGAGTTGGAGGGGGAAGGCATCCGAATTGTGGAATCTACCCTTTTCCTTTCCCAGATCATTCCCCGGGAGGGGGTGCTGACTCGCCGGGAACCTACGACGGAGCAATGGGAGGATGTGCGCTTTGGATTTGGAGTGGCGAAGGAAGCGGGACGGTTGGGTATCGGGCAAACGGTGGTCGTTAAGAAACGCGTTATTTTGGCCATTGAAGCCGTAGAAGGGACCGACGCGGCTATCCGTCGGGGTGGAGATTTGGGGAAAGAGGGTTTCGTGGTGGTCAAAGTGAGTAAGCCCGGACAAGATCTCCGCTTTGATGTGCCTACGGTCGGAGTCGATACCGTTCGAGTCCTCCATGATTCCCGGGGAGCGGTCTTAGCGGTGGAAGCGGACAAAACCCTTCTCTTGGAGACGGAGGAATTGCTTCGGGAAGCGGACCGGCGGGGAATTACCGTGGTGGCGGTGAGCGGATCCGATGATAAGGAGAAGCAGGGCATTTAGAGATGGAGGTAACAGAACAGCCGAAGATCCCCGTGGGCGTTGTGGGCGTGGGATACGCGGGCCGGCACCACGCTGAAAAGTATGCTCAGTCCGCCAAGGCTAATTTGGTTGGAGTCGCCGATATTGACGGCGCTCGCTCCGGAGAAGTGGCCAAACAACTGGGGGTGTCGGCCCTGACCGACTATCGAGATCTCTTCGGCAAGGTTCGATGTGTCAGCGTGGCGGTGCCGACGCGCTTCCACTATAAGGTGACGCGGGATTTTCTCTCGGCCGGGATCGATGTGCTGGTGGAAAAGCCCCTGACCGCGCAACTGGACGAGGCAAGGGAATTGGTGGCGCTGGCGCGAGAGAAGGGGCTGCTTCTTCAGGTGGGCCACCTCGAGCGTTTTAACCCGGCGATCCGCAGATTGGAAAGCGTGATCCAGGATCCACAATTTATTGAATGCCACCGTCTCGCCTCTTTTGTGGAGCGGGGGACGGATGTCGATGTCGTGCTGGACCTCATGATCCACGACATCGACGTGATCTCCAGTCTGGTGCGATCTCCGGTCGCTCACGTGGAGGCCGTAGGGGTGGCGGTTTTGACCGATAAGCCGGATATCGCCAACGCGCGGATCCGCTTCGCCAGCGGCTGCATCGCCAACATCACCTCGAGCCGGGTCTCCACGAAGCGGGAGAGAAAGATCCGCATTTTTCAGCCCGACTCTTATATCTCCATCGATTATGACCAGAAGCGGGCCCAGGTCTATCGAAGAATAAAAAAGGCGAACGGCTCATGGGACATTCAGGCCGAGACCATCGAGATTCGAGATGGCGATGCTCTCGCGGACGAAGTGGAATCGTTTTTAGAATCGGTCGCGACCCGCCGTCGCCCGCTGGTGAGCGGGGAAGAGGGGCTGCGAGCTCTGGAGATCGCGGGCATGATCCGCGAGCAGCTCTGAGCATGAAAAGGGAGCGCCAAACGGCCGACTGGGCCGGAAGATGAACGCCTTGATCGCCTCTGCTTCGCTATCGACGGTCCCCGGACGGACCGACTATCCTAGCCGCAAAAAGCGAATCATGCTGGTCATTGGAGAGGCTTCGGGGGATCTTCATGGAGCCCAAGTAGTCAAGGCCCTGCGGGAGCAGGACCCGGCTTTGGAAATCTTCGGCGCGGGCGGGGAAAAGCTCAAGGAAGCCGGCGTAAGGATTCTCTTTGATGCGGCCCGCCTAGCCGGCATGGGCTTCTCCGAGGTGATCGGGAATATTGGAAACGTCTGGCAAGGCTATTGGCTGTTGCGGAGGGTTTTAAAGCAGGAAAAGCCGGATTTGCTGATCCTGATCGATTTTCCGGAATTCAATCTCCGGCTAGCCCATTTGGCAAAGAAGCTAGGCGTGCCCGTGCTCTACTATATCAGCCCGCAGGTTTGGGCCTGGCGTTCAGGTCGAATCCGCAAGATTGCCCGCCGGGTAGACCGGATGGCGGTGGTTTTTCCTTTTGAAGTGTCACTCTACCAGAGGGCGGGAGTCCCGGTGAGCTTCGTAGGACATCCTTTGCTCGACGTGGTTCGGTCTACGGAGTCTCGCGAGCAAACTTTAAGAAGGTATGGCTTGGATCCGGCGATAAAAACCATCGTCCTGCTCCCGGGAAGCCGTCGCCGGGAGGTCGCCTATCATCTCCCGCCTATGGTGCAGGCAGCCGGTGATTTGAGCCGTGAGATGCCCCTACAGTTTATTCTGGTGCGTGCGGGGACTGTGGAAAAGCGTTTTTTTGAAGCCGTCCAGCAGCACGGCCTTGTTAAAATTGCCGTTGCGGAAGGGGATGCTTACAATGTTCTCAACGCCTCAGATCTCGTTTGGACAGCCTCCGGTACGGCCACGCTGGAAACGGCGCTGATGTTGAGACCGATGATTGTGATGTATCGCTTCGCCTGGTTAACCTATGCCTTGGCCCGGCTGCTCGTTCGGGTGAAACACATCGCGTTGGTGAACATTGTCGCTGGTGAGGGCGTTGTGCCGGAATTGATCCAGAGCGACGTCACCGCGGAGCGGATCGTTTTGGAGAGCCGGAGGATCTTAGAAGACGCAAGCGTTCGCGAGCGTATCGTGAAGAAATTGTCTCAGGTCAGGGAGAAGCTCGGCTCCCCAGGAGCCGCAAATCAGGTTGCCGGAATAGCGCTTTCCATGATGAACGAAAAGAAGGATCGGCTGCAGAAAGATGCAGCGGAGAATCTCAATTGAAGATCTATCGGCGGTTGCTGCAATATCTTAAGCCCTATATCTGGCCTTACTTTTCCGTTGCCATGATTTGTATGCTGGGGTACAGCGCCACGCAAGGAGTTTTGCCCTTCATTGTCAAGCAGGTCTTCGACAGCGTCTTTGCCCGGAGGGACCGCGGGGCGTTGACGGTTCTCCCATTCGTGGTCGTGGGGCTCTTTGCCTTTCGTGGAATCATGAACTTCGGCCAGAACTACCTGACGGATTATATCGGGTTGCGGATCATCAACGATGTCCGAAATGTCCTCCATCGCCACTTACAGTCCCTGTCGCTTTCCTTCTTTCAGCGCCATGCGACCGGAACGCTGATCTCTCGGGTGAACAATGACGTGACTCTGATACGCGCGGCATTGACGGATGCCGTAGCCTCTCTGATGCGAGATACGACATCGCTGATCGCTTTAATGGCAGTGGCCTTTTACCAGGATTGGGTGCTGGCAACCATTGCCTTTGTTGTTTTTCCGGCATCGATTTTCCCGGTCATGCGGCTGACCAAGCAGATCAAAGGATTCACGCGACGGGGGCAGGTGGCCACGGGAACTCTGACCAACCTGTTGCAAGAGAGCATCCAGGGAAATCGGATCGTAAAGGCTTTTGGAATGGAGAAGTACGAGAGTGAGAGATTTTCCGAGGAGAATCGGAGGCTCTTCAAGCAGTCCATCCGGGCGAGCCGCATGAGGGCCATCTTGAACCCGGCGATGGAGCTATTGGCTTCGTTCGGGATCGGAGGCGTGGTGTGGTACGGGGGTTTCAGCGTCATTGGGGGCGGTCGCACGCAGGGAGAGTTTATGGCGTTTATCGCGGCGATGTTTCTGATGTATGATCCCTTTAAGCACCTCGCGAGGACCTATACGACGATCCAGCAGGGTCTGGTGGGCGCCGAAAGAGTTTTTGAAGTTTTGGATGAACCACCGGAGATCAGCGATCCGCCGGGCGCGAAACCATTAGCCCCTTTTTCACAGGAAGTTCAATTTCACAACGTCAGTTGCGGTTACGACGGGAAATTGGTTTTGAGCAATATCGACTTTAAAGTTAGAGCGGGAGAAATGGTGGCGTTGGTGGGTATGAGCGGCGTGGGCAAGAGCACGCTGGCTGATCTTATCCCGAGATTTTATGACGTGGCTTCAGGAAAGATCACCATCGATGGGGTCGATATTCGAGACGTTACGCTCGGTTCGCTGCGCTCTCAAATCGGCGTTGTTTCCCAGCACACTTTTCTTTTTAACGATACGGTGAAGAACAATGTTTCCTACGGCGATCCGTCGAAGGGCATGGATCGCATCGTGGCCGCGGCCACGGCGGCCCATGCGCACGACTTTATTATGGCCATGCCCCAAGGCTATGACACGGTGGTTGGCGAGATGGGTGTGAGGCTTTCCGGCGGGCAGCGTCAGCGGCTGGCGATTGCACGGGCATTGCTGAAGGACGCGCCCATCCTGATCCTGGATGAGGCGACCTCATCTCTGGATGCCGACTCTGAGCGACTGGTGCAGGAGGCGCTGGAGAATCTCATAGTGCGTCGCACCACATTGGTCATTGCCCATCGGCTTTCCACTATCCGCAAAGCAACTCGCATCGTGGTCCTGGTGGATGGCTCGATTGCGGAAGAGGGGACCCACGAGGAATTGCTGGCTCGGCAGTCCGAATATAACAGGCTTTATACCCTGCAGCGGCTGGAAGATAGAGTTTCCCATCGTAGGGGACTGCTGCACTGACGCCGTATGTTCAGGGCGTATAACCTTATCCTGACCCTTCTTGTTCTTTTGATTCTTCCCTTTCTCCCTATTTTCTTCTTGCTCGGGAAAAGATTCAGGGAGGGATTTTTCCAGCGCATCGGGTTTTATCCGCCTTCTCTGCGGGAGTCCCTGCGCGGGTCCCGTTCTATTTGGATTCACGCTGTTTCCGTGGGCGAGGTCCTTTCGGTGGCGCCTCTCGCGCTCGAACTCAAGGCAAGGTTTCGGGGTCATAAGATTCTTCTTTCCACATCGACCTCCACGGGGAGCCGGATGGCCCGGCGGATGTTGCCGGCGATAGACGCGGTGGTCTACTTTCCGCTGGATCACCCCTGGATTGTGCAGCGAGCCTTGCGCCTTTTCGAGCCCTCCCTGATCATCTTTTTAGAGGCGGAGATGTGGCCGAATTTTTTAAGGGGCGCCTATCGCAAGGGTATCCCCACCCTCCTGCTGAGCGGGCGACTCTCCGCGCGCTCGTTCCGTCGTTATCGGGGGTTCCGCATTTTTTTCTCTGAGGCGTTTCGCCAATGGAGCGCGGTGGGGATGCAGACCCAAGAGGACGCCCAACGCATGGTGCGCCTGGGCGTAAATCCTGAGAAAGTTACGGTGACCGGCAATCTCAAACACGCGCCATGGGATGAAGGAGGCCTGGACAGGCGGGCACTGAATTTCGACTGGGGTGACGGAAGCGGGGTGAGACGGGTTGTGGTGGCGGGAAGCACTCACCGGGGCGAAGAAGATCTCCTCTTGGAGGCTTTCCTCGCGCTCAAGTCTCACTTCCCAGGTCTCCAGATGGTCCTTGCCCCCCGCCATCCCCACCGCTTTGCGGAAGTGGACCGGTTGTTAAGAAAAAAGGGAATCCGATATCAGAGACAGAGTCAAAGCAACGGTGGCTGGGAAAGCCCTCCCGACGTGATCTTTCTGGATACTCTGGGCGATCTCCCGGCTTTCTACCCGTTCGCCGATGTCGCCTTCGTCGGGGGGAGCCTGGTGGATGCGGGAGGGCACAATCTCTTCGAGCCGGCCCGCTGCCGGAAGCCGATCGTCTTTGGCCCGTATATGAGAAACTTTTCCCATTTCGCTCAGGAGATGAAGGAGAAGGGAGGCGCGATGGAAGTGCGGGGGAGAGAAGACCTGACGGAGCGCCTTTCCGAAATCCTTAATGATCCGGGAAAAGCCGCGCGGATGGGGGAAATTGCCTTCCAGGTCGTCAAGGGGGATCGGGGAGTCGTGGAACGAAGCTTGAAATTGGTTGGCCGATATCTTTAGGGGAGCTAAGCGGATCTTCTCTGTCGGCCATAAGGCGGAGTTTAAAAATTTGATGAGATGGCATGTCTCTCTCGCCGGCCGGATATGGGAACGAAAGGGATTGGCCGGAAAAGTCCTATGGATTACGGTCTTACCGGCTTCTCTCCTGTACTCGCTAGGAGTTCGGGTTCGAAACTTCTTCTATTCAGTAGGGTGGCTCCCTTGCAAGGGCTTGCCCAGCGCGGTGATCAGCATCGGGAATCTGACCGTGGGGGGCACCGGTAAGACCCCCATGGCGATCTGGATGGCGAAGGAGTTGGGCGAACTCGGTTATCAGGTCGTCATTCTCAGCCGCGGATATCGAAGAAGGAATAATGACTTCTCACGGCGCGTGGACGGCGACCGCGAGGCGGTCCCCATGGATCCCAAGGATCCGCGGTCGGTGGGAGACGAGTCTGCCATGATGGCGCGCCTGTTTGGCCAAAGGGTGGGGGTGGGAAAAAACCGCTACGAGGCGGCGCAGGAATTTTTGAATCATGGGAAGGTCGATGTCTTTATTCTCGATGACGGGTTTCAACACCGGGGATTGAAGCGGGATCTGGATTTGTTGCTCTTGGGGTCGGACTGGAACGGGTGGTTGATTCCGGCAGGGCCGTTCCGGGAGCCCCGGGAAGCTCTTCGCCGGGCGGATGTCTTGGTGATTACGGGAGATCGAGATCGCTGGGAGCCGTTGATCGAGCGGCACCGGAAGCAAGGAATGATTTTTCATGGTACCCTTCAACCGCAGGCGCTCGTGACCCTGGAAGGCGATCGATCGAGAGAGCGGCCTCTGGGGCTGCTCGCGGGGAAAAAAATTATTGCGGTCTCCGCTATTGCCAACCCGCGGCCTTTTTATCGGATGATTCACGATTGGGAAGGCGAGATTGTGGACACGATCGAGTTCCCGGACCACTATGAGTATTCCACCGAGGACTGGAGAAGGATCAACTACGCCGCGAGACAGGGGGATTTGATCGTTACTACGGAGAAAGACCTGATCAAACTGGTTCTCTTTCCGTTCGCCCGGGAGAGACTCTTGGCCCTGCGAGTGTCTATGGTCATTCAGGAAGCGGATTCTTTGCTTCGAATCGCCCGGGAGGCTATCCAAAAGAAGACGGCCGGGCTTTCAGGCAAAAGCCGAGAGGAAAGTCCGTGACCGGAGCTCGGGGCGTATTGGTGGACCGGGATGGGACGCTGATTCGGGACGTTGGGTACCTGCGCCGTCGTGAGCAGATCGAGCTGCTGCCTCGCGTAGCGGAGGCCCTTCGGCTGCTTAGCCACGAGGGGCTCAAAATCATCGTCGTAACGAACCAATCGGCGATTGCCAGGGGTTTCCTGACGGAGAGCGAACTGAGACAAATTCATGGGGAAGTGGAAAGAGAGCTGGCCCGGGAAGGGGCTCATTGGGATGGCATCTATTACTGTCCCCATCACCCCTGTGAGGGCGAAGCGCCGTACCGGGTTTCTTGCCAGTGCCGTAAGCCGAATCCAGGCCTGGCGCAGCTTGCCGCTGCGGAGTTCCAGCTGGATCTCAGTCATTCTTACGTGGTGGGCGATCAGCCGAGCGACATGGAGTTAGCGGCAAAGATTGGCGCTCAGGGGATTCGCATTGATCCTCAGAGGGCCGAAAAGAGCGGGTCCAGGGTCGTTGAAGTCGGCGATCTGTGGGAAGCGGCTCAATGGATCATCCAAGATCTCAGAAAGAAAAACCAGAGAACAGAAAAAAATTAGTTGGACTTAGAATCCACATCCCAAGGCCGAGAGGCATTACTCAATCGTTCGACGGAGGTACTCGCTATGGTGATTAGCCGGGAACTGTTAGAAATTTTAGCCTGCCCCAAATGTAAAGGAGACATTCGTCTCAATGAAAAGGGAGACGGGCTGGTCTGCGGGGCGTGCCGGTTGATGTATCTCATACAGGACGATATCCCCATCATGTTGATCGATGAAGCGATCAAATTATGATGCTGCTCCCTACGCGCGATTTGTACTCGTCGCGGGGACCAATCGCGAACAAGAGCCACGAAAAGATCCTGGTGGTTCAGACCAGCTTTCTGGGAGACGCGATCCTGACCACTCCTCTCCTCGCCGAGCTCAGACGCCGTTTCCCGAAGGCGGAGTTGGCGGTGCTTTGCACCCCGCAGGCCCGGAGCCTTCTCAAAGAAAATCCGGATATCGACCGGATTATTACGGATGATAAAAAGGGAACTGAAAAGGGGTGGTCTGGATTGTGGCGCAAGGCTCGCGAGATCCGGAGCTACGGCTTCCGCACGGCGATCTCTCCCCACAAATCATTCCGGACCGCCCTCCTTCTTTTTCTGGCATCGATTCCTTATCGGGTGGGCTTTCGTCAAAGTGTGGGCTGGTTTTTTTATCATGATCGGGTAAACCGGGACGCTTCTCTGCATGATGTAGACAGGAACATTTCCCTGCTCGAGCCCCTGGGCATCCGTCCCGCGGAGTGTCAAAGGATTCTTCGCGTAGAGGTGAGCCGGCATTCTCAGAGAGAAGTAGAGGGTCTTTTCGCTTCTTTGGGAATTCAAGAAGATGGGATGGTTTTCGGCATCCATCCGGGATCCGTATGGCCGACGAAGAGATGGAGTCCGGAGGGGTACGCGAAGCTGATGCTCCAGTTGAAACAGAAATATCCTTGCCAGATTCTTCTCTTTGGCGGTTCCGAGGACCAGGAGATCATCGGCCGGCTCCAGCGGCTCTCAGGACATCTTGGCGTGAGCCTGGCGGGAAAGATCGGCCTGGAGGAACTCCCATGCGCCATTGACCGATGCAGTGTCTTCATTACCAATGACAGCGGGCCGATGCATATTGCGGTGGCGAGAGGCGTTCCGGTGGTGGCCGTGTTCTGCGCGACGACTCCCTCGCTGGGGTTTTACCCCTACTCTTCTAAGGCGGTTGTCGTTGAAAAGGATTTGCCTTGTCGTCCGTGCAGCTCCCATGGAGGAAGGCGCTGTCCTCTAGGCACGGAGGATTGTATCCGTCTTATTCAGGCCGACCACGTCCTTCAAGGCGTGGAGAAGGTTCTGGAAGGCGCCGTCGAGACAAGCCTTCCGGGCCATGCCGACAGGCCGCATCGGATTAGGATTTGACCCGGCGATGTCGACGATCGGTGTGGTGGTTTTCAGTTTTGGGGGGATGAGATCGCTGGAAATGTGCTTGGAAAGCGTTCGGTGGGCCGATCGGGTTATCGTCCTCCATCTCGGCGCCGGAGAGCCTCCCGTCCAAAAGGATTGGTCTCCTTCCGATAAAATCGAACGGGCTTCTTCGATGGAACAGGTCCGCCTGCGCTTCAGAGAAATGAAGACGGATTGGGTCCTTCACCTGTGGGGAGAAGAACGGTTGGATAAAAAGCTGCAGGAAGAGATCGTCTCCCTCTGCAAGAAGGGAGGAGCGCGTTCCTCAAGGACTTACCGTCTGGAGGTCCGCTCCCGGCTTCTCAATCGGTGGGTCAGAGGGAGCCTGTGGGGACCGAGTCCGGCCCTACGCCTCAGTGTTGGTCTGCAAGACTTGAGCCGGGGCTGGTGGCACGGAACGGGCGGCAAGTCGGCGGACGACGCACCCTTGCTCCAAGGGTGGATAGAGGATTATTCAGTGGAGCAGCTCGGCTATGGCCTGGCACAAATGAACGACTTCTCGACTTTGTGCGCGGAGCGGCTGGCGGGTGAAAGCATCCGCTTTGGACCGGTTTCAATGGTCGTCTATTCCTTTTGGGTAGGAGCGCGTCTTCTAACGATGAACCGTGTTGTAGCGAAGGGATTGGCTGGCGTGACGTTCTCGATTTTGGCGGGGACCACGGTTCTTCTAGCGGGCGCTAAGCGGTGGGAAAAAGGAATTAAAGTTCAAGGTGTCCTATCGAAGCGTCAAAACTCGGCGGCGGATCGTGGGGATTGATTGGCTACAACAGCTCTGGGGGGACGTGCCGAACGGCTTTAAGAGGATTTCTCTGGACCGCCGGCGGGTGGTGATGGTTCGGAATGGATTCGAGCGTTATTTATGTCAGGAGAATTTTTTAGGCCAGCCAGAACCCGGGAAGGGGCTCGTCCTTTACGGCCGGGGAAAACTGGATCGTGTTTCTTTGAACGAGGGTCAAACAGCGCTGGTGCGAACCTATCGCCACGGCGGGCTGATCCGTCATCTCACCGGTTATTTCTTTTTCAGTTGGCCTCCCCGGCCTTTCAAGGAGCTGGCGGTCACTGAAGAGGCGCGTCAACGCGGGATCTCGACTCTGGAGGTATTGGGCGCGAGAGTAGAAAGGGTGTGGGGCCCGTTTTACCGCGGCTGGTTAGTGACCCGTGAGTTGGAGGAGTCCGAACATTTCTGGGATGCTTTACGCAACGGGCGCTATGGCGCCGGCGATTGTCTGCCTTTGCTTCGATCGGTTGCGGAATGCATCTGCCGGATGCACCGGCGGGGTCTCTTTCATTCTGATCTCAACCTCAAAAATATTCTGGTTCGACGCGAGGCCGGTGCAATCAAGAGCTATGTGATTGATCTCGATAAAGCCAAGCTGTTTCCCCGGGAAGTTCCAAGGGGGAGGGCTCGTAAAAATCTCCACCGGCTCCTCTGCTCCGTCCGCAAGTTGGATCCGTCGAGGCGGTATTTTCCTGTTGAGGACTGGGAGCTGTTTGTCCGGTTTTATGCAGAGGCTGGATGCCGATGATTCCCGATCCCAAAAAGATTTTGATTGTTCTTCACGGCTCCATCGGGGACGTTGTCCGCGCCTTTCCCCTGGCCAATCTCATTCGACGTCACTATCCGCAGGCCCTGTTGGCTTGGTCGGTCGAGCAGCTCGCCTTTCCTTTGGTGGAGAACCACCCTGCGGTCGATGAGGTGATTCTATTCGACCGTAGGCGTTGGTGGAAGAGCATCTTCGGTTTTCTTGGAAGGATCCGCGCCGGAAAATTCGACCTGGTCTTGGACCTGCAGAGGCATCTCAAAAGCGGCCTCATTAGCTGGTGGTCTCGGGCGCCTTATCGCCTGGGATTTCATAGGCTTGACGCAAAAGAGTTCAATTGGATCTTTAATAATATCCATATCCCTGCGACGGGAGACGGAATCTCCAAGCTTTTCCACTATCTCAAGTTTGCTGAATTCTTGGGTATTGATCCCCGCCCGGTGGAATGGGACTTGCGTTTGATGCCCCGAGAGAAGGAAAATGTCGACCGAATGCTCGGGCCGGCGGGAGGGAAATTTGCCGTTCTTTTTGTCGGAAGCAGTTGGCAAAGCAAGAAGTGGTTCCCAAAACAGAGCGCGGAAAGCGCCGCGGAGATTCGGCGCCGGTTTGGGCTGGAGATCGTGCTTTTAGGGGGAAAAGAAGACCTGGATTTTGCCCGTGAGATGGAATCGCTCGAGTTGTCGCCGTTAACCAACCTGGTGGGAAAGACTTCTCTCGGGGAAGCGGCCGGAGTGCTTGCCTTGGCCCAAGTAGCCATAGGACCGGACTCGGGGTTAATGCATCTCTCGACGGCGATGGGAACACCTGTGGTCTCCCTTTGGGGGGCGACCAGCCCGGTTCGGACCGGGCCGTATGGCTATGAGAGTCTGGTCATTCAAGGCGAGGCGATTTGCTCTCCCTGCTACCGAAGGCAGTGCCCGATCGGCCGCATTTGCATGCAGTCTATTGGCGTGCGAGAGGTCGCCGAGATGGTGGGGAAGGCGCTGTCCCAGGCGTGCAATGGTCGTGGCGATTGAATCCAAATACCAGTGGGTCGAGGAAGGGCCGTGGGGGCTCTGGGTTCGCGCCGGAGGGTGGAACCCGTCGCTATGGACCGAAGTCCTGGCTCGCTTGGAGCTGACCCGTTGGTCGGATCATCCTCAAACCATACGATTCAGATATCCGGCCGGCGAAGCGGGAACGGAATATTACCTGAAGGTCTATCATCGCCCCTCTTTCCCCGGCCTACTCAAAGACCTCTTTCGAGACTCCAAGGCGTTTCGAGCCTTAAAGCAAGGAGAATCGCTCTCGGAGTTGGGATTTCATGCTCCCCTGGCCCTGGCTGCGGGCGAGGAGAGAACGTCTCGTCTGTTGCGAAGGGCCTTCCTTTTGACCGTAGGAATTCAAGGAATTTCTCTGCCGCTTTTTCTCAGCGGCCTTTGTCCGCCGCCGCCGGATCGCGCTTCGGTGCAAAAAAAACGGGCCTATCTCAAACAGATGGCCTTGGAGATCCGGCGGATGCACGAGGAGGGCTTTGTCCATGGGGACCTGATTCCCTCAAACATCCTGATTCATCTCGCGGGAGAGCGCATCGCCTTTTACTATATCGATCATGACCGGACTCGCCGCTATCCGTCCTGGTGTCCCCAGCGCCTCTGGAAGCGGAATCTCGTCCAACTGAATCGCTTTGTTCTGGACGGTATTTCTCTTCAGGATCGCATGCGCTTTTTAAAGATTTACTTGAATCGTCGATCCTGGGGGGAAAAAGAGCGTCGATTTCTTTTGTGGCTTGAGATGAAAACCCGAAAGCGGCGCCAGGAATGCGACCGGGTAGAGGCCGCAGTGAGTTTCCGTGAGCTGATGCGTTGGAATGGGCCCTTCGCCCCGCATCATTCCCAGGCCGAGCGTTAGTTTTTATGAAAGTCCGTTCGGAAAAAAAACTTTTGGTGTTGCGCTTCGCCGCGCTCGCCGCGCTTTGCGCCCTGCTCTATTTTCCCCAACTGAGCCGGATTCCTTTCTTCAATAAAGGCGAGCCCAGAGAGGGGTTGGTCGTCCAGGAGATATTTCTTCATGGGAATTGGTTGTTCCCGTTAAAAGGGGGAACAGATATTCCATCCAAGCCGCCGCTTTTTCATTGGTTCGGCGCGCTGATCTCCCTCGCCTCCGGCCAGGTCAATGAGCTGACCGTTCGTTTGCCCTCGGCGCTCCTGGCGACTTGTGGGGTGCTCGCCCTTTATGCTCTCGGGTGGAGGCTTTTCCATTCCGGCGTTGCTTTCTGGGGAGCCGTGATTCTCGCCACCTCGTCGGTCTACCAAACTCAGGCCGTCACGGCGCGAGTGGACATGACCCTGGCATCTTTCATCACTTTAACCCTTGTATGTTTCTATCTCATTTATAAGGGTCAATTGAAGGGGACCTTATGGACCACCCTGTTTTATATTCTCTTGGGGATAAGTGTTCTTGCCAAGGGACCGGTGGGGGCGCTGCTCCCGGTTTTGGTGATCGGCGTGTTTCTCGCCTTGCGGAAGCGGTGGGATTTTTTTAGGCGGATCTTTTTTGACCGGAGAATCTTGGTGTCTCTGGCTATCGGGATGATCTGGTACGGCCTCGCGTTGCTGCAGGGCGGAGAAGAGTTTTTTATCAGGCAGATTTGGCAGGAGAATTTGGCTCGTTTTTTTGTTCATGGGGCGGGGGGTACAGGGCACCAGAAGCCGGTTTATTACTACCTTCCGTATCTTTTGCTCGAAGGTCTTCCCTGGACGCTCTTTTTGCCTATGCTGGTGTTCGACTGGATCAAAAACCGTCTCTGGCGAGAGGAAGATCATCTTTTTTTGACCACATGGTTTCTAGTGATTTTTGTCTTCTACTCCCTTTCTGCAGGAAAGAGAGCGGTTTATCTTCTTCCTCTCTATCCCCCTCTGTCACTGGCTCTGGGTGAATGGTTCCAAAGCGGAAAGGTATCGGGGAAAAGCGACATTTGGGGGATGCGATTGACCGCCGGATTGATTTTTCTGTTGGTAACCGTTCCTGTAGGTGCAGTACTGCTCAGTGTCAGCTCGGGTAAAGGACTATCTTGGTTTTCCATGGCTATAGGTTCACGATTGGGTGCTGAAGCGTTGGGGGGGTTTTTCCGAATTCAGGTTATTTTAGAGCAAGGCGGCGCGGGCCTCGCGTTGGCGATGGCGCTCTGGACCTTCCTCTCCCTGCTTTTGGTTTGGGATCTTTTCCGCCTCCGCCTGAGGCGGGCGCCCGCGGCCCTATCTCTTCTTTGTCTTCTCGGTTGGACGGTTGGACAAGGAGTTTTCGTGTATGAGTTGGCTCAGGCCCGGAGTTACGCTTCATTCATGAGAGAAGTCAATAGAAGAGTAAGCCCCGGAGCCCAACTCTACTTGTACGGTGAAGGATTCGATTCCAGCCCGGTCTTCTTTTACCGTGGAGGACCCGTCCCTTCTATGCCGGCAGGTCCGGACGCGTTGACAAAAAAGCTGCAGTCCACGGAAGATCATGTTATTATGACCGAACACGAATGGACCAGGGCCCATGCCTTCAGTAACGCAATTCCGCTTCCTCAATTGAAGAGCCGGGGGAAGGGATCGGAAGGAGACGCCCCTTTAGTCTTGGTTCAGGGAAGGGTGGGCGTAGGAGAAAAAAAATGAAAACGGTCATTCTCTGCGGCGGGCTTGGGACGAGAATTCGAGAGGAGACGGAGTTTAGACCCAAGCCGATGATTGAGGTGGGGGGAAAGCCGATCCTCTGGCACATCATGAAGATTTACTCGTCCCACGGATGCAAAGACTTTGTCCTTTGCTTAGGGTACAAGGGCGAGGTGATCAAAAACTATTTCTTGGAATACGATTTGGTGAACAGCGATTGGACGATCAGCCTGGGAACCAAGAAGGTCACCCACCATCAGGTTTTCCACGATGAAAGCGATTGGCGGGTCACCCTGGCGGAAACGGGTCTGGATACGATGACCGGCGGACGGGTCAAGAGAATCGAGAAATATATCGATGGAGATTGCTTTATGATGACCTATGGCGATGGTCTGGCGAATATCGATATCCACGATCTCCTTCGTTTCCATCGGGAAAAAGGGAAAATCGCTACGATCACTGCCGTCCGGCCCATCGCCAGATTCGGCGAGCTTGCCGTGGACGGGGATCTGGTCCAGGTATTTCGGGAAAAACCGCAGATCGAGACCGGCTGGATCAATGGAGGTTTCTTTGTCTTTAATAAAGCCGTATTCGACTTTTTGGACGAGGATTGCGTCTTGGAGAAAGAGCCGCTGGAAAGGCTGGCCCGGGAGCAGCAACTGGCGGTTTACAAGCATACGGGCTACTGGAGGTGTATGGATACCTATCGGGACCTGGAGGCCCTGAGTCAAGAGTGGGGGACGGGCAAACCGGGTTGGTTGTCCCCCCGTGAGCCCTGAGCGTTTCCCATGAGCGGATACTGGGAGAGAAGAAAGGTGTTCGTTACCGGGGGCACCGGGCTGCTGGGCCCCTGGGTTATGGACAGGCTCGTTCGCGAGGGGGCATCGGTGGTCGCCCTGATACGAGATCGAGTTCCGTTTTCCAATTTCTATCTCATGGGGCTGGATGGCTTGGTGACCTCGGTCCATGGCGACGTCACCGACCCGGCTCTTATCGAGCGAAGCCTGAACGAATATGAAATCGACACGATCTTCCATCTGGCGGCTCAGGCCATCGTGGTGACGGCCAATCGGTCTCCGGTCTCCACGTTCGAGTCCAACATCCGTGGGACCTGGTGCGTGCTAGAGGCAAGCCGGCATTGCCCGTGGGTGAAAAGGATCGTGGTCGCTTCCAGCGACAAGGCCTACGGGGACCACCGGGAGTTGCCCTACCGGGAAGAGACTCCGCTCAGGCCCACCAATTTCTATGATGTCTCGAAGGCGAGCGCCGATCTCCTGACCCAGGCCTATCACAAAAATTTTGGACTTCCCGTGGCAATCGCCCGCTGCGGCAACCTTTACGGCGGGGGAGATCTCAATTTTAACCGCATCATTCCCGGAACGATCGAGGCGGCTTTGCTGGGAAAGTCGCCGGTGATTCGCAGCGATGGCCGTTATGTCCGGGACTATTTTTATGTCCTGGATGCCGTGGAGGCCTATCTCCTGACGGCGCAGAGCATCGATCGGCCCAACGGCGCGGCCGGCCAGGCCTTCAACTTTAGCAATGAGGAGCCGTTAGCGGTTCTGGAACTCGTGCAGAGGATTCTCAAGCGGATGAAAAGGGAGGATCTCAAGCCCGAGATCTTGGCCCACGCCTCGGGTGAGATTGTCGAGCAGTATCTCTCCAGCAAAAAGTCGCACGAGACCCTGGGCTGGAAAGCGCGGTATTCTTTGGATGAAGGGCTGGATGAAACCATCGCCTGGTATCGGAAATTTTTTTCCGGCAGGGTTGGCCGTCAATGATCCACGGAGTCTCCATCCATCCCCTGAAGCGGATCCCCGACGAGCGGGGCAAAGTCATGCATATGCTGAGGCGTGACGACCCCTGGTTCGAAAAATTCGGCGAGATCTATTTCTCGGTAGTCTACCCCGGAGTCATCAAGGGCTGGCATCTCCATAAAGTCATGACCTTGAACTACGCGGTGGTGGACGGGGCCATTAAGATAGTTCTTTACGATGAGCGAGAGAGATCTCCTTCCAAAGGGGAGGTTCAAGAGATCTTTGCCGGCGAGGATAACTACAGCCTCGTCACGATTCCGCCCAATATCTGGAACGGGTTTAAAGGCATCGGCCTCAAGCCGGCTATCGTCGCCAACTGCTCTACCGAGCCGCACGATCCTTCCGAGATCGTCCGCGTCGATCCTCTATCCAAGAAAATTCCGTACGATTGGGAGCTTCGACATGGCTAGCGCCAAGGCGGCCGTGATCGGCGCGTCCGGCTTGGTCGGTCGCGCCCTCATGCGGGTGCTCGAAAGCCATCAATACGAGACTATGGGTACCTATGCGACTCATCCGGGAGAAGGGCTCGCTTTTTTGGATGTCCGGAACGCCTCTTCAGTAGAGGATTACTTCCGGTCGGTTCAACCCCAGATGGTGTTCCTAACGGCCGCTTTGACTCACGTGGATTACTGTGAGGAGCATCCAGAGGAGGCCTCGCGGGTCAATACGGAGGGAGCCCGAAACGTGGCGGAAGCGGCCGCGCGCCACGGCTGCAAATTGGTCTTTTATTCCACGGATTATATCTTCGATGGTCGAAGCGGCCCCTATGACGAAGAAGCCGAGCCCTCGCCGGCCAGCGTCTACGGACGGAGCAAGTTGGAAGCGGAAAGGGTGGTCCGCGAAATCGTGAAAAACCACCTCGTTGTGAGAACTACCGTGGTCTACGGTTGGGAACCCTATTCGAAGAACTTCGCGATGCAGCTCTATCAGAAACTGCTCACCGGGACTCCGATGGAGGTGCCGGAGGACCAGTATAGCAATCCAACACTTGTGGATTACCTGGCGGAGGCCAGCGTGCGGCTCGTACAAGGGGATGTTCAGGGCGTAGTCAATGTCGTCGGTAAGGACCTTCTTTCCCGTGCGGACTTCGCTCGTGCTCTAGCCCGCGTCTTCGGTCTTGACCCCGAAATGATCGTGAGGGTCTCTACGGCCAGCTTGGGGCAGCGGGCGCCACGCCCTCTTCGAGGCGGCCTGAAGACGGAAAGGCTCGCGCAACTCCTGGGCACAGAGGCGATGCCTCTCGAGGAGGCGCTGAAGCGTCTCCGGAGACAGTGGCGCGGCGAGGGTCAGACGACCTATCTCAAATCAGAGCGGAGCGGCGAGGCCGCCCGCATTGCCGGAGAGATCCTGGGTCGGGTCGGGGATTATTACAGGGCCGTTCATAAGGAAAAAAAATTCGTTCCTTTCAAGACCCCGATCTCCTATGCGGGAAGGGTATTCGACGAACGCGAGATGATGAGCCTCGTGGATAGCGCCTTGGATTTTTGGTTGACGCTGGGACCTTATGGGGATCTCTTCGAAAAAAAGATGAGAAGTTTTTTTGGGGCCCGCGATTTTGTTTTGGCTAATTCAGGCTCCTCCGCGAATTTGCTCGCGGTTGCGTCCCTGGTCTCGCCCGATCTGGAAGGCCACCTGGAACCCGGAGACGAAGTGATCACGCCAGCCGTGACCTTTCCCAGCACCCTAGCCCCAATCCTCCAAAATGGATTGACCCCGGTTTTTGTGGATGCCGAGATCGGAACTTATAATATAGATCCTCACCTGATCGAGGAGGCGATCTCACCTCGCACCCGAGCCATCATGATTCCCCACACCTTGGGAAATCCGTGCGACATGGAGATCATCGCCGACATCGTACGGCGGCGCCATCTCTTTCTCATTGAGGACACCTGCGATGCTTTGGGCTCCACTTTTCAAGGAAGACTCGTAGGGACGTTCGGAGATATGGGAACCTTGAGTTTTTTCCCCGCCCATCACATCACGATGGGAGAAGGGGGAGGCGTCATCCTGAACCGGGCGAAGTTTTGTCGGATCGTCCGCTCTCTGCGTGATTGGGGAAGGGATTGCTGGTGTGCCCCAGGAGAGTCCAATACCTGTACCCAACGCTTCGGGTGGCAGTTCAACGGACTGCCCGAAGGGTACGACCACAAATACATCTATTCCCATGTAGGCTACAATCTCAAACCGACCGATCTCCAGGCCGCGATCGGCGTCGCACAGGCAGACCGGATTCCGGAGTTTGTCGCCAAGCGCCGGGAGAATTTTATGCGGCTCTACCGGGCCTTGGAGCCGTACCAGGATTTTTTAGTTTTACCCCGCTGGCATCCGTCTGCGGAGCCCGCCTGGTTTGGATTCCCCATTACGGTCAAGAACGGCCTTTCCAAGCGGGGTCTGGTCGGGTGGCTGGAGGCGGCCAAGATCGAGACTCGGCCGGTCTTCGCCGGCAATATTCTCCGCCAGCCGGGCTATGCTCATATCCCGCGCCGGATCCATGGCGAACTCACTCGATCCGATACCATCATGCGGGACACCTTTTTCATCGGGGTGTATCCCGGTTTGACCGGCGAGATGCTTGATTTCATGATCGAACGGCTTACGGATTTTTTTTCCAATCGTCCTCATCAGTGATGACCCAAAGTGAGTAGCGCACCTTCCGGCCTTCGGATCGCCATCTATATTCCCGCTTATAATGCGGGGTACACGCTTCCGCGCGTGCTGGATCGGATTCCTGAAGATGTGAAGCGACGCGTGGAAGAGATCTTCGTGGTGGATAACGCAAGCCCGGATAATACCTATCTCATTGGAGTCGGGTACAAAAACGAAAAGGGACTTCATAATCTCAACGTCTACAAAAACGAGCGAAACCTTGGCTACGGGGGAAGCCAGAAGTTTGCGTACCGTTACGCGATCGACAAGGGGTATGATGCGGTGGTGATGCTCCACGGGGATGCCCAGTACGCCCCGGAAAAGATCGCTTATTTGCTGGAGCCGTTGGAGCGTGGAGAGGCAGACCTTGTTTTTGGCTCGCGCATCGCGGGGCTTCCTCTTAAAGGAGGAATGCCGCTGCACCGCTACTGGGGGAATAAATTTTTAACGGCGGTCGAGAACTACGTGCTGAACTGGAATCTCTCTGAATACCATTCCGGCTTTCGCGTTTTCAGCTGCGCCGCTTTGGAAAGCGTCCCTTTTCAGTTATGTTCGGATGACTATCACTTCGACACCGAAATTCTGGTCCAGTTCAAACTTAAAAACCTGAGGGTGGTCGAGAGGCCTATTCCGACGCATTACGGTAGCGAGAGAAGCTATGTCAACGTCTGGCGTTACGGTCTTCAGATTCTCTACACGATGGCAGAGTATATGCTCCACCAGAGGGGGATCCGGAGAGTGGACAAATTCAATATTTCTTGAGAAAAAGCTGCCTGAAGATTGCTTTGCTCAATAAGTCATGTCTAACCCGTTTATCATGCGATCGGTGGCGGAAACCTGGTCTGTAGAGACCGGCGCCGCCAAGAAGGTCTTGGATCTCAGTTGTGGGGGAGGAGCGACGGCGAAGCTGTTGGCCGATAAAGGGTTCTCCGTGGTGGCCACGGATTACACGTGCCCGCCTCCGTTGGGGGATCGTATCCTGCGCGTAGGCGGGGTCGATCTCAACGAACCTCTACCCTTTAGGAGCGGTAGCTTCGACGGAGTCAATTTGGTCGAAGTCATCGAACATATCGAGCACCAGCCCCAGCTCGTCCGCGAGATCGCCCGCGTGCTCAAAGAAAGGGGCGTGGTCGTTATCAGTACGCCCAACGTTCTCAATGTCCTCTCCCGCCTCCGTTTTCTCTTTACCGGTTTTGTCCGGGGGCGCGTGCGTCCCGTCCATTATACCCATGGCCCCGGGCAAGCGCCGAATATTTACCTCATTCACTTCTATGAGCTTTATTATCTTCTCTTCCACTATGGTTTCGAAATCGAAGAGCTAAAAAAAACCCGGGTAAAGTTCGGCCCGGTCTTCTTCGCTCTCCTCTTTTACCCGTTCCTGTGGCTCTTCAGTTTCGAGGCCGTAATCCGGGCGGAGAAAGATCCTCTTCAAAGGCGCATCAATTGGCAAGTGCTTAAATATTTCTTCAGCCCTGCGCTGCTTTTCTCCGATAATTTCCTGGTCAAGGCGAGAAAGAAAACCGGCCATGAAGATCGCCCTCGCCCATAAAAGGCTGGACCTACTGGGCGGGACGGAGAGAGATTTTTACCGTACGGCCGAGGGCTTGAGGGATCTCGGCCATGATGTGCATCTCTTTTGTGCGGATTTTGCCGTCTCTCCTCCCGAAGGAACCAGAGGGCATAAGATCCCGTCCCTGGCCTTGGGCCGGGCCGCGCGTCTCTTGAGTTTTGCCTTTTTTGCTCCTCGGGCTATCCTTCCCCACCGATGCGATCTTATCGTTGGTTTTGGTAGAATGGTGCAGCAGGATATTCTGCGCAGCGGCGGCGGATCGCATCGCGTCTTCCTGGAAAAGATGGCCCAGGGAGAGGGGATTCTCCGGCGCTTCTGGCACCGGGTCAGCGTCTATCATCGAAGTGTATTGGCTGTTGAACGGCTACAGTATCGTCCCGGCAATTTCAGGACAATTCTCGCTGTTTCGCGTGAGGTCAAGCGGGAGCTGATGATGACCTACCACGTCCCCGAGCGGAAAATCGTGGTTCTCTATAACGGCGTGGATCACGAGCGTTTTCATCCGCGGAATCGAGGTCGGTCGCGGGAGAGAGTCAGGGCGCAGTGGGGGATTCCCCCGGAAGCCCCGGTAGTCCTCTTCGTCGGGAGCGGTTTTAAAAGAAAAGGATTGGATCGCCTTATCGCGATTTGGAAATCGCCTGCCCTGGTAGGGATCTACCTTCTGGTGGTGGGTGGAGATGCCCAGTGGAAGCATTACAGTTCCTGGGCAAAGAGTCAGGCGGAGGGCAGAATCGTATTTGCGGGAAGGCAGAGCGAAGTCGAGGATTATTACGGCGCGGCGGATCTTTTAGTCCTTCCGGCCTTTCAGGAGGCCTTTGGTAACGTCATCTTGGAGGCGCTGGCTTCCGGGCTTCCCGTGGTTACGACCCGCGCGGTCGGGGCCGCCGAAATCCTGGCTGGGGAACTCGAGGCGGGAATATTAGCCGACGCAGATCAGCCATCAGAAATCGAGGCCAAAATCCTTTGGATGTTGAATCCCAAGCGTTGGCCGTCTCTTTCAGAACAGGCCAGGAAGCTTGGAGAGAGATATTCATGGAAGAACCACTTCCAGGAGCTGGAAGGCTGTCTCTTGGAAGCGGTCGCAGAGAGTCGCCGTGAAGCCGTTTCTTAATTATGTGTTTTTAAAGATAGGGCGTTCTTCGCTATGGCTTGCTCGCCGTCTCGATGGACACCCAAAGACTGACGCGCTGGCGGACCCCGATCATCTGCTGACGCTTCCCGGGTGTGAAGTCATTAAGAATCAGAGAAAAATCAAGGTGGCTCGGGTGCCGCTGGAAATCGGGGGACAGGTCAAATGGATCTACGTCAAGCGTTATAACGTCTTTTCGTGGCGCTACCGGCTAGGGTCGCTCTTCACCCGTTCTGGCGCTGTCCGGTCTCTGGCCGGCGCGGAAACCCTCAAGGAGGCAGGCTTTCGCACCGGAGAGCCCGTCGCTGCGGTGGAAGTCCGCTCCGCGGGAATATTGACCAAGAGTTTCTATCTTTCGGAGGAAATTTCCGGGGGTAAGACCGCGGATGCGTACTGGCGAGAAGAACTCCTGCCGGTCAAGGGGCCCGGGGGTTTTGATCGGCGGAGGAAATTCTTAAAAAGCCTGGCCGAACTGTTCCGCTCGCTCCATGACGCCAGGATTTATCACAACGATCTTAAGGACGCTAATATCCTGGTCTGGGCGGCCCATGGGCAGGAATCTTTCTATCTTCTGGATCTGGAAGGGATTCGAAAAGGCAGGTATCTGAACCCAAGGCGCCGGGTCAAGAACCTGGTCCAATTGAATCGGACGTTTGGGACGCTCTTAACCGCAAGCCGGCGGCTTTTTTGGTTTCGAGAATACCTAGGGGAGTCTTTTTTGAGAAGGGAGGAAAGACGGCGCTTCGTCCAGGAAATCCTCTCGGCGACAGGGCGGAAGGACCGCCGGAAGCTCAAGAAGAAAAAGAGACAGGAATCGCCCCGGGGATCCACTTTTGACAAGTCTCAATCGGCATTGTAAAAGCGGGTCCGGCCGGGGGAATGGAAATATGAACCGCTATTCCGAAGAAGGAGCGAGGCAAGATCTGGACCTGAGCGTGATTGTTCCGACCTTTAATCGCCTGGAGAGTCTGCGCCGGCTTTTGCACAGCCTCGATGCCCGAGAATGTCCAGATTCTATTCGCTTCGAAGTGGTGATTGTAGACAACGGCTCCGAGGATGGGACGCAGGATATGTTGCGCGGGCACGGCGCTCGGCTGCAAAGGTTTTCCCTTGAAGTTCTTGAAGAGCGGGACCGCGGCAAGGCAAAAGCGCTCAACCGCGGTCTGGCGCGCGCGAGGGGCCGTATCGTCTTGATCGTGGATGACGACGTGGTCGTCCATCCTGAGTGTCTGCTCAAACACTTGGAATGCTATCGGACAACCGATTTTGATGCCCTCCAGGGACGGATTCTTCCAGGCGTCGATGCGGAGGGAAAACCGGCGGATCCCAAGCGGCTTCGGCAATATAACATTCCCGTAGTGGATTATGGAGATGAAGTTCGCGAGATCCGGGGACTGACCGGAACGAATATGTCTTTGAAGCGAGAGGTCCTTGAACGGGTCGGTTTTTTCGATGCTCGGCTTGGGCCAGGGGCGGCGGGGTTTAGTGAGGATACCGAATATTCGATGCGAATTCGCAAGGCCGGTTTCAAAATCGGTTACACTCCGCATGCCGTCGTCTATCACGAGTTGAATCCGGTGCGGTATGGAAGCGGTTACAATCGCGCGGTTCAATATCGCAAAGGTTTAAGCCGCAGTCTCTACCGCAGAGATTCTATTGTTTTCAATGTTCTCCCAAACCTATTCGCCAACTGCGTTCGCTTCGGCTTTTACCGGCTCCTGGGAAAGGAGCAGAAGGCCTATAAGACGGAGGGCCGGATCCTGAAATACTGGGGCTATCTTATGGGCAAGTTTCACCGATTTCAGAACTGAGGTTCGATTGTGTCCGATTCGGAAAAGACACCCGCCGTATCCGTCGTCATTGCCACCTATAATCGGGCCCGCTATCTCCCGGAGACGATCGATAGCGTCTTACGGCAGCGTTTTCGCGACTTTGAGCTTATCGTCGTGGATGACGGATCGAAAGATGACACGAGGCGGGTATTGGAAGCTTATGGAGAAGAAATCCGCTCTATTTACCAGGAAAATCGTGGTCCCTCCGCGGCACGGAATGTCGGGATTCGTGCGGCCCGGGGCCGGTGGATCTCTATTCAAGACTCCGATGATCTCTGCGCTCCGAACCATCTGGAGTGTCTCTTTGGCTTTGTCGAGCGAAATCCGAATTGCGGCATGGTGTTTGCCAATGGGGCCTACCTCGAGGGACCGGAGCATAACCGTGAGACCATTATCCCTAAAGAGAAATCTCGCCGATTGGAACGGCAAGGCGTGCGTCTCATTGATCTCTTCGACAAGAGCATCGTGCGTCTTCAAGCCGCCCTCATCTCCAAGGAATGCTTCCAGGCCATTGGCGGGCTGGATGAGAATTTCCGCATCTGCATGGATTTGGATTTATCCTTCAGGCTATTCATGCGGTATCCCGTAGCCTACTTGGATCAGGTTATCTTTCTCTATCGCAAGCACGAGGGGAACATCGGGAGGAATCAGGAGCTTCGCCTGCAGGAGAACATTCGGATTATTGAGAAACTGGTGCGCGAATTTCCCCGATCCGAGGATCTTCTGGGGAGAGACCGGATCAGCCGGCGCCTCGCCTATCGCTACTACCGTCTGGGCAAGGGGAAGTGGAAGTTGGGGGATCGTGCGGGGGCTCGGCAGGCACTCCGAAAAGCCCTGGGTTATACCCCGCTTTCGTTGAAGTACCGCCTCTATCAGCTTAGGTGGATTTAAAATCTCGCGCAAAGTGAGGATTTAGAAGTTGTCGTGAAGCCTGAATCGCCGGCGAATGAAAAAATGAGCCTGGCCTATTGCGTTGGAGCCCTGGTATTGGCTGCTGCGGTACGCCTTTATCTTTTTCAGAACGATTATATCATCAACAATGACGGCGTGGTTTATATCGAGAGCGCACGTCGTTTTTGGGAAGGAGACTGGCTTGGAGGGCTTTCGGGTTTTTATCCGCCGCTCTTTCCGTTGATGATTGCTACCGCCTTTTCCCTCACCGGGGAATGGGAGCTGGCGGGTCGGCTGTGGCCGCTGGTTCTCAGCATCCTAATCTTATTTCCCCTCTTTGGCCTTTTGCGCAGGATTTACAACTTAAGGGTAGCGTATATGGCGCTCTTCTTGTTTGCCGTCAGCCCCTATCTGGCACGGTTATCGGTCGATGTGAGGAGCGAAATTCCCTATATCTTTTTCTTGCTCTGTGCCACTTATTTTTTTCAACTGGCGATAGATCAAAAGCGAGGGTCGCCCTTGTTTTTGGCGGGAATCAGCTCTGCGTTGGCATATTTGATCCGCCCTGAAGCGATCGGCTTTCTCGCGGTCGGCGTCGTGTTTCTTCTTTATCGCGCCCGGCTCAATGGCGTCGCGAGCAAGATGTGGATCCCTGTGAGCGTCCTGTTTTTAGGATTCTTCGTTCTGGCGGCGCCCTATGTACTTTACCTCAAATGGGATACCGGAAAATGGCTCTTTACCCGGAAAGCCGGGAATGCCGTGTCTCAAGGTATGTCGGTCCATGATCCTAGCACTGCGGTGGTTTCCCAGGAAGAATCGGTTCAGGTCGATGCTTTGGAACTGATCAGATCCCATCCTCTCAGCTATGCGAAGAAGGTTTTTATTGACTTCTTTCGTTTCATCGGCTTCTATTTTGAAGCTGTTCATTACGCTTATCTTCCTTTTCTTTTTCTTGGTTGGATCCTTTTTTTTCGCGGCCGTTTTTGGGAGAAAAAGGATTTTTTGTTGGTGATCTTGGTCGGTTTCTATATTGCCGCCTTTCCGCTTCTCTACGTGACTCGGCGTTACTCGGTTCCCTTGGTGCCGGTATCCTTAGGGTGGGTCGCCGTAGGGTCTCTTACAGTTTGGGAATACTCCCGCGCGCGATGGGAGAAAGCGGGATCCTTTCTCATGGGGCTGTTGGCCGGGGCTTTTGCTCTCGGCACTCTTCCTAAGACCTTGGTTTCGGTGGGCCGCGAAAAACTCTATTTTCGGGAGGCAGGCCTATACCTCAAAAGTAAGCCGGGCAACCCCACTATTTTCACCCATGACAGCCGCGTGGCCTTTTACGCCCGCGGATCCAACCACGTGCGCGTCGTAGGAATCGAGGAGGCACTCGCCTCTAGGGCTACGGCCCGAACCTATCTCACTTTGGATAATAAGCTGCTGGAGTCTACCAAAGGGGCATTGGGAACCATGGGGTGGGTGCGGGAAAGAGAGTTTTCGGGCTCAACTGGCGACGGACTCGTTATTTTGCTTCTGAATAGAAAGGCCCCTGAATGAGTCGGGGGGGATAACAAAAAACATGTTGAGTCTCTCAATTATTGTTTTTAGCACTGGGCAAAAGAGAATGCTAAAAAAGACCTTAAAGTACCTTATGAAAAGAGTGGATCTCAGCGGTCTTTCGGTTCGATGGCTCATCAGCGACGATTACGTCGATGATCCGAAAATCGACAATGCCGCCTGCCGCGCGTTTATCAAAGAGATGGGATTGTTTGAATACTGCTATTTTCCCGAAAAGAACCAGGGCTTTGGCGGAGTAATCAACTATATGTATCGGCAGGTCAAGACATTTTACGTTTTGCATCTCGAGCATGACTGGAAATTTCTTCGGCAAATTACACTGCGGCCCTTGATCGAAATCATGGAAGCTCATCAGGAGATCACTTGCATTCGTTTCAATAAAAAGATCACGAAGGCTGCGGCCCAAGTGTTTTGGCCCAACGAGCCCGAGCGACAAAGGCAGTTCGGGCCTTATATTTTAACGGAAACAAAGTCTTGGACGACCAATCCGACCGTCTATCGGACGGCTCACATGCTTCAGGCGCTTCCCATCGACGACCGGGAAGACAGCGAGATAAGCATGAAGGAGAATCTCAGCGCCTTAGGCTTCCGTAGCTACAGTTTAGGTCGGCCTGGTGAGACCTACGTCAAACACCTTAAGGGTGTCCAGGCAGGGAGATACTAACTATATCTCGCTGTGGATGGGACGGGGAGAGTGTGGTATTCTTGGGCCTTAAGATGGGCTTTCGGCTTTAGTGTGTAGAGACTGACGACAGTATTGGAAATGGTCAACCGGATTCAAACGCTAATGGGTTGTAAATCGTTAGAGCCTGACATCTGGAACTATACCGAAGGAGAAATCTGGAGCCAATGTCTCTTGGCATTCAAACCCCACAACATCTTGGAGTGGAAACCAGCCTTTGATCTCGAATCCGGCCCTCGCGAAACCGTTACGTGGTACAGAAACTTCTTGGGGGCAGGAGCGTGAGCCCGCTGTCTCCCTCATGTCGCTCATGTGGCGGTTCCGGGCTGAAGGAAATCATCTCATTGGGTGAGATTCCGCTTGCCAACTCTTTACTCGCTGCCGAACAACTCTCGCAGCCCGAGCTGAGGTATCCGCTTGATGTGGTTTTTTGCCCTACGTGTTCTCTGATTCAGATAACGATGACCGTTGCTCCGGAGGTCCTGTTTCGGAACTACTTCTACTTCTCCTCCGTATCAGAAACTATGCTGCAACACTCAAAAGAGCTTGTTGAGCGGCTGATCCGGTCCCAAGGGCTACACCCCGGCAGTCTTGTAGTTGAAGTTGCCAGCAATGACGGCTATCTCCTAAAGTATTTCGTCCATGCGGGCATACCCGTCTTGGGGATCGACCCGGCTCTGAATGTGGCCAAGGTGGCTCAGCAGCGGGGTGTTCCTACGCTGACAGAGTTTTTCGGTTCTGAACTTGCCCGGAAACTGCACGAGCAAGGAAAAGAGGCGGACGTGATCATTGCCAACAATGTCCTGGCACACGTGGCTGATCTGAACGGCTTCGTTCAGGGAATCCAAACTCTGCTAAAGAAGGACGGCGTGGCCGTCTTTGAAGTGCCTTACGTGAAAGACTTGGTTGACCGCTGCGAATTTGACACGATCTACCACGAGCATTTGTACTACTTTTCGCTCACTGCCTTAGATACTCTCTTCAGAGCACACGACTTGTTCATTACCGATGTGGAACCGCTCGATATCCACGGGGGGTCTTTGAGATTGTTTGTAACACACTCGGCGGGGGCCGGCGATAAGAGAGAGAGGGTGCAGCGCCTGCTGACCGACGAAGTGAATTGGGGTGTGCGGCGCTTCGACTTTTATCGTGATTTCGGAGCTAAAGTTAGATGGCTTCAGGCTACCCTGCATGACCTGTTGCTGGGCTTGAAATCACAAGGACGGCGCATTGTGGGATATGGAGCAGGGGCCAAGGCCAGCGTCTTATTGAATATCTTTGGGATTGATGGAAGCGTGCTCGACTTTGTAGTGGACCTGAGCCCGTACAAGCAAGGTCGTTATATGCCTGGCTGCCATCTTCCTGTCTTTGCCCCGACCAGATTGTTGGAGACGATGCCCGACTACGTATTACTGCTTACTTGGAACTTTGTGCAGGAGATCCTGGAGCAGCAGGCTGAATATCGTCATCGGGGTGGCAAGTTTATTCTTCCTATTCCAGAGGTGAAGATTGTTTAGAGTTCAGATGTTCGTGAAACCGGATGCGGCCGCGGGAGCGCGATGGAACGGTTGCGCCTTTGCTGTCAGATTGCCGGAACAGGTTCAGGTGATCACAAAAAAGGACATGTCTTATCCTGACTTTGCCCCATGAAGAAGGTACTCATCACAGGCGCAACTGGCTTTATCGGTCGCCACTGCTTGCCGTTCCTTCTTGAAAGGGGCTTTGAAATTCATGCCGTTTCTTCCAGAAGACAAGCCGAAGCTCCACGATCTGTTTTCTGGCATCAAGCCGACTTGATGAACTTCGCAGAGGTTGGGACTTTAGTCACTGATGTGAAGCCAACGCACCTCTTGCATTTTGCATGGATTACAACCCCCAAGGAATATTGGGTTTCTTCAGAGAATTTACGATGGGTTCTTGCGAGCGTCAATCTCCTGCAGGCGTTTGTGGCGCATGGTGGACAGCGGGTCGTGAAGGCTGGGACTTGCGCAGAATACGACTGGCGGTATGGATACTCTGCTGAGTACCTGACTCCTCTCGCGCCGGCAACTTTATACGGAGCCTGTAAACACTCGCTGCAGGTTATGCTAGATGCTTATGCAAAACAAGCTGGGCTGAGTGCAGCCTGGGGCCGGGTGTTCTTCGTTTACGGCCCACATGAACATTCGCAGCGGCTAGTGCCGACCGTAATTCGTTCGCTGTTGAAAGGAGAACAGGCGCGCTGTTCCCAGGGCGACCAAGTTAGAGACTTCCTCTATGTGGAGGATATTGCCGAAGCTTTTGTTGCGCTCTTGGAAAGCGATATCGGAGGTGCCGTCAATATCGCCTCAGGAGTTCCTCTCAGGCTTAGGGACATGATTTGTGTAATTGCGGAAGCACTTAACCGTAGGAATCTAGTTCAACTGGGTGCTTTGCCTACTTCGTCCGAGGAGCCCCCCTTTCTAGTCGCGGACGTCAATCGGTTAACTAAGGAGGTGGGTTGGCGACCGAGATATAGCTTAGAGAAAGGTCTGCAGCAGACGATAGCATGGTGGAAGAGTCAACTGTGAAGTTTGTTATCGATACCGCAGCGAAAACCTTGATACACGAAGATAATGGTCGGAGCCGTTTCGATGTAGTAAGCAGCGGTTACGGTGGTTTCGCCCCATGCGCGAGCGGCAGATGGGGGAGTGTATTAATCCTCACAGCTGGAGATTGGTGCTATGAGTAGCACAGTGTGATGAGAGACCATGGATAGTTGGAATAGGCGCGGTTATCCGGGTGGCGTTTTGCCGGAAATTTGTGTTGTCCATTTAGTCTGGGCGCCACTTGGTATAGGCCCCTTCAGCACATTCATCACATCCTACAGACAAAACAAAGGTGATATTGATCACGACCTTTTAGTTGTCTTCAATGGGTTTCATGGAAAGGATGAATTGGATGAGTATCATGCTTTCCTCGACGGCGTCATTTATCACTCTCTATTTTTGCCACAGCCTGTACGAGACATCGCGGCCTATCTTCTTACCGCCGCAAGGTGTTTTGAATACGAATATTTTTGCTTTCTTAACTCATACAGTGTTATTTTAGATCGCAACTGGCTGGTGAAAATGTATAAGTATGTCCAGCAAAAGAATGTGGGTTTAGTGGGAGCGACGGGATCGTGTGAAAGTTTGTATACAACGGTACAACGCAGGGCAGACACAAGCCGGAAAGGTTCTCTTTATAAAAGAATCATCAGAAAATATCGTAGGAAGAGATTGCTTAGGAAATATCAGTCCTATTTTGATCCTTTTCCCAACCCACATATTCGGACCACTGCGTTCATGATTTCAAAGAGTGTGATACAAAAAATTAAATTCAAAAGCATTCGTACAAGAGTAGACGCATTGAGATTTGAAAGTGGGAAGAACAGCCTAACACGTCAGGTTCTCAAAATGGGTTTGGAAGTGCTGATCGTGGGCAAAGACGGCAAGGGATATGAAAAAGGGGAATGGTACAAAAGTAATACCTTTCGTCAAGGCGACCAAGGTAATCTGTTGGTTGCGGATAACCGCACAAATTCTTATTTGGAAGGCGACTACCTACACAGGAAGGAGCAATCTGAAGCTGCTTGGGGTGATAAGGCCAAAATAATGTGAATGGCAGAAATTTCATTTCAAGGGAGAGGTGCTGCGAATTTGACATTGGCACCGACGATCTTATACCGGCAGCCTCTGTAATACGTGAAAGAGGTTGACGAGAGAGTCAAAGCATATTCATACCTAAGTTGGGATGCTCTAAAGACTCAGGCGTGGGGTGAAAGATGCCACTTTTCTCAATTGTGATTCCAACACGGAACCGAGCCCACTTGCTAGGATATGCGCTGCAAAGTGCGTTGGAGCAGACCTTTGAAGACTACGAGATCGTTGTAAGCAACAACTTCAGTTTGGACTCAACCAGACAGGTCGTGGAAGAGCTCATGCATACCAGGGTTCGATATGTCAATACCGGCAAGCCGCTCCCCATCCATGATAGTTGGGAGTTTGCGCTGGGGCACGCGTCTGGGGATTACGTGGTCTTTCTCGGAGATGATGATGCTTTACACCTCGGCTTGCTATCCATGCTTTCTTCTTTGGTTGCGCAACATCCTGCCGACATCGTGTGCTGGCAACGCTGCCAATATTTCCACCCAGGTTACCCGCTAGCCGGGTTGGCGAACACGCTAGAGATACCGCTTTTTTCGAACACTCTGCATACAGTGCAGAGCGCAAAAGAGCTGAGCTCTTTGTTTCGTTTGCGGCACACAGGCGGCCAGCCCAAATTGTTTAACTCTATCTGCAGCCGAGCCTTGCTTCAGAAGATCCATAAAGCCATTGGGCGTTTTTTCCTACCACCCAACGCGCCTTATACCTCCTGCGTTCTGCAACTGGCATCGACTTCGGAGTATATCCTTTTGGACTATCCTCTCTCTATTGCCGGCCATGCGCCGGAAAGTAGCTGTGATGCCATCCTTTCTCAAAGTGAGAATCTTCGGTCAATCTTGGAGGAGTTTCAGGACCCCGTTTTTGAGAAGGTGCCCTTGAAAGGCATGACGGCGACCAACTTGTTGGCGGAGAGCTTGTTGCGTGCCGCCGGCGCCTTCAGTCCAAAGCTGAAGGAATACAATCTTGATTGGAAACGTTACTTCATGTCGTACTATAACGAGTTGAGCCGAATGGGGGATCGGGGCGCCGACGTTGCTCAGCAACGAGAAGAATTCTGGCGTGTAGTCTCGGAACGAAGCATCGTGTTCAGACTGAGACTACTAAATAAGATTATGCTCCACCACCTCAAACGAAGGTTGAAAGCGCGAGATCGAAACATGAAAGCGTTGCCGATTATTCGAGGCGACAACGAAGGCTTTTCGAACATTTACGAGTGTGCTCGGAGCTTGGAGCAATTATTGCTGCCCGCGCCGCTTTTTTAAAATCATTGAACGTAAGAGACAGCGCATCTATGGAGATCTTGGCCATTATTCCTGCACGAGGCGGGTCTAAATCGATCCCCGGGAAAAATATTAAACCCCTTTTGGGTAAGCCTCTCATTGCCTGGATCATTGCCGCAGCAAGGAGTTCCAGGTATGTCACACGATCCATTGTGTCTACCGACGACAAGGAAATCGCTGCGGTGGCCCGTTCTTTCGGGGCCGAAGTGCCTTTTATCCGTCCGGCTGAAATTGCCGGAGATTTTTCGACGGACATCGAGTTTCTTCTCCATGCCCTGGATTGGTTGAAAGACCATGAGGGATACGAACCGGAAATTGTGCTGCGTCTACCTCCTACGTCCCCCCTCTGTACGGCGGCACATATTGACGAAGGAATTGAAAAATTGCTGAGTACGCCGGCTGCCGACGCCATCCGTCCCATCGTCGAGGTTTCAAAGCATCCGTACAAAATGTGGAAGATAGCGCCAGACGGATGCTGGCTCGAGCCATTCTTGCCGCAAGAAATCACCGGATTGCCGGAGGCCTTTGATCTGCCAAGGCAGTTATTTCCCAAAGTTTACGTCCACAGCGGCGCGATGGATGTGATGCGTTTGCGGACCATTCGAGAAATGAAGTCGAAGGCGGGCAAAAAGCTCGCTTTTTTTCCGATGCGGGCCGAGGATTCCGTCAACATTGACGACGAGATCGACTTCGAGTTGGCGGAGCTGATCATGAGGCGAAGGGTTTCGACTGCTTCAGCTTCTTTGGAAAGGTAGCATAAGGAATCGCAATGAAGTCGCAGAGTGAAAGAGGTTTTGATTTTGGAGATCTGTTCATTTTTGAGCTTGCGAACAACCATCAGGGCAGTGTGGAACACGGCAAACGTGTCATCCATGAAATTGCGGCGGTCGCAAAGAGAGCAGGTGTAAAAGGTGCCTTCAAATTGCAGCTCCGTGAGCTGGAGACTTTTATCCATCCTGACTATAGAGAGAGCCGGGAAAACAAACATATCCCTCGGTTTCTCTCCACGCGCTTACCCTCGATCCAATTCGCGGAACTCGTGGGGGAGATCAGAAGTCAGGGGATGATTCCTATAGCCACGCCCTTTGATGAATTGTCGGTAGACCTTCTTGTGGATCTGGGGATAGACTTCGTGAAAGTCGGAAGTTGCTCTGCCCAGGACTGGCCGCTCCTGGAAAAAGTTGCCGATACCGGAAAGCCGGTTATCTGTTCGACGGGGGGCTTGACAGTCAAAGAGATCGATAAGGTCGTCAGCTTCTTTCAACACCGGGGGGTTCAATTCGCCTTGATGCATTGTGTTGCTATTTACCCGACGCCCGGCCCGCAACTTCATCTCAACCAGATTGAAATCATGCGCGACCGTTATCCTGGCGTGACGATCGGATTTTCAACTCACGAGCACCCATCGAACCTGACCGCGGTTGGACTCGCTTATGCGAAGGGCGCTCGCATTTTTGAGAAGCACGTCGGCGTGCCAATGGGGGATATCAAACTTAATGCCTATTCGGCGTCCCCGCCGCAAGTTGCAGCGTGGTTGAAGGCCTATCGTGAAGCGGTGAAGAGCTGCGGCGACAATGGCCAGCGCCCGATACCGGAGCAGGAAATCAACGATCTCCGCTCCTTGATGCGGGGCGTCTACGCCAAGGAGGACATTAAGGCCGGAACTGTTTTGCATCGCAGTGATGTCTTTTTTGCCATACCCTTGCAAGAGGGCCAACTCTCCAGCGGGGCTTGGAAAGAGGGCTTGAAGGTAGACCGAGATTGCCCGGCGGGTCAGCCGCTCAGCGCCTCGTTGCACGTGTCGAAGCCGGGGAAGAAAGAAATCATCTACTCGGCCATCCACGAGATCAAGGCAATGCTCAACAATGCCCGGATTCCGCTGGGTCACGATTTTGCCGTTGAGCTTTCACACCACTTTGGTGTCGAGCGTTTCCACGAGATCGGCTGTACGATTATCGAATGTATCAACCGCCAGTATGCCAAGAAGGTGATCGTGCAAATGCCGGGGCAATGGAATCCGGTCCATTACCACAAGATCAAGGATGAAACGTTTCAAGTCCTTTCCGGGACCCTCAACGTGGATATCGAAAACAAGAAAAAGGTCCTGGAACCCGGCGACTCACTCTGGGTCCCGCGCGGTGTTTGGCACGCCTTCGGAACTGAAACCGGCGTCATCTTCGAGGAGATCTCAACGGCCATTCTTAACGATGATTCGTTCTATATCGACCGCGCGATCAGTAGCTTGCCACGGGATCAGAGGAAGACCTACTTGCTCAATTGGGGCCGGCACCAATTCGATCAACTGGAAGATCGGGACGACAAAGATCAGGTCTCTTAAACCGGCCTCAAAAACCATGATTAAGGTAGTCGTCCTCGATTTCGACGGGGTCATCGTCGATTCCAACGCGTTGAAGGAGCGCGCCTTTTATGACTTTTTTCCGGGGCCAGGGGGGGTCC
>Ga0080064_1001012_pt1 | contig 63784 bp, 53 predicted proteins | sample Subgrocontami54m_FD_69260 | JGI IMG/M metagenome (GOLD analysis project Ga0080064, IMG submission 69260) | Subsurface groundwater microbial communities from S. Glens Falls, New York, USA - GMW46 contaminated, 5.4 m (SPADES assembly) (version 2) ... | reverse complement strand
CTGGGTCGCGGGATTTTTGAGATTCTCGCGCGGCCGGACGCAAAACCGGATGCCACTTTTGCTGGCCGCGCTCGCTTCCCCTGAGTGCCCAGGCGCGAACGCCCAGCCGGCCCTCAGGGGCTGATAAGGAGCAGGAGCCCAGCGAGAATGAGGGCAGCACGGGGCTCCGGCCTTCCGGCCGCCCCACCGATCGCGCGACTATCGCAGCGAATCGACATGCTCAAACCCTCGTCACAGGACCTATAGGGTCGCGGATGTTGGTAAATCGCGCGTTAACCCTGGCGTCCGGCCTTCTTTTCTAAGGAAAAAGAGCCGGCACCGCAAGGTGGCTCAATTCCAAATATGGGCCAGGAACGCCACCATGAAAGGCGGCATGCGCGGGTCGAGATCGGCAGGCCCATGGACGACGTGGACACCGGCCAGCTCCGGCTGGGCCTCCTGGGCGAGATGATCGAGGATGCGCGCCCGCAGGTCCGCAGCGGGAACAGGCGCATTGAGGATTTTCATATGCGCGATGCGCGGCCCGGCCAGCACGGTGATCCAGCCCGGTTCCGGAACGAAGTCCGTGGGCCTAAGCCCTGTTTCCTCTTGAACCTCGCGGATCACGCTGCCGGCCAAATCGACTGTGCCGTTCACGACGTCAGTCGGGTCAGGCGTGCCGGCGGGAAAATAGATTTTACCGGCATTGGCGGTGTGCGGCCCCATCAAGCCGAGGACAAACCCGCCATCGGAGCCCCGCAAGGCGCCCATGGCAAAGCTGTTGCTCACGGTGGAGTCTGGAAAATCCCAATCGCGCCACGCCAACAGGCTTGCGAAGTCGGTTTCGAAATAGCTGCCGCGAAACACGCCGGCCGCAATCCTGAAGTCGCGCAGCATCAGCACGCGGCCATTCCACATCTCCGGCTTCTCACGCCGGAGTTTAGCGAAATGGGCGTCAATCTCGCCACGGCGCTGCCGGGCGAAAGGCCACTCCCAAGGGGAATAGGCTAGATCCAGCCGGTCGAGAGGCACGACGGAGATATCTGTCATGCCCTCGGCCTGCTGTTCGGGAGGATGTCCGCCGGATCAGTTCCGGCTGCGGTCGACCAGCGCCCGCTGCTTGATCCACGGCATCATGCCGCGCAGCTTCTCGCCGATCTTTTCGATGTCGTGCTCTGCGAGCTTGGCGCGCGTCGCCTTGAATGAGGTCTGGTTGACCTTGTTCTCAAGCATCCAGTCGCGGGTGAACTTGCCGGACTGGATGTCATTGAGCACGCGCTTCATCTCCGCCTTCGTCTCCGAGGTCACGATGCGCGGGCCGGTGACATATTCGCCGTATTCGGCGGTGTTGGAGATCGAATAATTCATGTTGGCGATGCCGCCCTCATAGATGAGGTCGACGATCAGCTTCACCTCGTGGACGCATTCGAAATAAGCCATCTCCGGGGCGTAGCCGGCCTCCACCAGCGTCTCGTAGCCCGCCTTCATCAGCTCGACCAGGCCGCCGCAGAGCACGGACTGTTCTCCGAACAGATCGGTCTCGCATTCTTCCTTGAATGTCGTCTCGATGATGCCCGCGCGCCCGCCGCCGATGGCGGATGCATAGGAGAGCGTGAGGTCGTGAGCATTGCCGGAAACGTCCTTATGCACGGCCATGAGGCAGGGCACGCCGGCGCCGCGCTGATATTCGGAACGCACGGTGTGGCCCGGGCCCTTCGGCGCGATCATCATCACATCGAGATCGGCGCGCGGCTCTATCAGGTTGAAATGGATGTTCAGGCCGTGGGCGAACATCAGCGCCGCGCCCTTCTTCATCTGGTTGTGCATATGCTCGCGATAGATCTCGCCCTGCAACTCGTCCGGCGTGAGCATCATCATCACGTCCGCCCATTTGGCGGCTTCGGCGACTTCCATGACCTGGAGCTTTTCGCCCTCGGCCTTCTTGACGCCGGCGGAGCCTTTACGGAGTGCCACCGCGACGTCCTTGATCCCGGAATCCCGCAGATTAAGCGCATGGGCATGGCCCTGGCTGCCATAGCCGATGATGGCGACTTTCTTGCCCTTGATGAGGTTTATGTCGGCATCCCGGTCGTAATAAACACGCATGGTTTTGTCCCCTACTCCGTCTCTTACTTGGCTGCTGATTTTGCTGTGGTGCTTCTAAATTCTATGCCCGGCCTGCACAAGCCCTGCGGAAGCCAATTACATCCCCTGGGCGCCGCGTGTGATGGCCACAATGCCGCTGCGCGACACTTCGACTAGGCCGAGTGGCAGCAATTGCGCGATGCAGCGCTCGATCTTTTCGGTCGAGCCGCTCACCTCAAAGATGAAGCTTTCCGTGGTGTCGTCCACCACGCGCGCATCGAAATCATTCGCCACCCGCAGCGCATCGCTGCGCGTGTCGCCGGTCCCGCGCACCTTGATCATAGCCAGTTCGTGCTCGATTGACGGACCTGCCAGGGTGACGTCGATCACGCGATGGATCGGTATCAGGCGTTCAAGCTGATGCTTGATCTGCTCGATCACCATGGGCGTACCGCGCGTCACGATGGTGATGCGCGAGACGTGCTTCTCGTGCTCGGTTTCCGAAACCGTCAGCGACTCGATGTTGTAGCCGCGCCCGGAAAAAAGCCCGATGACACGCGCCAGCACGCCCGGCTCGTTATCCACGAGCACGGACAGCGTGTGCGCTTCGATATTCTGCTTCGCCGGCGCAGCGGGGTAGTGGGTGGTGGTAGTCGTATCGTTCGCCATTTTTGCTACTCAATGAACGGCGCCATCCTTCGAGGCGAGCTTCGCTCGCGCCTCAGGATGACGCCTAATGCACAATGTCTCCTCCGTCATCCTGAGGTGCCGGCCGAAGGCCGGCCTCGAAGGATACGGCCTATTACACCAAAATCTTCCCTTCCTCGGTGATCGCGCTCTCAACGCTCTCGCCCGAGTCGCCAAGGATCATCTCGTTGTGCGGACGGCCCGATGGGATCATCGGGAAGCAGTTCTCGTGCGGGTCGACGACGCAATCGAAGATCACCGGTTTGTCGATGTCGATCATCTCGCGGATCGCAGCGTCGAGATCGCTCGGCTTCTGACAGCGGATGCCGACGCCATGATATGCCTCCGCCAGCTTCACGAAATCCGGCAGCGCGTCGCTGTAGCTTTCCGAATAGCGGCCGCCGTGCAGCAATTCTTGCCACTGCCGCACCATCCCCATGTACTGATTGTTGATGATGAATATCTTGATCGGCAGGTGATACTGCACGGCCGTGGACATCTCTTGCAACGTCATCTGCACGGATGCCTCGCCGGCAATGTCGATCACCAACGAATTCGGATGCGCCATCTGCACGCCGACCGCGGCAGGCACGCCATAGCCCATGGTGCCGAGGCCGCCGGAGGTCATCCAGCGCCGCGGGTCCTCGAATTTGAAGAACTGCGCCGCCCACATCTGGTGCTGGCCCACTTCCGTGGTGATGTAGACGTCCTTGTCCTTGGTCAGCTCGTAGAGCCGCTGGATGGCATATTGCGGCTTGATGATGTCTTTCGAGTTCTTGTAGCTGAGGCTCTTGCGCGCCCGCCACTTCTCGATCTGCTTCCACCAGTCGCCAAGCGTCTGCTTGTCCGGCGCCGCCTTGGCCGATCGCCATAGTTGCAGCATGTCGGCGAGCACGTTGGCGCAATCGCCGACGATGCCGACGTCCACCTTGACGTTCTTGTTGATGGAGGAGGCGTCGATATCGACGTGGATTTTCTTCGAGCCAGGTGAAAAGGCATCCACCCGACCGGTGATCCGGTCGTCGAAGCGCGCACCGATGCAGATCATCACGTCGCAATCGTGCATCGACCAGTTCGCTTCATACGTGCCGTGCATGCCCAGCATGCCGAGCCATTGCGGATCGGACGCGGGATAGGCGCCGAGCCCCATCAGCGTGGACGTGATCGGGAAGCCGGTGAGCCGCACCAGCTCGCGCAACAGATCGCTCGCCACCTTGCCGGAGTTGATGACGCCGCCGCCGGTGTAAAACAGCGGGCGCTTGGCATTCGCCATCATCTCGACAGCTTGCTTGATCTTGTCCGGATCGCCCTTGAGCTTCGGCCGGTAGGTTTTGTGCTCGATGTTCTTGGGCTGCTGGTACATGCCCTTTGCGAATTGGACATCCTTGGGGATGTCCACGACGACCGGCCCCGGCCGGCCGTTCGCGGCGATATAAAAAGCTTCGTGCAGAATGCGCGGGAGATCCTCCACGCTCTTCACAAGGTAATTGTGTTTGGTGCAGGGGCGCGTGATGCCGACCGTGTCGCATTCCTGGAAGGCGTCGTTGCCGATCAAGTGCGTCGGCACCTGCCCGGTGATGCAGACGATCGGGATGGAATCCATCAAGGCGTCGGTCAGACCGGTGACCGCATTGGTCGCGCCGGGACCCGAGGTCACCAGCACGCAACCCACCTTGCCGGTCGAGCGCGCATAGCCTTCGGCAGCGTGCACGGCGCCTTGCTCGTGGCGCACCAATACGTGCTTGATCTTCTTCTGCTTGAACAGTTCGTCGTAGATCGGCAGCACCGCGCCGCCGGGATAGCCGAACAGATGCTTCACTCCCTGGTCGGCCAAGGCCTCCACGACCATTTCCGCGCCGGTCATTTCCTTCGTCATCATCCGCTCCACACGCTCATCATCGGGAATCAAAAAGGGGCTTGTAAGCCCCTTTTTCCGCGCATCGGCCTTCGCGGGCGACGTCAGCCACCCGGCGCCGTGCGCCCCCTTACGAGTTGAGTAATAAAATTACGCATAGACCAAGCCTTACGATCATTCGTTGCGCGGTTTTATAGGGGTGGTGACGGCGAAGGTCAAGCCGTGAATGCCCATTTGTCAGCGGTTCAGGCATGCATCCAGGTACGACCGCGCCTCCTCCGGCGTGCGCCATTCCCAATCCGGCAACTGGTGGCGGAACCAGGTTTCCTGCCGCTTGGTATAGCGCCGGGTGTCGCGCTTGCCGCCCTCCGCCGCTTCGTCGAGGCCAATCTCGCCGCGCAGATGCCGGATCAGCCACGGCACGCCATGCGCTTTCATCGCGGGCAATGACGGATCGAGCCCCCGCGCGGCGAGCTTTTTCGTTTCGTCCAGCGCACCGCTGGCGAGCATGGTGTCAAAACGCATGTTGATGCGGCGGTAAAGTTCAGCGCGGTCAGTCGCAAGAAAGAGCGTGAAGGTATTCCGTGTATCGAGCAGCGGCGGCATTCCTTTCCGGTGCCAGTCGGATAGCGAGCGCCCCGTGGCCAGGACGACTTCCAAAGCGCGGGCGATGCGCGAGCGATCATTCGGCATCAGCCGTTGCGCCGTCGTAGGATCGCGCTGCTGCAATTCCGCATAAAGCGCAGCGACGCCGTCGCCCTTCAGCCGCTCGCGGACGGCGGAACGCACATCGGTGGAAATTGGCGGCACCGCGGCCAAACCTTTCGTCAGCGCCTTGAAATAGAGCCCCGTGCCCCCAACGACGATCGGCGCCTTGCCCGCCTGCTGCGTCTCGGCAATCGCGGCTTGCACATCCACGCACCACCGTCCGACGGAATAATTCTCCGCCGCATCCACATGGCCATAGAGCCGGTGCGGCGCGCGGCTTTCTTCCTCCGCCGTGGGGCGCGCGGTGATGATGCGCAGGTCGCGATAGACCTGCATGGAATCGGCATTGATGATGACGCCGCCGATTTTTCCGGCAAGCTCCAGCGCCAACGCTGACTTGCCGCTCGCGGTAGGTCCTGCAATAAGGATGGCCTCGGGTCTGCTCATGCCAGTGAGCTAGACTACGGCAAACCAACGAAATCAATCGGCCCCACCGCTGCCAGGAGAGCTTGCTTGTCGCTCATAAAACCCTTTCGCGCCCTCCGCCCCGCCCCCGGCCGAGCCGCCGACGTTCTCGCGCCACCCTATGACGTGCTGTCGAGCGCGGAGGCGCGCGAGCGCGCCAAGGGCAAGCCATGGAGCTTTCTGCATATCTCCAAGCCGGAGATCGACCTCGATCCCGCGACCGACCCCTACGACAACTCCGTCTACGCCAAGGCGGCGGAGAATCTCCAGCGCATGGTGGAAGCCGGCGTCCTGATCCGCGACGCCAAGCCGAGCTATTACGTCTACCGGCTGACCTGGCGCGACCACCAGCAGACCGGCGTTGCCGCGGTCGCTTCCGTCGCCGATTACGCCACTAACCGCATCCGCAAACACGAATTCACCACGCCGGTGAAGGAGGATGACCGCGTCCGCCAGATCGAGGCGGTGAACGCGCAGACCGGCCCGGTGATGATCGGCTATCCGGCCGCGCCGGAAATCGACGCCATTCTCGCCAATGCCGCCCGCCGCCCGCCCGAAGTCGACGTCACCGCCGATGATGGCGTCCGTCATGAGATGTGGGTGGTCAGCGATGACGACACCGTCGCGCGGCTTACCCGCGCCTTCGACGCCCTGCCCGCGGTCTATATCGCCGACGGGCACCATCGCTCGGCCGCGGCTTCGCGGGTCGCAGCCGCGCGCGGCGCGAAGGGAGAGTCGCACCGGCACTTCCTGGCGGTGCTGTTTCCTCATCATCAGATGACGATCCTGGATTACAACCGGCTGCTGCGCGATCTGAACGGGCATACGCCGGATCAGCTTTTGGCCGAGCTGCGAAAGTGTTTTTCAGTGGCGCCATCCGGCCAAGCAGTCCGTCCCACGGCATCCGGCGAATTCAGCATGTATGTCGCCGGCCAATGGTATCGGCTGGCGATCCGGCCCGACCTCATCCCGCAGAACGATCCCATCGGCCGGCTGCCGATCACCTTGCTCACCAAGCATGTCATCGAGCCGTTGTTCGGTATCGCCGATCAGCGCAAGGACAAGCGCATTGATTTCGTCGGCGGCGCGCGCGGGCTAGGCGAGCTGGAACGCCGCGTTTCGTCGGGTGAGATGGCGGCGGCCTTCGCGCTTTATCCGACGCAGATGGCCGATCTCATGGCGGTAGCCGATGCCAATGAGGTGATGCCGCCGAAATCCACTTGGTTCGAGCCGAAGCTCGCCGACGGCATGGTCAATCACGTGCTGGATTGACCGAGACTGTCTTCCCTCGTCATTCCGGGACACGCATAGCGTGGACCCGGAATCCATACTCCCGGTAGTGGTTATGGATTCCGGGCTCGCGCCTTCAGCGCGCCCCGGAATGACGAATTGATTACTGCAAATTCAACGCGACGAACCGCGTCTCGCCTTCCGCATTGGCGACCAGGAAAAGGGCGGACCTGCGGCCTTCCCTCTTCAATTGCTCCACGCGCTTCTCCACGTCGGCCGCATTGGCCACCGGCACCTGCGAAATCTCGACGATCGTGTCGCCCGCCTTGAGCTGCTTGTCCGCCGCCGCCGAATTCGCATCCACGCCGGTGATCACGGCGCCTTTGATGTTGTCCTTGATCTTGTAACGCCGCCGCAGGTCGTCGTTGATGCTTGAAAGGTCGAGGCCGAGCGTCTTCTTCGTCGCGGGCTTGTCGGCCGGGGCGGCATCGGGTTTCGCAGCCGCGGCTGCGGCGGCCGCCTTCTCGCCATCCTCGAGACGGCCGATCTTCACTTTCTTTGTTTCTTCCTTGCCCTTGCGGATGAAGACGACATCGACTTCCTTGTCGATCGCCGTGTCCGCCACCTGACGCGTCAGGTCGCGCACTTCCTTGATGTCCTTACCGTCGAATTTGAGGATCACGTCGCCGGCCTCGATGCCGGCGGCCTTGGCCGGGCCCTTCTCGTCCACGCCTGCGATCAGAATGCCGCGCGCCGGCTTGATGCCGAGCGCCTCGGCAATGTCTTCGCTCACCGGTTGGATCTTCACGCCCAGCCAGCCGCGCCGCGTTTCCCCGAATTGCCGCAACTGATCGATGACGGCGACCACGGTCTTCGACGGCACCGCGAAGCCGATGCCGATGGAACCGCCGGAGGGTGAAATGATCGCGGTGTTGACGCCGATCACCTCCCCGTCGAGGTTGAACAGCGGGCCGCCCGAATTGCCCCGGTTAATGGAGGCGTCGGTCTGGATGTAATTGTCATAGGGCCCGGAATTGATGTCGCGGTTGCGCGCGGAGACGATGCCCGCGGTCACCGTGCCGCCCAGCATGAACGGGTTGCCGATGGCGATCACCCATTCGCCCAGGCGGATCTTGTCGGAATCGCCGAACGAGACTGCCTTCAGCGGCCGGTCGGATTTAATCTTGAGCACCGCCAGATCGACCTTCTGATCCCGGCCCACCACTTCCGCTTTGAGCTTGGTGCCGTCGTTAAGGATGACATGCACTTCGTCCGCATCGGCGATCACATGGCTGTTGGTGACGACGATGCCGGAAGAGTCGATGATAAAGCCGGAGCCAAGCGAGTTCACGCGCCGGGGCGTGCGCTCGCGGTTCTGATCGCCCTGACCGCGGCGGTTCTTGAAAAACTCGTCAAAGAATTCCTCGAAAGGCGAGCCGGGCGGAAGCTGCGGGACCGGCCCCGTCTTCGCTTCCATCGCCTGCGAGGTGGAGATATTGACCACCGCGTCGATAACCTTCTCGGCGGCGTCAGCGATTCCTTCAGGCCCGCGCGCGGCGGCGGGAGAGAGGGAAAGCCATGCGGCGCCGGCCACGGCAGCCAACAAGACAACAGCCGGGCGTCTAACCTGCCGGATGATGGGAAAGGCGAGACCAAGCATGGAAGTCAATTCTCCTGCCTCGGATTCTATCCGAGATTGCCGAGATTGCCCGCGTCTCTAAACCGGCGCAAGGGTATCGCCATGTGCCCACTAATCACGCAATTGAGCCCGAAAAGCGGTTTAACCCACTGTCACCCGCGGATCAGCCAGATCAGCATGATACCCAGGACGGCCGAGGCGATGCCGACAATTCGCAGCGAACCATCCGGCATATCGTGAACCGCGGCCATCGCCCGCTTGGCGGGGGCCGGAAAGGCCGAAAACACCAATCCTTCAATGACGAAGACCAGACCAAGAGCGACGATGAAGTCCGACATGCTGACGGTCCGGTTTCGCTGAGGGTTTTACCCTTTCCTGGTCACCGAGTCCCCTGCGCCGCGGGCGCCGCCGGCACGGCCTGCCGGGGGCCATTAGGCCCCGACTTTCCTGCGGGATCGACGAAGTAGCGGAAGAACTCGGAATCCGGTTTCAGCAGCATCCGGGTATCGTTGTGCTGCAATCCATGCTCATAGGCCTGCATCGAGCGATAGAACGAGAAGAACTCGGTATCGCGGCCGTATGCCTCGGCAAAAATTCGATTGCGCGTGGCGTCGCCCTCGCCGCGCGTCTGCTCCGCCGTGGAGGTAGCATCGGCCAGCAGAACGGTCACATCGCGATCAGCGCGCGCCCGAATTTCCTGGGATCGCTGGTTGCCCTGCGCGCGCCACTCGGCCGCCTCGCGCTGCCGCTCGGTTTGCATCCGCTGATAAACAGCCTGACTGTTCTGTTCCGGCAAATCAGCGCGGCGGATGCGCACATCAACCACGGCGATCCCATACGGTTCCGCCTCGCGCTCCACCTGCTCGCGGATGCGCGCCATAAGCTGTGACCGGTTGCTGCGGACAATGTCCGCGAACGTGGCTTCGCCCAGCACCCGGCGGAGCGCGGAGTTCATGAGAATGTTGAGCTGCGAATTGGCTCCCGAGATCGAACCGAGCGTCTGGTAGAATTTCAGCACATCCAGGATCCGGTAGCGGGCGAAGGCGTCAACCACCAGACGCTTCTGGTCGGAAGCGATCAGCTCCTGCGCAGGCGCATCCAGGTCGAGAATGCGTTTGTCGATGGTGATGATGCCGTCGATGAACGGCGCCTTTACGTGCAGGCCGGGCTCCGAGACGACGCGAACCGGCTGGCCGAGGCGTACCACCAGCGCCTGCTGGGTCTGATACACTGTGTAGAAAGCGCTATAGCCGACGATCAGCGCGGCCACCGCCACGACGATCAGCAGACCTCCGGTCACACCGAATCTCATTGGTTGCCTCCCGGACGCCGGTTGAGTTCGTTTAGCGGCAGGTACGGCACGACGCCCGCTCCTTGCCCGTCGATGATGATCTTGTCGGTGCCGCCGAATAGCCGCTCCATGGTCTCGAGATACATGCGCTCACGCGTGACCTGCGGCGCCTTGCGGTACTCATCGTAAATCTTCAGGAAGCGCGCAGTCTGACCGGTGGCTTCGGCCACGGTCTGCTCACGGTAGGCTTCGGCCGCCTGCAATATTTGCGCTGCCTTGCCGCGCGCTTCTGGAACCACGCGGTTGGCATAGGTTTGCGCCTCGTTCTGCGCACGCTCGAGGTCGGCGCGCGCCGCCTGCACGTCGCGAGCCGCATCGATCACCTGGGCCGGGTTGTCGACCTTCTGCAACTGCACTTGTTGAACCACCACGCCGGCGCCGTAGCTGTCGAGCGTCTTCTGCATCAGTTCCTGCACGGCGGTTTCGGTGACTTGCCGCGCGCCGGTCAAAAGCGGCGTGATTTCAGAACGGCCAACGACCTCGCGCATCGCGCTCTCGGCCACGGCCTTTACCGTGCCTTCCGGATTCTGAATGTTGAAAAGGAAATCCCCGACGCCGCCTGGCTTCACCCGCCAAAATACCGAGAAGTCCACGTCCACGATGTTCTCATCGCCGGTGAGCATCAGGCTTTCTTCGGGAACGTCACGGACGGTGGAGAAGCCGCGCCGATTGTCCTCGGGTATGCGTATGCCGATGTCGATCTTGTTCACGCGCAACGCCTTGGGCGTGATCGCAATCTCGATCGGATACGGCAGGTGATAATTCAGGCCGGGCTGGACCTCCCGCACCTGTTTGCCGAAGCGCAGGACGACGCCGAGCTCGTCGGGCTCCACCCGGAACAAGCCGGAAAGACCCCAGAGCACCACCGCGACGGCCGCGATAATGGCGAAACCCTTGCCGCCCAGGTTGCCGCCCGGAAGCACTGTGCGCAGCCTCTCCTGGCTGCGGCGCAGAAAGTCCTCCAGGTCGGGAGGTGTCGGGCCGGATGATTGAGGGCCGGGACCCCAGGGACCCTTAGGTCCGGAACCCCATGGTCCGCCGCCACCCTGATTACTCCACGGCATTCAAATTCTCCTCGCGCGGGCGCTGGCCCGGCCACATTTCTCTAGCTTATAGGGGAGGTACTTGAGCCTTACAACGCACGTTCACGGTAGATTGGCTTTCGGCTGACGCCGTTCATACGTGATGAAACTGACGTCGGCATCGTCCTGCGGCGCGGCGGGATGACGCATTCGGGCGGTTTCCTGCCAGGCCTTGGTATCGATCGGCGGGAAAAACGTATCGCCTGGCGGGGATGCATGCACCACCGTGATTTCCAACCGGTCGGCCGCGTCCATGGTGTCGGAGAAAACACCCGCGCCTCCGATAACCGCGATGGCATCGGCGGAGCGCCGTAACGCATCCCCGCGCGCGGCGGTGAGCGCCGCCGCAAGGCTGGGCGCCACGACAATGCCTGACAAGGCGTAGCCGGGGTCCCGGCTGATGACGATGTTGGTGCGGTCCTTCAGCGGCTTTCCGATCGATTCAAAAGTCTTTCGGCCCATCACAACTGGCCGGCCAAGGGTCAGCCTGCGGAAATGCTGCATGTCGGATTTCAGCCGCCAAGGCAGCCCGCCGTCGCGCCCGATCACGCCATTCTCGCCGACCGCGGCGACGAGGATGAGGTCGATGGCGCGCGTGCCGCCCCGCTGACTTCCCCCTCCGCTCACACCGCCACCTTGGCCTTGATGTGCGGATGCGGGTCGTAGCCCTCAAGGACGAAGTCCTCGAAGTTGAAGGCAAACAGGTCTTTCGCCGCCGGATTGATCTTCATCACCGGCAGCTTGCGCGGCGGGCGCGAAAGCTGAAGCCGGGCCTGTTCCATGTGGTTGAGATAGAGATGCGCATCGCCCAGCGTGTGCACGAATTCGCCGGGCTTAAGCCCCGTCACCTGCGCCACCATCAATGTAAGCAGCGCGTAGGACGCGATGTTGAACGGCACGCCAAGGAAGACGTCGGCCGACCGTTGGTAAAGCTGGCAGGAGAGCCGGCCTTGCGCGACATAAAATTGAAACAGGCAATGGCATGGCGGCAGGGCCATCTTGTCGACTTCCGCCGGGTTCCAGGCGGTGACAATGAGCCGCCGTGAATCCGGGTTGCGCTTGATCGCGGCCACAACATTGGCGATCTGGTCGATGGTGCCGCCATCCTGGGCGGGCCAGGAGCGCCACTGCTTGCCATAGACCGGGCCGAGCTCGCCGCGCTCGTCGGCCCATTCGTTCCAGATGCTCACGCCGTGGTCGTTGAGATATTTGACGTTGGTGTCGCCGCGCAGGAACCACAGCAACTCGTACACGATCGATTTCAGATGCAGCTTCTTGGTCGTGACCATGGGAAAGCCTTGCGCGAGGTCAAAACGCATCTGATGCCCGAACACCGACAGCGTTCCCGTGCCCGTGCGGTCGTGCTTCTCCACGCCGTCGGCGAGAATGTGTTCCATCAGGTCGTGGTATTGGCGCATGGGAAATCAGTCTCTCGCGAGTCGCGAGCCGAGTTTACCGGCGCGCGTCTCGCGGCAACAGGCCGAACCTGAACACAATATAGCAACGGGGAAAAAGAAATGGCGGCCATAAGGCCGCCCCTTCCCGGAGCACAAGTTCCGCTTAATTGGACGGCCCGGCCGCCTTGATGACGATACTCCAGCGCGTAACTTCGCTCTTCACCAGATCGGCCAGCGCCTGCGGCGTCCGCCTTTCCTTGGTTGGGATTTCGCTGCCGAGTTCCAACAGCCGCTTGCGCACGGTTTCGTCGTCCAGTGCCTTGACCACCGCGGCGTTCAGCTTGTCGAGGATCGGCTTGGGCGTGCCTTTCGGCGCGAATAGGGCGTTCCAGGCGGAAGCTTCCCACTCCGGCATCCCTACTTCCTTCGCGGTCGGTACATTGGGCAGCGCCGGGTTACGCTCGGGCGTACCGATGGCATAGACTTTGATGGTGCCGCCGTTGATCTGCGGCACCGCGTTGACAATCTGGTCGCACATATAATCGACTTGTCCGCCGACCAGCGCGTTCATCGCCGGGCCGGTACCATTGAACGGCACGGTGACCGGCTTCACCTTCAGAATGTGGTTGAGCGCCAAGCATGTGGTGTAGGACACCGAGCCTACGCCCGCGTGCGCCATATTCAACTTGTCCGCATTCGCCTTCACATAGGCGACGAACTCTTTCGCGTCCTTCGGCGGGAAATCCTTCTTCGCCAGGATCAGCACCGGCGTGCCGGCGAGAATGCTGATCGGCTCGAAGTCAGTCGAAGGGTTGTAGGCCAGGTTCGGGTAAAGCGCGACCGAAGCGGCGTGCGTGCCCATGTGGCCGGTGATCAGCGTGTAGCCGTCAGGAGCCGCATTCTTGGCACGAGTCGAGGCGGTGGTGCCGCCGGCGCCGACCACGTTCTCGATGATGATCTGCTGACCGAGCGAGCGCGACAGATAATCGCCTACGATGCGTGAGATCACGTCCGTCGGCCCGCCCGCTGCGAAGGGCACGATCAACGTGACCGGCCGCGTCGGGTAGTCGGACTGCGCGAAAGCGGGTTGCACGGCAAAGCTAGCAACGCCAGCGATCGCACCGGCTATGAATCTGAATAAGCTCATCAGGTCTCCTCCCTTGGCCTTGTAGCGGCCGTTGGAGGAATTGTGGCCCATCGCAGGACCCAAGGAAAGGCCCTAGCCGCACCACCAAAGGTTAAGAGCCTGCTACGGCGCTACTCGACAAAAACCTCCTCACGCCGCTTGCGCAGCATGGGGAGCATGGCGAGCACCAGAAGGAAGGCGGCGGTCAGCAGCAGCCCGGCGGAAATGGGCCGCGTCATGAAGACCGTTACATCACCGCGCGCGATCAGCATGGCACGCCGCAGGTTTTCCTCCATCAGCGGGCCGAGCACGAACCCAAGCAGCATCGGCGCCGGCTCAAAATCGTGCTTGATCAGCCAATAGCCGACCACGCCGAATGCAGCGGCGATGATCACATCAAATGGCGAGTTGTTGATGGAGTAGATGCCGATGCTGCAGAAGACGAGGATCGAAGGATAAAGCAGGCGATAAGGAACGCGCAGCAGGCTGACCCACACGCCCACCAGCGGCAGGTTGATGACGACAAGCATCAGGTTACCGACCCACATCGACGCGATCATGCCCCAGAACAGGTCCGGCTGTTTGGTCATGACCTGCGGTCCAGGCACGATGCCGTGGATCGTCATGGCGCCGACCATCAGCGCCATCACGGCGTTGGGCGGAATTCCAAGGGTCAGCAAAGGAATGAACGACGTCTGCGCCGCCGCGTTGTTGGCGCTCTCGGGACCGGCTACGCCCTCGATCGCGCCGCGGCCGAACCTTTCCGGATGCTTCGAGACCCGCTTTTCCACCGTATAGGCGGCGAACGATGCGATCACCGCTCCGGCGCCCGGAAGAATGCCGATGATGGAGCCGATCGTCGTGCCGCGTAATATCGCAGGCGTCGCCGCCTTCAGGTCAGCGCGCGTGGGCATCAGTCCAGTGATTTTGGTGTGAAGGACTTCGCGGCTTTCGGGGCTGGCCTCCAGGTTGCGAACGATTTCAGCGAAGCCGAACACGCCCATCGCGACCACAACGAAGCCGATGCCATCGGACAATTCCGGAATGCCGAAAGTCATGCGGCCGACACCGCTTTCCAGGTCCGAGCCGACCATCGACATCAACAGTCCGGCCAGGATCATCCCGATCGCCTTGATCAAGGAGCCCTTGGCAAGCACCACTGCGAAGATCAGGCCGAGCACCATCAACGAAAAATATTCAGCCGGGCCGAATTTGAGCGCGATGCTCGTCAGCGGCGCGCCGAGCGCCGCGACCAGCACGGTCGAAACACAGCCGGCAAAGAACGAGCCGATCGCCGCGATGGCCAGCGCCGGCCCCGCGCGTCCCTGCCGCGCCATCTGGTGGCCGTCCAACGTGGTGACAACGGATGTAGCTTCGCCGGGGATATTGACCAGGATCGACGTGGTGGAGCCGCCGTATTGGGCGCCGTAATAGATGCCCGCAAGCATGATCAAGGCGCCAACCGGCGGCAGCCCGAAGGTGATGGGCAGCAGCATGGCAATGGTCGCCACCGAGCCGACGCCCGGCAGAACCCCGATCAGCGTGCCGACCAGAGCGCCCATCAGGCAAAATACGACGTTCATCGGAATCGGCACCGCGAAGGGGCCGAGGTCAAAATAGGTGAATTGGAAGACGACGCCGAAGCCCAGCGCCAGATTCGCCAAAAGATCATACATGGTGGGTCGTCCGGATTAGAACCGTGGCCATAGTTGAAAGGGCAAGCCCAGCAAATAGACGAAAAGCACCACGCAGAAGGCCGTCAAAGCGGCGGCCGTGATCGTCGTTTCAATCCAGCGCGTTTCCTTGGACGCCAAAGCTGAGATCATGAATGTCAGGAAGCTTGCAAAGACCAGACCAACCGGCCGGATCAGAAGCGCAAAGGTGATGATGCCGGCCGTGACCAGGACGGGGCCGCGGATCGCGTAGCGCCCCATCGGCTCATCCGCCGGCGCGAGCAGGCCAACCACCGTTATGACGCCGCCGACCACGGCCAGCAGGCCGGCGAACAAACGCGGCGCGGTGCCGGCGCCAAAGGAAAAGCCGCGCGTCCCGGGCAAGTCGCCGCCAGCCCAGAAGGCGATCAGAGCAAGGGCGATAAGCGCGAGGCCGCCGTAATAATCGCGATGGTTCGGGACTTGAACGCGAAGGCCGAGAATAGCGAGGCCCGCGAGCGCCAGGACAAGCCCGATCAGCTGTAAAAATATTCCGACGCCCGACAGCGTGTCGAAATTCCAGGCGCTCAAAAACGCGAGAAATGCCAGCGCGATGGGCGCCAGCCCTGCTACCACGTCAATCGAGTGGTGGCCGGTGGTCAGGCGTTTACGCCGCCTCCCCCCGGAGCGAACCCCCTCCGACATCCGACTGTTCCTCCCTAGCCCCGGCAGGCGCCGCTTGTGACGGACTTTGCCCTTGCGCGATACCTAGCACAGCCGCGCGGCGTGCCAAAGGCAATCCACGGTGGCATCAAATTAATCCTGCAAAACCAAGCAGCCCCGCCGCAGCAAACAACCAGACGGGATTGAGGCGGGTAAAATAAGTGACCGCCGCGGTCGCCGCCGTGATGGCATAGGCGAGAAAGTGGTGGTCGGCGCTTTGCGCGATGATCACACCGCTGGCGCCAATGAGGCCTACGGAAACGGGAACCAGACCGCTCTGGATGGCAACCCGCCAGCGCGCATATCTGAAGCGCTCCCATGTGCCGCTGACAAAATAGGCAAGCACCGAACTTGGCCCGCACAAGCTGAAGGTAGCGATCAGCGCCCCGGGAAGCCCGGCGACGTGATAGCCGATCAGCGTACTGACGAGAAAATTCGGCCCCGGCGCGGCCTGGGCAATCGCGAAAATGTCCGCGAATTGCCGCGCCGTCATCCAATGCGCCACTTCGACGGCGTGGCGCTGCATTTCCGGAACGGTCGCATTGCCTCCCCCGATGGCGAACAGCGACAACAGACCAAAATGCGTCATCAGCGCGAACAACAAGTTGCCGTCGGTCTTCATTGCGGCCACCGCCAGCCGAGCAGGATTCCGATGGGAAGCAGGGCGGCCAACGCCCACCAGAGCGGGACCCGGAAGATACCCACCGCTACCAGCGTCGCCGCGGCAAGCAGCGGCCCATGCCAGCGCCCGGATTGGAAGAGGGGTTGCGCCATTTTGGCTGTCATGCCGAAGATCAACCCGGCGGCGGCGGTGCTTATGCCCGCCAGGATGCGACGCAAGGATTCGATTTCGCCGTAGCGCGCGTACAGCGCGCCGAGGATGACCATCAGCACGAGCGAGGGCCCAACCAGGCCGGCCGTGGCTGAAATGGCCCCCGGTATGCCGCGCACGCGCGCGCCAAAGACGACGGCGAAATTGACCACATTGGGGCCCGGCAGGAACTGGCAGAGCGAGAACACTTCGTTGAACTCGGTCGCCGTCATCCAATGGCGCTCGTCGACCGTCATTCTGCGCGCCCATGCCAGGGTGCCGCCGAATCCGAGAAGCGAGATGGTCACGAAACTGATGAAAAGGTTCCAGAGACTGGGGATTTGCCGTTCCGGCGAGCTATTTTCGGGAGTTTCAGCCATTGCGCCATGATCTATCGCCGCGCCTGCGCGAAGACAATTCTCAGGAGGCCCGGTTTGGCGCCATTTTTCGGTCTGGGCCGAAACCAGTCTTTTTTCGTCAACCTTGAGCGCCTATATTGGGAAGGCTGGCGCAAGCCGGCTATGGCGATAAATGGACGTCGTAATAAGCCTTTCGGACCCGGGGGCAGTACCCGGCGGCTCCACCCAAGCCCAAGCCCGCGCGTGGGTTTCGGCGGGGCCGAACTAGGATCGACGAGGGTGTAAAGGGCGCGCTTTTGCTCGGCATGGTTCCGCCGTTATCGGGCCAAAGCACTAGTTGCAAACGACAACTATGCTCCGGTTGCTCAAGCCGCGTAAGCGGTTTGAAAAACCAAGTCTGAAGCCCTAGCGGGTTAAGCTCCGTTAGGCGGGGTTCGGAGGCACCTGGCAACAGAAGCCTCCACTTCTCTTCCCCTCCCTGCATTTTCTTTCTTCTTCCTGCACTTTGTTGCCTCGCCTCATTCACCTGAGGCCAAGCGCCGCAGCCTCCCTCTCCCAACGGCTGATTGCCTCGCCCGCTTGCGGTGCCGATAATCGCCGCACAACAACCAACAGTGCTGCCCCATCGAAGGGCCGGCATGGGAGGAAAGCTAATGTCCCGAACAACTCTTTATGCATTCATGGTCGCCGTTGGCGCGGCTTTCAGTTCACCGGCCGCGGCGCAAACCGCTCAGGTCGCGCTGGGCGATACCGTTTCCGTCGAAACGCTCGCCATGGTCATCGCGCTCGAGCGCGCCAAGGAAAAAGGCGTCGACGTCAAGGTCACGTCCTTCGCCAAGGAAGACCTCGCGATCCAGGCCGTGATCAGCGGCCAGGCCGAGATCGGCATCGCCACGCCCTATGCGGTGATGCAGAAGTCGAAAGGCACGGTGAAGAACCTCGTCTCCCTCACCCGCCTCGTATTCTTCCCGATCGTCGAGAAGGCAAGCTACAAGTCCTGGAAAGACCTGAACGGCCAGCCGTTCACCTTCCATGCCCGCGGCAGCGGCACGGAAGCCATCGGCAACATCATGGCAAAGCGCCAGGGCATCCAGTTCGGCCAGCGCAATTACATCGCCGGTTCGGATAACCGCATCGTCGCCCTGATGAACGGCCAGATCAAAGCCACCATCCTCGACCTCGCCAACACCAACATCCTCATGGCCAAGGCCGGCGACCGCTTCGCCACCCTGCCCGGCGTGGATAATCCGGCCAGCGACGAAATCCTTTTCGCCCGCAACGACTGGATGGCAAAGAACCCGCAGAAGGTCGACATCATCGTCGAGGAGTTCGTGAAGCTCTGGGGCGAGATGGCCAAGAACCCCGGCATCATCGAGCAGGAACGCGCCAAGCGCGGACTCTTGAAGGATCTGCCGAAGGAAGTCGTCGAGAAGACCACCAAGTTCTATACCGACGGCATCAAGGCGGGCCTCTACAAGGTAGGCGGCGGCGACGCAGCGAAAGCCGACTTCGAATTCTATCTCGAAGCCGGCCAGCTGCAGGGCACGCTCGACTCCTTGAAGGTCGAGGACTTCTGGAATCTCGCACCTTACGACAAGGCTGCCAAGAAGTTCGGATCGTAACTGCCGCGTTGTAGCCGCTCCCCTCGCTGGGGAGAGAGCCTAGGAATGAGGCCGATGAAATACTCGGCCTCATTTCATTCCATTGCAGAAATGAGAGACCAGCTTGTCGCGCTTTGACTACCGTTCCGCCAGTCTAAGGCTGGCCTCCGTCGCCATCGTGCTGGGCGGGTGGGAATATGCCGGACGACTCCCCGTGAGCGAGGCTTTCCCGTCGTTGTCGGCCACCCTTGCCGCCGCCTGGGAGATGGTGCGTAACGGATCGATGATCCAAGCCATCGGCATCACCATCGTGCCGATGATCATCGGCGTGACCATCTCGGCCCTGGCCGGTGTGCTGCTCGGGCTTGCCACCGGATTGAGCCGGCGTGTGGAATGGCTGGGCATCCCGCTGTTCCTAGTGCTGCAGGCAGCGCCGCTCGCGGCGCTCATCCCGATGCTCGTGCTGGCCTATGGCGTCGGTCTTACCACCAAGGTGCTGGTGGTCTGCATCATGGCCATACCGGTGATCGTGCTGAATTCCTACAAGGCCGTGCGGCACACGCCGGCGTCGCTCCTTGAGATGAGCCATTCCTTCCTCGGCTCGCGCCGGCAGACCATCTTCAAGGTCATTCTGCCGGCCGCCAGCCCCGTGATCTTCGCCGGATTGCGGCTTGGCACGGCCGCGGGATTCGTCGGCGCCATTCTCGCCGAACTGCTCATCAGTCCCACGGGGATTGGCGACCTCATCACCTATCATCAGTCCATCGCCGAATATCCTGAGATGTATGCGGCCATCGTGGCCGTCATCCTGCTTTCGGCGCTGTTCCTGGAACTTCTCGACCGGCTGGAAGTGACATTGTTCCGGCCTGAAAGGCGGGCCGTGTGACGACAGTAGCAACAAAAGAAACTTCCTCGAAAACCGCACCGGCTGCCGTGAGCGTACGCGGCATTTCCATGATCTATCCAGGTCCGGTGAAAGCCCTGGAGGGCATCAATCATGACTTCCAGCCCGGGCAATTGACGAGCCTCCTGGGGCCGTCCGGTTGCGGCAAGACGACCCTGCTCAAGATCATCGCCGGGCTTATCAAGCCGGTGAGCGGAGAAGTGTTCGTCAACGGCCGCAAGGTCGAGGGGCCGGGTCCCGAGCGCGCCTTCGTGTTCCAGGATTTCGCGCTGCTGCCGTGGGCGAACGTTATCCGCAACGTGGCCTTCGGCCTCGAGTTGCGCGGCGTTCCCGTCGCTGAGCGCGAGGCGGTGGCGGAGAAATATATCCGTGAAGTCGGGCTTGCGGGATTCGAGCGCAAATATCCGCACGAACTCTCGGGCGGCATGCGCCAGCGCGTAGGATTGGCGCGCGCGCTCGCAGTGAGAGCCGATGTGCTGCTGATGGACGAGCCGTTCTCCGCGGTGGACGAGCAGACCCGCCGCAAATTCCAGGAAGACCTGCTGCGGCTCGTGTCCATCGAGCGCCGCACATTCCTTTTCGTCACTCACAGCATCGAGGAAGCGGTGTATCTTTCCGACAGTATCGTGCTGCTGTCGCCGCGCCCCGGCAAAGTCTGGAAGATCATCGAGCCGCGTCTGTCGCGAAAGCTCTCGCCGGATCAGATCCGCCGCGAGCCCGGCTACCTCGATACGGTGGAAACGATCTGGCAGAACCTCAAGGACTACGTCGAGTAAGCGATGGAAATCTTCGGCTACCGCGTTCCGCTCCCGTTGTCGCTGCTGCTCTGGGCGGCGCTGTGGGAAATCGTCGGCCAGGCGCAGGTCACGATCCTGCTGCCGCCGCTTTCCGCCGCCATTCTGCGGCTGTTCGAGATCGTGCCGACGGAAACATTCATCACCGCATTCGGCATCACGGTGCAGGCCTATGTTCTCGGCGTCGGGATTTCCATTCTGGTCGGCGTTCCTCTCGGCGTCATCATGGGCCGCTCGCCGTTCCTCGACCGCCTGATCCTTCCCTGGGTGAGCCTGTTTGTCAGCGCGCCCTTGACCGCCCTCGTTCCGGTCATCATGGCCTTGTTCGGTTTCGGTGAAACAACCATCGTGCTCACGGTGGTGTTGTTCGCCATCTGGATCATCATCCTTGACGCGCGCGCGGGCAGCCGCGGCATCTCGCCGTCATTGATGGAAATGTCGCGCAGCTACGGCGCGACCCGGTGGCAGGCCTTCACAAAGATCTTTCTCTGGGCGGCGCTGCCGGAAATCCTCGCCGGCATACGGCTTGGCCTCGTGCGGGCGGTGAAGGGGGTCATCATCGGGCAATTGATCGTGTCGGTGATCGGGTTCGGCTATTTGTTCGAAATCTATTCTTCGAACTTCCTGATGGAACATATGTGGGCCCTGCTGCTTGTATTATTCTTCTTTGCCTATCTTTTGGACGCCGGAATGGGCGAACTGGAACGGAGAATCGACTACTATTCGGCCGCGCGCGGCTGATCAGCCCCGCCGGGCTGGCATTCGCTTCCGCGCGACACCAGATTATGATCTGACCGTCTCATTCGCGCCGAGCCATGACCACCGATCACATCCGCTACGACATTCTCGCCCAGGAAGCCTTACGCGGCGTCGTGCGCACGGTGCTGGCCGACGCCGCCAAGCGCGGGCTGCTGGGCGACCATCATTTCAAGATCACGTTCGACACCAGGACTCCCGGCGTGCGCCTGTCGCCCCGCATGCGCGAGCAATACCCGGAAGAGATGACCATCGTCCTGCAATTTCAATTCTGGGACCTTACCGTGAGCGACGACGCATTTGAGGTCGGGTTATCGTTCGGTGGCGTTCCGGAGCGCCTGCGGGTGCCGTTTGAGGCGATCAATGGTTTCTTTGACCCGTCGGTGAACTTCGGTCTGCAATTCGCAACCATCGTGGAAGAAGAAATAGACTCCACCGAAGCCGCGGCGCCGCCCTCAAACGACTCTCCTGTCAAACTCGTTGGGCGCGAGCCGGCTTCCAGTGCTGCGGAGAAACCTCCGGCTCCGTCTTCCCCTCCCCCGGAAAGCGGCACTGGCACGGACAAAAAGCCCGACAAGCCGGGCGGGGGCGCAGAAGTCGTGCGGCTGGATCGCTTCCGCAAGAAGTAGCGCATGGCGAAAACACGCATCGAGACGGATTCGTTCGGCCCCATCGAGGTGCCGGCGGACCGTTATTGGGGCGCACAGACGCAGCGTTCGCTGCTGAATTTCCGCATCGGCGAGGAGAGGATGCCGCGGCCGTTGATCCGCGCCTTGGGCATCGTCAAGCGCGCCGCCGCCGAAACCAACCTGGAGCTGAACACCTTGGATGCGCGCCGCGCCAAGGCGATCGTCAAGGCGTCACGGGAGGTAATCGAAGGCACGCTCGACGATCATTTCCCGCTGGTGGTCTGGCAGACCGGCTCCGGCACCCAGACCAACATGAACGTCAACGAGGTGATCGCCAACCGCGCCAATGAAATCCTTGGCGCACCGCTCGGCTCCAAGGAGCCGGTGCATCCCAACGATCACGTCAACATGAGCCAGTCGTCGAACGACGCCTTCCCGACCGCCATGCATATCGCGGCGGCGGAGCAGATCGCCTATGTGCTCGATCCCGCGCTCGCCCACCTGCAAGACGCGCTGCAAAAGAAGGTCAAAGAATTCGCCTCGATCATCAAGATCGGACGTACGCATACGCAAGACGCGACACCGCTGACTTTAGGGCAGGAATTCTCCGGCTATGCCGCTCAGGTGAAGTCCGGCATCATCCGCATGCGACTTGCGCTGAAACAGCTTTACCCACTGGCGCAGGGCGGCACGGCGGTGGGCACCGGCCTGAATGCGAAACCGCAATTTGCCCGGCTCTTCGCCAAGAAGGTGGCCGAGATCACGCGGCTGCCATTTGTTACCGCACCCAACAAGTTCGAGGCGCTGGCATCACACGACGCTTATGTCTTCGCCCATGGCGCGCTCAATTCCGTCGCCACCGGCCTGTTCAAGATCGCAAACGACATCCGCTTCCTGGCGAGCGGACCGCGCTCGGGATTTGGCGAATTGATCTTGCCGGAAAACGAGCCCGGCTCGTCGATCATGCCCGGCAAGGTCAACCCGACTCAATGCGAGGCGATGACCATGGTCTGCACCCAGGTATTCGGTAACCAGACGACGATCACGCTGGCGGGCAGCCAAGGGCATTTCGAGCTCAACACGTTCAAGCCGGTGCTGGCCCACAACATGCTGCAATCGATTCGGCTGGTGGCCGACGCGGCGCGCTCATTCACCGACCATTGCGTCCTCGGCATCGAGGCCAATGAGCCGCGCATCCGCGAATTGATGGAGCGCTCCCTGATGCTGGTGACGGCGCTGGCGCCTGAGATCGGATACGACAAGGCCGCCGAGATCGCGAAGGCGGCGCATGAACGCGGAACGACGCTGCGCGAGGAAGCTGTCCGTCTTGGCTACGTTTCCGCCGAGGAATTCGACCGTCTCGTGCGCCCGGAGAAAATGACACGCCCCGGCTGAGGGGCATCCGTATTCATGCGGATGGCGGGGCCGCACCGGAATACGATGCGAACATCGCCGACATTCACGCGAAACGCCAAATCATTCGCAGCTTACGAAGCGCGAACGCGGCGCTGTTTCCCGGCAATTCTAGTGAACCGGCCGTTTACGGGATGAAATCGCGCGGCATGCCGTAACGTTTCCGGCCTGGATTATGAAAACATTTCTAGAGAATGAACCTAGCCAAGAGCAAGTACTTCCCTGGACCTCGAATTCAATAATTATACTGTCCTAGTAAGAATACCTGAAAGCTCTAAAAAGGTATCCAAACGCGGTATCTTCAACTAACCGTGTATTGCCTCACTCCGAAACAACTGCATTCTGGTACGGTGTTGAGTAATGCTTTTTTCGGCTAGTTTTCGCCACCGTCTCCGCGTCATTGGCGAAGCAAGAATGGCCCTCGCAAGGCCGCGGATCATGCATCCGACTACCGTCGAGACCAGACATGGCTGAAGTCGTCAATCTTCGAACCGCCCGTAAAAGAGCCGAGAAGCGGCAAGCCGAGCAACGCGCCGCCGACAATCGTCTCTCACACGGACGCTCGAAATCCGAACGTGACCTTCAAGCAGCGCGAGCCGACAAAGCCCGCCGGGTTCTGGACCAGCATCGGATCAAAACGGGAGATACCCGATGAAATCACCGGTCGTAAAACGCTCAATCGTTATTGCTGGTCATAAGACCAGCGTCAGTCTCGAAGATGCCTTCTGGAGAGGTCTGAAAGACATTGCGCACGGCCGTAGCATGACTTTGTCCGAGCTCGTGGCATCGATCGATACCGAACGGCGCCACGGCAATCTGTCCTCGGGCATCCGCCTGTTCGTGCTCGATTACTACCGGTCGCAGACCGAAGATTCCCGGAACGACTCGAACGGACGCGCGGACATACTGCCGTTGCGCAGCGCGCCCTCAGTCGTCGCGGCTGGCCGATAGATCCTGCGGCGTGAGCCGGATCGGCGGAGGCGCTGGCTTCGCCTGGCTGGGCCGTGATATTCTCGCTGGTTGGGCCGGAGCCTGCGCGGAAGCAGCCGTGGGCTGCTGATCGGAAATTCGCGGCGTGGCGTGGATCTCGACAGGCGGCGGAAGTGGCGGCGCCTGGTCGCTTTCAGGGACCGGCGAAGATGCGCGCGAATCTTCGGCGGGCCGCCGTGGTTGGGCCTTCTCCTCCAATGCCTCAAGACGCTTCGATTGCAGATCGACCGCGCGTAGCGTGAGCCAAGCGGTAAGCGCGCCCACGTCGACCGTGCGCTTGGGACTGCCGACCGGACCCTTGAGAGAAACGAATACAACCGGACGCTCCGCGACGGCGCTCGATGCTTCGCCACGCGCCGATAACGCCAGGCGCGCGTTGAGATCGCCTTCGATCAGATCGATATTGCCGCTCATGGTCAGGTCGGCGCCATCCGCCTGCGTGACCGTATTGGTCAGCCGCATTTGGCCTCCCGTGACTGTGATCACGCCTTCAGCCGAGGTCACCGCCAGCCGCCCGGCACTCAGCGCGCCGACGACGATTTCGCCGATCTTGGCCGCATCCAAGGCCGCTCCGTGGTTTACCGCCTCCGTGGCGACGTCGAATGCTTTGGCATCCAGGCCCGCGAGCTGTGCCCGCGCGAGTGAAACCATGCCATTACCCGTCAGGGATCCCATCACCGCCATCGGACTTAAGCCCGCGCCTTCCAGGTCGATTTGCAGGGCGAGCCGCCCCACGATGGAAGCCCCAATGCCGGCCGGAAGGAGCACCGCTGCGTCCGCATCGTTCAAGTGGAAGCGCGCGCGCGCCGAGAGCCCTTCGTCATACTTGGAAAAGGTGAGCTGACCCGTAGCCCGGCCGTCCGCCATCGTCCCTTGAACGTCGGTAAACGAGATTTCCGAACGGTTGAAGCTGGCGACGCCCTGGGCCTGGCGGAGCACAACTGTCGGTGTGAAGCTGGCGCGCGCCGCTTTGAATTCGATGCGGCCGTTCACCCCTTCGAACAGACCTTGACCGAAGGGCTCGGTCGACCACGTAGCGCTGCGAGGCGTGGCAGGCATGCCGGCTGCTGCCGCGACCGCGGCCGGCACATCCAGATTGTCGGCTTCGAGGCGGCCATCAATGCGCATCGGCTCAGCGAGAGCTACATTGATGGCGCCACGCACGCTGCTGCCGGCAACCAAGCCGGAGAAATCACGCAATGCGAGAGACTGTCCCGTGATGGTTAAATTGCCATCCAACGTCACGGGCAGCGGATCGCCGGTCTCTGGGCGGGATGAGCGGCGAAGCGGTCTGGCGTCCGCCGCCGCTACGGTGAGGCGCAGATCGGCCTTTGGTTCGCCCAGGCGCAGCGTGCCTTTGGAAGAGGCGTCGAGACCGCCCGCGAGCAAACGCCCGTCCACTTGGAGATCGCCCCCAAGGGGGCCATTGGCCACGATATCGAGCTGGCCGGGCTTACTGGCATCGGCGGTGACGATCTTGCCTAGGCTGAGAAGATCGATGATCGCAGTACCGTTGTCGGCCTCAAACTTCCCTTGCAGCCGCACGTCAGCCGCCGCGAGCGCCTGCAAATCGCCCGCGGCGATCTCGGCCGCGTTGCGCCTTGCTTCCCCAAGCAGGGAAAGGCGAATGGCGCCCGACTGTCCTTCGATGGCGAGCTTGGCCACGGTGGCCGCGCCGGCATCTTCCAGAGTCAGATTGGCGTTCAGGCGCATTCCCGGCAACAGCTCCGCCACGCGGCGGACGGAAACGGCGGCCGCTGGTGCAAATTTGTCAGCGAATGTAGCGACGCCCGAGAGACTGCGCGCATCGAGCCGCACATTCATCGTTCCCTGCGGCGACGGCAGGTGAGTGTCGATATGGCCGCTGGCTTCGAAGCCTGCTCCGCCAAAATCGGCGATGGAAAAGCGGCCAACCCGCAGACCCTTTGCGTCACGGCTGATTTGCGCGTCGATCTGGCGTGCTTCGATGCCTGCAACCGTTGCACGGCCGATAGCGAGCCCGAGTGTCACCTCGCGTGGCGTCTGGAATGCCATGCCTGCCTGCGCCGAATTGGCCAGCGCCAGGAGCGCGTCCACATCGAGTTCGGCAGCCGTGAGATTGGCGTCGAGGCGCGCTGAATGGTCCGCCGATGCCCACGCATAGGCAAGGCGGCCTTCCACGACTTTGCGGTCGATCTCGGCCCTGAACCGCTCGATCGCGATTTTTTCCGCGCCAAGCGTGATCTCTCCGCGACCGCGCAGCGGCTTCATCCGGTTCACCGCCGAATAGGTCGTGCCTTCGAGCCAAGCGACCAGTCCGCTGGGATCGCTGGAATCGACGCTCACCGGCCCGACAAATCCAAGACGCTGGCCTGCCACATCCAGACGGCCGCTCAGAGCAACTTGCGTGAACCCCGGCGCGTTGAATTCAACGCCTTCGAGATTCCAGCCGTCTCCGTCCGCCGTCACGTCGCCGCGAAGCGTGTGGACGGTCGCGCCCGCCAGGGTGAGGAGGTCGATGCTGACGCCCAGCCGAGCTGGCATCCCCGGCCGGAACACGCCGGAAAAGCTGTTGCTCAAGCTTTTGACAGCGGCAAACGGCAGCAGGCGGGTCGCATTGGGCGTCGCGAAGGCCCGGTCGAGATCGACTTGCCGGGCGGAAAGCACGCCGTCGAAGCGCGGCTTGCCGCCGAATTGTATTTCCGCGGTGCCAGTCAGCTTCGCGGCCCGTTCTTCCGGCCCGTACTGAAATTCGATTTCTTCGAGAAGGGCCGACGCCGCTGTCGCTTTCACACGGCTCGCGAGACGCCACGGCTCGCTGGTGAGGGTTTGTCCATCCGCCAGCGCGATACCCGCGGGCCGCGTAAGATTAAGCGCTCCCTCAAAGCGAGGCGCGCCATGCTCGAACGAGAGCGTGCCGTCCGCATCGATGGCCAGGGGCCGGTTCACAGGATCGATATTGAACCGGAGTTTAGTTGCTCCGTCGTCGCCGGTCCGGCCTGTCGCGATCCGGTACGCATAAAGTTCGCCCGCGATCACGAACGCGCCGTCCCCTTTGAAGGGGCCGGCAAGGGAGCGAACGTCGCCATTGAACCAAAGCTTTTCGAGAACCAGCCGCGATCCATTTCTCGCATCCGTCAGAGTGGCGTGGCCATCTTCGACGTTCAGACGCTCGATGGAGAAGGTTTCCGGCTCAAAGCTCGTGGCAAGTCTTGGCAAAGCGAGATGACCCGAGGGGGTCAGTCCGAGCTGGAAATCGGGCCCGGCCAGATGCATCTCACCGGCACGCCATTTGCCGCGCATCAAGGATCCAAGGCTGAATTCGATGGCGAGAGAACGCGCGCGAAGGTGGCTGGGGCTGTCCGGCGGACCGACTTCGATGCCGCGCAAGGTCAGCGAGGGCGTCGGCAGGAGAACCGCATTGATCGGGCCGGTCACGCGGACCGGCACCCCGGCGAGGCGGCTCGCCTCCGCCTCGATGGTCGGCCGAAAGCGCTCCCAATCAATAAGGAACGGCCCCGCCAGCGCCGCAACCAGCGCCAGGATAAAGGCAATCGCTATTCCGAGCAGCGTGGTCTGCACGCGATCTCCGCAGTAAGGCTACCCGGGCAAAGGCAACCCAATTGAAGGCGCATCGGCTTAAGAATACCTAAAGTATACAGGCATTTGGATGGGTGCGCGACGGGTCCCGCTTGCTCAGCGCCCCAAACCCCGGCCATGGTGAATTGCCTGCATTTGACGGCGATTCTATGTCCGGCAGGCCTCAGCCCTGGGCGACGATCTTGTCGGGATTCATGATGTTCAGGGGGTCGAGCGCGCGCTTGACCGCCCGCATGGCATCGAGCGCGGCCGGGCCATGCTCGGCGAGCAAATACTTCATCTTGCCCTGCCCTACGCCATGTTCGCCCGTGCAGGTGCCGTCCATCGCCAGTGCCCGCTCGATCATGCGCTCATGCAGTCCCCTCGCCCGTGCGACTTCGTCCCCATCGGCCATGTCGACAAGCAAGGTCACGTGGAAGTTGCCGTCGCCCACATGGCCGAGGATCGGAGCAACCAGATCGCTTGCCGCAAGGTCGCGCTGGGTTTCCGTGACGCATTCCGCCAGCCGCGAGATCGGCACGCAGACGTCGGTAGCGAAGGCTTGCACACCCGGACGCAACGCGCGGCCGGCCCAATAGGCGTCATGCCGCGCCTGCCACAGCCGGGTGCGTTTTTCCGGCTTGGTCGCCCAATCGAACGGACCGCCGTCGAATTCGCGGGCGATGCCGCCGAACTGCTCCGATTGCTCCTTCACGTTCGGCTCGCTGCCGTGGAACTCCACGAACAGCATTGGCGTCTCCGCCAGCGTGAGCTTGGAATAAGCGTTGCAGGCTTTGACTTGGAGGGCATCGAGCAGCTCGATGCGCGCGACCGGGATGCCAGCCTGGATCGTGCTGATCGCGGCATTGCAGGCGGCTTCCACCGACGGAAACGGACAGACGCCCGCCGCAATCGCTTCGGGAATGCCGGCGAGCCTGAGCGTGATTTCCGTGATGACGCCGAGCGTGCCTTCCGAGCCGACCAAGAGGCGGGTGAGATCGTAGCCGGCGGAGGATTTTTTCGCGCGCCGCGCGGTGTTGATGATCTCGCCATTCGAGAGCACGACTTTCAGCGCGATGACATTGTCCTTCATCGTGCCGTAACGCACCGCATTGGTGCCGGAGCAGCGCGTCGCCGCCATGCCGCCGATGGATGCGTCCGCGCCCGGATCGATCGGGAAGAAAAGCCCCTGATCGCGCAGATGCTCATTCAACTGCTTGCGCGTGATGCCCGGCTCCACGGTGCAATCGAGATCGCTCGCATGAACGGCGATGACGCGGTTCATGTCGCGGAAGGCGATGCAGATGCCGCCAAACGGCGCGTTGACATGGCCTTCGAGCGACGTGCCGGCGCCGAAGGAGATCACCGGCACGCGATGCGCCGCGCAAAGTTTTACAATTTCCTGCACTTCACCGCCGCTCTGCGGGAAGACCACCGCGTCGGGCGGCTGGTTCTCGATCCACGTCTGGGTATGCGCGTGCTGCTGGCGCACGGCGAGTGAGGTCACGACGCGGTTGCCGTAGTGGCTGGTGAGCGCGCCGATCACGCTCTCGATCGCCTTGGGGTCGCGGCGCGCCTTCGGCGTTTCTTCAAGCAGCGACATGCTTCCGCCTCAAACAACTAATTGCTAGGGGACATTCATAAGGGAATCCGCCAGATTTGGCGAAGGATTTGCTGGACCTGAGGGACGCCGTTAATGCCCGATCGCGCCGACATCGAGCCCGTGTTCTTCGCGCCCTTCGTCTCCTCGGTGATGCAGGTCGAGCCGCAATGGATCGACTACAACGGCCATCTGAACATGGCCTATTACAACGTGTTCTTCGACCGGGCTTTGGATGAAGTGCTCGCCCTGCTCGGCATGAGCGCGGCCTATGTGAAAGAGAAGCGGCTATCGATCTTCACCGCGGAGGTTCATGTTCGTTATCTGCGCGAGGTGAATTTGAAAGACCCGGTGCGGGTCTCGGTGCAACTGCTCGACTACGACAGCAAGCGCCTGCACTGCTTCCAGAAGCTGTGCCACGCGACCGAGGATTGGCTGTCCGCAACATCCGAAGTCATGTCGCTGCATGTGGACCTTGAGGCGAAGAAGACCTCCGCGTTCCCGGACGATGTGGCAGCCCGGCTGGCGAAGATGAAAGCCGCCCATGCGAAGCTGCCGCTGCCGGAAGGCGCCGGGCGGCGGATCGCCATGCCGGGTAAGGCCTGATCCGCCCCTCCCTTTCTGACGCCATCATCGCCATCTTTAATGTGAAGAATCGCACCGCATGCGCTATGCCCGCATGGTCCGGCCTCGTGGCCGAACCCCAGGATAATGATGGCTGAACCCGTAAAACTTCCCCGTGAAAACAACGATTTATCGGCCGCGCCAAAAGCGGGCGGGATTGCCGCGCGCGCCATGCCCGGTGGGCCGGAGGGCCGGGGGAGCTATCTCGCGGACCTCAATCCCGAGCAGCGGGAGGCCGTCGAGACCCTCGACGGGCCGGTGCTGGTGCTGGCGGGGGCTGGGACGGGCAAAACCCGGGTGCTGACCACGCGCATCGCGCACATCCTGGCCACCGGGCGGGCGCGGCCCGCGGAAATTCTCAGCGTCACCTTCACCAACAAGGCGGCGCGCGAGATGAAGCTGCGCGTGGGCCAGATGGTCGGCCAGGTGGTCGAGGGCATGCCGTGGCTCGGCACCTTCCACTCCATCGGTGTGAAGATCCTCCGCCGCCATGCCGAGCTCGTGGGCCTGAAGCCCGACTTCACCATCCTCGACGTGGACGACCAGGTCCGCCTGATGAAGCAGCTTCTGGAAGCGGAGAACATCGACGAGAAGCGCTGGCCCGCGCGGGTACTCGCGCTGCTGATCGACGGCTGGAAGAACCGCGGGCTCACGCCCGATCAGGTGCCCGCGGGCGAGGCCGCGAGTTTTGCAGGCGGCAAGGGCAAGAAACTTTACTCGGCGTACCAGGATCGGCTGAAGGTGCTGAACGCCGCCGACTTCGGCGACCTGCTGCTGGAGAACATTCGCCTGTTCCGCCAGAACCCGGAAGTGCTGCGACAGTATCAGCAGCGATTCAAATATATCCTGGTGGACGAGTATCAGGACACGAACGTCGCGCAGTATCTGTGGTTGAGATTGCTGGGGCAGTCGACCTCCGCTTCCACTTCCGTCATTCGGGGACGCCGCGAAGCGGCGGACCCGGAATCCAGCGACACGGAAGATGCATCTGGATTCCGGGTTCGCGCCGAGGGCGCGCCCCGGAATGACGAGAAAATTGAGCGCGTCCAAAAAAACATCTGCTGCGTGGGTGACGACGACCAATCGATCTACGGCTGGCGCGGGGCGGAGGTGGACAACATCCTGCGCTTCGACCACGACTTCCCCGGCGCGAAAGTCATCCGGCTGGAGCGGAATTACCGCAGCACGGGGCATATCCTGGCCGCGGCCTCGCATTTGATCGCGCATAACCAGGGACGCCTCGGCAAAACGCTGCGCACGGAAGACGTGCTGGGCGAGAAGGTCACCGTCACCGGCGCGTGGGACAGCGAGGAAGAAGCCCGCGCGATCGGCGAGGAGATCGAGCAGCTCCAGCGCGGCGGCCACAAGCTCGACCAAATCGCCATCCTGGTGCGGGCGTCGTTCCAGATGCGCGAGTTCGAGGACCGTTTCGTCACGCTCGGCCTGCCCTATCGCGTGATTGGGGGTCCGCGCTTCTATGAGCGCGCGGAAATCCGCGATGCCCTCGCCTATCTGCGGGTGATCAACTCACCTGCGGATGATCTCGCCTTCGAGCGCATCGTCAATGTGCCGAAGCGCGGGCTGGGGGACGCGACGGTGCAGATGCTGCACGACCATGCGCGGCGGAAACGCATTCCGCTGACGGAGGCGGCGCGAGCCATGGTCGAAACCGATGAGCTGAAGCCGAAGCCGCGCGGCTCGCTGCGCGGCGTGCTGGAATGCTTCGACCGCTGGCGCGCGCAGAAGGACGCCCTGCCCCACACCGAGTTGGCGGAAATCGTGCTCGACGAGAGCGGCTATACCGAGATGTGGCAGAAGGACCGTTCCGCCGACGCCGCCGGCCGTCTGGAGAACCTGAAGGAGCTGGTGCGCTCCATGCAAGAGTTCGAGAACCTGCAAGGTTTCCTCGAACACATCTCGCTGGTAATGGACACCGACAAAGGCGAAGGCGTCGACAGCGTGTCGATCATGACCTTGCACGCGGCGAAGGGCTTGGAATTCGACACGGTGTTCCTGCCGGGCTGGGAGGAAGGCTTGTTCCCGCACCAGCGCGCGCTCGACGATCAGGGCCGCGCCGGGCTGGAGGAGGAACGCCGCCTCGGCCATGTCGGCATCACGCGCGCGCGCAAGCGGGCGAAAATCTATTTCGCCACCAACCGGCGCATGCACGGCACCTGGTCGAGCAACATCCCCTCGCGCTTCCTCGACGAGTTGCCGGAGCAGCATGTGGAAGTGACCGAGAGCAAGGGCGGCTTCGGCATGAGCGGCTATGGCGCTTCGCGCTTCGACGAGATGACGTCCTTCGGCTCGAGCTACGAGACGCCGGGCTGGCAGCGGGCGCAGGCCAACCGCGCGCGCAACGCCCGCTCGGGCGAGAACCAGCGCGGCGGCTTTGGCGAGGAGGCCGCGCCATTCCGCCGGCCGCCGATGACCATCGAAGGTGAGCTGGTGGCGAAATCCACCGGCGCGGTGTCGGAGTTCGTCAAAGGCGACCGCGTGTTCCACCAGAAATTCGGCAACGGCAACGTGGTGGCGGTGGACGGCAACAAGCTGACCATCGATTTCGACAAGGCCGGCGAAAAGCGCGTGGTGGATTCATTTGTGGAGAGGGTGTGACCCTCTTCGTCATTCCGGAAGCCGAGTGAAACGAGGCTGTCCGGAATCCAGAGGCAACCGCAGTGCGTGTTTCTGGATTCCGGGTTCGCGCTTTCAGCGCGCCCCGGAATGACGAATGAAGACGTGAAGCCCACCCTATTCTTTTTCCTTCCCCTCCTGCCCCTCGCCGCGATCCTTGCCGAGGTCGCCGGCGCCGACGCCTTCATCGCTGTTGGCGCGTTCGGCGCGGCCCTCGGGATCCTGGACGCGGCCGCGCACCGGCGGCTCGTCGGGGGCTTGCGCGCGGGAACGCATGGCGCGCTCGCGCCAGTCTTCCGATGGCGGGGATATGGGCGGATTGGGGTCGGTCTTCGGGCCGGTCTGCGCCGCCATGTTCAGGGTGGACCCGAGCAGCACGCCGGCGGAAGCGAAAAGCAGGACGATCGTTTTTGTTCGCATTGTCCGTTCCCCTTGTGGCGTTAAGCCGAAGCTCACCAGCGAAAACGGCCCCGACCCCTGCCCGGTTCCGGCCCTCCGGCGGATTCTCTTTTCAAACAGCCCAACCGATTCTCCTCATGGTGAGGAGCGCGAAGCGCGTCTCGAACCATGAGGCCCGCCGCCCATCCTTCGAGACGGCGCTTCGCGCCTCCTCAGGATGAGGGCGGAATACGCATAGCTCCGCCGGCCCTGAGTCACCGGCGCGGGCGCGCCGTCGTCTCATTTGCGCCCCCCTCGAACAGGGGCGATTATCCGGGACTTGACTGGTTTGGTATTTCATGCCATGATCTCCCCTGTCGATAGGAGAGAGCCATGCGCCGCCCCAAGCCCGTTCCTCAGATGACGGCCCGCCAATTCGAGGACATGTTCCCCGATGAGGAAGCCTGCAAAACCTATCTGATGAAGCGCCGCTGGCCGGAAGGCGTCCGGTGCGCCCGCTGCTGGAACGAGAAGGTGTTCCCGGTCGGCTCCATGCCGTTCAAATGGCAGTGCTACAAATGCGCTCCGGGCTCCGGCTATCGCTTCTCCGTGATCGCGGGGACCATCTTCGAGAATACGAATAAGCCGCTCCGTGACTGGTTCCGGGTCGTTCACCTGATGCTGGCCAGCAAGAAGGGGATGAGCGCCCTGCAAATCCAGCGGATGCTCGGCTTCGGCTCCTACGAAACCGCCTTGTCCATGTGCCACAAAATCCGCGCCGCGCTCATCGAGCCTGAAGCCAAGCTTGGCGGCATCGTCGAGGTCGATGAGACTTGGATCGGCGGCAAGGACAAGAACAAGCATTGGGATAAGCGCAGCGGCGCTGGTGGCGGCGCTGGCTCCGGCAAAATCCCTGTGATCGGCGCGGTAAGCCGCAAGGGCAACGTGGTGACGCGCGTCCTGCGGCACGTCACTCGCGAGGCCGTAGAGCGTTTCGTCGCTGAGACTGTTTCCAATAAGGTTAGTTTGCTGGCTTCCGATGAGAGCGGCGCTTACCGCTACCTCGGGAAGAATTTCCCGCACTTCGCCGTGAAGCACCGCGACGGCCAATACGTTGTTGGCGCGGTCCACACGAACACGATTGAAGGCTTCTGGTCGATCTTCAAGCGTGGCATTGTCGGCAGCTTCCACAAGGTCAGCGCCAAATATATGCCGCTGTATGTTGCGGAGTTCCAGTTCCGATACAACAATCGGCACAACCCTGATATCTTCGGGGAAGCGATAGCAGGGTGCTGAGGCGCACAAGGAAGCCGAAAGACCGGCAGCGCGCTCAGCGAACTCAAAGGAGATCATGACCGCCTCCGACGCTTACGAAGGGCGGGGATTAGCAAACAAAAGTGGATTACCCAGCCAACCGAGAAAGCGATTAGCAGGACCAGTAGGCCAATGAATGACCAATCTATTCTTTGGGGATCGTCTGTAGATTTATGGGACGTTTGGGGCTTTCGGCTGATGATTGCAGGAGCGATCATCGGCGCGGCGGCGCTCGTTGTATCGCTTGCGTCGTCAATCATTCTGTACAACGTCGCCAATGTAGCGCAGGCCGACTTGGTGACAAAAACGCAATCGGCAAATTTCCGCACGCAATTGTTAGAGAAGGAGATCGGCGATACCAAGCTAAAGGCAGAAGAGTTGAGAGCCGAGAACCTCGCGCTCCAAAAGCTGATGCAGCCCCGCCGACTTGGCCAATTAGTTGTGCTCACCTCACTCGATGAACCAGACGTCAGACCCGCAGGTGAATTGCAGTTTGAGGGAATAAAAAAATTCGCTGGAGCGCCGCTGCTTATCCAGGTTGTTCCTGATTTTGAGGCGCAAACGCTCGCAAGGGATGTCGCCTTCGTGGCGAGGGCGTTCGGCTGGAATCCGCAATTTATGTCTGAAGCACAGTCGCGCGTGCCGCCGCATCTAATTGAGGAGGGCGTGTTCGTTACGTGGACCAGAGGCAGCAAATTCGTTGACGCGGCATATGCGCTTGCCGAGGGCCTGACAAATGCCGGACTCGCTAGCCCCCAAGGCGGGGGCGGTCGAGTAATGGCGCAGGGGCTAACTGTGCTGCCCAGCGGCGGTCCTGCTGATTGGCCGGGCGAGCCCAAGCTTGACCCGTCGATAGACGCTGTAATCGTGCTTATTGGAATGAAGCCTATTCCGGCAGCGAAAGCCCCGTCTGCCCGATAAAGCGCAACCAGCGCCGCGCCGCCTATCCAGAGCAGCCGAATAGCCCCAGCGCCCAAGCTAGGGCCACGATCTGCCAACCCACGATTTTCACTTGTAGGCGCATCTCTAGCCTCCGCTTCGTCCAGCGGAGGGTGAGGGTTAGGCGCATTGAAAGGCTGTACTACCCGAGAGCGCGACCAGTCAAGTTCCGGATAATCGCCCTAGAAGACGCCCCTCGGTGAGCTAGGTGGCGATAGGTATATATTCCTTGTGTGGGGGATGTCAAGTGGCGGTTACGAGGAGAGCAGAAAGCTAACGCGTAGCTTCGGCCCAATTTTGTTTTGAACGTTTGCCTTGCACAACCCGCCCAATAATCTCGCCGCTGCTAGGTGAATAAATAAACCCGGCATAATTGGTTCGCAATCCCATCAAAAGTTTTACCTCTGCACAAATTGCTAACGCGCTTTTTGTTGGCGAGAACGCTCCTGCAATTATGCGACACTTCGATCCATTTAATATTCCCGATAGCCTTCCTTCTAAGCTTGGATATCCTTCACTTCCCTCGGTTGAGTGTTTTACACCATCAAGCATTTCAACGAGGACCTGCAGGCAAGCCGTTCCTTTTTTCAAAAATTGGAAGTGAACGTTGAGTCCGGTGAGATTACACATTCGGAGATCGTCCGGATGGAACCTCTGATCACTCCAGGCACAGGCTTGGCATTCGACCGGAAGGCAGATTTTCCCCTCAGCAGATCGAACAGCTACATCCTCAAGGACGGAAGCTTGCGAAACACTGCTAGTTACCAAAAGGCGCTTAAGGACAATTTTTTTCGTAGAGGCACAACGAGAACACTCGGAAGGAAGGACACGTTTCCCGGTACCTTCGCAAACGACCAACACACCAGGACACACTAGCTTTCCCGTTTCACCACACCGCTCGGCCTCCATTCCTGCGATGGAGCGCCCGGTTTCGAAGCAGGTGACAAATTCGCTTTTGTGTCCCCTTTTCCCCGAATAGTCAGATATCGCTTCTTGATCTCGGCGATACCTTTGACCGGATATCTCACTGGTCAACAATTCGGATTTTAGTGCTGTAACATTAGTGAACGAGCAGCAAGAAAAATACTCGGGTTCCCCGCGCTTCCCAGAGATTTCTGATTTCTCAAGAAGGCCTACAGCAATCTTTCGTCCAGAAACATCGGAAAAGTCCAATTCATCTTCAACAGCCCGCTTTCCGCTCAAGCTACAGGTCTCAATATACTCCGGCAGAACTTCGCGTCCACTGATCTCAGATTTTGCAAGAAAGTGGCGCAGTACATGCGCGCCGGTAATTTGGCATGGCCTAAGGCAACTCTTCGGTACTTTTCTCCCAGATCTTAAACAAAGATCGATGGGGGGCAATTCTTGAAGTTGGTTAGCGCTTGGGACCGTCGTAAGGATACTTTCGTACCCAGCGCCTTCGTCGATATCGAACCTCGCGCGTGCCGAAATCTCTCTATGAACTTTTCCTTCTAAAGCGACGACGGTCGCCTCAAAACGCGGCGTGAACTCCTCGTACAATTTTCGGCGCTTACGTTCGTCGCCTCCGGCGCACTGAACTTCATGTTCACGTCTCTCAAGATAGAAGCGTGAAAACTCAGCTATTCCCTCGTCAAGGCTCGCCGCTTCCGCAATCGTTTCTAAGTTCAAACCTATCTCGGTTAGGTTGGTGATTGTAGGAGCGAGTGCTCTCAGAGCCGGTCGGCCGTCTCGATAAATATGCTGATCGGGCGAACACAATACTTCAACCAATCGCTCATAGCTGTCGTGCAGTACAGTTGCGCGAACTCGGATCAGCACTTTGCCTTCAAATTTACGGTTTACCTTCTCAATGTCTATTTCTTTAGTGACGCCCCCAAACGTCCCGGCCCAGCGACGGATAATTTCGGCGTTCTTCTGTTCCGACTCGTGATCTAAATCGTCGACATTGTGGAGTGCAGTAGCGATAACCCGATCCACGAGCCGCTGAAACGCGCTGCTGCCTTCATTGTATAAGGCGCTCTTAATATTAGCGCTCGAGGATTCTTCGAAGCGAATGTAATATCGGTTTCCGCCTTCCTCGATCGAATAAAGGTCCGGAGGATTTGGGGCGACCCGCGCTCCGGTGCTGCTTAATGCTGCGAGAGTAAAATCCTTTAAAGTTATCGAGCGGAATGTCGGCGGAAGCGTCGGAGCACGCGGCCCCACATAACCGCGATCGTCACTTTCGCCCAACAAGTCTTCTATATTCTTCTTTTCACTTTCTAGAGTGCTGATCGCTTCTTCGATGCTGGCCGCCTCCATTTCAGCCGCCTTTTTCTTGTCCTTGCCTGCGAGTGCAGCGAGAACAAGTTGAAGTAAGCGCTCCTCGAACTTTTCCTCTGCATCGTCATCGCTTCCGTCCGTGGTTTGTAAGAGTGATTCGATGTCGCCAATGGCATATGAAGCCATTTGCAGTTTTTCCATCAGACGACCGACGATGTAATCTTCAAACGTATTGCGCAAAGTCAAATTGTAGACGATTACGTTTGCGTATTCGGAGGCTAGGCGCTGTATTCGGCCAATTCGTTGCTCAACGACCATAGGATTCCAGGGCAAATCGAAATTAACAAGGACATTAGCCACCTGGAGATTAACGCCTTCGGCGCCAGCTTCGGTCGACACGATAACGCGGTACTGCGGTGGCGTAGTTCTAAAACGAGTGATGGTGTCCTGGTTCCTTGCTCCCGAGTCACCGTTTATGATTCCAACTTTGAGACCGTAATTTTCCAAAAAGCTTTGGATGGTAGTTTGAGTCTCACGTAAAGCAGTGAATACAACTAGACGCCAACGATCAGGATCCTGTTTCTTCAGTTGGTCAATGAGTTGTCCGAGGCCCCTGAGCTTGGCCGTTAGCGGCATAGTTTGCACGATCGCATTTACGGCTTGGGAAAGGGCGGGAGGGATGCTTCCGGTCCGCGCCATATTTTTAAGCTGCGCGTTCAATGCTTCCGGACTGCTTGTAAGTGCCTTCAAAATCGAAATCTGAACGAGCCTATTCAAAGATTGGATGGGCTCTGCAATAGTCTTAATCAACTCAAGTTCGGCTGGAGTCGGATCGACTTGATGACGTTTGACTATACGATCGGGGAAATGGAGTTTTGCGTCGCCACGCCGCACGCGAGACATATAGCCGTATACAATTGATCGAAATTCTTCGATGGCCTCAGATTTCAGGTGACGAGCAGTCTCTCGATCGTCGGCTATAAATTTCCTCGCGAACATCCCTTCGGTACCAAAGGGATTTTGATGGCCCCGCGCAACCGTGAGCAGGTCGACTAACGAATACAGATCCCACAATCGATTATGAATTGGCGTCGCTGTGAGCATCAGGACGAAGCGGAAGCGCCGATCTTGCAAAGCCCTGTGAAAACACTTGGCAACTTGCGGAGCTTTTTCAACTCCATAGAGATTTCGAAGCTTGTGTGCTTCGTCCAGCACCAGCATTTGAAATCGATCTTCTGGTATTTTATCCAAATAGAGACGCGCCGAGTTGTAGGTAGTAATTACCGTGCCAAACTCCTCAAAATCGGCCCCTATCAAATCTCGACCAGTTACAAACTTTGCGGGAATATCAAACTTTGTTGTGAGTTCAGATTGCCATTGAGGGCCCAAGATTTTTGGGCAAACCACAAGAACTTTTGAAACTCGCCCTCGAGCTGCTAGCTCGCTGATCACCAAACCTGCACTGATCGTTTTTCCAAGGCCAACGTCATCTGCCAGGAGGGTGACAGGCAGCCGACGGCAAAAGGTGATCAGATTTGTAACTTGATGGTGGTACGGAGTTAGTCGGTCTGTCCATCGCGGAGCCGACTTAAAGTCATCTGCACTTTCAATAACAATGGGATCGGTTAAGTCCCATTCGAGTCCGGCATGATAAACACTAAATTCCTCCGGCGATGATCGGCGCCGGAGGACTTTCGCAAGAAAGTCTGAAACCTCGACCATACGCGTACACCTGACTAGCTCAACCCAAGGATGCCTCTTCAAAATTATCGTGGCAAGAGCTATAGGAACGGTATGCGCTGAGCGCTGGCCACGCTGCAGCTAACCGCCAGGCATTCCGCCACACCTCTTCCCATAATCGCGCCGCATTGGCGGAGTTGTTATTCTTCATGCGCCTCCCCCTTCTCGTCCTCCTCGTCCTCGCCGCCCTACCCTCCCCCGCGTCGGCGCTTGACCTCAACGGCTACCGCGCCGCGCATGGGCGCAAGGCGCTGCGCGCCAATTCGGCGCTCGCGGCGATGGCGCAGGCGCACGCGGCGGACCTGGCGCGGCGCGGCACGCTCGATCACGCGGGCTTCACCACGGGGCGGGCGCGAGCGAGCGGCGCCACCGCCGAGAACGTCAGCTACGGCTGCGGCAATCAAAGCTGCGCCATCCTGCAATGGAGCCAATCCGCGCCGCACCGCGCCAACATGCTGCGCGCGGACGTGACGAGCTACGGGCTGGCGTCCGCCGTGTCGTCTTCCGGCGAGCGCTATTGGGTGCTGGAGCTGGGGAGCGATTTCGCCGGCTCAAGCGGGATGAGCGGAGCCGCCGCGAAGAAGCCGGGCGTGCTGCGCGGGAGAGACGGCATCGAAATCCGCGAGGGGGTGGAAGGGGAAAGGCCGTGACGAACGAACAATAGGGAAGCCCCCCTCACCCGCCTTGCGCCTACGGCGCTCGGCACCCTCTCCCACGAGGGGAGAGGGAAGCAAGTTAGCGCGGGCCGTTTCCTTTTTGTCATTCCGGGACACGCGACAGCGTGGACCCGGAATCCAGAGGCCCATCGTGTCGCTGGATTCCGGGCTCGCGCTTTCAGCGCGCCCCGGAATGACGATGAAAGACTATTCCCCCACTTCCTTATTCCGCCCGACCGGCGCCTCGGCGGCTTCGCGCAGCGCGCGCGCGACCTCGTCGAGGCCGTCCTCATCCTCATCCGGCGTGCCGCCTTGCGGGCCGCCGGTGATCTCGCTTTGCGGACGGCCGCCGGGCTCGTGGGCGTGAACCTCCGCCTCGAAATCGCTTTCGGGCTCATCCGCGGCCAGATCTTCCTCGCGCCCGGTGGCGGAAGGCAGCGCGGCGGCATCGCCGGCGCTCACCTCGCCTTCGTTGGCGAATTCCCCCGGCGGGCGGCCGCGGACGCGGGTGATGTGCTTGGCCATGCTGCTCTCCTGATGACGCCCCTTGCGAGTGCAACCGCTGCTACGCCGCTGAAGTTCCGGCGCGGCGGTATCCAAAGGCAGCGGAACCAACGCACAGCCGCCGTTTTACGGTTACGCGGGCGCGTGCTCTTGTTGAACTGGAGGTATTTCCGACCGAGGCGCACCAAGCACCCCGCAGGGAATTTCAACATTAACGAGTTCTCGCCGATGTGATTAAGAGGCGCGAAAGGCTTTCGTTAAATTCCAGTTGGCAGCGTAAAACCTTGTGCTACAAGCCGATCACAATCAAAGACAGCAGGAGGCAACCTTGGCTAGAAAGAAATCGCGGCGCGCGTGGCTCGCCGCAGAAGTGAAGGCGCTCAAGTCCGCGGCGAAGAGCATCGTCCCGGCCCCGCAGATCGCGAAGCTGCTCAAGCGCACCGAAGGCGCGATCCGCCAGAAGGCGCTGGCGCTCGGCCTGTCGCTGAACTCGCAGCGGCGCGGCAAGAAGAAGGGCGGCAGAGCGGCTCGCAAGAAGTAAGCGGGCGCACTGCGCGCCGGCGGTTACACTTCATTCACGTGTTCTCCCGGGCGATTCGCACCGACGCGATTCGTTCTTTTGCGATCAAACCGGGATCAAAGAGAGATTACCCGCGCATGGCAGCGCAGGCCGGGGCCTTTCGTCGCAAGGCCCCGGCTATTTCTTTTCCAGCAACAGGCGTCCACGCTTCTGGATGAGGCGCTGCGCCTTCTCCGCGATCTGCGCCAACAGCCAGGGCAACTGCACGACGAGGTGCACGTGGTCCTCCCGCACGTCGATGGTGCCGGAGGCGGCTTGGCCGAGCGCGGTGATATGGAAGGTGAGCGTGTCACCCACCCAGGTTTCTTCCTGCACCGTGAAGACGTGACCGAAATCAGAACGCACCGACCCGAGGCCGGATTTCAGCCGGCGCACCGCTTCCGGCTTGCCCAGGCGATGGGGAATCGAAACGGTCAGCGGTTTCGTCATGCGGCCTCCGGTTGCGGATGTAGGCAGCGCACGCGGGATAAGGAAGGGATGGCCGCGCCAAGCGCCGGGCCGCGGGAGGCGCGCGGGCTGGAACTTCACCGCAGGCCCGCCGTTATCACCCGCAAAACATGGAGGCTGTCATGGGTCGCGGATTGCTGCTGTGGATCATTGGAATCCCGCTGCCGATCATCCTGGTGATCTGGCTCTTGGGCGGGCTGAACTAGGCACTTTGCCGGATTGGGCCAGGCCGCCGCCGGGCTGGCGCGCGGCTTCCAGAATCACGAGCCCTTCGCTACAGTACCCTCATCGTTAACAACCGAAAGGAGGTGATCCAGTGTCTCATTGTCTCTCGCCGCGGTCGCCGGCGTCCACCTGGATCCTCGCCTCAACCGAGGTCCGCGCCGCGTGATGCCACGCATCACGGTCGTGCAGGCTCTCATTGCCTGCGGACCGCGGTTCGACAATGGAAGGGCTGCCCGCGAGGGTGGCCCTTCTTGTTGAGATAGCCATGACCCAGCCGCCGATACCGATCCGCATCTATGTCGATGCCGACGCCTGCCCGGTGAAGGACGAGGTCTACCGCGTGGCCGGACGGCACCAGTTGCCGGTCTTCGTGGTGACCAACAGCTTCATCCGGGTGCCGCAAGATCCGCTGATCGAGCGCGTTGCCGTGGCGGCGGGGCCGGATGCCGCTGACGACTGGATCGCCGAGCGCGCGGACGCGGGCGCCATCGTCATCACGGCGGACATTCCACTGGCGAACCGCTGCGTGAAGGCGGGCGCGGCGGTGATCGGGCCGACCGGCCGGGCTTTCACCGAAGAGTCCATCGGCATGGCGCTGGCCGTGCGCGACCTGATGACCGATCTGCGGTCGGCGGGCGATGTGACCAGCGGCCCCCGGCCCTTTTCACCGCGCGATCGTTCGGCTTTCCTGTCCGCGCTCGATCAGGCGATCCGGCGATTACAGCGCGCCGGGCACGGGACCTAGGACGCACAGCCATGCATGGGGACGGTTCGGAGGCGGCAGCGGGAAGTTCTGACCCGATTGAACAGCCCGCATACGCGCACCTCATGCGCCGGGTCGATCTGTTCGCGGGTCTGGACCGCATAACCCTCGCCAAGCTCGCGGCGCATCTGCAACCGCTTTCCTATTCGTCGCGCGCGGTGATTTTTGAGCAGGGCGATGTGGGCGACGCGTTCTACCTGGTCGCGAGCGGATCGGTTGGCGTCTACGTGACCGACAAGACCGGCGCTGCCGAGACACGGACGCGGCTGCTGCAACCCGGCGAGCCGTTCGGCGAGATGGCGCTTCTCACCAACACGCCGAGAACCGCCACCATCAAAGCCGAGACGGATTGCGAGGTCTTGCGCCTGGAGCGCAACGCGTTCTTGCAGCTCGTCCGCGAGCACCCGAGCGTCGCGCTGGCGATCGCGGCCACGCTCAGCCGCCGGTTGGCGGGCATGCTTGCACAAGGCAGCCGAGCGGAAGCGGCCACCACGGTCGCGGACGTTGCGCCAACACCCGCGCGCGAGGTGCCTGCTGCCGCCAGCGCACCAACGCCATCGTGGCGGCCGGGACGGACAGGCATCGCATTCGCGGCTGCCCTTGTCATCTTCGCGCTTGGCTGGGTGCTGCCACCGCCATCGGGCCTCTCGCCTGCGGGCTGGTATGCACTCATCGCCCTTTTGGCGGCATTGCCCGCACTCGTGCTGGACGCGCTGGTCGAAGGCGTGCTGGCCTTTCTGCTCGCGGCAGCGTGGGTCTTGGCTGACGTCGCCAGCCCCGCGGACGCTCTGGCCGGTTTCGCCACCACAAGCTGGGTGCTTGTCGTCGCGGTGCTCATCATTGGCGCGGCGATTACCGCAACCGGACTGCTCTACCGGCTGGCTCTGGGCACAATCACCCATATCCGGGGCGGGTTCGCGGGCGAGGTGACGGCTATTTCACTTGCCGGGCTATTGTTGGGGCCGGCGGTGCCAAACCCGACCAGCCGGGTCATCATCATGGCCCCCATGTTGAAGGAGCTGGTCGAAGCCTTGGGCTATCGCCCGCAATCCCGGGCTTCGGCCGGTCTTTCCATGGCCGTTCTGATCGGCTTCGGCCAAATGGCGGCGGCCTTTCTCACCAGCTCCACCACGGCGGTGCTGATCGCGGCGCTCGTGCCGCCCCACGCGGGCAAAGAGATCAATTGGGTCAGTTGGGCCTTCTATGGCGCGCCGATCAACCTCATCCTGTTCTGCGGACTTGTCGGATCGATCCTGTGGCTTTACCGGCCGGCCGCCGGACATCGGCCCATGTCGAGCGACAGGGTGAGATCGCTCGCGCTGCAACGCGCGCTGCTTGGCCCGATGTCGCGCGACGAAAAGATCGCGCTCGGCGTCGGCATCAGCTTGCTCATCGGTTTTAGCACGCAACCGCTTCACGGCATCAATCCCGCATGGGTCGCCGTTCTGGCGACCGCCGTGCTGTCAGCCATGCGGGTGGTCACCGTCGACACGCTGCGTGCGGTCAACTGGAATTTTGCGCTGCTGTTCGGCATCCTCATCAGCCTGGCGACCGTGTTCGGCCACACCGGGCTCGATCGCTGGATGGCAGATCAGGTCGCCGCGACGATGGGAGATTTATTGTCCTCGCGCCTGGCCTTCGTTCTGGCGCTGACCGTCTTCTGCTTTGCCATCAGCTTCGTCGTGCGATGCCAGGCCGCCGCTCCGTTGGTCACGATCGCGCTGGCGCCGGTGGCAAGCGCCGCCGGGATTCATCCCATCGTGGTCGGCTTGATTGCCCTGATCGCCTGCAACGGCTTTTTCCTGCCCTATCAAAGCACAATCTATCTTGCGCTCTACGCGGGCACGGGAGGCCAGCTTTTCAGTCACGCCCAGGCATTGCCGGCGGCGATGGCCTATGCCGTGTGGACCATCATCGCGGTCGCCCTCAGCGTGCCCGTGTGGCATTGGATGGGCTTGCTGTAGATCGCAGGCAGGCCGTCAGATGACGAACGGAATCCAGCGCTTCACCCGGCGGTGATAATCCTTGTACGACTCGCCGAACATTTTGGTCAGGCGCTCCTCATCCTCCGCCACGCGGCGCTGGAACCAGACGATGTGGACGGCGAGCAGGATGAGCGCGGCCCAGGACCACAGCGTGATCGCCAGCCCAAGCATGAAGATCATGTGGCCGAGATACATCGGGTTGCGGGTGTAGGCGTAAGGCCCGTAATCCACGATGCGGTCCGGCGGGATAGCCAAGCCGGGACCGCCGCCGCCCAGACGCTCGCGGAAATTCCCCACCATGCGGTATTGCGCATAGCCCCAGATCAGCAACGGGATGCCCCAGGGCACAAAGTTGATGCGTCCGCCGTTCCAAAGATATTCGAAGGCGACCAGCAGGATGGGATAGAGCGCGAAGGTGCGGTTCGACGTGCTCTTGAGCCAGCGCAGGACGGGATTTTTGGGTTTGGCCATGCGGGTTCCTCGTGAACCCCGCAGATATAGCAAGACTCTCCCCATGTCATCCCGGACGGCGAGCACCGCGAGCGATCCGGGATCCAACGAAAACCAAATGGGTCCCGGCGCTCGCTACGCTCGGCCGGGATGACAACTGTCTGGAAAAACTGTGGAGGGTCTGTGGACGGCTGTGGAAACCCGCGGCTTCAGCGGATGGCTTTGGCCAGCGTGGCGAAGGTCGTCACCAGCTTTCCGGCGATGCTGTCGATAGTGGGGATAATCACCAGCGAGCTGCCGGTGACCAAAAGCGCCTGGCCGAGCACATCGCCGCTGCCCGAGGTGTCCTTGAGGAAATGCACCACCAACGCCTTCATCGCCGCTTCGCCCCTGTTTCGCTGCCTGTTACTGCAGAACGAGGGGATAGCGGCCTGACAGCGTTAACGAAATCTTTGCCTTAATTAACGATTAACCGGCGCCTTTACTGGATCACGCCGCAGGCGATGCGGTCGCCGGCGCCGCCGGTCGGGTCGGTCTTATAGTCGTCCTTGCCGGCATGGATGATGATCGCCGAACCGTCGGCATCGAAGACGGAATTCGGCTTGCCCTTGTCCAGCGTGATGGCCGAATTCACCACCTCGACCGTCAGCTCGCCGGTGGCCGGAATGTGCAAATTGGGCATGTCGCCGGCGTGCGCACCTTCCGCCACCATGATGCCGTGCTTCTTGTTGTCCGGGTTGAAGTGCCCGCCGGCCGAGGTGAATGGCGCTTCGCATTTGCCCACGGCATGCACATGGAAGGCATGTTCACCGGGCGGCAAACTCTTCACCGCAAGCGTGATCAGGACGCCCGAGGCGGTTTGACTGAGCGCGACGCTGCCTGCGTCCTTGCCGTCCGCGCCCTTGAGCGCCGCTTTCGCTGTCTGTGCCAAAGACGGCGTCGCCGTCGCCGCGAGCAACAATGCCGTGAGGCCGAAAAGCCCGAACCCTTTGCGCATGGAAGTTCTCCTTGCAGCCGTCGCGTTGAATTTGAGTTTGATGCCGACAGCCTATTCTTGGGCGCCTGCCTCAGCAATCTGGAGCGAACCCTGCTTTAGGCTGATAAGGCTGTTCATCACCTATGCACAGCCTGTTGATAGCCTGTGGCCAAGAGTGGAAAAGGCTTCCATCGTCACTCATGAATCCGGTTGTTGAGACGATGGTTGATAACTCCCCTTTGCCCGCGACTCATGTGGCGCGCCTCGCGGCCGATCAGGCCACCGCGAGGCGGCTGAGCGACATCTTTGCCGAAACCATGGAGGATCAGGGCGTGGCCGCGTCGGCTTTCGAAGCCGCCGACGGCTCCTGGCATTTCGCGCTGCATTTCCCCGAGCCGCCGAACAAAACGGCGGTGCGGGCGCTGGTCGCGCTTGCCTCGGACGCCGACACGGCCAACGCGCTCGTTTTCGAGAAGATCGAAACCAAGGATTGGGTGGCGGCAAGCCTGGCGGGACTGGCGCCGGTGGAAGCCGGGCGCTTCGTCGTTCATGGTCGGCATGATCGCGCGCGCGTGCGCGGCGGCCGGATCGGCATCGAGATCGAAGCGGCGCTCGCCTTCGGCACCGGGCATCACGGCACCACACGCGGGTGTTTGATGGCGCTGGATGGGTTGGTGAAGAAAAGAAAGAAGCGGCGCAGAGACGTTCCCTCCCCCCTTGTGGGGGAGGGTAGGGAGGGGGGTATCACTGCGCACGCGCGCGCTGCACGCGGATTACAGAATCGCTTACCCCCCTCCCGCCTCGCTACGCTCGGCGACCTCCCCCACAAGGGGGGAGGTAACAAGAGAGTGCTCGACGTCGGCACGGGAACGGGCGTGCTCGCCATCGCGGCGGCGAAGGCGCTGCGGACGTCAGTGCTGGCGAGCGACATCGACCCGCTTGCCGTGACGGTCGCGCGGGAGAATGCGCGGCTGAATAAAGCCGGGCCGGATGTCGAGTTCATCTGCGCTGCCGGATTGGGCGCCCATCGCATCCGCAGCCGGGGACCGTTCGACATCGTCCTGGCCAACATCCTGCTGGGGCCGCTGAAGCAGTTGGCGCGGCCCCTGGCGCGCCTGCTCGCGCCCGGCGGACGGGTGGTGCTTTCGGGATTATTGGCGGCGCACGCCAACGCGGCGCTGGCGGCCTATCGTGCGCAGGGGCTGGTGCTGGAGCGGCGCATATTGCTCGAAGGCTGGTCGACGCTGGTGATGCGGAAATGAATTGCAGCGTGCGTCTCTTCTCCCTCTCCCCATTGGGGAGAGGGTTGGGGTGAGGGGGTTCCCAGCGTTTCAATTACGCACCGCCGGAGCCCCCTCACCCGACCGCTTCGCGGTCGACCTCTCCCCTCAGGGGAGAGGTGAAAAATCCCCGCGTTGCCCCGGTGAGCGCCCGCCCATAGAGTGCCGTCATGTACGAGGCGAAATTCCAATCCTTCGACGATCCGGGCGCGGGCGATGCCACGGCGCCGCGGGTCAAAGCCTTGCGCGCGGAGCTTAAGCGGCGGGGGCTCGACGGTTTCATCGTGCCGCATGCCGACCGGCATCAGAGCGAATACCTGCCGCCGTCGGAGGAACGGCTCGCCTGGCTGACGGGCTTCACCGGCTCGGCCGGCACCGCGGTGGTATTCGCCGACCGCGCGGTGCTGTTCACCGACGGCCGCTATACCTTGCAGGCGCGCGAGCAGACGGACGCGGCGATCTTCACCATCGAGCACAGCGTCGAGAAGCCCCTGCACGAATGGATCGAAGCCAACGTGCCCCACGGGACGAAGCTCGGCTACGATCCATGGCTGCACACCGCCGAGGGCGCGGAGAAACTCGGCAAGGCGGCTGCGCTGGCGGGCGCGACGCTGGTGGCAACCGAACCCAACCCCCTCGACGCGATCTGGACGGACCGCCCTGCCCCGCCGCTCGGCCAGGCCGTGCTGCATGATCTGCGCTACGCGGGCGAGGATGCGACGGCGAAACTCGCGCGCGTCCGTGAGGAAATGAAGAAGCTGCGTGTGGAGGCGCTGGTCGTGTCCGACCCGCAGGCCATCGCCTGGACCTTCAACATTCGCGGCAGTGATGTGGCGCATGTGCCGGTGGCGCTCGGCTTCGCGATCGCCCGCAAGGAAGGGCGGCATTCACTTTATCTCGACGGGCGCAAGCTGACGAATGAAGTGCGCAGCGCGCTGGAGCAGCTGGCCGACGTGCGGGAGCCTGCCGCTTTCGAATCCGATCTCGGGAAACTCGCTGCGGGCAAAACGCGCGTGCGGCTCGACCAATCGACGGCGGCGGATGCGCTCGTCCGCCTCGTGATGCAAGGCGGCGGGGTGCCGATGCGCGGGGCCGACCCCATCGCCGTCATGAAGGCGGTGAAGAATCGCGCCGAAATCGAGGGCGCGCGGGCGGCGCATCAACGTGACGGCGCGGCGCTGGTGAAATTTCTTGCGTGGTTCGACCGCGAAGCGCCTGCCGGACGATTGACGGAGATCGACGCGGCGCAGGCGCTGGAAAGTTTCCGGCGCGAGAACGGACTGCTGAAGGATGTGTCCTTCGCCACCATCGCGGGCAGCGGGCCGAACGGCGCGGTGGTGCATTATCGCGTGACGCGCAAGAGCAACCGGCGCATTTCGCCCGGCGAATTGTTCCTCGTCGACTCCGGCGGACAATATCAGGACGGCACCACGGACGTGACGCGCACGGTGGCGGTCGGCGAGCCGGCGGCGGAAATGCGCGACCGCTTCACCCACGTGCTGAAGGGCCACATTGCGCTGGCGCGTGCGGTGTTTCCCGAGGGCACGACCGGCGCGCAGCTCGACACCCTGGCGCGGCGGGATCTATGGGCGGCGGGGCTCGATTTCGATCACGGCACCGGGCACGGGGTCGGCAGCTATCTCTCCGTGCACGAAGGCCCGGCGCGCATCTCCAAGCTCGGCACGGCGGCGCTCCAGCGCGGCATGATCCTGTCGAACGAGCCGGGCTATTACAAAACCGGCGCCTACGGCATCCGCATCGAAAACCTGGTGCTGGTGACGGAAGCACCTGCCGTGGCGGGCGCCGAAAAGCCGTTGAACGCCTTCGAGACGCTGACGCTGGTCCCTATCGACCGGCGGCTGATCGAGCCGCGCCTGATGACGGCGGATGAAATCGCCTGGCTCGACGCCTATCACGCGCAAGTGCGCGACACGCTGTCGCCGCTCGTGGACCCGGAAACCCAGGCTTGGCTCCGGAGCGCGACGCAACCACTGGCCGCTTCCTAGCCACCTCCTCTATCCGGGTGCTCCCAGTCCGAGGGAACAGCTTGGTTGCGAAACGCCTATCCTTGTGCTCAAGGAACGCCGCGTGGATATGCCGCCTCCCCCAGATCGTAACGACCATGAAACCGCCGCCGCCGCGGCGACGCGCCGCCGTCTGCTGGCGCTGCTGATCGCGATGACCGCGATCGGGCCATTGTCGCTGAACATCATCGTCCCCGCGGTCCCCCATCTCGCGGTGACACTCGCGGCCCATGTGAGCACGGTGCAGCTGACGGTTTCGCTCTACCTTCTCGTTCTGGCGTTTTCGCAGCTCGTGCTCGGGCCGCTGTCCGACCGTTTCGGGCGCCGGCCGGTGGTTCTTGCCGGGCTGGCGCTGACGGCGATCACGAGCTTCGCCGCCATCGCGGCAAGCTCCATCACCGGCCTTATCATCGCACGCAGCTTGCAGGCGCTGGGCGCGTCCACTGGGCTGGTGGTGGGGCGCGCGATCATCCGCGATCTCTACCACCGCGACCGCGCCGCTTCGATGATCGCCTCGGTGACCATGGCAGTCATCATCGCTCCGATGATCGCTCCGCTGCTCGGCGGCGTCCTGGACACGGCGCTCGGCTGGCAATCGATCTTCGTTTTCGTCGCGCTGGCGAGCCTCGCCGTGCTGGCCTGGGCCGCCTTGGCCTTGCCGGAAACAATGGTTCCGCATCCGGAGGCGCGGCCGATCCGCTTCATGCCGGAAATCCGCGCCCTCGGCACCGACCGCCGCTTCGTCGGTTATGTGCTGTGTGGCGCGCTGGGCACCGCGCCGTTTTTCACCTTTCTCGGCGGCGGGCCGCACATCGTGGTCACGCTGATGGGCCGCACCTCGGCGGAATACGGGATGTGGTTCGCCGTCAACGCGCTTGGCTACATGGCCGGCAATTTCGGCGCGTGGCGCTACTCGGCCTGGTACGGCGTCGACCGGATGATCTGGTGGGGCACGCTGGTGTCACTGCTTGGCGCGGCGCTTTCGGTCGCCCTGAGCGCGTTCGTGCCGGACGGCGGGCCGGCGACAGTATTCCTGCCGCAGGTGTTGATCTCGGCGGGCAACGGCCTGCTGCTGCCCAACGCCTTCGCCGGAGCCGTAAGCGTGCGGCCGCAGTCGGCCGGGGCGGCGTCCGGCATGGCCGGCTTCGTGCAGATGTCCATGGGCGCGGCGGCGGCGCAATTCTCCACCACCGTGCTGGCGGGCGCTTCGAGCGCGCTGCCGCTGACGATCGTGATGCTGGCTTTTGTGATCGCGGGCGTGGCGGCTTATCTGGCGCTGGTGCGCCCGCGCATCCTAATGCCGTCCGATTAGCGAAAACCACTCGTCCTCGGTCAGCACGTTGACGCCGTGCTTCTGGGCGTCTTTCAGCTTCGAACCGGCGCCCGGACCAGCCACCAGATAATCCGTCTTCTTCGACACCGAGCCCGCGACCTTCGCGCCAAGGCGCTCGGCCATGGCTTTGGCTTCGTCGCGGGTCATCTTCTCCAGCGCGCCGGTGAAGACGACGGTCTTGCCGGCGACGGGGGAGTCGGTTTTCGGTTTCTCGGCGTCGAGGATCGTCACCTGCCTGGTCAGGCGCTCGACGATGCCGCGGTTGTGGCTCTCGCCGAAATAGGCGGCGATGCTGTCGATCACCGTCTCGCCGATCTGGTCGAGCGCATCCATCTCGGCGCGCGCCTCCTCGTCGCCCTTGACCACTTTCAGGCTGGCGTCGTGGAACGTCTTCCAGGAGCCGTAGCCGCGGGCGAGCGCGAGCGCCGTGGTCTCGCCTACCTGGCGGATGCCGAGCGCAAAGATGAAACGGTCGAGCGATATTGTGCGGCGCTGCTCGATCGCGGAGAACAGGTTGCGCACCGAAATCTCGCCATAGCCTTCTTGCTCTTGCAGCTTGATGGTCTTGTTACGCTCCGGCAACGTGAAGATATCGCCCGGCTCCTTGACCCAGCCTTGCTCGAAAAAGAATTCGATCTGCTTCTCGCCCAGGCCTTCGATGTCGAAGGCGCGGCGCGAGGCGAACAGCTTGAGATGCTCGATCTTCTGATACGGGCAGGCGAACTCGCCGGTGCAGCGGGCGCGCGCGCCCGCCTCGCCGGTGGCGGTCGCCTCACGCACCACATCGGTATGCAGATGGCACGGGCATTTCTTGGGGAAATGATAGGGCTTGGCGTCTTTCGGCCGCTTCTCCAGCACGACGTCCACGACCTGCGGGATCACGTCGCCGGCGCGCTGGATGATGACGGTATCGCCGATGCGGATATCACGGCCCTCGCGCAGGAGCTCGCCGTTGCCGCCGATGCCCTTGATGAAATCTTCGTTGTGCAGCGTAGCGTTCTGCACCACGACGCCGCCGACGCTCACCGGCTCGAGCTTGGCAACTGGCGTGAGCACGCCAGTGCGGCCCACCTGGATGTCGATGTCTTTGATGACGGTGGTCGCCCGCTCGGCGGCGAATTTATGCGCGATGGCCCAGCGCGGGCTGCGCGACACGAACCCGAGCCGCTCCTGCCACTCCAGGCGATCGGCCTTGTAGACGACGCCGTCGATGTCGTAGTCGAGCCGGGCGCGTTCGCTTTCGATCTCGCGGTAAAATCCAATCATCTCTTCCAGGGATGAAACGACCTTCCACAACGGATTGGTCTTGAAGCCGCGCGCGGCAAACCATTTGATCATGCCGGACTGCGTCTCCGCCGGCCGTTGGCTCATCTCGCCCCAGCCATAGGCGAAGAAGCCGAGAGGGCGCGAGGCGGTGACGGCGGGATCTTTCTGGCGCAGCGAACCGGCGGCCGAGTTGCGCGGATTGGCGAAGACAGGCTCACCCGCCTCGGCTTGGCGCTTGTTGAGCGCGAGAAAATCCGCCTTGGTCATGTAGACCTCGCCGCGTATCTCGCAGATGTCCGGCAGGTCCTTGCCCTTGAGGCGATGCGGGATGTCCTTCAGCGTCTTCACATTGGCGGTGACGTCCTCGCCCTCGGCGCCGTCGCCGCGCGTGGCGCCGCGCACCAGCTCGCCATTTTCATAGCGTAGCGACAGCGAGAGACCGTCGATCTTCGGCTCGGCGGTGAACTTGATCTTTTCGTTTTCATCGAGCCGCAGGAAGCGGCGGATGCGCTCGACGAATTCGGCCACGTCCTCGTCGCTGAAGGCATTGTCGAGCGACAGCATGGGCACAGCGTGGCGCACTTTTGCGAAGCCGCGCGCCGGCGCCGCGCCCACGCGCATGGTGAGGCTTTCCAGCGTGCGCAGATCGGGGAAACGCGCCTCGATGGCCTGATAGCGCTGCCGCAGCCTGTCATATTCCGCGTCGGAGATGACGGGCGCGTCTTCCTGGTAATAGCGCTTGTCGTGCGCGGCGATCTCGCCCGCCAGCCGCGCATGCTCGGCTTTGGCCTGCTTCTCGGTCAGGGAGGAGACGGGGGTTTTGCTGGTGTCGCGAGGGGGCATATCATCTACCGTCATTCCGGGGCGCGGGCGAAGCCCGCGAACCCGGAATCCGGAAACGGGTTCGGCGCTTCCAATGTTCTACGTTTATCTCCTTGCCACGCGAAAACAAGGAACGCTCTATCTTGGCGTGACGAAGGATCTCATTCGGCGAGTTTATCAGCACAAGTCCAAGTCGCTTCCAGGCTTTACAGCCCACTATGATATCCGCCGGTTAGTCTGGTTTGAATGCTACGACGACCCGACGGCGGCGATTACACGGGAAAAAGAAATGAAAAAATGGCGCCGCGCATGGAAAGTTGAATTGATCGAAAGGACAAACCCGGATTGGCGGGATTTGTATCTTGAGATAAGCGCGAGCAGGCCTGACTAATTCGTCATTCCGGGGCGTTGCGAAGCAACGAACCCGGAATCCAGAAGCGCATTCCGTGTGGCCGGATTCCGGGTTCGGCTCTTCGAGCCGCCCCGGAATGATGAGAAGATGGCGTCCCGCCCGTTGTTTGCCTCTGGATTCCGGGCCTGGCCCTTCGGGCCATCCCGGAATGACCGATTTCTTATCTCACCCCGCCGCCGCGCGGATCAGCCGTTCGGCGGCGGCGCGGGCTTCGGTGGTGATCTCGGCGCCAGCCAGCATACGGGCGATCTCCTCGCGGCGGTGATCGGCGGCGACTTCGATAACGCGGGTGGCGACACGGCGGCCTTTATCTAATGCGTCCTTGCTGATGAGGAAGTGGCGCGCGGCGCGGGCGGCGACCTGCGGCGCGTGCGTCACCGTGATGACCTGAACCCCGCCGGCAAGGCGCGCAAGGCGCACGCCGATGGCGTCGGCCACCGCGCCCCCTACCCCGGTGTCGATTTCGTCGAAGACGAGCGTGGGCGCCGAACCGCGGTCCGCCAGCACCACCTTCAGCGCCAGGAGGAACCGCGCGAGCTCGCCGCCGGACGCGACCTTCATCATCGGGCCAGGCTTGGTGCCGGGGTTGGTCTGGACCCAGAATTCCACCCGGTCGATACCCTGCGGGCCCGCCGCCTCGGCTTCGCTCGTCATCTCGGTGGAGAATTTCGCGCGCTCCAGCTTCAGCGGCTTCAATTCCTTGTTCACCGCCTTGTCGAGCGCTTCCGCCGCTTTCCGCCGCGCCACGGACAGCGCCTTGGCGGCTTTGGCATAACGCTGCTCGGCTTCGCGGGCGGCGGTTTCGAGCGCGGTGAGGCGCGCCGCGCCCGCGTCGATCAAGGCGAGGTCGGCGAGATACTTCGCGGCCAGCGCGGAAAGACCGTCGACCGGCACATTGTATTTGCGCGCGGCGGCGCGCAGCGCGAACAGCCGCTCCTCGATCTTCTCCAGCTCTCCCGGATCGTAATCGGCCATGCGCAGCGCCTGCTCGAGATGCAACCGCGCCTCTTCCAACGCGGTCAAAGCGCCGTCCACGGCCTTCACCACCGGATCGACCAGCGCGGGCGCTTGCGCGCTGCGGCGCTCCAAACGGCGAAGGGCCGACGAGAGCGCGGGCGCAGGCGATTGATTGCCGGCGACCATCTCATGCACCTCGCGCAAATCCTCGGCGACCTTTTCCGCCTGCATCATGCCGGTGCGGCGCTCGGCCAGCGCGGTTTCCTCGCTCGGATCGGGCGCAAGCTTTTGCAGTTCGGCGGCGGCGTGTCGAAGCCAGTCCGCCTCGCGCAGCGCGCGTTCGACCTCGGCGCGATGGGTATCGACGGCGTCTTGCGCGGTGCGCCGCTCATTCCATGATTTCTCGATCGCGGCCGCCTCGCCTTCGAGGCCGCCGAAGGCATCAAGCAGGCGGCGATGGGTGGCCGCGTCCACAAGCGCGCGGTCGTCGTGCTGGCCATGGATTTCGACCAGCAGGGCGCCGAGGTTCTTCAGCACCTGCACACTGACCGGCTGGTCGTTGACGAAGGCGCGGGTACGGCCGTCGGCCAGCTGGGCGCGGCGCAGAATCAACGTGTCGTCGGCGGGAATATCATTGGCTTCAAGCAAAGCGCGCGCGGGATGCTTGGCGGGAACATCAAATGAAGCCGTGACCTGGCCCTGCTCCACCCCCTGCCGGACGAGACCCGCGTCGCCGCGCGCGCCCAAGGCCAGCGCGAAAGCATCCAACAGGATCGACTTGCCGGCGCCGGTTTCCCCCGTCAGCACGGACAGGCCGGTCATGAAGTCGATATCCAGCCGGTCGATCAAAACGATGTCGCGGATGGAGAGCCGGGAGAGCATGACCTGAAGGGTCCTATTACTTCGTCATGCCTGGCCTCGTGCCAGGCATCCACGTCTTCCAGATTCGCCATCATTAAAGACGTAGATGGCCGGGACAAGCCCGGCCATGACGAAATGAATCAAGACTCGCGGCCGAAAATCCTAACCCAACCCAACCTTCTTGAACGCCCGGCTGATCCAGGAGCCCTGGTTTTCGGATGGCTCCACACCGCCGCCTTTCACCAGCTTATAGGCGTCCTTGTACCAAGGGCTGTCGGGAAAATTGTGACCGAGCACGGCGGCGGCGGTCTGCGCCTCCGGCACGATGCCGAGCGACATATAGGCTTCGGTCAGGCGCATCAGCGCCTCTTCGACGTGGCGGGTCGTCTGGTATTGCGTGACGACCACCTTGAAGCGGTTGATCGCGCCGGTGAAATTGCGCTTATCCATATAATAGCGCCCGACCGTCATTTCCTTGCCGGCAAGCTGGTCGCGGGCGACTTCGATCTTCTTGCGGGCGCTCGCGGCGTATTCGGTGGTGGGAAATTTCCGCACCACCTCTTCAAGTTCCGCTAAGGCCTTTTCGGTGCGGGACTGATCGCGCGCGACGTCCGGGATGCGGTCAAAATTCGCCGAGCCGATCAGGAATTGGGCATAGGCGGCGTCGGGCGTTCCGGGATGCAGCGCGATGTAGCGCTTCGCCGAAACGACCGTCTCATCATAATTCTTCGCCTGGTATGACGCGTAGGCGCTCATCAGCAACGCTTTACGGGCCCAATCGGAATAGGGATGCTGACGGTCGACTTCCTCGAATCTCTTGTTGGCCTCGGTGAAGTCCGCCTTTTCGTTCAACAGGAACACGCCCTCGTTATAAAGCTTCTCGGCGGGTTCGTCGGCGGCCGTGAGGTCCTTCTTGGCGAACGGATTCAGAGAGTCCCAGCTCAGGCTGCTGCAGGCGCCGAGCGGACCGGCCAGAAACGCCAACGCCAGCCCAAGGGCGAGCCGTTGGCCGCCCCGGCGAATCCATTCAAATCTGGATGATGGCAAGTGCATGCTGCCGGTTAGATCCCACCCGCGCGACATACCCGCGCCCCTTACGAAATCGCGCCCTGTCTACCGGAAAGGGCGCGTTTCGACCAAAGGATTATGCGGTCATTCGGCCAGGAATGTGGCGAAAGGTTAAAGGGGGCTAGAGCGTTTTCAAGCGAAGTGGGAACCGGTTCGCGTGAAGAAAACGCTCTGTTCTAAAGAGTTAGAGCGCGTTCGGACGCGCTCTTCAGGACATATCCGGGCCGTAGGCCGGGGCCACGAGGCCATTGGCCACGTCGGCATAGCCGCGCACCCGCCGGCTCTGCTCGGGCTGCTCGACCAGGGCCCAGGCATCGGGATCGGCGATCAGGGCGCAAAGCACCGCGTGATTGAGCTTATGGCCGCCGCGAACGCTGCGATAGGCGCCAAGCAGCGGGGCTCCGGCGAGCGCCAGGTCGCCGATGGCGTCGAGCGCCTTATGGCGAACGAACTCATCGGGGAAGCGCAGCCCATCGGGATTGAGCACACGGCTTTCGGTGACCACGAGCGTATTCTCGAACGACGCGCCGAGCGCATAACCCGCGCTCCACAATTTGGCGACGTCTGACATGAAGCCGAAGGTGCGGGCGCGGGCGAGTTCCCGGCGGAAGCTTTCCGGCTCGACGTCCAGCGCGACCGATTGACGGCCAATGAGCGGATTGGCGAACTCGATCTCCGCCTCGACGCGAAAGCCGCGGGCGTAGGGCCGCAGCTCGCCATAGGCGTCATCCTTGGCGACGCGCACGGGCTTGAGCACCTGGATGTAACGGCGGGGCGCGGCTTGCGTGACAATGCCGACCTGATCGATCGCGGCGACGAAAGGCGCCGCGCTGCCGTCGAGGATCGGCACTTCCGGGCCGTCCAGCTCGATCATCACATTGTCGACGCCGAGGCCTCGAAGAGCGGCAAGGACATGCTCGGCTGTGCAAACCAGCGGGCCGGATGCATCGCCCAGCACGGTCTGCAATTCAGTAGCGGTGACGGAGCGGACGTCGGCGCGGATTTCGCGGTCATGGCCTTGCGCGCCGGAACGAAGGAAGACGATGCCGGTATTGGGATCGGCCGGATGTAACGTGAGAGTAACCGGTAACCCGGAATGAACGCCAATGCCGCTGACCGCGGTCTGATCACGAAGGGTGGTTTGCCGCCCGGCTTTCATACTCTCGTTCCGCACACCTAGCCCGAGCACACAACGGCGTCGGGCTTTGCCCCCTGAAAATTCCCTTGCCGCGATTTCGCCATCAAGGGAAACGGATCAATCTGGTTTGTGTCGGTCCCCTCGTCCCCCCGGACGAAAAGTTCTTGTAACTGGCGCACCTTAGTGACGGCTGCCGCGGAGGCCAACTCACGCTTTCTTACCAAGTGTTACCTTGATGCCGCCCCAATCTTGCCAAGGCTGCGCCCAAACACCGGCAGGGACCATACCCGGGAATAGGACGGCTGTAGCGCCCGCGGTAGCGGGGCCGATCGGTTCGCGCCGCGTGGCTGGCTGAAAAGACCAATAGGATTCAATGGGTTGGTAAGGATTTACCAACCGACGATGAAGCTATCGCCCGCCGGGACCCCCGCCCCGGAGGGCTGGGTCCTGGCGGACTGAAGAGGGTTAATTGGCTTGACGGCGGAGGAAGGCCGGAATGTCGAGCTGGTCTTCCTCCGGCGAATTATGCACAGCCGTTTGCCGCCCAAGGGGATCGAGACCTTGGGGAACTGACCGCCGCGCATATTCCGACACCGGCTCCTGGGCGCGCGAATCGAGCGGCCGCTGAGGGGGACGCGCCGGCATCCGGTCGAAGGCGGAAGGCGCCTGCCGAGCCGCCATCGGCGCGTGACTCTCAGCCGGCTCTTCCTTGCGGCCAAGGCCGACGGACGCCAAACGCTGCATGAGCGTCATGCGGCGCTTTTCAGGATGATCGTCGCTGACGATGCCGCGCTTGGCGCGCAGTTGGTTCTGCGCCGGGATCGGCAGATCCTCGATGCGCGGCATGCGCGGCGCGCGCATGGCGGGGCGCTCGGCCTGCGGAGGAATGAAGTTCCTGGCCGCGGGCTCCGGGGGGATATTTTCACGGATCGGCTCGGGGAAGAGCGACGGTTTCGGCGGAATCGGCCGGATCATCACATCTTCGACTGAGTGCGACGGCAGAACCGCGGCCGCCACGGCCGCTTTCGCCGCCGACTCGATGGAGTCGGTGAAGGAAGACGTCATTGCAGGCTGCGCGTGCGCCGCCGGCTGACGAACGCCCGTGATGTCGGCGCGCTCGATGCGGTCGGTGAGCCGCTGCGTATCGGTACGGAGTTTATGCGTAAGCTCCGCGATGCGATTGTCGGTGGTGGCCGCCTGGTGGGCGGCCTTGTCGATGCCGGTGGCAACGACCGATACGCGGATGATGCCTTCCAGGCTTTCGTCGAAAGTCGCGCCGACGATGATGTTGGCGTCCTGATCCACTTCCTCGCGGATGCGGGTGGCGGCCTCATCGACTTCGTAAAGCGTGAGGTCCTTGCCGCCGGTGATCGACACCAGCAGGCCGCGGGCGCCTTTCATCGACGAGTCGTCGATCAGCGGATTGGAGATCGCCGCCTCGGCCGCCGTGAGCGCGCGCTTCTCGCCGGAAGCCTCGCCGGTGCCCATCATCGCCTTGCCCATCTCGCGCATGACGGCGCGAACGTCGGCGAAGTCGAGATTGATGAGGCCTTCCTTGACCATCAGGTCGGTGATGCAGCCCACGCCGGAGAACAGAACCTGGTCGGCCATGGCGAAGGCGTCGGCGAAAGTGGTTTTCTCGTTCGCCACCCGGAACAGGTTCTGGTTCGGGATGATGAGGAGGGTATCGACGACCTTATGCAGTTCCTGGATGCCCTGCTCGGCGAAGCGCATCCGCCGCTGGCCCTCGAAATGGAAGGGCTTGGTGACGACGCCGACGGTGAGGATGCCGGCCTCCTTGGCCGCCCGCGCAATCACGGGAGCCGCGCCGGTGCCGGTGCCGCCGCCCATGCCGGCGGTGACGAACACCATATGCGCGCCGCTGAGATGATCGCGGATCTCGTCGATCACTTCTTCAGCCGCGGCGCGCCCGACGTCGGGCTGCGAGCCCGCGCCGAGACCCTCGGTGACCTGCACGCCCATCTGGATGACGCGCTCGGCCTTGGACATGGTGAGCGCCTGGGCGTCGGTATTGGCGACGACGAAATCTACGCCCACCAGACCCCCGGTGATCATGTTGTTGACGGCGTTACCGCCGGCACCGCCGACTCCAAAGACCGTGATGCGTGGCTTGAGCTCCCGGATGTCAGGGATCTTCAGATTGATTGTCATTGGTGCCTCTTCCATACGTGGGCGCGCGAACGCCGCTGAGCGTGGCCAGTCCGCCACCGGCCGCGAAGTGAATCTGCTGATGGGGCCGTCAGAAGCTTTCGCGAAGCCATCTTCCCACCTTGTTCATGTAGCCGTCCGTCCCTGTCATGAGATGCCGCGTTCGCCGCGGTTCGAAATGTTCGAGATGCGCCGTCTGCGGATAGACCAGAAGGCCTGCCGCGACGGCGAAAGCGGGTCCCTTGGCGGATTCGGGAAGTCCGGCGATGCCGAGCGGGCGGCCGATGCGCACGGGGCGGCCGAGGATGCGCGCCGCAAGCTCCGGCAAACCGTTGAGCTGGGCGGCGCCGCCGGTGAGCACGACGCGTCCGCGCGGCTCGGCCGCGAACGGAGACGCGGCGAGCCGGTCGCGCACCATCTCCAGAATTTCCTCGACCCGGGGCTTGATGATGCGAACGAGGCTTGCGCGCGAGACAAATTGCGGCGCTTCGCGCTCCTCGTCCCCCACCGGGGGAATCGTGATCATGTCGCGCTCATCCGATCCACCGGTGAGCACACTGCCATAGAACGTTTTGATTCGCTCGGCGTCGTGGATGCGCGCGTTCAGGCCGCGCGCGATGTCCATGGTGACGTGCTGGCCGCCGAGCGCGAAGCCGCTGGCGTGCACGCAATGGCCGCCGGAGAACACCGCCAGGGTGGTCGTGCCGGCGCCCATGTCGATCACCGCCGCGCCGAGATCGGCTTCGTCGTCGGCCAGCACGGAAAGCCCCGCCACATAGGGGCTCGCCACCATGGCTTCGACATTGAGATGGCAGCGCTCGATGGCAAGCATGAGGTTGCGCGCCGCGGCGATGTCGGCGGTCATCACATGCATATCGACGCCGAAACGGTGCGCGAGCATGTCGCGCGGATCGCGAACGCCGGTCGCGCCGTCGAGCGTGTAGCTGATGGGCAGCGAGTGCAGCACCGCGCGGCCGTCGCGCACCGACTGGCGGCTTCCGGCCGCGAGCACGCGCGCGATATCGCCGTCGGACACCGCCGGGCCTGCGACATCGACCGATGCGGCGAAAAGCTCGCTGCCGATGCGGCCGGCGGAAACCGATACCACCACGGATTCAAACTGGACCGACGCCATGCGCTCGGCGAGATCGACCGCGTGGCTGATGGCGGCTTCCGTCTCGGCCAGATCGACCACCGCGCCGGCCTTCATGCCGCGCGCGACGGTGTGCGAGATGCCCATGATCTCGACGCCATGGGTGCGGCGGCGCAAAACTTCCTGCGGGGGATGCGGTTTCAGCCGCGCGACCAGGCACGCGATCTTGCTGGTGCCGACGTCGAGTGCGGCCACCATGGTGGCGCGCTTGGGCGACACCGGCTTCATCTTGGGCGTGACGCCGTAATGGAGGGAGTTCATACGGCTCCCCCCTTGCGCTTGATCTTGGCCTTCAGCGCATCCTCGCGCGCCTGGGCTGCTTCGTCCGACAGCCGCACGGTAACCCGATCCGGCAAGCGCAGATCGATGGCGGCGATGTCGCGGGACAAAAGCTTTTTCTCGCGATCGAGGCTCACAAGGGTTTCGAGCGCCTGCTCGACGCCGGATTCCGGAAGGCGGACGTCGATGCCGTTCTTCAGCCGTAGATTCCACCGCCGCTCGGCGACCAGGACCGAGGCGGTGATCGTCGCGCGGATTTCCGGATAGCGGCCGATGAGGGTGAGAAATTCCTTCGCCTTCACCTCGGCTCCCGTGCCCACGACCAAAGGCAAAGCGCTGAAGCGCCGCGCCATGTAGGGCTGAAGCACGGTGCCGTCCTCGGCGATGACCGACAATTGCCCGTCCTTCTGCCAAAGCGCAAAGGCCTGGCGCTCGGTCACGCGCACTTCCAGCCGGTTCGGGTAAAGCTTCAGCACGGTCGCTTCGGCGATCCAGGGATTGCTCTTGAGTTTCTGCCGCGCCGTCTCGGCGTCGAGGAAGAGCAGCGAGCTGCGGCCGGTGACACCGGCCGAGGCGAGTATTTCCTCGCGGCTCAACTGCTTCTGGCCCGCGAGCGCGACCGAAGCGATGCTAAAGCCGACGGCGTTCGCAGCCGCATCGCGCACATCGGTGATCGCACCGAGAATTTCCGGAACGTGACCACCGCGCACGGTGCCGTAGACGACGCTCCCGGCGATCAGCAGCGTGGAGGCCACGGCGCCCGTGCCGCGCGGGATGCGGAAATTGATCACGGGAGTCAGCAGGCGATGCAGCAGCCGCCCGACCGGAGCCGTGGTGTATCTGGCGGTGAATTCGGCGATCCGGCGCAGGCGACGGCGGCGCTGACGGCCGGCACGCATGTGCCGCCCCGCGTCCTTCCGGCCTCCTTGCCTCGCCCGCTTCAGCGGTTCAGCGAGGCGTCCTCGACCATCCATTGCACCAGCTCATCGAACGTTATGCCTGCATAGGCGGCGAGTTCGGGCACGAGCGATGTCTCGGTCATGCCGGGTTGCGTGTTGATTTCGAGACAGAACAACCCTCCCGTCCCCTCGACGCGATCGTCGTAACGAAAGTCCGCCCGGCTCACCCCGCGGCAGCCGAGCGCCAAATGCGCCAGTCCGGCTAGTCTTCGGACCTCTTGGTAAACAATTGGTAAAATTTGAGCCGGGAGCACATGTTTCGAGCCGCCCGCGGCGTATTTCGCCTCGTAGTCGTAAAACCGCACCATGGGCACGATTTCGATGACATCGAGGGCCTTGTCGCCGATGACCGCGCAGGTGAGTTCCTTGCCCGCGATATAGCGCTCGCACAGCACCTGGTCGCCGAAGGTCCAATCCTCGCGGTAGAGCTCCTGCGGCGGATGCTGATGCGCCTCGGTGACGATGAAGACGCCGACGCTGGATCCTTCCGCGACGGGCTTAATGACATAGGGCGGCGGCAGCAGATGGCGCTTGGCCGCCTCGAAACGGGAGGCCACGACGCCTTCGGCGACCGGCACACCGGCCGCCGCGAGCTGCACCTTGGCAGCCTCCTTGTGCATCGCGAGCGCGGAGGCGAGCACGCCGGAATGGCTGTAGGGGATGGCGAGGATTTCCAGCAGGCCTTGCAGCGTGCCGTCCTCGCCCGGGCGGCCGTGCAGCATATTGAGCGCGACATCGGGCTTGAGCTTGGTGAGGACCGAGGCGATGTCGCGGCCGACATCGACGCGGCTCACGCGAACGCCCTGCCGCTCAAGCGCGTCGGCGCAGGCCTTGCCGGAGCGCAGCGATACGTCGCGCTCGGCCGACCAGCCTCCCATCAAAACAGCGACGTGCCTGCTCATGGCGCAGCCCCAGCCCGCCTAGTGATTCGCATCTGTCTCAATAGAATCGAGAAAGGGCGGGCCGTCGAGAGTCCTTCGTTGTCATTCCGGGACGCCGCGAAGCGGCGGGCCCGGAATCCAGATGCGTTTCCCGAGTTTCTGGATTCCGGGTTCGCGCTTTCAGCGCGCCCCGGAATGACGGGATTAAGCGTTTACTCCGATGCGCTTGATCTCCCATTCGAGATCGACGCCGGAATTCTCTTTCACCCGCCGGCGGACGGTCTCGCCCAGCGTCTCGATATCGGCGCCGGTGGCGCCGCCGAGATTGATGAGAAAGTTGCAGTGCATTTCCGATACCTGGGCACCGCCAACGGCGAGCCCGCGGCAGCCGGCGGCGTCGATAAGCTGCCAAGCCTTATGGCCGGGCGGGTTCTTGAAGGTGGAGCCTCCGGTGCGGCTCTTGATCGGCTGGGTTGCCTCGCGGGACTCCGTGATCTTGTCCATTTCGGCGGCGATGGCCTCGCGGTCGCCGGGCGTGCCCTGGAACGTCGCCTGGGTGAAGATGAAATCCTCCGGCGCGCCGCAGTGGCGGTAAGTGTAATGCATGTCCTTGTTCGTCAGGACGTGTACGCGGCCCTGCCGATCGACCGCGCGGGCTTCCACCAGCGCATCCTTGGTCTCGCGGCCATAGGCGCCGCCGTTCATGCGCAGCGCGCCGCCGATGCCGCCGGGAATGCCGCGCAGGAAGGCGAGGCCCGCGAGCCCTGCCTCCTGCGCGGCGCGCGCAACTTTCACGTCCGGCACCGCGGTGCCGGCGCGAATGCGGGTGCCTTCCACCGTGATCTCGTTGAAGCCGCGGCCGAGGCGGATGACGACGCCGGGCACGCCGCCGTCGCGCACGATGAGATTGGAGCCGAGTCCGATCACTATCACCGGAATATCGGCGGGCAGATGGGCGAGAAAATAAGACAGGTCCGCTTCGTCTTCCGGCATGAAGAGCGTTTGCGCGGGGCCGCCGACGCGGAACCAGGTTAGTTCGGCGAGCGATTGGTTCGCCAGCAGCCGGCCGCGGAGCTGGGGCATTTTCGTTTTGAGGTCGGCAGTGATGTCGGGGAAGGTCATGCGCGGCTTCTCCGCACTCTTTCTTCACCTCCCCCCTTGCGGGGGAGGTCGACGCGCGAAGCGCGTCGGGAGGGGGGTAAATGGCGGTGCCGCAAAGAACAGACACCCCCCCCCCGCCCCCACCCCCCCCCCCCCCCGCCCGCCCCGGCCGGCGGGGCGCGCGGCCCGCGGGGCGCCCCGCTTGCAGACGCGGACCGCCCCGCCCAC